>JABLTK010032423.1_pt1 | contig 11577 bp, 12 predicted proteins | sample 7160131 | NCBI WGS metagenome assembly JABLTK01 (sample SAMN14651221, study PRJNA627086) | human gut metagenome | isolation source: feces | host: Homo sapiens
ATTTTGTTCGTATTTCTTGAAGTGCTGAAAGCGATTGTTCCTTAGGCTATGACATATGACTCCAACATCATTGGATTGCCTACAAGAAGTTTAGCAGTTCGCAATAAACTCTTATAGAGTTGACGTACTGTGGACATAATCTATGGTATTTCTAATTCTTCCATTTCTGACCCTTGTCTCAAAACCCAATACTGTGAATCGCCTTTTCAATGTTTATCGTATCCTTCCTAGAATCCAGTTTCTTAGCGACTTTCCAACTTTCTACTTCTTGCAACGAAGGATTGTCATACATTGAAACTTGTTTCCCTAATAATTGCACACACTTTTTCCTGACCAAGATCATATTCTCTTCTATAATCCGAAATTATCTCGATGATTGTACTCTTTGGTTCTGATGATCGGTTGGAAAATAATTCGTTCATCCAATCATCTATTCAACACGATTGAACGATGTCATGTTGGATCCATATTATTGTAGAGAGATTGTGGTAATGGCTCAAATTCCTATTGATGTGAATGAGGTTGCGAACTTGACTGCCCTCGGCGTCAACCCCGCAAATATCAACTTCAAGTGCGTGACAATGGAGTCCGACAAGTATGTGTGCATTCGTGAGGACGCTCCTCAGGGTGCATCGCTGACTGTTGTCGATCTTGCAAATGGTAATGAAGTTTCTCGTATGCCTATGGCCGCTGAGTCGACTATTATGAACCCTGAAAAGAAGATTGTGGCTCTGCGCAAGGGACCTGCTCTCCAGGTCTTTGATCTTGAGTCTAAGTCGAAGGTGTGCTCTTTCAAGCTCCCTGATAATAGTGTTGTTGTGTTCTGGAGTTGGATCGATGCCAAGACGATTGCTATTGTCACTCAGACCTCTGTCTTCCACTGGAGCATTGAGGGAGAGAGTAATCCTCGTAAGGTTATGGATCGTCATCCGAATCTGGCCTCTTTCCAGATTATTAACTACCGTGTGAGTCCCGACCAGAAGTGGTGCTTGCTGATTGGTATTGGTAAGGGACCTGAAAATAGTATTGCTGGAATGATCCAGCTGTACTCCGTTGAGAACAAGAAGTCTCAGACTCTCTCTGGTCATTGTGGAGGCTTCATCGATGTGGATAACCAGGTGGCTAAGGGTCAGTTGTTCACTTTCATTGAGAAGAAGGGACCTCAGCCTGCTTGCAAGTACTATGCTATGGAGGTCGGCAAGCCTGGTGGTTTCAAGATCAAGCCCGTTGACTTCGTTTTCCCTTCTGAGGCTGCTAACGATTTCCCTGTCTCTATGGAGATTGATAGTGCTCGTTGCATCTCCTTCGTGATGACCAAGCTTGGCTTTGTGTACATGTTTGATATCATGACTGGATCTCTGCTGTTCCGTTCTCGTGTGAGCCAGGATCCTATCTTCCTCACCACCAAGGGTGCTACTGGAGGTGTGATTGGAATCTCCGCTGGAAAGGGTGCTCTCATCAAGGTGACTCTGAAGGAAGCCAACTTGGTTCCCTTTGTCATGAATGGTCTGAAGAACCAGCCTCTGGCTCTGGATCTGGCTTGCCGTTTGGGTCTTCCTGGTGCTGATGATATCTTTCTCCAGCAGTTCTCGGCTATGATGCAGCAGGGTAACATTAAGGGTGCTGCTCATGTAGCCTACAAGTCTCCTGCCAACTTGATCCGTAATGAGACCACACTGCGCAAGCTGCAGCAGATGCCTGCCGCTCCTGGTCAGCAGCCTCCCTTCATCACCTACATTGGTGCTATCATTGAGATTGGTCGTCTGAATGAGATCGAAACTCTGGAGTTCTGCAAGATCATTCTTCCTCAGGGAAAGAAGCAGCTTGTGGAGAAGTGGATTAAGGAGGACAAGATCACTTGCTCGGAGCGTCTCGGAGATATGATTGCCCCTGCCGATCCTAAGTTGGCCATGTCTGTCTACTTCAAGGGTAAGTGCCACGAGAAGGTGATTGCTTCTCTGGTTCGTGCTCAGCAGTACGATAAGGTGCTTCAGTATGCTCAGGTGAACAACTACAATCCTGATTACAACACTCTGATCCGCAACATGATCTCCCAGGATCCTAAGGCTGCTGAGGGTTTCGCTAAGAAGTTGGCTCAGACGAACGCTGCTGAGTTGGATGTGAAGGGAATTGCTGATACCTTCTACACTATGGGTCTCATTCAGGAGTGCACTGGATTCCTCCTTGAGGTGCTTCAGAAGAGAGGTGATCTGCCCGAGGATGCTGAGCTTCAGACACGTGTTCTGGAGATTAATCTCTCCAGCGGTAACACCCAGGTGGCTGAGGCTATTCTTAGCGCTAACATGTTCAGTCACTTCGATAAGCCCAAGATTGCTGAGCTGTGTGAGCGTGCTGGACTGTATCAGGCTGCTCTCTCCATGTACACCAATATCGATGATATCAAGCGTGTTGTTGTGAATACTCACATGATCAAGCCTGAGTTCTTGGTTCCTTTCATTGGTCAGCTCCCCGCTGAACAGGGAATTGAAGTGCTCCGTACCTTGATGTCCTACAACTCTTCTAATGTGCGTCTGGTGGTTCAGGTTGCTCAGAAGTTCTCCGAGAATCTGGGAGTTGATAAGCTGATTGAGTTGTTCGAGGAGTTCTCTTCCACTGAGGGTCTGTTCTACTTCCTTGGAGCGATTGCTTACACTTCCACTGATGGTAATGTCCAGCTCAAGTTCATTGAGGCTGCTACGAAGATGGGTCAGTTCAAGGAGGTGGAGCGTATGTGCCGTGAGGGTAATGCTTTCGATCCTAAGGAGGTCAAGGCTTTCCTGATTGATGCTAACCTGCCTGATCCTCTGGCTCTCATTCATCTGTGCAACCGTTTCGATATGATTGAGGATATGACTCAGTATCTGTACGAGCAGCATCTTAATCAGTACATTGAGGCTTTCGTCCAGAAGGTGGCTCCTGCGAAGACCCCTGTGATTGTTGGCAAGTTGATTGATATGGATGCTTCTGAGGACTTCATCCAGTCTCTACTCAACAGTGTGATGGCTATGTGTCCCATTGCTCCTCTGGTGGATGTGTGTGAGGCTCGCAACCGTCTGCGTATGATCCAGCCCTGGTTGGAGGCTCGTCTGAAGGAAGGAAGCCAGGATCCCGAGTTGCACAATGCTATTGGAAAGATCTACATCAGCAACAACCAGAATGCTCAGGAGTTCCTTCTGAAGGATCCTTTCTACGACAGCAAGGTGGTTGGTCAGTTCTGCGAGAAGGTGGATCCGTTCCTTGCCTTCCTTGCTTACCGCCGTGCTAAGGGTGCTTGTGATGAGGATTTGATTCGTGTCACCAACGAGAATGGTTTGTTCAAGGATCAGGCTCGTTATCTGGTCGAGCGTATGGATGATAATCTGTGGAAGCAGGTGTTGACTCCTGAGAACGAGCACAAGAAGGAGATTGTGGATCAGATCGTGAATACAGCTCTTCCTGAGTGCCAGAACCCTGAGATGGTGAGCCGCACTGTGAAGGCTTTCATGGATGCTGATATGCCTGATGCTCTTCTGGATCTGTTGGAGCGCTTGGTGCTTCAGGGAACTGAGTTCGGCAAGAACAAGTCTCTCCAGAACTTGCTGATTATCACTGGTCTGTCTGCTGCTCCCGAGCGTGTGCCTGACTACATTGAGCGTCTGGATAACTTCGATGCTAAGCTTGCTAATGTGTGCATTGAGAAGGGACATCCTGAGGAGGCCTTCTTGATCTTCAAGAAGCTGAACATGCAAGTGGAGGCCGTAACCGTTCTGATCCAGAACATCAAGGATATTGATCGTGCTGTGGAATATGCTGAGCGTTGCCAGAACAATGCTGTGTGGTCGAAGGTCGCTAAGGCCCAGTTGGATTTCAACCAGGTCGATCAGGCTATTGCTGCTTACATCAGTGCTCAGGATCCTACTACTTTCATGGATGTGATCACTGCTGCTGAGCGCGATGAGAAGTATGAGTCCTTGATTAACTATCTGTTGATGGTGCGCAAGAGCATGAAGCAGGCTCGTGTTGATTCCTCTCTGGCTTATGCCTATGCTAAGATGGATCGTCTCAACGAGTTGGAGGAGTTCATTTCTTCCCCGAACTCTGCTCAGATCCAGGTGATTGGTGATCGCTGCTTCAACGAGAAGTTGTATGAGGCTGCTCGTATTCTCTACGAGAATGTGGGTAATACCGCGAAGTTGGCTTCTACCTATGTGTGCCTGGAGAAGTATCGTGAGGCTGTTGATGTGGCCAAGAAGGCTAACAACATTCGTACCTGGAAGGAGATCAGCGAGGCTTGTTTGACTGCTGGTGAGTACAAGTTGGCTCAGACTTGCGCTCTGTACATCATTGCTTCTCCTGATCATCTGGAATCTCTGGTTGCTTCCTATGAGAAGAGAGGTTTGTACGAGGAGCTCATGAAGATCATGGAGCAGGGTCTGGGACTGGAGAATGCTCACGCTGGAATCTTCACCGAGTTGACAGTTCTGTACACTAAGTATGCTGAGGAGAAGGTCATGGACCATCTGAAGGTCCACTGGAACCGTGTCCAGAGTGCTAAGGCCATTCGTGCTTGCGAGAATGCTCGTATGTGGTATGAGGCTTTCTATCTATATAAGCAGACTCAGGACTACGATATGGCTGTGCGTACGATGATTGATCACAGCTCTGTTGCCTTCAAAGAGGAGGACTTCTTCGATGTGATTGGTAAGGTGAACAACAAGGAGTTGAACTACCGTGCTATTGACTTCATGATTGCTGAGCATCCTATGCTCCTTCAGCGTCTCTTGACCACTGTCAAGGATTCTCTGGATCATGCTCGTGTGGTGCGTCAGCTCGAGAAGACAGGCAACGTGGCTCTGGCTATGGATTACCTGAAGGATGTGCAGAATGTTAACGTTGCTAATGTGAACGAGGCCATCAACAAGGTTTACATTGAGGATGAGAACTATGAGGATCTCCGCAAGTCCATTGACAATTATGACAACTTCGATCAAGTGGCTCTGGCTTCTTCTCTGGAGAACCATGAGTTGCTGGAGTTCCGTCGTATTGCTGCTTATCTGTTCAAGAAGAATGAGAAGTTCGAGAAGTCTATTGAGATCTCCAAGAAGGATAACATGTACAAGGATGCTATTGACACTGCTGCTCAGTCGAAGAAGGAGGAGATTGTTCAGGGATTGTTGGAGTTCTTCATCGAGAAGCAGGATAAGGAGGCCTTCAGTGCTACTCTGTTCACTTGCTACGAGCAGGTTCAGCCTGATGTGGTCTTGGAGCTTGGATTCCGTAATGATATGATGAACTTCTGTCTGCCTTACTTCGTGCAGTATGTGAAGGAGATGAACGAGAAGGTTTCTAGTATGGAGAAGGTATTGAAGCCTGTGGATATGCCTCCTATGGGAATGATGCCCCCCATGGGTATGATGCCTCCTATGGGTGCTGGACTGCCTATTGCTGATGCTCCTGCTGGATCTCCTGCTGCTGGTCCTATTGGTTCTCCTGCTCAGAGACCTACTGGTTCTCCCGCTATGGCTCCTATGGGTAATATGCCCCCTATGGGAATGATGCCTCCTATGGGTAATATGCCACCTATGGGTAATCTCCCTCCTATGGGAAATATGCCTCCTATGGGCAACATGCCTCCCATGGGAAATATGCCTATGGGTAACATGCCTCCTATGGGAAATATGCCACCTATGGGCAACATGCCTCCTATGGGATCTCCTAATGCTGCTCCCGCTAACCCTAATATGGGATGGTAAAGCGTTTTTTGCATTGATTTGTTTGTTTTGAAACGAAGTTTTGTTTTGTGTAGTGGTAGATTCTATGTCAAAAGTTATTGAAGCGAACGGAAGCTTGTCCCAGTGGGTGAATTCATCGGAAAAGAGACTCGTGGTGATCGATTTCTTCGCTACATGGTAATTGATGATTTCTCATCTTGAGTAGTTAGGTGTGGACCTTGTAGAATGATGCATCCCCTTTTCGATCAGATGAGTCTGAAGTATACAAATGTCGTCTTTATTCGCGTTGATTCGGATCAAAACCGTGACTTGGCTGGTCAGTATAGCGTTTCAGGACTCCCAACCTTTGTATTAGTTTTCCATGGTGATGAAGTGGATCGTGTTGTTGGAGCCGATCCAAATGCATTGGAGTCCAAAATCCAGCAGTATGCGAATTCTGCAGCAACATTTAAGGGAACGGGAATGTCGTTAGGTGGAAGTGGAGTTCGCGATGCCCAAAGTATTCGGGAAATGCGATTAAAGAATTTCAAAGACGTAAAGATTCATGGATCTCAGATGGCTGGAAAGGTGTCAAAGATGCTCGACCGTGTAAAGAGCGATTCTGATGAAGAGGTTGCTCCAGAGACCAGTTCGTAGGTATTCCGTTTGTGGTTTCATTGTAGGGAGGCAGATGCTGCAATTCGAGATAATCTGCTAACTATGGGATTCTCTGCTTCTAATGTGGAGAAGGTATTTGTTAGATGGAAGACTGATCATTAGACACTGAAAGAGTGCAAATCCCGTGACCTTGCAGATTTGGTTGCATATATTACGACACTTCCAGAATCGGAAGAAGGGAATGAACCTACTGAACAACAGTCACATCCTGGAGTAGTGTGTGATGGCAATGAATGTCACTTTGTGAATCCTCAGCCAGAGAAGAGTTTTGATGAGCGAATGGAAGAAACACGTCGACGAATCCAACAGAAGAAGGTGGAGAAAGAGGAGGCTGAGAAGAAAGCCGCAATTCAACGTGAAAAGGAACGAATTGAACGTGGAAAGGCCATGCAGAGTACAAAGGAAGAGTTTGAGGCAATGCAACGCAAACGGGAATTAGAGCGACAACGCCAGGAAAAGATTGCTGAAGAAGTGAATGTGGTGAATGAGAGTGAGGAGTAGAATGAGAAGAAACGTCAATTGGAGCTATGGAGAGCCGAACATGGTCTTCCAGCTGTTCAACCGTAGGAATATGTAGGACGGTTAAGAATAGGGAGAAAGTGGTTGAGAAGACACCAGAAGAAAAGGCAAAGCTTTTAGCTGAATCAGTGGCTCTTCAACGTATTGATAATGCAGGTGCCACTGCGTTGCGTACTTTACAAGTGATTCTCTCCAACACAGCCAAGGAGGATCCAAAGTATCGTCAGTTGCGTAAGGATAATGGAGCATTACAGCGAAAGGTAGCAGCGGTACCTGGAGCCTTACCTTTGATGATGGTAGGAATAAATGAATAGACTTATAAATAAGATGGCTGGCTTTGAACTGGATGGAGATGTCTATGTGATGAAAAACCGAGATCCTGCTAAGGTAGATATGGTTCTTGCTGCCATCGCCAGGTGTCTGTAATATGTTTTCTCAAACAAACAAACGAACCTCATAAATCCAGCATACGAACGGAGAAGAACTCATCAACATCCGCCTCTGTAAGCTTATTTCGACGTTCTTGGAACTCACTAATCAGCTTCTGAATCTCTTTGATCAGAATCTGCTTAACCTCTCCAGTAAGCATGCGTCCAGCACTATAATCCTCACGAATTCGCATCAGTTCATCATCATCATCCAAAAAGTATTCTAAATACTGATAAGGAACATCCTTCGATAGATCAGCTCCATATTTCCTCTGCTCCTCCACAGTCTCACGACCTCCACTCATGGCATGACGATTAATCTAAGCATCAATCCAAACAATCAGTGTCACCTTGTTCTTGATCATATTGGGGGTATCTGTTACGTAAATACATGTGTTTGTACTTGAAGCACTCATCTTCGTGTTCAGTCCAACTAACGAGGGAATGAATTTACTGTGCATCAAAGCAGGTTTGTACTCATTTAAACGAACTGCTACATCTCGAGTCATACGGAAATAGGGATCCTGATCAATAGCACAAGGAATCATGCATCGCATTTTCTTTGACCCCAAGACCTTCACAAAAGATGACGAAAATGAAGGAGCCGCTTGAATTGCGGGGAATGCCTGTTGTCCGATGCTAGAAGACTCTGTAAAACCGAAAATGGCACGAGCCTGAACATGACAGTCAGATATCAATTCTTACAGTATTGACAGTAACACACTTCTGAATACGAACAATATTCCGGTACATTTCACCGATATAACTCATATCGCTGAAGATGAAGGTCTTCTTAGGATTGAAGCCGCATGCAATAATATCCTTTGCATTTTCACGTCCCATGTGGATGCATTCATCCAGATCCAATTTCTTCCACAGATACTTTTCATCATCGGTTAACTGAATCACCAGAGGGCAATCAAACGTATCTTGGAGCCACTTTGTAAAGAAGAATGGAATTAAATGACCTAGATGAAGACTTCCCGATGAAGGACCACTACGAGTTACTATCTTCATATTTCTGTACCGTCCAGTATACAAATAGAACTTCTCTCCCTTTTCGTAGGCATCCAGGATAAGGTTAAGATCTCTGCAACTCAAGGGACCAAGCCAGTGCTACCTGTGGGAGAAAAACATACCACGTCGGAGCCACTTGTGTGCTCTCTTTCCCGTGACCTTCTCAAATCGGTCAATGAGTTCCTACACTTAGATTAATCTATTATATCCTACTTGGGAAATAGGTGATGATCCAAACTTTTGAATCAATTTGGCATAGTCTACTCCTTCTTCGCCTGCTTCTACACTCCAGGGGTTAATATTCTGTTCCTAAGACGTCATACTCTCTATGCATCTCAAACTGCGGGTGTGGTTTCTTTAGGAGTCTCCTTTGAGGTGTTCTCAGCTGTCTTCTTCTCTAGCTTGGGTCCTTCCGGTTTTGGCTCCGAGACTTTCTTTTCGGCCTTCTTCTTCGGGTTCTTGGCCTGCTTGGGTGTTTCCACTGCCTTCTGAACAAGTTTGACAGAGTTCGTTTGAATATAGGTATCCACAAGTTCCTTCAAGTCCTTCTCCATGAAAAAAAAAACTAATCGGATTGGAATTGAGATTGCTAACTCGATGAGAAGTTTCTGGGAAATCTCTCTAGACAAAGAACTGATTATCTCATTTGACCGTGGGACTTTCAACACTGTGTTATGCCTGGTAATCCATCACTTGCATATCGACTCAAATATGCAGCGGCATTGGTATTTCCTGCAGTTGTTCTTGGAGGTATTCTTGTTACGTATCTTTGAAATGGTTAGGTTTCTTAGTCTATGCTGACTTTGGCACTCCAGAACGGCGACAGCGGTATCAACAACATCAAGAAGAGATAGAACGAGAATCGCGAGAACGGAGGTTAAGACGCAGACAAGAACAGAAGGATGCAATTAAAGGACAGGAACAACACTGATTACTGTACTGGCGCTGTTTTGTTATGTTATTGGAAGCTTCAATATGTGAATCAAAGATAGATTGTTTATTGAACAAACAAATGATTCGCTTGTTCCCATACTTCCATACTTCTCATTCCACTGACGATATCCATCCAAGTCTTCATCTCCAACACTTGCTCTCACTTGACGGAATGCATATTCAAAGTCCTGTAATGCGATGGGTCGTAAGCGAGATGGCTATTTATCACACAGATCAGTCACACATACATTCATATCCACAATGGAATCATTCACACTAATGTCACGAATGGGTCCCATTGCAGCTTCACGACATAGATTATGGATATCAGCACAGGAATAACCCTCACTCCTGGTAGTTAGATCATCAATATCCTTTTCAGATAAGGTATTCTCGTTCTTCTTAAGAAGAATTGAAAGCAACGAATGTCGAGTCTCTGAATCCGGTAATGGAATATATAGTCGCTTGACAAACCGACGTCGAGCTGCCTACAATTGATGCTATGAATCATGTCCACTTCGTCAAGATCTTGAGGACGGTTTGTAGCACCAATCACGAGGATATTTCCATTCTCATTTGCTGAAGTAATACCATCCAACTGAACAAGGAATTCAGTTTTGATTCGTCGTGTTCCCTCCATATCATTCTCTCTATGGATGTGTTCACCTTACTATTCCTACCCTCGCATCGATAACAAAGAGTCAATCTCATCAATGAATATTACCGATGGCTATAATTATAAGATCACACATTCTGTATACCGCCTTGAATTCAGCAACTCCAAATAAAGCACGAACCATCTTCTCTCCTTCTCCTAACTACCATAATTCCTGTTCATCAATTGTACCCATTTACTTGTTAATGAAGAAGCACTAATACTGAAGAAGGTACAATGACACATATTTGCAATGGCTTTACCCAATAGTGTCTTACCTGTCCCTGGAGGTCCAAAAAGTAGCAATCCTTTCATTTAAAACAATTTGAATCCTTACCTCGAGGAACTGTACGCAACCCCGTAAATAAATCAGGACGTTGCATCGGCCAAATAATCGCTTCCATAATACATTTCTTAGCGTATGCCAATCCAGCTATATTTGATATGAAGAAGGAATTCTCTACCGATATCATCCCAAGTCACGGCCTTTCCATTGTAGATGATTTCGTTTAGAATATTAACAATGAATCGTTCATCAAGAGAACGTAACTTCTCAGGAAGATCCTCCATGTTAATTCCCATCTCCTCAAGTGAGCTTCCAGTTGTTCCTCCTTCCTTACTTTTGTTCTTAAGTACACTTTTGGCGATTGTATCAATACTCTCTTCATTTGTACGAGAAGGAGGAGTAAATCGTCTCTTCCCTCCCAAAGACTTCCGGGCTAAGTTCCTACAATGAATCCAATGAACATATTGTACTGATCTGCATTGGGATTGTACGATTTTCCGAACTTCTTCTGTTGATCTACAATGTATTGGTTTCTAGCGGATACAAATCCACCTGAAGACTGTGGACCTTCTTCCTCTTCTTCCATTTCATTAGCTGAAGGATCGACTTTTGTATAACACATACGCTTCGGTGGACTCCTCCTAATAGACTGTTCATCTGGTAGAGATGCAACAAGAGATCTCGGCTGGGAACGAAGAGAAGAAGGATTTGATCGCAATCTGAGTTGATTCGATTGGGTGTTTGAAGACAAACGTGAGAGAAGACCCGAGGAAGTACTCGATTTAATAGGAGACACGGATGGTTGGGCATTCAAAACACTCCGAAACAAGTCCTATTCTTTAATTCACCTGGTTTATATTACATCCGAATTGGTAAAAAGACAATCGCTACAATCTAAATCCAACGAAAACGAAGTACTAATCCCTCCTATCAATGAATCGGTCTCAGTACACTCTATAGATCACGTCACTGAAGATCAGCCACCGTTTTCTATACTAAAACGTTCTTCAAACAACCAAAGAAGACTCTCTTTCTCCAATCCGATCAGTTCTTGCTCCAATAATTCAAATTGACGTTCCTTAGATCCACCATTCACTGTTCCATCAACGTTATTCGTTAACCCGATGAGACTATCCATTCATAAAGAAAAATGGCGGGAGACTCAAAACACATTAGCTTAAACAAACAACTGAATCACTTTGTTGTGAATAGAGTCAGCTTACCACTGGTTCTCAGGCGCGGGCTGATTCCCACCATCCTCAGCAGGAGCAGCAACCTCAGCATCAGGTTCAGCCTCAGCAGCGGCAGCCTCAGCAGAAGCTCTCTGGGACTCCTCAATTTCCTTGGGATCACGAGCGAAGAAGAGATCGA
>JABLTK010077565.1_pt1 | contig 11568 bp, 7 predicted proteins | sample 7160131 | NCBI WGS metagenome assembly JABLTK01 (sample SAMN14651221, study PRJNA627086) | human gut metagenome | isolation source: feces | host: Homo sapiens
AATTCGCCGGACAGCATCCGAACGCTGCAGATCTGCCTGCAAACGCGCTGTTTCCCAGCCGTGCTCCGCGATCAGGCGCTTCCAGTCCGCTTCCGTCCGGCCCTCCTGCCACGTCTGCGCCGTAAGCTCGACCAGGCGGCAGAGCTTCGCGGGCAGACGGAACGATGCCGGATCGAGTGCCGGGCAGCGCAGCTTCGCGGCTGTCCATCTGGCCTCCGGCGTTTGGGGCAGGGCGGAAAGTCCGGAAAAATCGGCATCCGCCGCCTGCATACAGGCTTCCAGAAGCCCCTCGGCCAGCATGCGGCCAAAATATTCAGGCCGGTCGGACAAAAGTGCCTTTTCCGCCTCCTCCCGCACCCGCTCGCGGGAGAGCTGCGCGCAAAGCGGCGCGCAGCGGCAAATCGCAGCCTGTGTCTGCGCGTCCAGCGAAAAGCCGAGCTGCGCGGCAAAGCGGTACGCGCGCAGCATGCGCAGCGCGTCCTCCCGGAAGCGCGTTTCCGGATCTCCGACGCAGCGGATCACACGGCGGGCAAGATCGTCCCGGCCTCCAAACAGGTCTGTAATTGCGCCGTGCTCGTCCATCGCCATGGCGTTGATCGTAAAATCACGGCGGGCAAGATCGTCTGCAAGGCTGCGCACAAAACGCACGCCGTCCGGGTGGCGGCCGGCGTGATACGCGCCGTCGAGCCGGTAGGTCGTGACCTCGGCGCTGACGCCGTCCAGAAGGACGGTCACGGTGCCGTGCCGGATACCGGTAGGCACGCAGTGCGGAAACAGGCACAGCACGTCCTCCGGCAGCGCCTGCGAGGCGATGTCCCAGTCGTGAATGGGCCGGTTCAGCAGCGTGTCGCGTACACAGCCGCCGACGTACCGGGCCTCAAACCCGGCACCCTCCAGCGTTTTAATGATCGCATCCGGCCTCATGGCGTGTTTCCCTCCGTTTTATGGACTGAAATCCGAAATTCTTCTTGTTTTATTGCTGTCTTCCGTATATAATATAATGCTGTCAGTTTTCATTATACGCGCCCTCCCGCGCGTGCGCAATCCAAAATTTTTCGGAGGAACCTTGCATGGAGTATTCTTCCTGTCAACATATTGAGCAATATCTGACCCCCGGCAAGCGCTGCCATCTGGTCGGCATTGGCGGCGTGTCGATGCGGCCGCTGGGCCTTGTCCTGCGGCGCATGGGGATGGAGATCTCCGGCTCCGACATGAACGCGTCCGTTTCGACAGACGAGCTGATCGCCAAGGGCATTCAGGTCTCCATCGGCCACCGGGCCGAGAATATCGAAGGCGCCGACTGTCTCATCCGCACGGCTGCCGCGCACAACGACAACCCCGAGATCGCTGCCGCCCGCGCCAAGGGCATCCCCATTTTCGAGCGGGCGCAGGCCTGGGGCTATATCATGCAGGCGTATCAAAACGCCATCTGCGTCGCCGGCACGCACGGCAAGACCACGACGACCTCGATGCTCACGCATATTTTCATGCAGGCAGACCGCGACCCCACGATCATGATCGGTGGGTTCCTGCCGCTGCTCGGCGCGGGGCATCGCGTCGGAAAGGGCGACACGATCATTCTCGAAAGCTGTGAATACTGCAATTCGTTTTTGAACTTTTTCCCGACCGTCGCGGTCATTCTCGACGTGGACGCCGACCATCTGGACTTTTTCAAGGATCTTCAGGACGTGGAGCAGTCGTTCCGCAGATTCGCCTCCCTCGTTCCGGCGGACGGACTGATCGTCGCCAACGGCGACGACAAAAACACCCGCGACGCGCTGTCCGGAATGCCGTATCTGTCGTTCGGCTTTGACGAGAAAAACGACGTGTACGGAAAAAACTTCTCTGAGGATTTCACCGAATTTGACGTTTTCTGCGGCGGGCAGCCGTATGCGCACCTGCGGCTGGGTGTCATCGGCCGCCACAATGCGCTCAACGCATTGGCCGCATGCGCGGTGGCCTGGAAATTCGGGATTCCCGGTGAAACAGCCGCTGCTGCGCTCGCAGGCTTCCACGGCGCGGGCCGCAGGCTGGAATACAAGGGCAGCTTCCGCGGTGCAGACGTCTATGACGACTATGCCCACCACCCCAACGAGCTCCACGCGCTTCTGCAGGCGGTCCGGCTGATGCACTACCGGCGCGTGATCTGCGCGTTCCAGCCGCACACCTATTCGCGCACAAAGGCGCTGTTTCAGGACTTTGTCGACGAGCTGCGCACGGTCGATCAGGCCGTTCTGGCTGATATCTACGCCGCGCGTGAGCAGAATACCGTCGGCGTCAGCTCGCAGGATCTGGCGGCGGAGATCCCTGGCGCGGTCTACTGCCCGAGCCTGCAGGGCGTGACGGCCTATCTGCGCGGAATTGCCCAGCCGGGCGATATTATCCTAACGGTCGGCGCAGGCGATATCTACAAGGCTGGAGAGGCGCTTTTAAAGGAATAAACCGGAACATTCGCAAAAAACCGGCGTCTTAGACCATAGACGCTGGTTTTTGTCATTGACAGCCGGTTTTTTGTCCGGCTATAATGGAAGCAAAGAAAAAGAAAAGGAGGAAATCAGCATGATCTCGAATCTTTACCAAAAAACATTTTCCGTTCTGATGAAGCGTCCGCTCAGGCTCTGGGGCATCACCCTGCTGTCAAGCGTTCTGCTCGTGGTGGTGCATATCGGTTTCATCGGCATCCCGGCCGTCGGATTCTGTGCGCTGCTGCTGCTGGAAGCCTCGATGAGCATGATCTACCTCAACAGCTACCGCACGGGGCTGGAGCCGAAGACGGCGTATCTGTTCGCTGCGTTCCGTAAGGATCGGATCTGGCGCGTGCTGGGCGGCATGGCATGGATGTATCTCTGGATCTTTTTATGGTCGCTCATCCCGATCGTCGGGATCGTATTCGGCGTCATCCGCGCGTATGAATACGCATTCGTACCCTACATTCTCATGACGCGCGACGATGTCAGGCCCACCGAGGCGATCAAGGTCTCGAAGGCGGAGACGATGGGCTACAAGGGCAAGCTGTTTGGCGCGGATCTGCTGCTTGAGGGCGTCTATTTCGTCGTGATCCTCCTGCTGTCGCTGCTGAGCAAGATCCCGTATGTCGGCATCGTGTTCACCATTCTGCGCATCGTGCTCACCGTTGTGTTCGGCGTGCTGGCGCCGCTGTTCCTCGGCATTCTGCACGCGGCGTTCTATGTCGAGATCCAGAACCGCCGCGCGGCAGAGCAGCAGCCGTCCGCGCCCGCGCAGCCTGTACCGCCCGTCATCCCGGCCCCGGCTTCCGAGCCCGAGACGCAGCCCGCCCCGCAGGGCGAGCCCGTTGTGACCGCGCAGGAGCCCGAAGTCCCTGTTCAGCCGGAGCCGGAACAGGAGGCTCCGGAACAGCCGCAGCCGGCCGAACCGCGCTGCCCGCACTGCGGAGCAGCCGTCAAAACGCCGGGCGCAGTGTTCTGCACTAGCTGCGGAAGGAGGTTAGACGAATAATTGGAGCAATTCTGATTTGGCTGTGCATCCCCGCCGCGTTTATCGGCACGATTTTTGCTTTCCGTGCCGCCAATCGCATTCACAAAGGCGAAGACTATACCTACGAGTCAGTCGCCTGCGCCGTCTGCGTGACGCTCATCGTATTTGCGCTGACATGGTGCCGCTGACGCGGTGCCGAACCCCAAAGGCTCCCCTGAAAGGGGAGCTGGCGCGAAGCGCCTGAGAGGTCGCGGAAGGCAGCTGCGAAAAGCGAAAACCAATGCGCATCCGCAGGCACTGTCACATCTCGTTGTAGGGGCCGATGACTACAGGGTCTCGGCTATTTCTGATAAAAAGCCCCGCCCGCCGTCATTTGCGGCAGGCGGGGGCTTTTTTATCGGTTCAGGCCTTCTGCGGTTCCATCGCGTCCGCAAGCGTGTCGGTGATGGCGGCGCGGAACAGGCTGCCCGCGTTGTCGTGAACGATGTTCAGGGCGGGAGCTGTGTGGTTCAGCTCGATCTTGCTGTCCATGTACAAATCGAGGTCGAGCATGAACACCCGTTCCTCCGTCGTCTCATGGGTACGGTTGTTGACCTTGCGCATGAGGCCCGGGCCGGATTTGACGTTGGCCTTCGCTCCGCCGGGCATCTGCACGGTCGCGGTCAGCTCGTTCTTCATGAACGCCTGCTCCTGCGCGTCCTCGTCGCCCAGCAGGCCCAAAAAGCCCGGCGTGATGAGCTCCTTCCAAAGACAGTCCTCCAGACCGAGCGGCGCGCGGCGGAAGGCGTTGACATACCGCAGACCCACGCGGGTGAACCACGAGGGGTGATACGTCTCGATAAACGCGGCGAGAATGCGGTCGAGCCGCTGGGCGAATTCCTCCCAGCGGGTATAGCCGTAGGTCGAAAGGGCGATAAAGCCTTTGGTGAGGCTGATCTTCCACTGGCCCTCGGCGGAGATGAACTGATAGTTGTTGACCGTCCCCTGCGGGATGGGCTTGCCGTTCACCATCTGCGGCGGCAGCTGCTCGATCTTCTTTTCATACTGCGGGTATTCCCGGCGGATGCGGTCCTGAAACGCGGCAGGCTCGCTTGCGTCGATGGACAAAATTTCCGGAAAGCGAAGCTGGCAGATCACCTCGACCAGCTGGCGCTTGGCGTAGATCATTCGTTCTTCATTGGAAAACATGGCGCGCACACCTCTTATTGCTTTTTTTATATCATACTATATTTATCAGAAAATGCAAGCCCGTGCTGAGAAGCTTGGCAAATCCGGCGTTTGGTGGTATACTGACCTTGTATCTCAAATTCAGGAGGTTCCGGTATGGACTTTTTGCGGCTTCTCGCGGCGGGACGCTGCGGAGCGCTGGACGCATTTTTCTCCGGCCTGACGTATTTCGGTTCGGAGGTCGCGTTTATGGCGGCGGCACTGCTGATCTTCTGGTGCGTTGACAAGCGGCAGGGCTATTATGTCTTTCTGGTCGGTGCGCTCGGTACGGTCTGCAACCAGTTTCTGAAGCTGGCCTTCCGCATTCCGCGTCCCTGGGTGCTCGACCCGGACTTTCAGATCGTGGAGTCCGCCCGCGCCGGCGCGACGGGCTATTCCTTCCCCTCCGGCCACACGCAGAACATCGTCGGCACAACGGCCTCGATCTTTGCGAGCCGGAAGGAAGCGTGGGTGCGCATCGTCTGCGCCGTGCTGATGGTTCTGGTGCCGTTTTCGCGGATGTATCTGGGCGTCCACACGCCGCTGGATGTCGGCGTCGCGTTTCTGACGGCGCTGGCGCTGGCTGCGGCGCTCTATCCGGCGTTCCGGACGGAAGCTGCCGCGAAAAAGACACTGCCGTGGCTCCTGCTCGGCGCTGCCGCGCTGTGCATCGGATATCTGGTCTATGCCTCGTCCCTTGCCCGGTGCGACTGGCCGGCGGGCAGCGAAGATCTCTCCAACATCACGCATGGCCTTAAGAACGCGTACACCATGCTGGGTGCGCTGCTGGGCTTTTTGATCGTATATATCGCCGATGAGAAAAAGCTGCATTTTGACGTGCGCGCGCCGTTTGGGGGACAGGTCTTGAAGCTGGTTTTGGGTCTTGCGCTGATCCTCGGCATCAAGGCGGGGCTGAAGCCGCTGCTGGTTTCCCTCTTTGCCGGGTCGCAGGCGGAAAGCTTTGTGCGGTATTTCCTGATCGTTATTTTTGCGGGCATTGTCTGGCCGCTTTCCTTCCCGTTCTTTGCAAAACTCGGAAAGAAGGGCGGCGCGGCATGACGGCGGCTTTGATCGTTCTGGCCGTTTTGCTGGCGGTCGTTCTGCTGGCGCTGGGCCTGTTTCTGTTTGCCTGCTGCCGCAGTCCCGCCCCGGATTTCACGAAGCCGGCGGTCATTGCCAAATGGGGCCGGGCAGAGCAGACGGAGGAAATTCTCGCGGGCATCGCGCTGATGCGGGACGCGGAGGACATTTTCCTGCCGTCTCATGACGGCCTGCGCCTGCACGGGCAGCTTTTGCAGCAGCCCGGCGCGAAGGGCACGATCCTCCTGTTCCACGGCTACCGGTCGAGCTGGATCATCGATTTTTCCATCGTCCTTCCCTATTACTATTCGCTCGGATATAATTTACTCGCCGTCGACGAGCGTGCGCACGGGCAGTCGGAGGGGGTATCCATCACCTTCGGCATTCACGAGCGCCGGGACGCTGTGACGTGGGCGCAGTATGCGGCCATGCACTTCGGCCCGGAGCACCCGCTGTTTCTGGGCGGACTCTCGATGGGCGCGACGACGGTCCTGCTGGCCTCCGCGCTGGCGCTTCCGCCGTCCGTGCGGGGCGTGATCGCCGACTGCGGGTTTTCCTCGCCGGAGGCGATCATGAAAAGCGTTTTGCACGCGCACGTAAAATGGCTCCCGGCGGGGCCGCTGCTGGGGCTGATGGATGTCTGCACACGCGCCTTTGCGGGCTTTTCCATCAAAGAAGCGTCCACGCTGGACGCGGTATCGAAAACAAAGCGTCCCATTCTGTTCATCCACGGCACAGCCGATACCTTTGTCCCCTGCGCCATGTCGCAGGCCGCCTATGACGCCTGCGCATCCGAAAAGCAGCTTGTTCTCGTCGACGGCGCGAAGCACGGCTACAGCTATCTGGTCGACCGCCCGCGCGTGCAGGCGGCACTGGCAGCGTTTCTGGAAAAATACACATCACAGGAGGCTATCCAATGAGACAGCAGCATGAGATCACCACTTCCGGCCCGCTGCTCGGCAGCGACGGCAATCTGCTTGAACCAGGCTGGGCGCGCTCCCTGCTCCCGGTCTATCGCCGCACGGATATCAAGGCCGGCGCGATGCGCGTCAAGGAATGGGATTACTATCTCATCACCGACGGCCATATCGGTCTGGCGCTGACCATCGCGGACAACGGCTATATGGGCCTTGACTCCGTTTCCTTCCTGGACTTCGACGGCAAATGGGAAAAGACGACCAGCCGCATGCGGGCGCTCCCGCTCGGCCGGACGCAGCTGCCGGAATCGAGCGCGGAGGGCGCGTCGGAAATTTCGAGGGGCGGCTATGCGCTCACCTTTTACCATGAGGGCGGGGCGCGGATGCTCTCGTTCCACATGGACAAATTTCTGGACAAAGAGTCCATCGAGGGCATCATCAAGCTCACGGACGAGCCGGACGAGAGCATGGTCATCGCCACGCCCTTTGACAAACCCGGCCATTTCTACTACAACCAGAAGATCAACTGCATGCGCGCCGAGGGCTGGATCGAGCTGGGCAGCCGCCGGTATGAACTGACGAAGGACAAATTCTTTGCCGTGCTCGACTGGGGACGCGGCGTGTGGACGTATCACAACACGTGGTACTGGGGCAGCGCGTCCGGCGAGCTCGACGGCGTTCCCTTCGGCTGGAACATCGGCTATGGCTTCGGCGACACCAGCGCCGCGACGGAGAACGTGCTGTTCTACGACGGGAAAATTCACAAGCTGAGCGAGGTCAGGTTTGAAATTCCCATGGACGAAGACGGCTTTGAGGACTTTATGAAGCCTTGGGTCTTCACAAGCGACGACAACCGGTTCTATATGAATTTCACGCCGGTGCTCGACCGCAGCGCGTTCATGAGCGCGGGCGTCGTGCTGTCCGACCAGCATCAGGTCTTCGGCCATTTCACGGGCCGCATCACGCTGGACGACGGAACCGTCCTGCCCGTGCGCGACTTCTTTGGCTTTGCCGAGAAGGTCGAAAACAAATGGTAAGCGCATGCTGACCTACGACCTGCAAACAGGCGGCCAGCCGAAATATTACCGGCTCTACACCTGCATCCGCGAGGATATCCTGCGCGCCGAGCTTCTGCCGGGGCAGAAGCTGCCGTCGAAGCGGGCGCTGGCGGAGCATCTGCATATCAGTCTTGCGACCGTCTCCGGCGCGTATGAGCAGCTGGTGGACGAGGGCTATCTCACGGCGAAGCCGCGCAGCGGCTATTATGTCAGCGCCATTTCCCGCCTGCCGCAGAACACGCAGCCGCAGACGCGGCTGCACATGCTCCCCGCCGACGCGCCTGCCGCGCAGGAGCCTGCGGGCTACGGCTTCCGGTATTCCGCGCTGACCCGGCTCATGCGTGAGGTCATTGCCGACTGCGGCACGCGGCTGCTGGAAAAGCCGCCGCACTACGGCTGCGCGGAGCTGCGCAACGCGATCGCGGAATATCTGCTGCGCTACCGCGGGATGCTGGCCCAGCCGGACTGCATCGTGATCGGCTCCGGCGCGGAATATCTCTATGGCCTCATCGTACAGCTGCTGGGCAGAGAGCGCGTGTATGGGCTCGAGGACCCCGGCTATGAAAAGATCCGGCAGGTCTACGCGGCCAACGGCGCGGTCTGCGACCTGCTGCCCATGGGCGAAGACGGCATAAGCGCCGACGCACTGCAGAAAACACGCGCGTCCGTCCTGCACATCACGCCGTTTCACAGCTTCCCCACCGGCATCACCACGTCGGCGGCCAAACGCAGCGACTATCTTGCCTGGGCGGCGGAGCGGGACGCGATTCTGGTCGAGGACGATTTTGACTCGGAGTTTTCCGAGAACAAAAAGCCGCTGCAGACGCTCTATTCCATGGACCGGCGCGGATGCGTGATCTACGTGAACACGTTCTCGCATTCGCTGGCGCCGTCCATGCGTATGGGCTATATGGTCCTGCCGGAGAGTCTGATGGAGCGCTACCGGCAGACGCTCGGCTTTTATTCCTGCTCCGTTCCGCTGTTCGACCAGTACGTTCTGGCCCGCTTTATCTCGCAGGGCTATTTTGAGCGCCATCTGAACCGCCTGCGGCGGCAGAACAAGGGAAAATAACTGCCGGAAATGCGGAAATTCCTCTGGATGTTCTGCATGGCTTGTGTTATAATGATAATAGAAATCATTATTATATTTTGAAAGGAATCTGAACTATGTACTGTGTCAAGAAAATGACCGAGGATCTCTACTGGGTCGGCGCAAGCGAGCGGCGGCTGAACCTGTTTGAAAACGCCTACCCGCTCACGAACGGCGTGAGCTACAACTCCTATCTGCTGCTGGACGAGAAGACCGTCCTGATCGACACCGTGGATAAGTCTGTCAGCGGCCTGTTCTTTGAAAATGTCGACCATGTGCTCTCCGGCCGGAAACTCGACTATCTCATTGTGCAGCACATGGAGCCCGACCACGCCGCGACCATCGGCGAGCTTGTCCTGCGCCATCCGGAAGTAACCATCGTCTGCAACGCCAAGACGCGCACGATGATGCAGAATTTCTTCACATTTGACATTGACAGCCGCCTGCAGCTCGTCAAGGAGATGGACACGCTCACGACCGGCAAACACACCTTTGCTTTCGTCATGGCCCCGATGGTGCATTGGCCGGAGGTCATGGTGTCCTATGACACAACGACGAAAACGCTCTATTCCGCCGACGCCTTCGGCACCTTCGGCGCGCTGAACGGCAATCTGTACGCGGACGAGGTGAATTTCCGCACAGAATGGCTTGCCGATGCCCGCCGGTACTACACCAACATTGTCGGAAAATACGGCACGCAGGTACAGGCGCTGCTGAAAAAGGCCGCCGGGCTGGAGATCGAGATGATCTGCCCGCTGCACGGCCCGGTCTGGCGCAAAGATATTGCGTGGTTCCTCGACAAATATATCCACTGGGCGACCTATACCCCGGAGGACGATGCAGTCGTTATCGCCTATGCTTCCGTCTACGGCGGCACGGAAAACGCCGCGAATGTTCTGGCCGCGAAGCTGTCCGACCTCGGCGTGCGCAACGTGCAGATGTATGACGTGTCCGTCACGCATCCAAGCTATATCCTCTCCGAATGCTTCCGGGCCAGTCATCTGGTCTTTATCTCCACGACGTACAACGCGGGCATGTTCGTGACCATGGAAAATCTGGTGCACGATATCGTCCACCATAATCTCCAGAACCGCACCATCGCCCTGATGGAAAACGGCTCCTGGGCACCGACGGCGGCAGGACTCATGCGCGCGGAGTTCCAGAAGCTCAAGAACTGCACGATCCTCGACGAGACGGTCACGATCAAATCGACGCTCAAGGAAGCGCAGCTGGCGGATGTCGAGACAATGGCGCAGGCCATCTTCGATTCCATGCCGAAGCCCGCTCCGGCGGAGCATACGGCGGACGCGCCGATCGAAAAGAACGCGTTCTTCTCGTTCTCCTACGGTCTGTTCGTCCTGACGGCCCGCGACGGCGAAAAGGACAACGGCTGCATCATCAATACCGCTGCGCAGCTCACCGATACGCCCAAGCGCATCTCCATCGCCGTCAACAAGGCAAATTACACGCATGATATGATCCGCAAGACGGGCGTGTTCAATCTGTCCATGCTCTCGACCGACGCGCCGTTCGGCCTGTTCCGGCACTACGGCTTCCAGTCGGGCCGCGATGTGGACAAGTTCGCGGACGTCAAGGGCATGGCCCGCGCGACGAACGGGGTCTATTATCTGCCGTACTCCACCAACGCCTTTGTCAGCGGCAGGGTCACGCAGGAGATCGATCTCGGCACGCATACGCTGTTCATTGCCGACGTGACCGAGGCCCGCGTGCTCTCCGATGCGCCGTCCATGACCTACAGCTTCTACTTTGCAAACGTCAAGCCCAAGCCCTCCGCACTCAAAAAGCAGACCGGCTGGGTCTGCAAGATCTGCGGCTACGTCTACGAGGGCGAAACGCTCCCCGCTGATTTCATCTGCCCGCTGTGCAAGCACGGCGCGGAGGATTTTGAAAAGCTGCCGGAATAACCACATCAAGCTTATAAACGGAAAGGAACGATCATCATGTCCCGTGTACTGGAAACTCTGGAGCCCAGGGCGGTCTTTCATTTCTTTGAGGATCTGACCCGCATCCCGCACGGCTCACGCAACACGAAGGCTATCAGCGACTACTGCGTCGCCTTTGCGAAGGAACGCGGCCTGTGGGTGTATCAGGACGCGCTCAATAATGTGATCATCAAAAAGCCCGCCTCGGCAGGCTATGAGGCTGCGCCCGCCGTCATTCTGCAGGGCCATCTCGATATGGTCGCGGAAAAAACGCCGGAAAGCCCCATCGACTTTATGAAGGACGCGCTCGAGCTGCGCGTCGAGGGCGACTATGTCTCGGCGAACGGCACGACGCTCGGCGGCGACGACGGCATTGCCGTCGCCATGGCGCTGGCCGTGCTGGACAGCAGCGAGATCGCGCACCCGGCCCTCGAGGTCGTGTTCACCGTCGACGAGGAGATCGGCATGGAGGGTGCGCAGGGCCTCGATTTCTCGCAACTCTCCGCCCACCGCATGCTGAACGTCGACTCCGAGGACGAGGGCATTTTCACCGTCAGCTGCGCCGGCGGCGCAAGCGCCAATGTCTCCATCGGCCTGACGAGCGCGCCCTGCGCGCTGGCCTGCGCCCATCTGACCGTCTCCGGCCTCATCGGCGGCCACTCCGGGCAGGAGATCAACAAGGGCCGCGCCAATGCGAATATTCTGCTCGGCCGCGTGCTGGATGCGCTGGTGCAGAAGCTCCCGGTCCGGCTCGTGTCGGCCGCGGGCGGACGGAAGGACAACGCCATCCCGAACGCGGCGGAGGCCGTCCTCGCCCT
>JABLTK010044459.1_pt1 | contig 11564 bp, 10 predicted proteins | sample 7160131 | NCBI WGS metagenome assembly JABLTK01 (sample SAMN14651221, study PRJNA627086) | human gut metagenome | isolation source: feces | host: Homo sapiens
AGAAATTTTCACGTCATACTGCTTCATCTGTGCTGTTCCCTGAACTGTGCGAATGCGCTTGCGGCATCCACGGTATCACCGTTCTGAATTTCCTTAATGCCTACCTGCAAGGCTGCATGGAGTTGGTCATCGGTCATGGTGTCCGCGTTCAGTGCCGCAGGAGCTTTCGGCAGGGATAGCGAGAACGGAATGCCGCCCGTCAGCGTGATTTGGCGCAGGTACATATCAATAGCGGTTGCCATCGGGATGCCAAGCTGCTTCAGCACATCCTCGGCCTGCTGCTTGACGGTAGGGTTGACACGAAGATTGAGTGTCATCGTTTTTTCCATGGTTATCACCTCGACTTTATTGTAACGTATTTTGCGTTGCGTGTCAAGCGTCAACGCTGAAATATTATGAGTTGTGCGATTCAATTAATTGCTATAAAGTTTCGATCATCAATCGATTTTACCTTTTTTAATGTTTTATTAAGGTAAACATCTCGAGGAATTCCTAAAACATCAAATATTATTACTCGGTATAAAACAGATAATTTTTGCAAGTATATAATGTTCTCTTCTTTTAAAAGATATCGCCGTTCGTCATTTCTTCTTATATGAGCTATTCTATTTCGCGAACAAACCAATATATGTGCAAGTTTTTCTATCTGCTGCTCAGTACAGTCGTATTCATGTTTAAATATATCTCTTCCATATCGGTTCATTAATGCCACTAAGTACTTTTCTAATTTTGACTCACCTTTCTTTATGGTTGGCTTTTTAGTAATGATCTTTCTGTCAAGAAGCAATTCCATCATACCCTCAAATACCTCAACCAAGAGAGCACATTTTATATCCACAGGCATTTTAATGCTAGAAGTGCAATACAAGAACATCTTATGGATAATGTCCAATTCCACTGACAACATATCCCACTCTGTTAAAAGCTCGGAATTTAAAATTTTGCTAAAATCTATAAAAACATTACCTGATCCTATCATAAAGTCTGCTGATTCATAGCAAGATAATTCTCTTTGTGACCATGCATTAGTAATATCGGTTCTTTTTTCTTCCGATTCCTCAAAGGCATCAAATAAAGCAAAAAATTGTCCATCAAACAATTCCAATAAGTCTTCTAAACAATAATATACATGTAAAGCATCCTTGTATGAAATAGGACCTACCGGCTGCAGCTCTCCCAGTTGGCGCTTGCCCATCAGCCGCATGGAAAACAGCACGCAGAGATAAATTAAAATGGTGCGGAAGATCAACAGTTTCAAGGCGGGGCCCTCCATTGGCTTGGAATATCGTTGGCAGGGCGGGGTATACTGCTTGGAGAAAGGAGGGGGTATTTTGCCACAGCTTTCACCGAAACTAACGGAGAATCTCGCCCTGCTTGACGAAATGTTTGGCAGCTCGGCGGATTTTTATTCCAAGGAGGTCGAGCTTTACCACTGCCGCGGGGCGCTGGTGCTTTTTGACGGGATGGCCAGCCTGGAATCGCTCTGGGAGCTTTTGCTGGATGCTGTCAGCCGCCGCACTCCCGCACTGGATGAAACGCCGGGCGGGAGTGCCGTCTTTGATTTACTGCTGCACCACTCCGGCCTCCCGGCGGAGAGCAGCCCCGTAGAGACACTGGACGATCTGACCAGGCGGCTGACGGCCGGGATGGCCGTTCTGCTGCTGGATGGCTGTGCACAGGGCATCGCGTTCTCGGTCCAGAGCCTCAAGTTTCGCTCGGTGGAAGAACCGGCAGGGGAGGGGAATCTCCGGGGCTCCCGGGAGGGGTTTGCGGATCTGCTGCGGGTCAACCTGAGCCTGCTGCGGCGGCTCATCCGAACCGAACAGCTGGTGCAGGAAGTAACGCAGGCGGACTGTGAGATGAAAACCGAGTACGCGCTTTGCTACTGCAAGGGGAAAGTCAGTCCCGGAGCGCTTGCGCAGGTACGGAAGATCCTGGCACAGGCAAAGCCGGAGCTGCTGCTGGATTCCAGCTATTTTGTGCCCTGGCTCTTTCCGTGCCGCTTCCGGCTGTTTTCTCCGGTCAGCTATACCGAGCGCCCGGCGGTGGCGGCGGCAAAACTCTGCGAGGGGAAAATCATTGTTCTGGTCAACGGCAGCCCCTCTGCCATGATTTTGCCCACCCTTTTTTGCGAAAACTTTGATTGTCTGGACGATTATGCCACTACGGCCTTTTTTTCGTCGTTCCTGCGTATTTTGAAATATGGAGCCTTTTACCTGAGCATTTTCCTGCCGGGGGCTTTCGTCTGCACCGCCGTGTATCTGCCGGAGCTGCTTCCGCCGATATTGCTCTTTAAAATCGAGGCGGCCGAAAAAGCCACGCCGCTGCCGCTGTTTGCCGAAATGGTTATGATCATCCTGATCTTAGAGATCATCCGGGAGGCCGGGCTGCGGATGCCCCAGACACTGGGGCACTCGGTCAGTCTGGTGGCGGCGCTCATTGTGGGAGATGCCGCCATTGCTGCAGGCCTGATGAGTACCCCGGTGCTGCTGGTGGCGGGCATTACGTCCGTGGCGATTTTTATTACGCCCTCTCTTTATGAGCCGGCCACGCTGCTGCGGCTTCTGGTGGTGCTAGCAGCCGGTCTTGCGGGCCCGGTGGGGCTGGTCAGTGCCGGGTTGTTTGTTCTCTTTGGGCTGACACAGGTTTCGGCGCTGGGAGTGCCGTATCTGAACGATAGCTCATTCTCGAGTGACGGGGTCATCCGGCGCAACTACCGTGTCTTATCCCGCAACCCATTTACGATCTGGCAAAGGAGGAAACCGGAATGAATCAACCTGCAGGGAACGGCGGTTTTGCTCCGCGGACTCTGTTTTTAGGACTGGCTGCTTCCAGCCTGGCGTCCAGTTTCCTCAAGACAGAAGAACTTTCTGCCCGGAGTTTTCTCCTGTGGGGGCTCCCGGCAGCGCTGGGGCTCTGTTTGCTTTCCGCACTGTTGGCAGCGGAGTTTCAGGCCCGGGAGCTTTTCTCTGGAAAAGGTGTCTTCTCCCGTCTGGGCTGCGGAGTGTCCGGACTCTGGTTTGCAGTGGAGCTGATACGAACTGTCCGCACAGCACAGGAAGTCTGCTGGAGCCAGTTTTCTTCCATGGCGGCGCTCAGCGTTCTGCCGCTGCTGCTCTGGGCAGGCTGGGCGCTGCCGGAGGCCGTGTTTGACCGCTCCTCCCGGGTACTCTGGTGGCTGGCAGGGCTGGGGACTCTGCTCTGTGCAGTGGGGCTTGTCCGGCAGCTGCACTGGCAGAATTTATTTCCGGCATCGTACCGTTTTACAGGGGCAGATTTGGGGCAGATACTCTACCCGGAATATTTCGCACTGACCTTTCTTTGCCCGCAGCGGCAGTGGCGCAAGGCGGTCTGGATGCCGCTGGGCAGCTTTGGGGTGCAGGCAGCGTTCTGCTTTGGAATGGCACTTTTATTTGGCGCACGGCAGGGGAGCGGCCTGCCCGGCTATGAGCTTCTGCGTTCCTGGACACTGGGGGCCTTTTCCCGGTTCGACGCGGTTTTTCTGCTTCTCTGGCTGGCCGCAATGTTCTTCCGCATCTGTGTGCTGGCCCACATCCTCCGGCTGCTCTGGGAGAAGTTCCGCGGCCGAAGTGTCTGTGAGGTAAGCCCATGAGCCGCCGGGCCACACTGCGGCTTTTGCTGCTGGGGTTGCTGCTCTGCTGGTGCGGCGTTTTCCTGCGGAGTGAAAACACCGAAAAAAGCATTGTCCGGGCGCTGCTGCTGGAACAGACACCTGAGCAGTGGAATGTGGCACTGCTCTATCAATTCCCGGAGGCTGCGGCTGATTCCTCGGATGCAGCTGCTTCCGTGCAGCTTTGTGCCGGGACCGGCGAAACGCTGGAGCAGGCCCTCTTTGCGGCGGAGGAGCATCTGCCTCAGCGGCCCAGCTACCGCCTGTGTGAGTATCTGTTTTTGAATACCGGCAGCCTGCGGGGGGAGCTTTCCGCCTGTGAGCCGCTCTTTTGTGAACGGGCGGACCTCCGGCTGGCCACCCGGGTGCTGGCGGTGACGCCCGGCTGTGAGGAGCTTCTGGCCCGGGCAGAAGAGGAAGAGCGTTTCCCGGAGCAGCTGCTCCAATGCGCCAAGGATACGGCAGAGTGTGCACCACACCTGTATGAGCGGGGGAAAGGACTGCTGCTCCCGGTGGTACAGCTGAAAGAGGGGAGCATAACGCTCCAAAAAGAAGCGCTGCTGCTGACGGAGACTGGCACCTTCAGCCTGACGGAAGAAGAAACCGAGATGGCCCGTGTGCTGCTGGAATATGGGCAAGAGCATACGTTTATAGTGGAGGAAACGCCCATCGCTATCCGCCGCGGTGTGCTGGGGGTGCAGGCAACGGGGGATGGCTTTACCGTCCAGCTGACATTCCAGAAAAAAGCGGCATCTGCCACGCCTACAGAAACGCAGTGCCGGAAACTGGAAGCACTATGCGTTGAGACCGTCCAGCACTGCTGGGATGCCGGGGCGGATATCCTCTCGCTGGGGAGCGTGCGCGCCCTGCGGGATGGACGAAAAACAGCGTTTCTGACAGCAAAAAACGCCTGCCCGGCAGTGCAGGCAGACGTAATATTTCTGGGATGAATTTTAATGTGCCGTTTCAAACAGCACGGTGATGGTCGTGCCCTCGCCGATCTCGCTTTCCAGCTTGATGCGGGCGTTGTGGATCCGGGCAATGTGCTTGACGATGGCCAGCCCCAGGCCGGTGCCGCCGGTGGCTTTGCTCCGGCTCTTATCCACCCGGTAAAAGCGCTCAAACACACTGGATTGCGCTTCTTTCGGGATGCCGATGCCGTTGTCTTTCACGGTGAGGGAGCAGTGGCCGTCCCGGGTACAGGCAGTAATGATCTGGACTTTGCCGCCGGGGCGGTTGTAGCGGATGGCGTTGTCGCACAGGTTCTGGCACAGCTCGTCCAGCAGGCTGCAGCTGCCCAGCACGGGAGCGCTCTCGCCCAGGTAGGTGAGGGAGATAAAGGAACGCTTGGCGTTGACTTTCTGCCGCTCCACGCACTCTCTGGCGACCTCCAGGAGATCAACCGTCTCCATCGTGAGGGGCGTACCAGCCTCACTGACATTGTCCAGATTGGACAGCTGCAAGATATCGTTGACCAGCTGGATCATCCGGGATGCTTCCACATGGATCTTCCGGGCAAAATCCGGGATGTCTTTGGGCTGTGCAATGCCTGTTTCAATGAGCTCTGCATAGCCGGAGATGCTGGTAAGCGGCGTTTTGAGCTCATGACTGACATTGGCCGTAAACTCCTGCCGCATTTTTTCATTGTTCTCCCGCAGCAGGCGGTCCGAATGGATGCTCTCTGCAAAAGGAATGAGCTCTTTGTAGGGCACATTGTCCTGGATGCGGTCAAGATCATCCGTCATCTTCAGCACCGGCTGCACAAGGCTTTTGGTCAGTAGCCCGGCCATGAGTGCAGCCGCGGCCATCATCAGCACACAGCTCAGGATGATGGCGGGAATGGCATCATCGTAGATAGACCAGGTCGTCTCAGAATCCTGAGCTACGCGCAGGATCTCGCCGCTGGGGAGCAGGAGAGCGTAGTAATAGGTTTCATATCCAGTGGTCTGGGAATCGCGGCAGTCGCGCCCGACCCCGCTTTGCATGGCCTGCTGGATCTCCGGGCGGGTGAGATGATTTTCCAGCGGCTGTGCCGTGGCGGATTCAAACAGAACATTGCCGTCCGGGTCAATGAGCGTGATGCGCAGGCTGTTGGTGCTGTATGCACTGAGCTGCCGCGGGTCACCGGAAAGACGATACCCGGCGGATACCAGATCCGCTTCGTGCTCCATTGCCGTCCAGACCTGTGTGCGGAACGCCTTATGGAATACAAAAATACAGAGTGCTGCCGTGCATAACAGGCCCACAAATCCCATCAGGAACAGCCGATAGCCGATTTTTTCTTCCATACTGCGTGGTTTCATTCTTCGGGTTCCTCCTCACTGTCCGCCAGCTTGTAGCCCACCTTGCGGACAGTACAGATGTATTTGCCCGCGTCGCCCAGCTTTTTGCGCAGGGTGCGGATGTGCATGTCCACAGTGCGGCTCTCCACCGAAATGTCCGTGCCCCAGACCACCTGCAGGATGGTCTCACGGGTCACGACCAGGTTGGTGTGCTCCAGCAGAAGCCGCAGCAGGCTGTACTCCTTGTAGGTCAGGTCTACATTGACGCCGCTGACAGTCACGCTGTGGCGGGCGTTGTCCAGCAGGATCTCATGGAAGCTGTAGACGCTGGTATGAGTCTCGGGCTCCGAGCGGCGGAGGGCTGCCCGCACCCGGCTCAGGAACTCCATGATGCCAAAAGGCTTGGTGATATAATCGTCCGCACCGCAATCCAGCCCGCGCACGGTGTCCAGCTCACTGGATTTGGCCGTGACCATGATGATGGGCAGCCTCCGCAGGGAGGGGGTGTTGCGCAGCTTTTTCAGGATGGAAAAGCCATCTTCGCCCGGCAGCATCACATCCAGGATCACCAGCTCCGGCTCCGTCGTGCGCATTGCCTGCCAGAACGGTTCTGACGAGGGGAAGCTGTTGACCTGATAGCCACTGGACTGCAGTGCATACTGTTCCAGCTCGCGGATGGCGGCATCGTCCTCTACAATATAGATCATCCCTGTTTTTCCTCCGTTGGGGTGGTTTCATTTTCCGGGAAAATGTAACGCTCGCGGTAGCGGTCCAGACGGCGCTGGAACACTTCGCTCTCCTTGGCAGCGTTGCCGCTGCGCAGGTCGTTGAGGTATGCGTGGGTATCAAAGCTGTCCTGCGCGACCTCGATCTGTGCCACGGCCACATTACTGCAGTGGTCGCAGACACGCTCATAGTTGGTCAGCAGATCATCCAGCACAAAACCGTATTCAATGGAGCAGCTGCCGGCCTGCAGGCGGGCAATATGGCGGGCCTTGATGGCACGCACCAGCTCATCCACCACCTGCTCCAACGGCTCGACCTTACTGGCCAGATGCAGGTCGCCCTTGCGGAAAGCTTCCGTGGTGCGGTTCAGCGTGTCCTGCACAGCGTCTTCCAGCACCTGCAGCTCTTCCCGGGCATCCTGGGAAAACTGTACGTTCTTGGTGTGCATCTCGTCGGCAGATTTGAGCAGGTTGACCGAATGGTCGCTGATGCGCTCAAAATCGCTGATGGTATGGAGCAGGGTGTTGACGCTCTGGCTGTCAGCGTGGTTCAGCTCCCGGCCGGAAAGCTTGACCAGATAAGTGCCGAGGGCGTCCTCATACTGATCAACTTTGCTTTCTTCCTCTTTGACCTTTTCGGCCAGAGTGTCGTCCCATTTGTGGGTCAGGCTCATGGCCTGGAACACACCCACGCGGGCAAGCTCAGCCATCTCGGCGGTTGCGGCACGGGCACGCTCCACAGCCATGGCAGGCGTATTGAGCAGACGCTCATCCAGCAAGGCAAAGCTCTCTTTCTGAGTGTCGTCCGGGATGGTCAGGAAGGCCAGCTTTTCAAGCAGACCTGCAAAGGGGAGCAGAACCACAGTGGCAGCAATGTTGAACGTGGAGTGGACCACGGCAATGCCCCAGGCCGCGATGGTGTCATTGACAAAGGTGAAGTGCAGCACGCTGTTCAAACCATAGAAAATGATCAGGAACAGCATGACGCCGATGATGTTGAAGTACAGATGGACCATAGCAGCCCGGCGGGCATTCTTGTTGGCACCCACCGAGGAGAGCAGTGCAGTGACGCAAGTACCAATATTCTGGCCCATGATGATGGGGATGGCACTGCCGTAAGTGATAACGCCCGTGGCGCTCAAGGCCTGCAGGATGCCGACACTGGCACTGGAGGACTGGATGACACCGGTAACAATGGCACCCACCAGCACGCCCAGAATGGGGTTGGAGAAGCGGACAAAGAGGTTGGTGAACCAGGCTTCGTCCTGCAGGGGAGCCACCGCGTTGGACATCGTGGTCATGCCGGTCATCAGGATGGCAAAGCCGATCATGATGGTGCCAATGCCCTTGCGCTTTTCGTTTTTGCCCATATACAGCAGGATGCCGATAAATGCCAGCACCGGACTGAACGAAGTGGGTTTGAGCATCTGGATGAGCAGGCTGTCGCCCTGCAGGCCGGAAAGGCTTAAAATCCAGCTGGTAACAGTGGTGCCCACGTTGCTGCCCATGATCACGCCAATGGCCTGGTGCAGCTCCATGATGCCGCTGTTGACAAAGCCGACCACCATAACGGTGGTGGCACTGGAAGACTGAATGATCGCGGTTACGCACAGGCCCAGGAAAAATCCCTTGACGGGGTTATCGGTCAGTTTGCTCAGGATCTTCTGCAGCTGGCCGCCTGCCTGCTTCTCCAGCGCCTTGCCCATAATGTCCATGCCGAACAGGAACAGGGCCAGGCCGCCGAACAAGGAAAAGACATTGAAAATAGTCATTTCGTGTTTCCTCACTTTGATTTGACGTGTTATTTTCCTACACTATGAGTATAAAGATGAAATGTAAAATCGGAAATCAGCCAAATGTAAAACTCATGTAAAGGATACAACACATCCGTGAGGTGCCTACCTTTATTATAAAGGAATCGGCAGCGGATGCAAGCAAATGAAGCAATTCAGGAAAAGATTTTCGGGATTTTTGATGGAGCGGGAAGCAGAAGAAAATTGGATGTTGTAACTCCAAGATCTACCCGCGCTTACGGGCCAGCGATGGGATCCGCACTTAGAAAGGTTGTCAGGGGTCTTTTATTTTTTATGCTGGTTTGCTATAATAGAGTGTACTAGAACTCTCGTAAGCATACGATATTATGCTTTATTATGCCTTCCACTTATTGGACAGATGGATTGTTTCGCTTTTGAATGCACCAATGTCATTTTTTAACAAACAAGATGGGGTGCGATGCCCCCATTTTGAACCAGTGCATCAGAGGAAAAGAGCCTACAGGAGGAAAAACGATGGGGAACTTCACCGTTTCGCTCAAAAAGCTGACGGAGAAAGTCAGTATGGACGTGGTTTACACGCCGCAGGATCTGGAAAACATCAGTGTTGAAATTGCAGAGGTCAACCGTCCGGGTCTGTTCCTGGCGGGTTACTATGATTATTTTGATAAGCTGCGTCTGCAGATCATGGGCTTGGCGGAGATGAACTTCCTGGCGGGCCTCCCGGAAGAAAAGCGTCGGGAGCGTCTGGATCAGCTGTTCCGGCAGCAGCCGCCCGCTGTTATCGTGGGCCGCAGTGAAGAACTGGAGCCGTTTCCCGAGATGCTGGAACTGGCAAAAAAACACGGTGTGGCGCTGCTGCGCTCCAATGAGACGACCTGCACATTGATGGGCAGCCTCATCAGTGTGCTGAATCTGGAACTTGCCCCCCGCATCACCCGCCACGGTGTGCTGGTGGAAGTGTACGGCGAGGGCATTCTCATTCTGGGTGACAGCGGCATCGGAAAGAGCGAGCTGGCCATTGAGCTGGTCAAGCGCGGCCATCGTCTCGTAGCGGATGACGCCGTGGAACTGCGCAAAGTTTCCAACCGCCAGATCATGGGCACGGCACCGGAAAACATTCGCCACTTTATTGAGCTGCGCGGCATTGGCATTGTCAATGTGGCCCGTATTTTCGGTGTGGGTGCTGTTAAAGTGAGCGAGAGCCTCGACCTTGTGGTGCAGCTGGAGCCCTGGGACCCCACCAAGAACTACCAGCGTACCGGCCTCGAAAGCGAGTATTGTGATATTCTGGGTGTGAGCATTCCCAGTACCAGCATCCCGGTTTCGCCTGGCCGTAATATGGCTGTCGTGCTGGAAACGGCAGCCATCAACAACCGCCAGAAGAAGATGGGCTACAATGCCGCCAAGGAGCTGCTGATCCGTCTGGGTCTGGACGAAACGCTGGATTAACGATTTTCCCATGGAGGAGCACTATGTTTGAACCTTTGTGCGCCGCACTGGATGCGGCGGGCATTGCTTGTACCCGAAACGAGCTGTTGGCCGACCACTGTACGTTCCGTATCGGTGGTCCGGCAGACATATTTATAAAACCATGCGACGAAATCCAGCTGTGCAGGGCGGTGGCTTTTTGCAAGGAGCAGGGAGCTCGCTATTATCTGCTGGGGAACGGCAGCAACATTCTGTTTGAGGATGCAGGCTTCCGGGGGGCTGTTCTGGATCTGACGGCCATGAAAACCGGCATTGGGATGAAAGAGAACATTCCCGGCGAAGAGTCCGGTGTAGTTTATTGCAGCGTGACGGTCGGGGCCGGGATGAAGCTTTCGACTCTTTGCAATTTTGCACTGAACCACAGCTGCACCGGTTTAGAGTTTGCCTACGGCATTCCCGGCACGGTGGGCGGTGCGATCTATATGAATGCAGGCGCTTACGGCGGCGAGATGAAAGATGTTCTGACGTCCGTGGAGTATTTGGCTGCGGACGGAAATATCGTCGAAGTGCCAGCCGCCGAGTTGGATTTATCGTATCGGCATAGCATTTTTGAGGAGAACGGCGGCTGCATTCTGAGCGCAACGTTCCGCCTGAAAAAAGGAGACGCTGCATCCATCAAGGCCAGGATGGACGAATTGATGCAAAAACGGATCGACAAACAGCCGTTGGACAAACCCAGCGCTGGCAGTACCTTTAAGCGGCCGGCAGGGGCTTTCGCCGCGGCCCTCATCGACCAGTGCGGTCTGCGGGGCTACCGCCACGGCGGGGCTGCCGTCAGCGAAAAGCACTGCGGTTTTGTGGTCAACTTGGGTGGCGCAACTTGTGCCGATGTACTGGCACTTTGTGATGAAGTGAGGTCCATCGTCAAAGAGAAAACAGGCTATGACCTTGAAAAAGAGATTCGGGTCGTAAGGGCATAACGGAAAGAGGAATAACTATGGATCTTCTCATCGTCAGCGGACTTTCCGGCGCGGGAAAATCGGTGGCCATGAATGCGCTGGAGGATATCGGCTTTTTCTGCATTGATAACATCCCGGCAGGGCTTTTGCCCAGTATCATGGCCTTTTCCAAAGCGGGCGATAACCAGCTCAAGCGGGTGGCCTTATCCATGGATGTCCGCGGATGCCGCAGCAAAGAGGAGATCGAGCAGGGGTTGGAGCAGCTGGATCAGCAGGGGATCTCCTATGAGATCCTGTTTCTGGACGCGCCGGATGATGTGCTGATGCGCCGTTACAGCGAGACCCGCCGCCGTCACCCCATCAGCATTGCGGAAGGAATCTCCACCCGGGAGGCATTTGCAAAAGAACGTCAGATCTTGCAGCCGCTGAAAGAACGGGCAAACTACACCATCAACACCGCCCTGCTCTCAACGGCGCAGAACAAAGAACGCGTCTGCGACCTGTTCTTGAAGAACGGGGGAGCCAAGAGCGCCATGCGTCTGAATATCCTGTCTTTCGGCTTCAAGTTTGGCATTCCGCCGGAAGCAGACCTTGTGCTGGACGTTCGCTGCCTGCCCAATCCGTTCTATGTGCCGGAGCTCAAGCACAAGACCGGACTTGACCAGGAGGTCGTCGATTTTGTTATGGGGCATCCGGAGGCACAGGAGCTTTTGCGCCGGTATGAGAATTTTATCATCGCTCAAGACGCCAGGCGCCGCATTGAA
>JABLTK010065789.1_pt1 | contig 11561 bp, 9 predicted proteins | sample 7160131 | NCBI WGS metagenome assembly JABLTK01 (sample SAMN14651221, study PRJNA627086) | human gut metagenome | isolation source: feces | host: Homo sapiens
TCAAATTAATGGGTCCCTATTATGGGGGTATTTGGTCCAAGTATACCCTATTTTTGTTCATGTGCATGACGAGTTCTCACAATTTGTAAGCTTTAATCCTAATTTCCTTACCGTATGTTGTGGAACAGTGAGAAGTTTTGATTCTGAAATTGTGGAACGGTTTTACTCACAGTCTGGAATAGACAATGTCTGAAGAGGTAACTGCTGTCGCCACCGAAACCAAGACTACTACTGATGCTCCCCGCGAACGTGCCCCTCGAATTGACTTCGAATCAATGAGTATTGAAGAGCTCAAGGCATTTGTTGAAAAGCCCATCGAGAAGGTTCCTATGCCAAGCAAGAAGGCTATGGAGGAGGCTGTTGCTAAAATTGAAAGCGAAATCGCTACCATGAGAGCTCGTTTTGATGAGATCAAGGCCGAGCGTGAGATGATCTTCGCTGGCTTCCGTCTTCAGAAGGTGGGTATTAGAGGGATTAGTTAGTCGTAGCAAGCTAGAGAAGAGAGCTTTTCTGCCCGTAAGGCTCTTTTCGATTCTCGTAACGAGTTGACGGCTAAGAGAGAAGCTGCGTTCACGGAGTTTAATTCCTTGAAGACACAGTTGGAATCTATCCGTGCTTCTCTGAAGCAGGCAAGCCGTGTGAAGCCTGCTGAGCTTGAGGAGAAAATCCGTAATGCTGAGATGAAGATCGAGACTGAGTCGCTGTCTATGAAGGAGGAGAAAGAACTTCGTCGTCAGATTATGCAGTGGGAGGCTGATCTGCGTACCGCAAAGGTCAGTGATGGTCTCTATGAGAAGCGTGAGTCTCTGGAGGAGTCTATGAAGAAGGTGCGTGCAACATTGGATACCATCAAGAAGCAACTGGATGAAGTGTACACGAAGCTTGGCGCTGAACGAAAGGAGAAGAAGGAAGAGGGTGAAGAGAAGAAGGAGGAGAAGGAAGATCCCGTGAAGAAGCTGAATGAGGAGTGGGAGGCAAACAAGGCTGCTATTGACGCCAAGTATGCTGAGAAGAAGGCTTTGATGAACGAGTACTACCAGAAGGAGCGTGCTTTCAGGCAATATACCTTTGAGAACAAGCGTATGAATGCTGCTCGTTATGTACTGGAGAGAAAGAACGAGGAATTAGAAGAGGCCGAACGCCAAAAAAAGGAAGCAGAAGAGGCTCTGAAGCGACATCCTTTTGAAAAGGAAATGGCTCTATGTGACTCCGTGATTAGCTATCTGAAAGGTTTGTTGCCTGCTGAGAAGAAGGCTGCAAAGCTGGGAAGTGAAATCAAAGTTCCTGAGGGTATGACACTGATGAAGAAGGAGGAACAGGACTATTTCTCCGTACCTGGAGGTAGGAAGAATAAGAAGGAAAGAAAAGCTTCGAAGAAGAACAACTTCTTGGTGCACAACCTGTCTTCTCTGGAATCTTTCTCCACTATTCGTATTGTTGCTCCTAATACGGTTGAAGAAGTTGAGCCTTGTATTGAGAAGGTTGTTGCAAGAAAGGCTTTCTTTGATAAGCTTCCTCGCGGGTCTGATATTGATGCTGAACTTGCTAAGGAGAACTAAATCATCGGGTTAAGATATGATGGTAGTTACATTATTGGATTGTTTCTTTCAAATCTATGAATCACGGTTTTTTCCCACTTTTGACGATTCAGATCCGAGCTCTTTTGGTACTAGAAATAAGTGAAGGAGGATGGACAATAACATGTCTTTGGCGCAGGAAATCCGCCTTACAATCCACAGAATGGGTAGTCAAGGGCAGGAGTCGATTCGAAAGCTCAAAGCCGTATCTGTTGATTCCTTGGTATTACTCTGTAGTACCTTTCTGCGTACAACACAGATGCATTTATCATCGAAATCAAGTATCTGGTTGAGGATTTGATGGGTCATCCTGATGATCAAACCATGGTTGTAGATATGAAGGTTTTTCGTTGCCATTTGGAGTTGTAATGCATAGAAACAGTATATAGAAATGATTTTCCAGCATCTTCTGACTCAACATCCCTCAGGAGCTGTCATCGTCAAGACAGTATTTATTTTTAGTTTATTCGTTATTGTCTAGGCTTTTGATATGATTGATTTGCCTCCAGGTGCTACAAATTACCTTCAGTTCTTCTTCGATAAATGTGCCGTTAGCAACGAAACTATGATATGGATATGCATCTGCACATCGACTTGTGCAAAGCAGGCCATTCGTCAAGTTCGTAGCGGTTTATATACTTCATCTGTAGGAAGCCATTCAACTGATCCGTATGTTCATTCCATTGATTCAGAAGGGTGATGTTTCCATTTCCCCATCCCTGCTTCGTGAGCTTCAGGAATGGACTGTCATGGTTTGATTCCTTCCCTTGCATCATCTCTAGAACTCACGATCGCAAACTCCATCCCAGCAGAACCCTCCCAAAGATGCGGATTTTGCACTTCCAAATCGTATCGGTCGATTACTCTCAGAGCTTGGTTGTGCTGCCTCTTCCATTGATACCTTACGCAGTATCTTCATGATTGGAGGTGATGCTGTGAAATCTCTAGATCTGACAGGCTTGATGTATATACTGGTCCTGGTAGCCAATCAAGAAGATGCATCTCCTACCACTCCAAATGTCCTTTCGACTGAAACCAAGGAAGATATTCAATCGATTCTCAAACAGTATCCGGATCTTCGATCATTGTCTCCTACCAATCTCCGTTGGGAGTATGGGAAGTTGGCAACTGTAATTAAGGAGTTGTTACCTCTGGATTATGACCGATTCCTCTTTGCTCTCGATAATTCCATCTTCTTCCTGAAGGGAACGAAAGGATTGCATTTTCTTGTTGCTATCGCTAAGGAACTCTCAGGCAAATCGATACCTGACGATCTGTTGTATAGGATGTGGAAGAATCCAGACAGACAAGTCACATTCCTTCAGTGGTTGCTGGATTCACCAGATGATCTGGTTGATTTCTCTGCCTCGCCTAATCAAATCGTGGTGGTTGAGAAAAGGGTTGATCTTTAGATGGCTCCTGCTTTTTTCACTGGTGAGGTGAAGTCCTGCTGGACGTCACTGGATCTGTTGCAAATCATTCTTCAACTCCAAGTGCAGAGTGAGGCAGCTCTGAGTCTTCATAGATTGCGTATCAAAACAGCGATGGATGTGACGGTGCTAATGGTTGCTCTGGTACAATTGAAGTCTGTGTGGACAGAGCCTCGTTTCAAGATGATGGCTTGGGTCCTCCTTCAGAAGACAATGACCTTGATGAAGCGTCGAGACCAACAGCTCTCACTCACCTCCTGCATGCAATTGTTCTTTGTGACTTCTCCCAAGGAGACTTTGGAATGTGTGCTGCGTGCCTATTGCTTCAGTATTGAGAGTCCTAATACCTATTCCTTCTTCTCTATCCTTTACGATGCTTGCTACACCATTCCTTCTTTCATTGTCTCCCTCCTCAAGATCCCTCCGACTCGAACATCGTTACGTCTACTGGTTCACATTCTTTTCCTTGAAGCTTTTCCTCGGAATATGGATTCATTGAAGGCACATCTTGATGATTTGTATGAGATCTCGGGAAACGATCTAATTCTTCTCTTGCTTACTCTGGTGGAGGAGTATGTCAATAATCGATTGATTGTGATTGATCAACCTCTACTGGCTGCTTGGACGATGCGTTATCTTCAACTTTTCGTTCCTACGATGAACAGTGTGTTCAGACAGCAATATATGGAACTATCACAACGATTACAAATGCCTACCTCTGCTCGTGTTCCATTAGCAACCCTATTCCAGAGTTGGTTTAATCTAAAGACTGTACCTGAACGTCAATCCTTTATTGGAGAACTGTCAGATATGAAATCGACTTCAGATGGTATTCTCTACATTCAATCAGTCATTGAAGAAGCATTGAAATATCTACAGTCTGTTAATCTCTCACGATCTGAGACAACTAGTCTGGTTGAATTATTAGTCTTGCTCACAAAGAATAAGCTTGTTAATCAAGGCAATCTGAATGATATGATCATGTTCATTTGTACTGCATATTCGATGCCTTCGGCTCAAACCAATTATGCTGCTTCTTTGTTACTCAAAGGATTAGGTCCAATTCTCCAGACAATTCCACGATATCTGCAAGCTGTTCTGTCTGATCCCACAGTCCAGAAGGTTCCTGCTGTCTACCAAGAGTTCAAGTTGCTTCTCTCCCAGACTGTGGGAGTTACAGACACCGCTGATGCCTCTATCTCTCCAAACTTCACGCCTGCTGAAGCCACCGTACAGTCTCCCGTATCAAAAGAGCGTTTATCCCAATCCCGCAGTCATCTCCGCGAGTTGATTACACAGCCTATTCAACCTATTCATGCAGATCCAATTGAGAATATTCCTGAAGATCGAGTGAAGAATCGTATATCTGTTCTTATCAACAATGTAACTGTTTCAAATATTGACTCCAAAATTGAGGACTTCCTCTCACTTGTAACACCTGAGTTTGAATCCTGGTTTGCTGATTATCTTGTTCGGTCTCGCTGTGAACGTCAGACCAATTATCATGCACTGTATTTGGATCTGGTTGATCGTATTGTGAAGATGCGTGGATCACATTTGATGGATGAAGTGTTACGTCTCTCTATCCAGGTTACACGGGAATTGTTGACCTGTGAGCAGCAACTCTTTCTTGAGCAACATGCTTTCTTAAAGAATCTCGGTGAATGGTTAGGAGCTCTTACAATAGGTCGAGATGTCTGTTTGAGTCAACTCCATCTTAATCTTACGAATGAACTGTTCATTGCCTTCTATCACAAACGATTGCTCTATGTGTATGAGTTCGTCTGCTTCTTATTGCGTTCGGCTAAAACCAGCAAGGTTATTCGTCCTCCTCAGCCTTGGCTCATGGCTCTTCTCTCCTTATTACGAGAGTTAAACGAAGTTCCTGGCATCCAGAACAAAATCGGTTATATTTATGCCAACTATCTCAGTTACATGGGATTCTCTCCAGACGATATAGTTCTGATGGATAGTGACGTTTATTTGGCTATTCCAGAAGTCAAAAATAACCCCGATTTCTCAGAGCGTGCTTCTCAGGAAGAAGTGAACGCTTACTTCGTTCGTCGATATCCCGCTCTAATGGAGTCATCGGAAGAATCCTCCTTGCGTACTGTGGTTGATCAGAAAAAGCAGATTCGAGACTTTGTACCGAAGGCTTTACAAGGAGCATCTCCTTCCTATTCTCCTGCAGCCATCCCATCAACCATGCCTTCAACAGCGTCTGCACCAACTTCTGCAGTACGTGATGACACTCACCTCACGGTAGCTCTGACAGAGGAGCTTCGTGATACCTTGAAACCAGAACTCCAAGCAGAGCTGCATGGCATGCTTGAGGCCGATATTCGCCATCTCATCTCAATCTACCAGAAGGGTCTGGGAAAGGTCCATTGTGCTGCTGTGATTGCCTCGGTTCGTGCGATGTATACACGAGATCTCCTTCAAGTGAAAGATACGCGTGAGGTGATGGACTATTTGGAGAAGGCTACACATTCGCTAGTAGGTGATCTACTCTTTACGGTGGCTCCGGTTATGGAGCGGGAATTTTTAATTCTTCTGCACAAGCACGAGATGGTTCTTCATGTGATGACGGATGCTCGACTCCAGGCTTTAGTGAAGCGCAATACGGCTCCAATGCTGGATCTCTTACGGAACTGGATGATGGGTATGATTCTCAACAAGGTCGAAACTATGCTGAAGGAGGATCGTACTCGAGGAACCTCAGCATTAGCAGAACAGACCAATTTCCAGGTATTGCCCGAGATGACTGCAAACGAGAAGGTATCTGATGGGGTACTGAATCCACTGCAACGAGGTGTCTATACGAAGATGGTGGATCCTCCATCGATCAATGAGGCTCTTCTATCGGAGGAGGATCTCTGTGATATCAGTGTGATGTTCCATTATCAACAGATTGCAAATGTGGTCCAGACTCTTCGTGAGAATGAGATGGCTCTCTCTATGTTGGAATCTCGTCAACCAGAAGAGGAAGCCATGGTACGTGAACTCCTTCAGAAGCTCTCAATGTATTTCTCTGTAATTGAGGGTAATCACCTTCTAACAGAAGATGTTGCGTTAGTGGATTACTTAGTTCTTGTTCTGAGTTCTCCTGACAGTATGAGTCACTTCAATGTCTCTGGGATTATCATTCGTATTGCTGTGATATATCAGAAGTTTAGCCTCCCTCAAGTGCGAGAGAGAATCACAGCAGTCACTCTGGAAGGTCTCGAACATCATTATCAACTGTATCTGCCGATTCTCACTCTGCTCGCTTGTAATGATTTATTGGACACATTGATCGTTGATAAGAAGCTTCAAATGATGGTTCAGAGCTTTGTTGCTGCTCCTACTGATGTTAACCGAGCTGTCTTCAACTGTCTGATTGATCTGGTACTGGTCCGTGAGCTTGTGAGTGTTGATGAACTTCCTACCACACTGAAGGCTCTGGAAGAGAAGGCACTGACAGAGGCTGGGAAGAGAGGTGTTCGGATTGAAGGAACGATGTACAACTGTGTGGTGATGGTAGAGAAACTGCGTACGAAGCGAACTGTATTGACTCACCGGGCTTCGTTGAAGGCTGCATGCTCCACTGACACGTATAAGGAACTATGTGGCGTGATTGAAGCGGCAGTTCGAGCTTACAACACTCCAGATGATGTGTTGACGAAAGAGGGTCAGTTTGTGGAAATTGTGAGCAAGTTGGATTCAGCTGTTCAGGCCTTTGGAGAGAATGGTGTGTTTGTGATGCTCTATTGTGTGTTGGTGACTTGTTATCAGTTGTATTTGCCTGTTACAGATCCCAAAGAGACGACTGTTCGTCGTGATTACACCTGTACCCTTCTCTGTGCGTTGTTTGGAGAGTTGGTTAATCGAGAGGAACCAGGTGATGATCGAGTGCTAGTGTTCACAGCTGAAATGGAGGCTCTGGAAGCATTACTCTTCCAGTCGCATGATTTGAACTCTCCTCCTTTCTCAGCCTCCTTCTATCTGCGTACTATCTTGGGCCTTGTAAAGGAAGTGATTATGGCTCAAGACGTTGCTGAAACACGTCATCGTATGGTACTCCAGTTGGCTATATTGCTTCGAGCAATCGCTCCTCCTTCAGTCCCTGGATTCCTCTTATGTTGGGTAGAGTTGATCTCGGTTCCTCAAATCCTCCGATTGATGCTAGTGGATAATAATCCTGAGCTTGTGGCTATCATGGGAGATATGGTGATTCAACTGTTATCCTTCATGCGTTATCTGAACAGTTGTAAGGATCTGATCACCAGTTCTCAACATCTTGTGGAACGTGTCAATCTATTGTTACGCATCTTGTTAATCTCATTCCCTGGCTTCTTGGCCCAGCGTATTAGTGAGTTAATCCCTCTAGTGAAGGAGGACGTTAGACTGTACCTGTTAAATGACTGTCCTCCTCAATGCAATCCTGCCACAGTCCCTCCAGAGGAGATGGATTCATTTATCAAGAGAGCGTGGGAGATTCAGGTGGAGAAGAATCCCATTTATAAGCAGGAGTTACAGAGGGGAGCAATTCTGGAAGCAGCAGAGAATGTGATGCTAAGGAAGAATCTGGAGAATTCGTTAATAGCGATTCGTCAGCTATTGGAGAATGTACCAATCCTGTTACGATCCTTACTCCAGTATTGGATTCTGGAAGAGGAGACACTTCATAACAAGCCTGCAGAAGGTCATATGTTGCCAGAAGAAGCAATTCGAGAACTACTGAAAGCTCTGAATTTCAACCGTGATTACAAACTTGCAGTTTTCAGAATTCTGGCTGAATTCATCCGATTCCCATGTAAGGAGACAAAGCTGTTTATGAAGACGTATTGTGGTTTATATCGCTTTATGGATCCCGAATCAAAGAAGTATATGCAAGAAGAGATGATTCGCAAGTTGGATGAACCGAACGGTCAGTATGGACCTCATTTAACATTACAGAACTTACAGAGAATGTAAGGTTATAGTAGATTCGTGATTTGTTAACAAACACACACTCAAAAGAATCAAAAGGATTGAAAAAGACGAAAGTACTATATGAAAACAAAACTAGGAATGAGTGTATCGATTTTCTTCAAATCATTTGAACATTGGACAAAAGACACACGACCAATCGAGGATACACGAACATATCCAGCACCAAGGGGGAGCTGTGTTGCACATCGAATTGCTAGAGCTATATAATCCTTTCGAATAAATAAGGAAGCCTTTGGAATTGAGTACATCATATTGATGGCATATATAGCTCCTGTTGATGCATCTGAGATTGTGAAACTTCCAACAACAACACTGTTAATCATACACTCAAAAGTGGCTGTATAACCTTTTCGTAGATGGTTGTCAACTTCAAATTGCCAAATACTTCGACGAAAAGCAGAAAAGTCTTGACCATGCGTATCCATATATTGGACAATAATATCATTTTTGCTGTACATTAAATATCGTTCGTAATGATCCCTAACAGTTAGATAGTTGCTCGCACAAGACGGAAAAGTAATGGAAAAGGCAGTCGTCTTAAGTGAGAGTGGCAAAAGATAGGGAGAACCATACGAGTCGATAAACTCCAAATTGGTACAATACATATTAATAACAGTTAATAGTCGTTCCTTCAAACATAGGGAAAAGAACCCACGAATCCTGATAGATTTTATCAAGTGTCCATATCTACGGATTGTGGTGAAAACGTGTTGTGCAGACATTAACCGAAAATCAAAAGTACAAGAACTCCAGTTACTAGGGTGCGAAACAACGACCTCAAAGCTAGGATATCAGTTCCATTTTATTAGTATACTCTTTGTTAGCACAACCAAGTTCGTACATGGACTCTCCATCAACAAATGACAAAACACGCAACATACTATCCATTCCAAGCATTGTAAGCTCTGAAGGGGGAATCATCTCCTTCTGCTTTCTCCTCTTCGGAGAGTTGAATGGTAGCGTAATGAAACGTTTTGCAAGTGAGATGGCATAGTCCATAGTAGCTTTATTCCAAAGAGTTATCAACTGAACAAATATGCTAGCTTCACTCTGATTGGCTCTTATATACGTGATTTCTAGTTCACAAACAAGTATCTAACAACAGTTCTATTATGACAGATCATCACTAAAGTTCCATATCTCCATCCTCCATCGATTCAATCCCTGAATCTGTTATCTGAAGATGATCCTCCACTTTGGCTCGTTTGCTCGATTTCTCCGACATATCACTTTCTCGCTTCACTGAAATAGGAGCATCGGGTAGATGTGGATGTTCATCAGGATGATCTCCACACAGAACGTATTTCTTGTTGAGAACTTGATGAGACACTTGCTTTAAGCAACTCGTATGATAGGCATGCGGACAACGTGCACAAACTGCCAGGAACTGAGAATTCTGGTTATTTCCACACAGACAACAGTAATGACGAGGACAGCGGAATAAGCAGGGATGCTGGTCATAAAACACAAAATTCGGACTTTTCTTGGCGCATGATATATGATAGAAACATCCACAATGATGTTGAGTACACTTGATCACAGGTTCAGGAATCATATAACGATTTCGATCTGGGTCTAACATCCCTCCACTACCAAATGTATTGATATACGATTCAATGTCATTATAACGTAACCATTGCTCATAGAAAGTAAAGGTTCGTTTCCTTCCTTTACCTAAAGCGTCTCCTTCTTTTCCTATCTGATGACAGATCATACACTCGTAGGCATGAGTAGAACACTGCTTACATTTCCATTTGGATGGAACTTGACGTAACTTGATACACCGTAGATGGAATTGGCGACAACACCGTCCGCTACACGAAATGAGAGTGAGTCCGTTCTCTTTGTCTTCACCAGTTAGACACACACAACAAATGCCTGAGATAGGTTCAGCAGGCTTTGATGCCACCACCATCGGTTCCTCTACAAATCATTTCTCATGTTCATATCTACCTTGCTTTCGCTGTGTTCGTTTCCTGAATCGACCTTGCTCCAATTCCTCCAGCCAATTCAACATCATACTGCAGGCCTTCTTACCAAACACAGTAGTCATGGGAGATGCTGTCATTAGAATATGTGCTGTTGTATCCACCTCATGCTGATTGAAACCACTCTCTCCATCTGCTTCGATTGTCTCACACAACTCTCGAACTAATCCTTCCAGATCCTTAAGCCACTGTGTGACAGATGCCGCATCCTGCATCACTACTGGATCCTGTAAACGCTGTAACAACATATCTGCATTGGCGTGTTGAAGCATCTTCTCCCAGAAATCTGGATCATTCAAATCAATCTGGGCTGAGGCTGTTTCTGGAGTAAACGAACGTTTGCTGTAAATGGTGCCACCTCGTTCCACACCAACAACAGATTGAGATCCCTCTTGCTTGGAACCAATTGAACCTTCCTATGAATGAGTAATGATAGAATGATGATACAGGGCGTGTATTCTTCTGTAGAATCGAATCGATATCAGCATCAAAGAATTCTAAGGACGTAGCTACACTGCTATCCATGATACAGTCAAACAATCCTCTTCGAAGCATTTCTTCCACTTCATTCTTACTTCGACGATATGGGTTCAATTCATCTTCCAGTGTACGAGGTTTAGTTGGTTTTCGTCCTCGTTTCTTCTTAACAGGAATAACAGGAACAGCAGGAACTCCGTATTCATCATCGACCATTTTATCAGCCACAGATGCATCTTCCTGTGTTGTTTTGGTGATCACAGACTCTTCATCAGCTTCCTCTTCTGATATCACAAAATCTTCATCTGAACTCCAGACTGACTTCTTCATTTCACTATCACTCTCCGGGAGATCTGCTAACTGACCATTTGCTTCCTCTACTTCCATCTCATTCGTGTTCGTTTCTTGATTTGCTATCTCAGCAGATTCAATAGGCGTTTCAACAGGAATAGCAGGAGTTTCATCAGTAATAGGAGAAGTTTCACTTGGTACACCAGGAGTATCAACATCTTTGGTTGTTTCCATGGAGTCAAGCACTACAAGAGGTATCTCATTCGGATTCGAAGGAAGTTCAGACGTAACACCATTAGCATTAGCAGACGAACGTGTGGAGATAGCATCACGATCCAATACAACTGTTTCAATTGCCAATTTTCTGGATGCTCTTTCAAACATTTCATATTCATATGTGTGTCGCGTGAGCAGTCGGTATACACTCACTTCCTGCTTCTGACCAATTCGATGACAACGAGCAGTAGCTTGAGAATCATTCTGAGGATTCCAGTCAGAGTCATAAATAATCACGGTATCAGCTGCTGTCAGATTGATACCCAAACCTCCAGCACGTGTACTCAATAAGAAGATGAAGTAATCACTATCAGGTCGAGAGAATGCATCAATCGCTTCCTGTCGATCACTTCCTCGAGTCTGTCCATCAATACGAGCCACCTTATACTGTCGAAGCTGACAATACTCTTCTAGAATGTCCAACATTTTAACAAACTACGATGAATGAAAGAATGAATCATTACCTGACTGAAGATTAGAACACGATGACCTTCGGATTGCAGTTTTGGCAACAATTTATCAAGAAGAACCATTTTTCCGGTGACAAA
>JABLTK010041701.1_pt1 | contig 11551 bp, 15 predicted proteins | sample 7160131 | NCBI WGS metagenome assembly JABLTK01 (sample SAMN14651221, study PRJNA627086) | human gut metagenome | isolation source: feces | host: Homo sapiens
TGAATTCATAGCAATCAACACCTATTGGTGAGAGGATTGACACAAGTGCATGTTATGAGAATGAGGAATTATCCGTAAGTGAGAGTGTATGTGATGGGTGTTTATATCTCTCTGTTACTGAAAGATGTGTTGGAGAAGGTTCTCATTCTCTTATTCTCCAAGGTATGAATTGTCAGAGTGTTTCAGTTTCAGATACAAATGATGCTTCAGTGATATATGGTCCAGTACTTGGTATCAATACGAAGCCTAGTGGTCTTCATATTATTTATGGTGATATTTCTCAAGCTAATGATAACTTCGGTATTATTCTTGATATTCCTCGCTCATCATTCCGTGTGATTTGTGATACCACTCGTATTGGACATGAGTACATCGAGGATTATGGGGATTCTCTCAAACAGCATATAAAAATTCGAAATATGCCTTCTCTTACTGCCTCATTGAATGTGAGTCCTTCATCTCAACTGTATCTCGAGGATAATGGATGCTACCTGAGAGAGATTCCGTCTTTAGAAACAATGACCGAATTAAGCGCTATTTCTGACGTTGCTTTTGCTTATCTGGAGAATAAACCACTTCCTTCATGGTTCCTTCATGAAGCTTATCAACGTACTCAACACTGGGTAGGGAATAGAATGGTCTCTCATCAGTAGGCTTCTTTTGGATATGAGTTCCTTCGTACACGTATTCCAGGCCTCTTAGTTGAAGTAAGCAAGGATCCGCAACGTATGACAAGCCGATATCCATCCTTATCTCCTGGGAGAATTATCAATTCCCCGTATTCATCGGGTAAGCTTCGTCTAGTAGGTATGAATGGATGTGCGTGGTATGTTCCTGTGACTGACAATCCATATGAAAGTGGTCGAGAGGAGTATGGTATGGCCTGGATGATGCCTTCATCTTGGATATATGCAGAATCTTCAAATTCTTCATTCAATCGAACACTGTTCTTTGAAATTCAGTGGTCTGTATCTGAAGAGGAGTTTCACAAGGAGTTGCAACGAGATGATCGTTTGTTACTTCATTCATTGTTGGTAAAAGAGATTGACCATTCATGTCGATCTTCAGGGCAGTTGGTCTGGAATATTAGTCCGTATTGTGTCCGACGTAATCTCATGAATCGATTCTCTCTCTCAGACATGTTATTTTACGCTCATATCGGGTTTATTTTGACTCTCAATCTCTCTCTTCTTCGTTTCATTCCTTATATTGCTCTTGGTACAAAATCTACCAGTCTGAAATTGTTGCTAACATCTCTCCAACCTTATCTCCTGGCTACTACCAAAGATCTCATTGCATCATTGCGAATTGACGAGATACGGACTCCTGTTTCATTACGGAATGATTTATCTCTGTTTCCAATTGAGATCAAGACCTATCAATTCAATCGACTTGCTGCTCGCAAGGAACGCCTATTAACTCTTCCAGAGGGACCAGAACGACTTAATGCATCCATCTTAGGGGCTGTAACCAAACTCCTTCTGGCATTGCCTCCAGAAGTACTTCGGATTGGATACATTCATCCTACACACGGAGGTCAACGTAGAGCTTTCCATGTTCAGTTCGTTGGTGAAGGAGGTATTGATAATGGTGGTTTGTATCGTGAATTATTCAGTACAGTGATGCAAGAACTTCATGACTTAAGCCTCTTCTCATACCTTACATACACTCCTAATCATATTCAAGTGAATGCTGATAGTGGTCGAGACGACTATCTCTTGAACCCAAATCTGAATGAGGACTCTCTGCTGGTATTCAAAGGATTAGGTCGAGTTGTAGGGACAGCTCTTATGTCAGGATTTCAACTGGATTTCTTCTTATCACTCTGTATCTGGAAGATGACGGTGAGAGAATCATTATCACTGGAGGATCTGGAATATGTTGATGTAGCAAGATGGAGACGGTATCAACAGATTCTGCAGTGTGATGTGAGTATGAGGAGAATGAATGATGAATAGCAAACAACATTTGATGATGAGTATTCGACTTTATTTTGGACAGAGATAGATTTCGCGGGGAATATGTGTAATCATCCTGATCATAGTTCCTTCTCGAGAGTGTTGTATGAGCAACGACAAGAATATGTGGAATGGTGTATTAAAGCAGTCTTTGCTCGATTCGAAGGACCTGTATCAGCATTCCGAGAGGGTTTATCTGATGTGTTTGATGGTTGTGAGAGTGGCTATTTGGGAGGTCGAGATTTGATGGAGATGGTTGTAGGAGTTGGGGACATCGATGTACAGGAATTGCAAAAGATGACACAATATGAAGGGTTTGAATCAGATGATCAAGTAATTGTGTGGTTTTGGGAGATATTAACCGAAATGACGGTGTCGCAACGGATTTCCTTCTTACAGTTTGCAACAGCACGATCACGATTGCCTACGTTTGCACATCAATCACAACTTACAGTAGTCGATAAATGAGTCGTTAATATGTAGTTCAAGTTGATGCGTCATTATGATCAAGGAACGCCCGATATCTTCTTCCCAATTGCGCATACATGTTTTAACGGTTTGGAACTACCGAATTATTCTTCTAAGGAGGTGATGAAGGCAAAAATCTTATGGGCCATCGAGAATACGACATCAATAGATGGAGATAAAATAGAGCGTGTTGATATCGTGTGGAATTGATGTATCATACTAGAATTTGTTTGTTAGTGTAATTAAATGGATTCGTCAACGAAAAAACAAGACGGAGGTGGTGAAACGACCCTGAATATGACGTTCGATGTTGCAAAAGATGAAAAGGATGAGCATTAGGACTTTTCGCCTCTCTTTGCGAATTGGGTAAGTAATATCCTGGGAATCAAGTTATCGAGCAACCTTTCATCAGAATTACAAGATGGGAATGTAATAGCTTCTGATCTTTAAGGATATAGATTTTGGTTCAGCTAATACATGCAACATGTCCATTTCTATGTCTCCTTCATAATGATGATAAAAGTAGGATCGATGATACGGATGAAGGGACTTAGACAGTGTTCGTTCTGTTGAATGCAATTTTGAATTAATCAACCTGGCTCAAAGTAAACTGGGGATTAAAGAGGAGTACTACATCAAATCCTACTACTTTAGTAACTACAATGTAGCAATTAACTCTTGGGCAAACTCTAGATGAGTCCAGCAATCACGTCATTATCAATATTGATAAGTCGAATAATGGAAGTGGTAGATGAAAAGATCCTACAGTTACCAGTATATTTCAAAACTTTGAGTGTGTCTGAATGTAGCATCATCATATCTAGTTCAAAAGACTGTAAGTTCCATTGATTCCCTGGAAAATGTGAGTACAGTTAGCAGTTTCCATGACATTGACGAAAGCAGTGGAAGTTCACGGTATCTTTCCTCTCGAATAACAAATTATGATCACAACACTATTGGTTATTTGGAAGAACCATCATCTCAAGTAACAATTGAAGCAAATCCTATTTCAGATGATATGTTTAAGAAAGGTCCTATTGATGAGGTATTAAGTGAAATGGAGAAGGAAAAGCAACAGGCACTCTCAGTTAAAGACGATTTATTAACACTACTAATGTATCGAATCTTTGGTCATGCAACCGAAGGAACTGGAGAATCACAGGAAGAAGCGGATGATGTGGACGACGAGTTGAATACCGAGAATTATCACCCAAATGCCGAGAATACAGCCGCTTTGCTGCGCATGTTTGATCGACTTCTCTCAGAAGGAGAGACAGAAGACGGTGTAAATCCTGCCGATAATGACTTGTTAAAATCCTATCTAATAGATAAGATTCGAAGTCTTGAAGGAGATGAATCCGAGGAAGGTTTGGAGGAGAATTCATTGGATGGCGATAAAACTGAAGTGAATCCAGATGATGTTATTGAAGCAGATCGAAAAGGGTTCTTGTCTTTGGTAAAGTTACTTGGATACATTCCGAATAATGACCCGGATGTATGTGGAGATGTAGATCCAAAAGAAAGATCGACAGAAAGTGAGAGCAATCGACAGAAAGTAGAGGGTACAAGATAATGGGAGATGTGTCACTTAGGTATGAAAATGATTCTTCAATATATGACAGACAGCTTAGAAGAAAGTAAGCCAAAGTGATATGGTTTGATTCTCTGTTTGTGATATATATGTATCCCTTATAGGCTTCATTATGATCAGTAACAATCTGTTGTTTCAGTAGGGAATGAATAAGAATTAGTAGGGATACAGATCTCTATTCAACATAGTGACTATTTGTTTAAGATTGTATTAATTGGTGATTCTGGAGTGGGAAAATCTAGTTTGCTTCTTCGGTTTGCAGTAATTGTTTATCGTCTCTGTTATCTAGGATGGAGCGTTTACAGATAGTTTCATCAGTACCATCGGAGTGGACTTTGTAATTAGTTTTCCAGACTTATCACTCCTAGCGCTTTCGCACAGTAGAAGTACTCGATAAGACTGTTAAACTTCAAATTGTAAGAACTCAACAATACTATTGATTGTAGTGGGATACAGCTGGACAAGAACGCTTTCGAACAATCACCAGTGCTTACTACCGAGGAGCTGATGGAATTTTCATTGTCTACGATGTAACAGATAAGGTTTCGATGAGTTATTTATATCAAATACAGACATCCTTTGACAACACAGCTGAGTGGTTGAAAGAAGTAAGAAAGTATACTACAGGTGATATCCGAATCTGTCTAATCGGAAACAAGAATGATCTTCAGGCTTCAAAAGAAATAACTACACAAGCTGGACAAGTATCGATATTAATTCGAAATATGAATGTAGAAACTAGCAAGTGAAATTGGTGCAACGTTCATTGAAACATCTGCGAAAGAAGCAAGTAATGTGGAACAAGCTTTTCAGAATATGGCAAGTGAACTAGTGAAGCGAGAGTAGGGATAGTAGATAGGCTTAACAAGAAGACAGGAAAAGCGTGCGAAGGCAATGAGAGAAGAGAAGACAAAATCTCAGGATGATTCCCCAGTCTCACTTAAATCGTCTTTCCTCTCTTTTGGAAGAGATATCAATTGCTGCTTGTAGTTTGCATGTTTTTTGAACCACTATTAAGAGGGAGTTTCGTCCTTGAAGGAATGAGTAACTATGAATACTAAGATACAATCTAACTACTGAACGTTCATTTATCATGAAGTGTGATCCCTCATCTAAGGCAGTGTAAATTGTAGCGAATTCCTTGGATGTCTGTAAGAATGACCAATACTGAATTAGATCCAGCTAATTGACAACAGATTTCAAGGAACTCTGGATACTCCAGATGCTATCAATTCCCAATACATTATCATAAAGGAATTGGGTAAAGGGGCTTATGGCACTGTTTATTTAGCTGAGGATCGAAAGACCCATGGGAAGTAGGAGATATCATTCGGACTGATCTAAAGATATGCAGTGAAGCGGATTGATGATGTCTTCCGAACTAAAACGGATGCTAAGAGAACGTTACGAGAGATCACCATTCTACGTCAGTGCAATCACCCAAATATCGCGAAATTAGTGTACGGTTGTTCGATGTTTTCCATGATAGGAATGTGCTTCTACCACCCGATGAAGACAATTTCAGACAACTCTGGATTGTCCAGGTAAATTTCTAAGTTGTTCTTGAAGTAAAGGAGTATGGCGGTTGGGATCTTTCCAAAGTGATGAAGAGTTATAAAAGAATCGATGGTTGGTGCGATAAGCATGTGAAGAGTGTCGTCTATCAGATGCTTTGCGGCCTCCTATATATGCAAGTATCTATGAGTGGTTGGATGAAACCAGAGTGCAAATCTCGTCCATCGTGATTTGAAGCCATCCAACATTCTGGTTGACAATAAATGCAATGTGAAGATTATTGATTATGGCTTAGCTCGTCAAATGTGTCCCTCAACACGAAGAATTGCATTTAGTACTGTATTCATGATAGGAGAATTGAAGAGTAGATTGATGCAACTGATTCTTCTTGGGAACCCTCATCTGTGGGAACAGAACGACAGCTCACTCAGCATGTGGTCACTCGTTGGTACCGTGCTCCAGAACTGATTTTGATGCAATCTGATTATGGAGGTGCAATTGACGTGTGGTCTGTTGGATGCATAATGGTAAGATAGAAACACATCAATCAATGAAATAGGCAGAGTTGCTACAGACTCTTGAATCGTCCGTCACACGAATCAGGCCTTTGTTTCCAGGAACAACGTGTTATCCCTTAAGCACTGCTAAGAAGGATAAAAACAAGAAAGAATTATTTGAACGGGAATTTCAGTCTGAAACACATCAGTTAGAGAAGATCTTTGAAATCATAGGAACTCCAAGTATAGAGGATATTAAGTGCATGGAGAATGGTCCTATGAAAACGGTAATGAATGAGATTGGAGGTGAGGACTAGTTTCTGGAAAATCTGGATCCAATCAAACCTCAAGATCTGAAGGCAATTCTACCTTCAGCACCTGATGATGCAATAGATCTACTCAATGATATGCTTCAATTCAGTACGTTTGTTGACTCCCTGTAAGGTAGATCCAAGGAAGCGGATCACTGTGGAGAATGCTCTCCGTTCTCCTTTCTTTGACGATGTCCGAAATGATGAATATGAAACAGTGTCACAACAGAAAATGGTATTCCCATTTGAGCATGATCCCCGATGTGGTGATGCTAATGAAAAGAAGCGATTGCGACAACTGATATACAAAGAAGCTCTTATATTTTCGTGAGTTGTTGAGAAAGGAATCAACAATAGCAATTACAATCGGTCAAGGACTCGAGTTTCACCACCGCCACCACGTGTCCGCCCTCAACCAGCTACGCCATATGTTGTACCAAAGACAACCTTGCCTGCAGAGTGTAAGCATTGGTCGAGAGTAGTCACAAGTAGCAAGACAGTGTATTCAGCCAAAGCAGTGTTTGATTATGTAAAATGGTTCTTGCTATCTTGAACAGTTCGTTTGCTTTAGGTTTGTGAGAAACACAATCACTGTTCTAAAACTACAAATGCAACACACATGTCATTTTCATGACTAACTGAAACGTGGGATCTCTATTCGTCACACCTCATCATTTCCTGTACTAGGATCTTTTCCTTTTCTATTGCATCCTTTGCCTTTCCAACAAATTGGAGATGAATAGGGCTTCGAATCCCTGGTCGGGATGCCAGAACCTGAATCTCGTTAAACCGGATTCCTTGATATCCTAGAGCTTTATATGCTGCTTCTTTCACTGCCCATCTAGGAATAAGGAGAAAACAAGTCTTCATGCCTCGAGGATAAGAATTGTTCCTTCGGCTGTGTATACTTGTTATATTCTGCTATTTCAGCGGGAGAGAGAATCCGTTTTACAAAATGATCTCCAAAACGAGTTAACGTCTTTGCCACCCTTGATAATTGAACAAGATCAGTTCCTATTCCATATATCATAATTCAAACTGAATAGAACAAAAACAATGACAACTAAAACCTAAAATCTCTCAACTCTTCAGTGTATTTATCATAAAGAGATACTAAGGCAGAGTATAAGCCACGAGCTTCACATGACATTGAATCGGGATGTGTATTCTAGGTTAGTAGAAGGCAGTGATCCTCATACAATAATGTCAACAATCTGTTCTAATGAATAGAACTCTAATCCCCGACTTTCATACTGATCGACAGGTCCTTGTTGATAATCCTTCAGTACTTCGTCCTTTGATAGATTGATAAAGCAACAAAACAACTGGACTTGTCTTCCATGTGTTCGATTACTTCTACTGTTCAAACCAATCCAGAATGCCAACGCAATCACTCCGATACACTTCACTTTCACGATAGATACTATAGGGATATTCATCTCTTCAAAAATCTCGCGTTTCATACTGTTAAACAGTTCATCTCGAATCAAATGCTCCGACAAATCACAGTAGTCTCGAATTCCAATATTCTATAATGAATTCCACATATAAAAAAGACAGAAGGTTCGGGATGACCTCCAACACACGTCAAGCGACCCTGTGCCTCAGCAACATTATAGCTACGTTTCATCAGCACATGGTATCCATCTTTAAGAATGATTCCACTGATATTTCCAAGAGGATTGCCAAAGAAAGCATTCACATCACCAATAGTAGCTCCCTCTTCATAGAACACTTTCCACCTGGATCCGAGATTAGATCCAACATACGATTTGTAATCAGTAAGACCAAGTTGAATCCGAAACCGAGGTGACCGATTTTCATCATAAATAGATTTGAAATAGCGGAATTTTGATTGATTGAAGAGAAATGGTTTATCCTTTCGGATCTACACATCACAAACAGTGGATTCTCTCACCTGATTCCATTCTTCCTCAACAATTCGCTGAAGATCCTCTCGAAGAACCGTCTTGGATTGAAAATCCTCGTCCAAGTAGCATTCCACCTCTTCCTGATCGAGAAATGGTACTGTGATTAGAATGGAATATTCAAATGCTGAAGGGTCCAAAATAGTGGGCTTCATATCAAGAATGTGCATAAGAAACAGTAAAAGATAGATAAGCGTCTCGCACTTTAGTAAAAGAATTGTACTGGTCTACAAGAATGGAATACAATGCTCGAGTTTCAGGAACAAGTTGTTCAGGATGTGTATTCTAGGAGTCATAGCCAAGAACCGCTCCGACCATCAAATCAATAATTTCCTCAAAAGACAAAAAATTGATTCCCAGACTTTCATATTGATCAACTGGGCCCTTTTCATAATCCTGAATCACTTCCTCTTTCGTCAAGTTAGAGAAGCAACAAAATAGCTGAACTTCACGTCCGTGTGTTTTGTTGCATCTACATCAAATTAAGCACATATCTATACGCCATAACACCAATCATAAACATATCAGAGAGATTGGTGAGTGGAATATTACTCTCTTCAAACACCTCCCGTTGCATGCTGTAGAAGAGTTCATTGGTTATTGTCTCTGAATCCACTTTCGTAGCGTCTTCGTAGTCCGTGATCTTAATGCTCTTAGCGTTAACCATACAAAAGAAAGTTACAGAAGGCTCTGGATGGCCTCCAATACAAGTGAGCAAACCCTGACCTTCAGCCACTTTGTAGCTGCGGTTCAAAAGTACATGGTTTCCATCTCGTAAAACAACAGCACATTGATTCCCAAGAGGATTGGCAAAGAAAGCATTCACATCTCCAATCTTTCTTCCTTCATTGTAGAATACTTCCCATTTTGAACCTAGATTCGAACCCACATATGACTTGTAGTTGGTTAGTCCAAGTTCTATTCGGCAAGTCGTCCCTTCAAGAACTGAACGGAAGTAACGGAACTTAGATTGATTGAACAGAAATGGTTTGTCCTTGAGAATCTACAGAACAATTCAGAACCAAACTAACTTCAGTCCACTGTTCCTCGACAACCCGTTGTAAATCTTTTCGCTTCACAGTTTTTGAGCCAAATTCTTCTCGTATTACCGATACTACCTGATTTCGAGGAAGAAGCGGACATTGCAACAGTACAGAATAATCCGACTTCAGACTATCTCGAAACACTCGATTCATGCGAAACCAAGATTTCTCAAGAAACAAATTAATCAGTATTGGTTATCATTTATTTTCCATCTCATTCCTTTAAATTTCTTCCATAAAGGTAGACAATATCACTATTTGCATTACTCCATAGTTCTAGTCGCATGGCATACACTTCGATAAATGGACTATTAAACTTCAATTGTTTGACTGTATAAACTGTTATTAGGTGTATTGGTAGATGACATCACTTCGCAATTACGCAAAAGAGTACCATCTTGATATTCCAGAGAATGCAATGCATTCTGAAGTTGCAGATATAGTAAGCAAGTAAGTTTGGGAGATAGATTTGATGTGTTAGACACTTTATGAGTTTACCTATCGATGAGAATGAAGTAATGGTAAACTTCGTTTCCCGACTTGAAGAGGTAAGATGTAGTGGAAATGTGGTATTCAGATTCGAAAGAGTCGGCAAAATGGTACAGAAGGTTCCAATTCAGATCGTAGGAAAATCCGTCGACCAAAGAAAGTAGATTGCAAAGAGATGTTAACATGTAGTATGGTGAAGATGCTGATTATGGTTTGTCCAGTACAGGTAAAGATGTAGAAGAAGAATATGTCGATGATGCAAGTACTTCTACTCGCCAACACGAAACTCTCTACTGTTTCTGTCATCAAAAGGCAACAGAAGATATGATTTGCTGTGATGATGAGAACTGTCCATATAAATGGTTCCATTATAAATGCGTTGGGATTGATCCTTCTTGTATAACGGATGGATCGTGGTACTGTCCATTATGTAAAGAAAAACATCCGGATTCATTTGGTGTTTATTACTTATCAAAGAATTATGGAATTAATAACCGAATCTCATTTTGATCTTCACATTACTTTTTTAAAAGAAGCAAGATGATTAAGTAATATGGTATATGGATAGTAATAATATCAAGTGAAACCTTTAAGCTAGAGATGACAGACTACGAACAGCAAATGAATAAGGATGTTCGTACTGCGTTCACCAGTATAGTTAATATCTTGATTACAACTTAGAGAAAGTGCTGGCGACGGTCTGTTTGCAACTGATTCTCACAACGGTAATTGTGTGGGCGATTTGGTATAAATGAAGCAATCTATTCATATTTAGCAGTATCGAGTCCATTTTCCAACTATTTGTTACTTATTTTGCCCCTATCCTAATTATCAGTATTGTTGGTTCATTCGCAATTGCTTGTTGTGTAAACTGTATTCCATTCATGTTGAGAGTCATTACCTAGGTATTAAGGGTCACCCTCAGGACATCATCCTGATCACACTCTTTGTATTGTTTTTGTTTTCTTTTCACATAGACTATTTTTGAATCCATGGTCCTTGCAAGCTGTTGTATATTATTTGAGCCCAGTATTCTGATTTGTGCTTTTGGGATTACTGCCTTTGTGACAGTCTGTTTGACGGTATATGCCTTGGTAACAAAGACGGATTTCACTGGATACGGTCCATATCTCCTTGCTTTCCTCTTTATGTTGATTGGAATTGGTGCTTTAACGGCATTCGGTCTGTTCCCTATTAATGTATATGCTTATCTTGGAGTGAGTATTCATTTGTGTCCTAACGAATAGATTCTACTTTTCTCCTTCTATTTGATCTATGATGTGCAGAAGACAGTCGGAAGTGCAAAGTTCGAAGAGGAGTATTCTGTTGACATGTATGTCGTAGCTGCTCTGAACATGTATGTTCTCGTGAAGTAAGATGATTTGTAGCTATCTGGATATTCTTAATCTCTTTTTGTACATCCTTCAGATCTTAGCCAGTAGTAAGAAAGATTCTTGTGTTTTTTGTAAACAAGGCATTGCAGTTACTGTTCACTCTTCTCTCCATAAATGTTCTCTCTATCCAGATCCTTCATCATGTCCCGAAGTGAGTTCGTTTCCTTATCCTACACCATTAACCTGTCAAAGCAATTCAAATACAATGAACTTCTTTCCATAGTAAAAAGAACAACCACCTACTGCCATATAGATCACATGTTCCCACGGCTCTATAAGAGGATTAAAATACAATCAACAAAAGAAATCAATCCTTACCTCTCATATACGGGAGTTTTCTAAGGGAGTTCGAATACA
>JABLTK010037644.1_pt1 | contig 11550 bp, 9 predicted proteins | sample 7160131 | NCBI WGS metagenome assembly JABLTK01 (sample SAMN14651221, study PRJNA627086) | human gut metagenome | isolation source: feces | host: Homo sapiens
AATACCGGATAATTTACTTAATGATACAGGCTTTATAACAAAAGTTGTAGATGAAGTGCCGGAAAATAATTATAGTAAAGTAGAGATAATTGGTTGGTTATATCAATATTATAATCAATCTGAAAAAGATAGAGTTATTTCTGCCAAGAAAGCATATAAGAAGAATGAGATTCCTTATGCAACACAGTTGTTTACACCAGATTGGATTGTTAAGTATATGGTGGAAAATTCATTGGGAAGATACTGGGTTGAACATAGTGATAATGATTTATATCCTAATTGGCAATTCTTTATAAAAGACAATATAGAGAAACAAAATAGTAAGTTATCTCCTGAAAGCATAAAGTTTATTGATCCTTGTTGTGGAAGTGGACATATTTTAGTTTATGCTTTTGAAGTTTTTTATCAAATATATTTAAAGGCAGGATACAACAAAAACAATATACCTGAAATGATTTTAAAAAATAACTTGTACGGATTGGATATAGATGATAGAGCAGGACAATTATCAATTTTGTCTGTAATATTAAAAGCAAGAGAATATGATAAAAATATCTTCAATAAAAATGTTATAAAAACATTAAATATTATGAGTATTCAAGAGTCAAAAATATTAAATGATTTTATAATTGATGGTTTACCAGAAACAATAAAAGAAAAAACTGTTAAGTTATTAGATAATTATTCAAATGCAAAAGAATTTGGGTCTTTATTAAAAATAGAAAAAGAAGATTATAGTGATTTATTAAAATATATAAATTCTGAAATAAACCTTGAAACTAATATTTTGAAGAATGAAGTTGAACCGTTGGTAAAACAAGCAAACATAATGAGCAATAAATACGATATTGTTGTTACTAATCCACCATATATGGGTGAAAAATATTTTTCACCAGTATTAAAAAAATATATTAGGAGTAATTATGTTATAGCAAAAGCAGATATGTTTACAAGTTTTATTTTAGTATGTCAATGGTTGTCTAAAACAGATTCTTATATAGGAATGATTACACCTTATGCGTGGATGTTTTTAGATTCATATAAAGAATTGAGAAAATATTTGATATGTAATTTACCAATAAGTAGTTTAATACAATTAGAATTTAATGCATTTGAAGTTGCTGCATTACCTGTGTGTACATATATTCTTAAAAATACAACGAATAATTTAGAAGGAACTTATATAAAACTATCTGATTTTCCTGGTCCTGAAAATCAACCACTAAAAACACTTGAAGCGTTAAATAATCCTAATGTTAATTATAAATATAAATTTTTTATGAGAGATTTTGAAAAAATAAATGATAGACCATTTGCTTACTGGATTAGTCAAGGATACAAAAATGTTTTTGATAAAGCAGTATTATTAAAGGAATATGCTATTCCAAGACAAGGAATGGCAACAACTGATAACAAAAGATTTTTAAGAACTTGGTTTGAAGTCGATTTTAATAACATTAAATTTTTATCTAAAAATAGTGAAGAAGCAAAATCAAGTGGAAAAAGATGGTTTCCTTATAATAAAGGTGGAAAATACAGAAAATGGTATGGTAATAATGATTTTATAGTAGATTATTACAATGATGGCGAAGAACTTATAGATTTAGTTAGAAAAAAATATCCTAATATATCAGATCCAGAATTCGTTATTAAAAATAGAAAATCGTATTTTAAATCTGGCATTACATGGACTTTTATTTCAATAGATGTTGGAGTAAGATATTTTCCAAACGGTTTTATTTTTGATGTTGCTGGTTCTTCATTGTTTCCAGATGAGAATAAGTTATATTACATTCTCGGATTTATGTGTTCAAAATTGATGAAACAATTTTTACAAATGTTAAATCCAACAATGAATGTTCAAGCGGGAAATGTTGCTAATCTCCCAATTATATTTGAAGAAAACGAAAATGATTATATTACAAAATTAGTAAAAGAATGCATTGAAATATCTAAAAATGACTGGGATTCTTTTGAAACAAGTTGGGATTTTAAAACACATCCATTAGTCAATAAAAAAGTTGATACGATAAATGAAGCATATAATATTTGGGTAACAGAGTGTGATAAACGATTTGAAAAAGTAAAAAGTAATGAGATAGAATTGAATAAAAAATTTATTGAAATATATGGATTACAAAACGATATTTCAAGCGAAATTCTTGATAAGGACATAACAATAAGAAAAGCAAGTCGAGAAAGAGAAATAAAATCTCTTATTAGTTTCGCTGTTGGATGTATGTTTGGTAGGTATTCACTTGACGAAGAAGGAATTATTTGTACTAATTCCAATATTGATGAAAGTAAATATTCTTCATATAATGTTGATAATGATAACGTTATTCCAATTACTGATGAGGCTTATTTTAGTGATGATATTGTTGAAAAATTTAAAATATTTATAAAAACTGTATATGGAAGTAGCAAATTTAATGAGAATATGGATTATATTGCAGATACATTAGGAAAAAAAGGAACAGAAACAAGTGAAGAAGCAATTAGAAGATATTTTAATGAAAGTTTTTATGAGGACCATTGTAATTTTTATAGTGTTATGGGTAGCGGTAAAAGACCTATATATTGGCAATTTAGTAGTGGAAAGAAAAATGCTTTTAAATGTATTTCATATATGCATAGATATAATGAAAATTTAATTCCAAAAATAAGATTGGATTACTTACATAAAATACAAATATCATACGAAAAGATATTAAATGATATAAATGAAAAACTTACTAGAAATTTAGAATTAAATGAAAAAAAGGACTTACAAAAGAGGCAATCTGATCTAATATCAAAACTCCAAGAGATTAAGGAGTATGATGAAAAAATAGCCCATATTGCTAATCAAAGAATTGATATAAATCTAAATGATGGAGTGTTAAATAATTATTCTAAATTTGAAGATATACTTGCTAAAATTAAATAGGAGGGTAGAAAATGTTTGATGAAGTTTTAGAACTATTGAAAGATACTTTAAATGGTGCTTTTTCAAGAGATACAGAAAGACAAAGAACTAGAAAAATTATATTTTGGTATGATTCTAAAAAAGAATATGAAGAATTTATAAATGAGTTAGAATTAGATAATACTGAAATTATAAAGTATGACAATAATAGTTTTTGGATAAGATACCATATTGAAAATGAAGAACTTGATAAAAATATAATTATCTATCTTCCTTTTGAAAGAAAAAAAGGTGTAGATAATGACTTGCTTGATTTAGAAACTGCGAATAGCGACTTACTATTTAATCCAGATTCTACAACTATGAGATTAAAGAATTTAGGATTAACAGAAGATTGCAGAAAGATAGTAAGTAAATATGCAAAATTCTTTGGAAATAAAAAGAGAGAACAAGATTTTAAGAACTTTGATATTGATGATAAAAATCCAGATAATATAGATTTAATAATTACTGCGATATTACTTAATATTAAGTCAATAAATGAAGATGATATTTTAAAGGAAATTGTTAGAAATTACTATACTGATGAAAAGAGATATGAGGACTTATTTAAGTTTGGAAGTCAAGAGTTTGTTTTGGGATTATTTAATGATACTTTTGGAACAAAAGTTGAAAACTATGAAGAATTGTCAGATGTATATAAGTCTTTAATCTTTACATACTTTGCTTCAAGTTTAAAAGATATAAAGAAAGCCAATAGATATAGTAAATACTTACTAACAAAAAAATCTACAAATGTTTATGTATTTATTAACAGTTTAATGAGGGATAAAACAACAAGAGAATACTTTGAGAGATTGTCAAAGAAAGTAGAAGAAGAATTTGGAATAAAAGATTTATTGGATTCAATGGATATTGAAGATTATAAACTAGCAGACGCATTTGAATGTGTTGATGAGTTTGTTATTAAATACCTAGTAGATAAGTTGTTTAATGGTATTGGAGAATATGATTTATATAATGAGTATATATCTAATAGAGAAAATAAATATTGGTATGATAAACTTGAAAATGAATATAACCTTTTAAAGGTATCTATATTATTCTTTGAAAAGATTAGAGCAATAGAAGACGCAATTAAAATTGTTGATATTGATAAGTTTGCAAAAGATTATGCTAATAATTTTAGTGAGGTAGATACATTATATAGAAAAGTATATTATTACTATGACAATATAGAAGACAAAGATGTATTTATATCATTAAAGAATAAAATTGAGAATATATATGTAAATGATTTTATGAGTGAGTTATCAATTAAGTGGAGTGATATGATAGAAAATATGGGTAAATATGATTCTAATCGTATGACATTACAAAAAGATTTTTACAAGACTTATGTTAAACCATTTAATGATAAAAAAGATAGAGTTATTGTTATTATATCAGACGCATTTAGATATGAGTGTGCAAAAGAATTAAATAATAAATTAAAAACTTTTGCTAGTAAATCTGAAATTGGTTATATGCAAGGACTTGTTCCATCATATACAAAACTTGGTATGGCTTCATTATTACCTAATAAAGAACTTTCAAGAGTAAAAGATAGTGATGATATTTTAGTAGATGGACAAGTATCTAGTTCTATAAAAGATAGAGAATTATTATTACAACAAGCAAATCCAGATTCTATTGCAGTTAAGTATGATGATTTATATGAAATGACAAAAATGGAATGGAAAAAAATGTTCTCTGGTAAAAAGGTAGTATATATTTATCACGATACAGTTGATAATGCAGGAGAGCATAATGAGAATACTATATTTACTGCTTGTGAGAAAGCAATAAATGAACTTGAAAAGTTAGTAAAAGATTTACATACTACATTTAGTGGAATAAATGCTTTTATAACTGCTGACCACGGATTCTTTTATAAGAGAGGTAAAGTTGAAAGTTATGAAAAGACTACTAGAACATCTAATGCTACAAAACAAAAAACAAGATATTCTTATTCAGATAGTGTATCAAACGAAGAGGGAATCTTATCTATTAACCTTGATTATGTATTTGGAGAAAATAGCGGATATGTTAATATTCCAAAAGGAAATATAATATTTGCTAGACAAGGAACAGGTATAAACTATGTACACGGTGGAATATTACCACAAGAAATAATAGTTCCAGTGATAGATTTTAAATCTACAAGAACAAGTGATGGAAGTAAAAAAGTAGGTATTACTTATAGTGGATTATCTACAAAAATAACAAACGCAATTACTTATTTAGAGTTCTTACAAGACAATAATATTGATGAAAATAATAAACCTTGTAGATATTTATTACACTTTGAAGACGAAGATGGTGTAAGAATATCTGATGAGTGTACTATCATTGCTAACTATGAAAATACAGAGGTTAAAGATAGATTTTTCAGAGAAAAGTTTGTATTTAAAAATAAAGCATACGATAAGAATAAACCTTATTATCTTGTAATTATAGATGAAGAAACAGGAATAGAACATACTCGTATTAAATTCTATATTGATATTGCCATTGTAAATAATTTTGATTTCTAGGAGGTGGAAAAAGTGGAAGAATTAAACGAAAAGTTAAATAGATATTTTGCAGGAAAAGTTGTAAGAAAAGACTTAACTAAAAAAATAAAAGAGGGTGCAAATGTACCTGTATATGTACTTGAATATCTTCTAGGAATGTATTGTGCAACGGATGATGAAAAGGCAATAGAAGATGGTGTTGAAACAGTTAAAAAAATATTAGCAGATAACTTTGTTAGACCAGATGAAGCAGAAAAAATTAAATCTAAAATTAAAGAAAAAGGTATATATACCATAATAGATAAGGTAAGTGTTAAACTTAATGAAAAAATGGATATATATCAAGCAGAGTTCTCTAATTTAGGAATAAAAGACGCACTTATTGATGATAGTTTTGTTAATAAATACGAAAAATTATTAGTAGGTGGTATCTGGTGTATAATCAAAGTAAGTTATAATTTTGATGACCAAGATAGACACAGAATGCCGTTTCAAGTTGCTGCACTTGATCCTATTCAATTACCTAATATGGACTTAACAGGATTATTTGAGGGCAGAAAACATTTTGAAAAAGAAGAATGGATTGATATTCTTATTCGTTCAATGGGAATTGAACCTACAAAATTAAAATATAGTCAAAAGTGGCATTTTCTTGAAAGAGCAGTACCACTTGTTGAAAACAATTATAATCTATGTGAATTAGGCCCAAGAGGGACTGGTAAATCACATATCTATAAAGAAATATCTCCTAATAGTATTTTAGTATCAGGAGGGCAAACTACTGTTGCGAACCTTTTCTATAATATGGGACAAAAGAAAATTGGACTTGTAGGTATGTGGGATTGTGTTGCTTTTGATGAAGTTGCAGGAATAACATTTAAAGATAAAGATGGTATTCAAATAATGAAAGATTACATGGCTTCTGGCTCTTTTGCAAGAGGTAAAGAAGAAAAAAATGCAAATGCTTCTATGGTATTTGTAGGAAATATAAATCAAAGTGTAGATGTTTTATTAAAGACATCACATTTATTTGAACCATTCCCAAAAGAAATGGCAAATGACTCTGCTTTCTTTGATAGAATGCATTTCTATTTACCAGGATGGGAGATTCCTAAAATGCGTCCAGAGTTAATTACTGATGAATATGGATTTATTACAGACTACTTATCAGAGTTTTTCAGAGAAATGAGAAAAAGGACTTTTTCAGACGCATTAGATAAATACTTTAAGTTAGGAAATAACTTAAACCAAAGAGATGTTATAGCTGTTAGAAAAACTGTATCTGGACTTATTAAGTTAATATATCCAGATGGAGAATATAGCAAAGAAGATTTAGAAGAAATACTTGTTTATTCTTTAATTGGTAGAAGACGAGTAAAAGAACAATTAAAGAAAATCGGTGGAATGGAGTTCTATGATGTGCATTTTTCTTACATAGATTTAGATACTATTGAAGAAAAATTTGTATCTGTGCCTGAAAGTGGTGGAGGTAAACTTATTCCAGAGGGAATGCTAAAAGCAGGACATACTTATTATGTAGGTAGAGGAAACTCTGGAATGATAGGTGTATATAAAATAGAAGTTGAATCTCCAAGTGGACACGGTAAATTTTCAGTATCAGGAGTAGGTTCTGACAGAGAAACAAAAGAAGCATTAAATACTGCATATAACTACTTTAAAGCAAATAAGAAAAGCATAAGTGCTAGTATTCAAGTCGATAATGTAGATTATTTACTACATATTGAAGATTTGCAAGGAAATGGTCCATCAAAGGACATATCACTTGCTTCATTCGTTGCTATGTGTAGTAGTGCATTAAAAAAGCCTATGCAAGGCAGTTTAGTTATACTAGGAAGTATGAGCATAGGTGGAACGATTGGTAAGGTAGAGGAATTAGCGAATACATTACAAGTATGTTTTGATTCAGGTGCTAAAAAGATTTTATTACCAATGTCATCTGCAGGAGATATATCATCTGTGCCTAGTGATTTATTTTCTAAATTCAATATATCTTTTTATAAAGATCCAGAAGATGCAGTATATAAAGCTTTGGGAATTGAATAAGAAAATGGATCTAAAAAATGTAAGGAGTAAAGTATGTACGAAAAAATAGTAGGTTACTTTGAGAGTAACTGGTGTATTGATAATATCTATTTTATGAAAAATTATAAGTTATGGCTAATTGGTGGCACAATAACTATTTCGCTTGAACTAGTATTGAATAGTGTATTTTACACTATGGAAGATGTGTTTTTGAAACTAATAGTGATTTTTTTGTTTGATAGTATTTGTACGGTTATTTTTTTGCGTTTATATATGCGAAACCGATATGTAAAATATATAAGCAAAAATTAAAAAGAAAAGTGAAATTGGATTGGATTAAAATTCTAATGAATGAAGATGAGTTAGGTTGGTATAGAGAAAGTGAAATTTCTGAAATGAATAAATATCTGAAAGAGGTATGCAAAATTCATAAACCCGAAACCATTGAATTAATAATAAGCATGATAGATGAAGAAATAAAGAACAAGTATACAGTTAAAAGTTTTTTTGAAAATTATTTTCCAAATATAATTTTGCCAATATTAATATTGATTTTAACTATTTATTTTACTAATAATGCAGAAAAGAATTTTGCAACTATTTTCATATTAACGTTTGGAAATGTATTATTATTTGCTATTACATTAAAAATAATAGCAATGCTACAACACATCAAATTAACACCTGTAAGAAAAAAGGATAATCTGTTAGAATTGAAAAGAGTTTTACAAGATATATTGATAGAATGGAAAAAGTAAGAATTTGATTTTTGATAGCTTACTAGGTTAGTTAGTAATGAAAAAATTTATTTAATTGTGAGTTGTTTGTGTAAAATTTGTCTAGTAAGTAGATTAGTAAAAAAGGTGGGATAACTATTATGAAAAAAGTTTGTTGGATTTTGATAGCTATATTATGTATTGCTTTAATATTAGGGTATATTTTTTATAAGTTTCAGTTAAAACAAAATAGTTCATTTGAGATAGTATTCTTAGAAAGCTCATACATAAACTACGCATGGGGCTTTCAATATAACGGAAAAGTTATTTGCGACAGTGGAAATATTTATTCTTTTTCAAAGTCAGATAGGGCAGCATATGTAAGTGCTTCCACAGACTTAGAAACTTTAAATAATTATATATTAAGTGGTGATACGAAATTTGTTGGCAGAGTTAATGATAAAGATTTAAAAACTATGAAAGAGTATGCTAAGACAATAGATAACAATTATACTGAAGCTGTATCTGGTGGAAATGACATGGGAGCTAATGTGATTTCTATATGGGATTACGATAAAAATGAAAAGACACTTTTGAAAGAAACTGGCGATTGGAATAAAGAAAATACCAGTGAAAATGCCAAAAAGTTAAATGAGCTGATAGAGAAATATATGAAATAGTAATGTGTGGTGTTAAGATAGATTTTGGACACGAAAGCGTAGAGATGTTATAATAGTTTTATACGCTTGGAAAGGAGTGTTCAAAGTGGCAAAAAATAAAAGTTATGACGAAGAATTTAAAAAGATGATAGTTGAATTGTATGAAAGTCATACAACAACAGCTGCAAACATTGTACGTGAATATGGCATAGGAAGTGCAACATTATATAAATGGGTTGGACAATATGGAAAGATTCAAACACCAGATGGTGAAGTAACAAATAATAAGAAAATCAAAAAATTAAAAAAGGAAATAAGCGATTTAAAAATAGAAAATGAAATATTAAAAAAAGCCATGGCCATATTCACGCAGAAATAGAAGATAAATTCAAATTTATAGAGGAAAACAAAGAAATTTATGATATCAAAAGATTATGCAAAGCATTGAAAATAAGCCGTTCAGAGTATTATTATCATAAAAATCACAGGACAAATGTATATAAAGAAGATAATAGAAAATTGGATGTTGATATATTAAGAATTTACAATAAAAGTAAAAAAAGATATGGTTCACCCAAAATTCAGCAAATGCTTGAAAAAGAAGGAAAACATGTAAGCATAAAAAGAGTTGGAAAAAGAATGAGATTTTAAAAAATAAAATCATGTATTGTAAAAAAGTATAGACCAGCAAGTAGCAGTAAGAAAGTTAATAGTGAAGGCAAGGAAAATTTGTTAAATCAAGAATTTCAAACAAATGAATTAAGGGAAAAAATGGTTTCAGATATAACATATATTTATGTAAAAAATTATGGTTGGACAAATTTAGCAACAGTTGAAGATTTGTGTAGTAGAGCAATAATAGGATATAGCTATGGCAAAACAATAGATGCAGATTTAGTAATAGAAGCGATAAGAAACGCACAAATGAAAGGAAAGTTTAAAGAGCAAGCGATATTTCATAGTGATTTAGGCAGTCAATATACATCAAACAAAGTTGAAAAGCATTTGAAAGAGCTAGGCTTAAGGCATTCATATGGTAAAAAATGGTACCCTTATGATAATGCATGTATGGAAAGCTTCAATGCCATATTAAAGAAAGAAGAAGTAAATTTAAAAGAGTATGAAACATTTGAGAAAGCAAAAATGGCATTATTTGAGTTCATAGAGGGATGGTATAATAGAAAAAGGATCCATTCTGCAATAAATTATCAAATACCCTATGAAATAGAAAAAATGTCAGCGTAAAAATTACACGATTTTGTGTCCAAAAACTTGACATAGATTCAATAAGAGACAGAGTGGAAAGTTTGCCACAATATAAAGATTGTATTAAGAAAAAAGAGAAATTTCATTTATTAATAAAAATGATTTCAATTTTTATTTTTGCATTGATACTTTATATTATTGCATATATGTCTGGCGCAAAAACTTTTATTCAAGTATTTAAATATGTTTTTACAATATTTTTTGTTGTAAATCTATATGATTTATTAATTATGGATTTATTAATATTTAGAAATATAAAAAAATTTAGAATACCTGGTACAGAAGATATGGATAAAGAATATAAAGCATGTTGGCATCATATAAGAGGATTTTTTATAGGTATTGGAATAGGAATTATAGTATCTTTAATATCAACATTATATATTCAAATATTTAATATAATATAAAAAAATTACAAGTTATAAAGGGTTAAGTGTAAAACTAAATTCCACTTAGTCTACTACCGGAATTTAGTTTTAAATTTAACTAGATTGTAAAAGTTTTATGTTCTTAATTGACTTTTATGATAAAAAATGATAAACTCAAATCACGATTAAAAAAATATATAATTTTGAAAGGAGATATTATGAGAAGTATTACAAAAATAGAATTACAATATGCTCACAGATTTTATGGATTTAAGGGAGAAGCTCAATATTTACATGGACATACAGGAGTTTTAACAATTGAAGTAGAGGATTCTGTAAATCAAGGTGTTAATATGGTTTTCCCTTGTAATGAAATTCAAAAAACAGCTTGGGAAGTATTAAAGAACTTTGACCATGCACTTATTTTAAGAGAAGATGATCCATTACTACCTGCAATTCTTAAAGTTTATGAAGAACAAGGTATTCGAAATGGAGCACCTACAAATCAGATGAAAGGACCTGCTTTTAAGACAGAGTTGGCAACTGCATATCCAGAATGCCGTTTAGTAGTTACAAAAGAAACTATGACAGTTGAAGGTATGATTAAAATAGTACACAATTTGCTTAAAGATAAACTTAATATTGCAAAACTTACTTTTACTAGTGGTGTTAATGAAGCATCAGAAGAATATACTCCATCAAAGAAAATAGATCGTTGTCCATTATGTGGAGTTGCACTTGACGAAAATGGTGTTTGTCCAAAATGCGGTTATAGAAAAATGTAAAACTATTTAATATAATTATAAAATGTAACTTACAAAAAATAGTTGGAGTTTGCCACCCCAACTAAAATTATAGAACCTATTAAACAGCAAGGTTTGCATCAGAAAAAATAATTGTTGAGTCTGTAGAAAAGTTTGTGTAAACTGTCACAATCCTTTCTATGTAAAGAATCAAAAATTAGTAATTGACCAAAATTGATTATATTGTTATTATATAATTAATCAAAATTAAGTCAATGGTGCACTTATTAAA
>JABLTK010054473.1_pt1 | contig 11541 bp, 10 predicted proteins | sample 7160131 | NCBI WGS metagenome assembly JABLTK01 (sample SAMN14651221, study PRJNA627086) | human gut metagenome | isolation source: feces | host: Homo sapiens
AATATTATATTTAATATTTATTTTATCTTAAATGTAGAACATATTGCTTCTGTATATATTTTTGCATCATTACCACTTACTTGTATAGTTTCTGCTGTACATAATTTATTATCATTGTAAGTACATTTCTCAGCAGTACATACTATACAATCACAAGGTCCATCTGCATTAGTATTATTAGTTAAAGTTGAATAATGTTTTTTATCAAGAAAAGATCCACAACAAGTTTCACATGCTTCAGTTGCTCCTTGTCCTCCTACATTTATACGATTTGCATAGCAAACACCATTACTATTGTGAGAACAATTATTAGCATTACAATTTATTTTATTCATATAAATACCTCCTATGTTTTTATATTTATTTAGTAAAATATCTATCTAGTAAACCTTTAAAAGCTCTACCATGTCTAGCTTCATCTTTACACATTTCATGAACAGTATCATGTATTGCATCTAAATTATGTTTTTTAGCTAGTCCTGCTAATTCTTTTTTACCTGAGCAAGCACCAAACTCAGCTTCAACTCTAGCTGATAAGTTTGATTTAGTATCAGGCATAACAACCTCACCTAGCATTTCTGCAAATTTTGCAGCATGTTCTGCTTCTTCATATGCTATTCTTGTATAAGCTTCTGCGACTTCTGGATATCCTTCTCTGTCAGCTTGGCGAGCCATAGCTAAATACATCCCAACTTCAGTACATTCTCCTACAAAGTTTGCTCTTAAGCCTTCTATTATATCTTTATCTATATCTCTTGCTACTCCAATTCTATGTTCATCTGCCCATTGCATTTCACCTTGAACTTCTTCAAACTTATCTGCTCCTACTTTACAAATAGGACAGACTTCTGGTGGTGCATCACCTTCATGTATATATCCACAAACTGTACATATGTATTTTTTCATAAAATCACCTCAAATAATATGTTTATTTATACATAGTTATTATTAGTATAAATAAAATTTCTATTCACAGTTTTTATTAAAGTAGTTTATATCTATATAATATTTATTTCTATTCATATTACATTTAATGATTAAAATACTACTAAGATTTTCATATTAAACTAAATATTTATTACATTTATCGAATAATTTATACTATTATTATTAGTAAGTACAATAAAGCATAAGGGGGAAATTATTATGTATAGAGTTGAATCATTAAAATTATTTGGTGATATTAGTAAAGTATCTGATAAATATAAATCTTGGCATCTTAAGGATGATGAGAATGAAATAAAGGATAATAGGAAATTAAAAACACTATTAAACTATCATAATTCTAGATTTGATCATATAAAAGAAAAATATGATTTTTTATCTTATCAAACTAAAAATGAACTAAAAAATAAAAGTAAATATGAGCTACATAAAATATTAAATGAATTTAATAATTTTTCTTATAAAAAGTTTTCATCTCTAAAAAATAGTAACATTGACTCTACTACAGTTAAAGCTGTTATGTTTGCAACAATAGATGAGCTATATCTTATAAATGAATCTATAAGAAAAAGAGACTATTTAGAAAATAAAAATTTGTATTTTAATATATATGAAAATGTAGCTTTAAATGCATTTATAACATTTTTATCATTAAGAGATATGAATATAATAAAACAAGAAAATCTAAACGATTTATCACAGGCTATATTTACTCAAATTCAATCTATAGCCATTTCTTCTATATAAAAAAGTTCTAGGATAATCTCCTAGAACTTTTCTTTATTTTTTCTTGAATAGATTTTCTATCTTTTTTCCAAAAGAGCTCTTTTTTTCATGAACTTCTTCACCACATTCTGCAGCAAATTGTCTTAAAAGGTCTTTTTGCTTTTCATTTAGTTTCTTAGGAGTATCAACTATAACTTTTACATATTGATCTCCTCTAGAGTTTCCTCTAAGTTTTGGAATTCCTTTTTCTCTTAATCTAAATACAGTTCCTGTTTGAGTTCCTTCTGGGATAGTATATTTAACCTTACCATCTAAAGTTGGAACTTCTATTTCATCACCTAATGCAGCTTGGCTAAATGTTATAGGCATTTCAAAGTATATGTCAAATCCATCTCTAGTAAATAATGAATGAGGTTTTACATTTACAACTATATATAAATCTCCTCTTGGACCACCCTTACTTCCAACTTCACCTTGTCCTCCTAGTTTGATCATTTGACCATCATCAATACCTGCTGGTATATCTACTTCTATAGTTTTTACCTTTCTAACGCTTCCTTTACCTGAACACTTAGGACATGGGGTTTCTAAAACTTCTCCATCTCCACCACAAGTTGAACAAGTTCTTGAACTTGCTATATTACCAAATGGAGTTCTTTGTACTGTTCTAACTTCCCCTTGACCATGACATGTAGGACAAGTTTTTTTAGATGTTCCAGGTTTTGCTCCACTACCATGACATTCACTACATTCTTCACTTCTATTTACTTTTATAGATGCCTTTTTACCAAATGCTGCTTCTTCAAAGCTTATATTTACAGTTTGTCTTATATCCTCTCCACGTTCTGGACCTCTTCTTCTAGGTCTTGAGCCACCGCCAAAACCTCCTCCAAATATATCACCGAATATATCTCCAAACATATCTTCAAATCCGCCACCACTAAAACCTTGGCCTCCGAATCCACCAAAGCCTCCTTGGCCATTTACACCTTCATGTCCAAATTGGTCATAGTTTTGTCTTTTAGTTGCATCTGATAGTACTTCATATGCTTCATTTACTTCTTTGAATTTTTCTTCTGCTTCTTTATTATCCGGATTTCTATCTGGATGGTATTTCATAGCTAGCTTTCTATATGCCTTTTTTATCGCTTGTTCATCAGCATTTCTATCTACACCTAATACCTCATAATAATCTCTTTTAGTACTCAATTTTGTCACCACCTTAAATTTACAAAAACTCGCTTCGCTCATATCGCCAACGATATATCCTTGTTCCCACCACGGATATATCCGTTGCTTAAACAAAAACATAGCTTGTAGAATATCAATACTACAAGCTATTATCATTATTTTAAGCATTCAATTTCATTATTAATGATACAATGCTTATGAAAAGATACTCTTTTCTTATATATTAATTATATACAAATATGTCTATATTTGTAGCCTATTTTTCATCATTTACTTCTGTAAAATCAGCATCAACTATATTATCATCTTGTGGTCCAGCTTGTTCTTGACCAGCATTTGCTTGTTGCTCAGCTTGAGCTTGTTGATACATTTGCTCAGATATCTTATGGAACTTGTTCATTACTTCGTCCATAGCTTTTTTGATTTCTTCAGCAGTAGCACTTTCTTTTTCTTTAACAGCTTTTAATTCAGCTATTGCAGATTCTATTTGAGATTTATCATCAGCACTTACTTTATCACCAAGTTCATTTAATGTTTTTTCTGTTTGGTATATAGTAGAATCAGCTTGATTTAATGCTTCTATTCTATCTTTCTTTTGTTTATCAGCTTCTGCATTCATTTCAGCTTCTTTTACTTTTCTTTCTATTTCTTCTTCACTTAAGTTAGTTCCTGAAGTTATAGTTACTTTTTGTTCTTTTCCAGTTCCTAAATCTTTAGCAGTAACATGAACTATACCGTTAGCATCTATATCGAAAGTAACTTCTATTTGAGGTATTCCTCTTGGTGCTGGTGGTATATCAGTTAATTGGAATCTACCTAAAGTTGTATTGTCATAAGACATACTTCTTTCACCTTGAAGTACATGTATATCAACAGCAGTTTGGTTATCTGCAGCAGTTGAGAATACTTGGATTTCTTAGTTGGTATTGTTGTATTTCTTTCTATTATCTTAGTCATTACGTTACCCATAGTTTCTATACCTAAAGATAATGGAGTAACATCAAGAAGTAATAAGTCATTAACTTCTCCAGTTAAAACACCAGCTTGTATAGCAGCACCTGCAGCAACACATTCATCTGGGTTTATACCTTTGTGTGGTTCTTTTCCTATAAACTTCTTAACAGCTTCTTGAACAGCTGGTATTCTTGTTGATCCACCAACTAATAATACATCATCTATATCAGATGTAGAAAGACCAGCATCTTGTAATGCTCTTCTTGTTGGTTCCATAGTTTTTTCTACTAAATGAGCAGTTAACTCATCAAATTTAGCTCTAGTTATATCTATTGTTAAGTGTTTTGGACCTTCAGCAGTAGCTGTTATGAAAGGTAAGTTTACGTTAGTTGTCATTGTTGATGATAACTCTTTCTTAGCCTTTTCAGCAGCTTCTTTTAATCTTTGAAGAGCCATCTTATCATTTCTTAAGTCAACACCTTCAGTTTTCTTGAATTCTTCAGCTAAGTAATCTATTAATACTTGGTCAAAGTCATCTCCACCAAGTCTGTTGTTACCTGCAGTAGCTAAAACTTCAAATGTTCCATCTCCTATTTCAAGTATAGAAACGTCGAATGTTCCTCCACCTAAGTCAAATACTAATACTTTCTTTTCTTGATCTAATTTATCTAAACCATAAGCAAGAGCTGCTGCTGTTGGTTCATTTATTATTCTCTTAACATCAAGACCAGCTATTCTACCTGCATCTTTAGTTGCTTGTCTTTGAGCATCTGTAAAGTATGCTGGAACTGTTATAACAGCTTCTTTAACTGGTTGACCTAAGTAAGCTTCTGCATCAGCTTTTAATTTTTGTAAAGTTATAGCTGATATTTCTTGTGGAGTATATGCTTTACCATCTATATCAACTTTGTAATCTGTTCCCATGTGAGTTTTTATAGATATTATTGTTCTATCTGCATTTGTAACTGCTTGTCTTTTTGCAGGTTCTCCTACTATTCTATCACCATCTTTAGTGAAAGCTACTACTGATGGAGTAGTTCTCATACCTTCTGCATTTGTTATTACTTGTGGTTCTCCACCTTCAAGTACTGCAACACAAGAGTTAGTTGTTCCTAAATCTATTCCTATTACTTTTGACATAATACTTTTCCTCCTATATCTATATATAAATCTATTAATTAATTGATTTATTTGCTTTTATAAATTTTTATTACTTAATTTTTAATTAAGCAAATTTTTATATTTATTCTTCATTAAAATGAAGTTTTAGGTTTAATTAACAAGAAACCTTAACCATACTTGCTCTTAATACTTTATTTCCTAGTTTATATCCTTTTTGAAGTACCATAACAACTTTATTTGGCTCAACTCCATCTACACTCTCTTGCATTACTGCTAAATGTAAGTTAGGATCAAAATCAGCATCTTGTGCTTCAATTTCTTCCACACCAAACTTTGTTATCATATCTTTTAATTGCTTATAAACTAGCTCTACACCTTTAAACATAGTATCTTCTTTATCTGTGCAAGCTTCTAATGCTCTTTCCATACTATCTATAACAGGTATTAATTCATTTAATATTTTTTCATTAGCATATTTACCTATAGTTTCTTTTTCTTGTTGAGTTCTTCTTCTATAGTTTGCATATTCTGCTTGAAGTCTTTTATATTGATCATTAAGAGCATCCATTTCATCTCTTAATTTTTTTTCTTCAAGTTTATCTTCTATATCAACTACATTCTCTTGATTCTCTTCAGTAGTTTCTTCATTCTCAACTACTTCTTCTTGAGCATCATCTTTAACTATTTCTTCTTCTAAGACAGTATCCTTATGTTCCAATACACTGCACCCCTCAATTTATTTTTTATTAAATAATAAATTAATATAATTTACTATTGCATAAATTCTTGCATAATCCATTCTGGTTGGACCTATAAAGCTTATCTTTCCTACTAAGTCCTTATCAATATTGTATGTTGCTGTAACTATACTACAATCTTTAGCTAATTCAAGATCGTTATCACTACCTATTATTATATTTACATTATCCTTTTGTATTCCTTTTGATTTTAACATACTATCTATTGTCTCTTTTTTTTCTATCATATTTAAAAAAGATTTAGCTTTTATTATGTCATTAAATTCTGGATAATTAAATATATTAGTTGCTCCATTTAAAGAAAATACAGCTTCTTCTTCAGACATATTATAGTTAAGAGCATCTATAAGTCCATCTATTAAATTAGAATATTCACCTATTTCATACTTTATAAATGCAATTAATCTTTCATCTATCTCTACTATACTTTTACCTAATAGTTTTCTAGTTAGATTGTCAGAAATTATATTTAATTTGGATTGATCTAGATAAATATCACTAGTTAAATCTGCCTTTTTAATATCACCATTATTAGTTACAACAATAAGTAGTATTTTATTCTCATCTATACTTACTAATTGTATGTGCTTTATAACATTTTTATGGTTTAAACTTTTAGCTACAGCTACTGTTGTATAATTAGTTAACTGAGATAATAACTTTGATGTTTCTTGAATTAAGTCTTTTATATGGCTTACATTATTTTGTATGCAATCTTGAATAAGCTTTTTTTCTTCATTACTTAATTCACTTTTACTCATAAGCATATCTACATATAACTTATATCCTTTTTCTGACGGAACTCTTCCTGCAGAAGTATGGGGCTGTATAAGATATCCTAACTCTTCTAAATCAGCCATTTCATTCCTTATAGTAGCAGCACTAATTCCTAAATCATGTTTTTTAGATATTGTTCTAGATCCTACCGCTTCGGCAGTTTCTATATAATCTTTAACTATAGCTTTGAGGATATTTAGTTTTCTTTCGTTTAGTTTCATTTCATGCCTCCTCGCTGTTAGCACTCATTAAATTCGAGTGCTAAAAAGATTATATATATTATATATCATTATTTTTTAGCATTGTCAATAGTTTTTGACTAATCTATAAATTCTATAAATACTGTATTAGATAATTCTCTTCCTCTTTGTGTTAAAGCTATATTATTATTTTGCTCTATAATTAAGTTTAAATTCTTTAATTTGTCTAAAATATTATTATATTTATGCTTAAAATTCACATTAAACTTTTCATAAAATTCATCCAAATTAATCCCCTCGTTCATTCTAAGCCCCATAAATATAAATTCTTCCATTTCATCTTTTTTACTTAATACATTTTTTTCTTCTATCGGTTTTTTATTATACTCTAAACATTTATTATACTCTTTTATATCACAAATATTACTATATCTATAATTATTTATATAACCTGATGCTCCTGGCCCTAAGCCCAAATAGTTATCACATTTCCAATATACTATATTATGTTTGCATTCATATCCTTCTTTTGCATAATTAGATATTTCATATTGATGATATCCGTTCTTATATAATGTATCTATCGTATAGTTATATATACTTATATCAACTTCTTCATCATTAAGTTCAAATTCTTTATTTAGATACATATCGTAAAACTTAGTTCCCTCTTCTAATATAAGTGAGTAAGCAGATATATGTGACGGATTTAAATTTATTATTTTATTTAAAGTCTCTTTCCATTCATCAAATGATTGATTTGGAAGTGAATACATTAGGTCAACATTTATATTATCTATTCCTACCTCTATTGCATCCTTATAATTTTTTTCAAATTGTTCATATGTATGTATTCTACCTATATACTTTAAATGATGGTCTTGAGTGACTTGAAGTCCCATACTTAACCTATTTATACCTAATGATTTTATAGCCTTTAATTTTACTTTATTTAAAGTTCCTGGATTACATTCCATAGTTATTTCAGCATCTCTTTTTATATTAAAATTACTATATATATTTTCCATAAGAATAGTTAACTCCTCAGGAGTTAGGATACTAGGAGTACCTCCACCTAAAAATACACTAGTAAATTCTTTGTTTTTAAATTCTTCTTTATATAATTCCATTTCTTTTTTAATGCTTATTAAGTAGTCTTTTTTCTGATTTTTCTCTTCTATTTTGTAAGAGTTAAAATCACAATAGTTACATTTTTGAGCACAAAATGGAACATGTACATATAATCCTAACATTTATTTCTCCTTATCCATTTATTCTCTTATATTATACCAATATTTTTATTTTTTACACTTCTTATATTCTTCAAATGTATAAATTATAAGCACTATTTTAAATAATTTAATCAAAAAGTCTTTAAGTTTATGTATTAATATAAGATACTTAAACATTTAACCACTTATATTCTTATTAGTATTCATTTATCCTATGTCTATTATTATAAAGAAAGTTAAAAAGTATTTTGAAATATAGATATCATTATAAATAGTGAACCAATATAAAATGAAAGTTACAATTTTAATATATCTGGAACAGTTTATAGTAAGTTGTAAAAGTAACCATACCTTAGAGCCCAATATATTGAAATTTCTACTGTATGGTTGTTTTATGCCATATTTATAACGAAGATAGCTAAGATATCCTAATTTTTATAATAAAAATCAAGAAAAGGAATTTGCATAAATCTACAAATTCCTTTTCTTGATTTCTATTATTTTTTACTTGTAATTGAATATACTGGTATACCTATTAATGTTATTATTATACCTCCTAAAGCAATTAATGTAGCTGTTAACAATTGATTTATTATAACAAATAAACCTCCTATTATTGCTATAGCTGGTATAATTGGATATAAAGGTACTTTATATGGTCTTTGTAATTCAGGTCTATCCTTACGAAGCTTAATAACTCCTATAAATGTTAGCACATAGAATATCCAGATTGTAAAAACAGTTAAATCAGTTAGTAAGTTAAATTGTCCTGTTAAAGCATATATTGATGCTAAAACAGCTATTAACCAAATAGAATTTGCAGGCACTCCACCTTTATTTAACTTAGCTAAAGAATCACTTGCTGGTAATGTTTTTTTGACTGCTAATGTATAAGCTACCCTTGGACCTGTTAGTAAATATCCATTAAGTGCTCCAAATACTGATATTAGTATACCTACTGTTACAATTTTACCGCCTATATTACCAAAAATTCTTTGTGCAACAAGTGCAGCTGGTGCTGTGGCTTGTGCTAATTCTGAAGCTGGCGCTACCCATAGATAAGCTAAGTTTATAACAATATATACAGCCATTACTATAGATATCCCTCCAACTATTGCTTTTGGTAAATCTTTACCTGGATCTTTCATTTCTCCAGCTAATGCTCCAACATTTATCCAACCATCATATGCAAATAAAGTTGCTATTAATACTTGTCCTAATGCTCCTGTTACTGTTGCACCAGGTCCAACTAAAGGCTGAAGTATAGGATTTCCATTACCTTTTATAAATCCAAATATTATGATAACTATTAATGGTACAAGTTTACCAATCGTAGCTACAGTTTGTATTACTCCTCCAAAAGATGATCCTACTGTATTTAAAAATGCTATAAATAATATTGTTACTATAGATATAACTAAAACCATCATCATATTAGCATCTGGATTATACCCTAGTAATTCAAGTATTTGTTTTGCAAATATTACTCCTAAAGCTGCTATCGTTCCTGGAAAAAATAGTACAGTTTGCATCCAACCAGTTAAGAAGCCTAGTTTCTTACCATAAATCTCTTCAATATATACCATCATACCGCCTGTCTTTGGTATTGCAGCTGATACTTCTGCTGCTGTTAAACCTGCTGTTATTGTTATAATACCTCCTATTACCCATGCTATCATTCCAAGTCCTGGACCACCATTAGTTGCTGTATATATAGCTTGAGGTTTAAAAAATACTCCTGAACCTATAACTACTCCTATTACTGTTGAAAGTGCTGCTGATAAACCTAACGTTTTTTTAAGTTCATTATTCATTAAGTTCCTCCTTATGTCATTTATATTATTTAGTACTTAACTGGTTTTATAATATTATCATTCCCACTTTCTATTTAAATATTAAAATTTACTTTTCTTATCTACTTGGTAGTATATTTTTAACAAAAAAAGACCTAAGTTTTAAACTTAAGTCTTTTCTATATTTTATTCATCTAATTTTAACACTGACATAAATGCTTTTTGAGGAACTTCAACAGATCCGATTTGTCTCATACGTTTCTTACCTTCTTTTTGCTTTTCAAGAAGCTTCTTCTTACGAGATATATCTCCTCCGTAACACTTAGCAAGAACATCTTTTCTAAGTGCACTTATAGTTTCTCTAGCTATTACCTTATTACCAACAGCTGCTTGTATAGGTACTGCAAACTGATGTCTTGGTATTTCATTTTTAAGTTTTTCACACATAGCTTTCCCTCTTGAGTAAGCACGAGATTCATGAACTATAAAGCTAAGTGCATCTACTTGTTCTTTATTTATTAATATATCTAGTTTAACTAGAGTTGAAGGAACATATCCCTTAACTTCATAATCTAATGATCCATATCCTCTAGTTCTTGATTTTAATGCATCAAAGAAATCATATACAACCTCATTTAAAGGTAAATCATAATGAAGCATAACTCTCTTTTCATCTATATACTCCATATTTATCATTGTTCCACGTCTTTCTTGACATAGTTCCATAACAGTACCTACATAATCTTTAGGAACTATTATGTCTCCTTTAACTATAGGCTCTTCTATCATTCTTATTTCACTTGGTTCAGGTAAGTTAGTTGGATTTTGTATCATTACTACTTCACCATCATTTTTAGTTACTCTGTATATAACAGATGGAGCTGTAGTAACTAAGTTAAGATCATATTCTCTCTCTAATCTTTCCTGTATTATTTCCATGTGTAAAAGTCCTAAGAATCCACATCTAAATCCAAATCCTAAAGCAGCTGAAGTTTCAGCTTCAAATTCAAGTGCTGCATCATTTATTTGCATTTTTTCAAGTGCATCTCTTACATTTTCATATTTTTCACCTTCACCTGGATATATACCACAGTAAACCATTGGAGTTGCTTTTTTGTACCCTGCCATAGGTTCATCAGTTGGGTTATTAGCATCTGTTATAGTATCCCCAACTTGACAACTTCTTATATCTTTTATACTTGCTGCTATGTATCCAACATCTCCAGCAGATAATTCATCAAGCTCTCTTTGTCCTGGAGCCATTACACCAACTTCAGTTACTTCAAACTTTTTGTTAGTATTCATCATCTTGATTGTCATACCTTTTCTTACGCTACCTTCAAATACTCTAACGTAAGCTACAACACCTTTATAAGCATCATAGTATGAGTCAAATATTAAAGCTTTTAAAGGTGCTTCTTTATCTCCTGTAGGAGCAGGTACTTTTTCAACAATAGCTTCTAATACATCTTCTATATTTAATCCACTTTTAGCAGATATAAGTGGAGCATCACTTGCATCAAGTCCTATTATATCTTCTATTTCTGCTTTTATTTCATCAGGCCTTGCACTTGGAAGATCTATTTTATTTATAACTGGTAATATTTCTAAATCTTGGTCTAATGCTAAATAAACATTAGCTAGTGTTTGAGCTTCAACACCTTGTGCAGCATCTACTACTAATAATGCTCCTTCACATGCAGCTAAACTTCTTGATACCTCATAGTTAAAGTCTACGTGACCTGGAGTATCTATAAGATTTAAGAAATATTCATTTCCATCCTTAGCATTGTATTTTAATCTTATATTTTGTAGCTTAATAGTGATTCCTCTTTCTCTCTCT
>JABLTK010141897.1_pt1 | contig 11539 bp, 5 predicted proteins | sample 7160131 | NCBI WGS metagenome assembly JABLTK01 (sample SAMN14651221, study PRJNA627086) | human gut metagenome | isolation source: feces | host: Homo sapiens
ATGCATAGATCGCCATGGGATCATAGGCTTCGCGGATGGCGTTCAGTTCATCCACGGTCGCGCCGAAGGGGAAATTATTTTCCTCCCCCGCCTGTTCGAAGATTTCGATGTTCGCGCCGTCGCGCGTGCCCAGCGTAACCGCGCCGTTCAGCATCAGCTTCATATTGCCGGTGCCGCTGGCCTCCGTGCCCGCGGGCGAAATCTGTTCAGATATATCGGCGGCGGGAATGATCTTTTCCGCATAGCTGCAATTGTAATTGTGGCAGAACACCACGCGCATGCGATCGTTTACCGCGTCATCCGCGTTGATGATCGCCGCGATGCGGTTGATCAGCAGGATAATTGCCTTCGCGCGGGCGTAGCCGGGCGCGCTCTTCGCGCCGAAGATAAATGCCGTGGGCGGGAAATCGGCGATGCTGCCCTCCTTCACGCCGCAGTAGATATCCCAGATCGAAAGCGCGTTCAGCAGCTGGCGCTTGTATTCGTGCAGGCGCTTTACCTGCACCGAAAAGATGAAGTGCTCCGGAATGACCACGCCCTCGCGCTTCAAAATTTCCGCCGCCAGCTGGCGCTTCTTTTCGCGCTTTACCTGAATGAACCGCCGCGCCAGATCATCATCGATATGATCGCGCAGTGCGGATAGATGATTCAGATCCAGCATCGCGCCATCGCCGATGGTATCGCGGATCAGATCGCACAGCTCCGGATTGCACAGCCCCAGCCAGCGCCGCTGGGTGATGCCGTTCGTTTTGTTGCAGAAGCGATCGGGGTAGACCGCGTACCATTCGCGGAATACATCGTCCTTCAGAATCTGCGAATGGATCGCCGCCACGCCGTTTACATGGCACGATCCGTATACCGCCAGATTCGCCATGTGTACGCGCCCGTTCCGGATGATGCGCATCGCGTCCGCGCCTTCGATCGCGTTCTTTTTCAGCATCCGCGAAAGCTGCGCATCGATTTTGCGGATCACGCGCACCATGTCCGGCGCGACCTCGCGCAGAAGATCGATATCCCAGCATTCCAGCGCCTCGCGCATCACGGTGTGGTTCGTGTAGCGGAACGTGCGCTGTGCGATCGCGAACGCATCCGCAAACGCCATGCCCGATTGCGTCAGCAGCCGAATCAGCTCCGGAATCGCCATCGTGGGGTGCGTATCGTTCAGCTGTACCGCGTATTGATCGGCGAAATGCGCATAATCATCGCCGAAGCTTTCGCGATAGGCGCGCAGCATATCCTGAAGCGAAGCGCTGCACAGCACGTACTGCTGGCGAATGCGCATCAGCTTGCCCGCGCGCATGGAATCGTTCGGGTACAAAAGCTTTGTGATGTCCTCGGCGGCGTTTTTATCGCGCGAAGCCGCCGCGTAATCCTGCGCGTTGAACAGATCGAAATCAAACGCATGATCGCTTTCGCACTGCCACAGGCGCAGCGTGCCGAAATTGCGCCCGCCATAGCCGATTACCGGCATATCGTAGGGCACGGCGCGAACGGTGAGCCCCTTCATGGGCACGGTTACGGAAAGCGCGTCCCGACGAATGCTCCACGGATCGCCGTATTTCGTCCAATCGTCCGGCAGTTCAATCTGATGGCCGTCGATAAACTCCTGATGAAACAGCCCGTACCGGTAGCGCAGGCCGTAGCCGTCCAGCGGAATGTTGTGCGTGGCGGCGCTGTCCAGAAAGCATGCCGCCAGCCTGCCCAGACCGCCGTTGCCCAGCGCGGCGTCCTCGATATCCTCAAGATCGGCGAGGGATGCGCCGCGCGCGCTGAGCGCATCGCGCAGGGGTTCCAGAATGCCCAGCGAATATAGATTGCTGTAGATCATCCGCCCCATCAGATATTCGGCGGATAAATAGATCGCACGGCGATGCGCGCAGCGCTCCGCGTGGTCGTCCGCCCACATCGGCGCGATGGCGATCATCACCGCATCGGATACGCCCTCGTGCAGCTGTACCGCGCTGGCGGCGGGCAGAGTCACATGGTATTTGCATTCGATGATTTCGCGGGCGCGATCCGCAATTTCATTTACATCAATTTGGGGCGCGCTGCCGCGATTGTACCGGCGATTGAGTATGCGGATGCGGCGCGCGATGGGCGCATAATCGGTATCCGTCATGCGCCACGTCCAGTTTCCGCCCACCGTGCCGGGCAGATTCATGCGCGCGGAGCCATCCAGCATCAAAAGATCCTGCATCGGCGCGATGGCGGTATCGCAGATGCTGCCCCAGGCGCATTTCAGCATCGCGGAAACGATATCATCATCCCAGGTACGCATGTGCAGCGCGCGGCGCGCGAACGCGCGGGTTTTTTCATCGCAATCCGCCCACCAGCCCAGCGTGGTATTGTTATCGTGCGTTCCGGTGTAGATCACGGAATTTTCCGTATGCTGCGCGGGCAGGTAGGGGTTGTTTTCATCGCTGTCGAAGGCGAATTGAAGCACCTTCATGCCGGGATAGCCGCACGCCTTCAGCAGACGGCGCACCTTGCCGCTGACCACGCCCAGATCCTCCGCCACGATGCGAAGCTCCGGCACTGCGCGCTCCACGCGCTGAAACAGCTTCCGCCCCGGCCCCTTTTCATATTTTCCGCCCAGCGCGTCTTTCGCGCCCGCGGGCACGGCGAAATAATTGGCAAAGCCGATGAAATGATCCACGCGCAGAATATCGAACATGCGCGCCTGCGCGCGGAAGCGGCTGATCCACCATGCGTAGCCGGTCTTTTCATGCACGTCCCAGCGGTAGAGCGGATTGCCCCAGAGCTGCCCCGCGGGCTGGAATGCATCTGGCGGCACGCCCGCGATGCGAATCGGGCGCAGATCATCGTCCAGTTCAAAAAGCTCCGGATTCAGCCATACATCGCAGGATTCATCCGATACGTAAATCGGCATATCGCCCATCAATGCGATGCTCTTTGCCTTTGCGTAGGCGTGCAGCCGATCCCATTGCAGGAAAAACACATACTGGCAGAAGATGTAATCCTCCATCGCATCGCGCAGCAGGGCGGTATAGCGTTCTACCTCGTCCGGCTGGCGGCGGCGAATGCCCTCCGGCCAGTTCATCCAGGATTCGCCATGAAAATGATCATGCAGGGCGCGGAACAGCGCGTAATCGCGCACCCACGGATTTTCTTCGGCAAAGCGGGAAAGATCATCGCGGATGCGATCGTGCGAATACGCGCGCGCCATGCGCAGAAGAGATGCGTTCTGTGCGCACACGGCAGCGAAATCGATGCGATCCGCATTCGGGAGCGGCGCATACGCGCCCTTCGGCAGCAGATCATCGGCTTCCATTTCTTCAAAATCGATCAGCAGTTCATTGCCCGCGCAGATCGATGTGCATTTGTAGGGCGAACCCTCCGGATCCACGCAGCCCACCGGCAGCATCTGCCAGATGTTCAGCCCGGCATCCGCCGCGAAATCGATGAATTTGCGCGCAGATGCGCCCATGGTGCCGATGCCGCCGCGCGAGGGCAGGGAAGTGATGTGCAAAAGTACGCCGCTTTTTCTCATACGATCAACCTCGGTTGTGAAAGAATACTATCATTATATGCGCAATGAATCGAATTGACAAGCCCTTAACCTGTTGGCGGCGTGATTTTACCTGCGCGCCCTCCAACCCTAATAATTGTATGGAATAATTGAACCATATGAGATTACAACAGGGAGTAAGGCCATATGAGCAAATATGAACTGATCGCATTGGATATGGACGGCACGCTTTTGAACAGCCATCTTGAAATATCGGAAAAAAACCGCGATGCGATTCGCCGCGCGGGCGCGGCGGGCAAGCATGTCGCGCTGTGCACGGGGCGCTGCATGTCCGAAATCCGCGATCTGCTGCCGCAGATTCCCGAGGTGCGATACGTGATCTGCGAAAACGGCGGCTGCGTGTACGATCGAAAATACGAACGGTCGCTCGCCATCGATTCGCTGCCGAACGCGGAGGTGAACAATATCCTGCGCCTGATGAAGCACGAACATGCGATCCTGCAGTGCTTCCACGATAATCAGTCCTACGTTTATGCGCCGGACGATCGCTGGCTGGAGGAATTTCATATGGCGGATTATCGTGAAGCCTTCGCCACCAGCACGGTCTACGATGCGTATCTGTTCGATACGTTTGAACAGCGCCCGTTTACCGTGGAAAAGATGGATCTGTATTTTACCAACGACGCCGACCGCGCGCGCATCGATAATCTGCTGTCCGAACGCCCGCTGCAATCGATTCCGAGTATGCGGAATCTGCTGGAGATCGTGCCGCTGACGGCGGATAAGGGGCGCGGGCTGGAGCGGCTGTGCGCGCATCTGGGCATATCCATCGCGCAGGCGATCGGCGTGGGCGATTCATTAAACGATGCGGAAATGCTGCGCGCCGCCGGACTGGGCGTGGCGATGGGCAACGCGTGCGATGCAATCAAGCGCCTGGCGGGCTATATCACCGCGGATTGCGATCACGATGGCGTGGCGCAGGCGATCGATGAATTCCTGCTGTGCGATTGCAATGATGCGTCGAATCGGCTATAATGGAATCGGTAGTTTATACGATGAGAGTGATGCGCAGATGAAAACAATTTCGGCAATCGTGCCCTGCCTGAACGAACAGGAATCCATTCCGCTTTTCTATGCGGAAATCTGTCGCGTGGCGGATGCGGCGAAGCGGTTTGAACTGGAAATCATATTCGTGGACGATGGATCGAAGGATGGAACGCTTCGCGCGATGCGCGATCTGGCGCGGCGCGATGCGCGCGTGCGCTACATTTCCTTTTCGCGCAATTTCGGCAAGGAAAGCGCCATGCTGGCGGGACTGCGCGCCGCGACGGGCGATTACATTGCCTTTCTGGATGCGGATCTTCAGCATCCTCCGGCGCTGCTTCCGGAAATGTTCGATACGTTGGAGCAGGATCCTGATACCGATGTGGTCGCCGCGCGCAGGGATGATCGAACCGGCGAATCGAAGCTGCGCTCGTGGTTTTCGCGCCTGTTCTACCGGCTGATGAACAAAATGTCATCCACCGAAATTGTGGAGGGCGCGCAGGATTTCCGGCTGATGCGCCGCTGCGTGGCGGATGCGATCCTTTCCATGGGCGAATACAATCGATTTTCGAAGGGCATTTTCAGCTGGGTGGGCTTTCATACAAAGTGGATCACGCATGAAAATCCGCCGCGCGCGGCGGGCGAGAGCAAGTGGAGCTTCTGGTCGCTGCTGCGGTATTCGATCGAAGGCATCGTTTCCTTTTCTACAAAGCCGCTGACGATGGTTACGGGAATGGGCATCGTGCTGTGTCTGCTGGCGCTTGTAATGCTGGCGGTCATTCTGGTGCGCACGCTGATCTGGGGCGATCCTGTGAAGGGTTGGCCGGAGATGATCTGTGTAATTCTGTTCCTCAGCGGCATTCAGCTGTTCAGCACGGGCGTGCTGGGGCAGTATCTCGCCAAGACCTATATGGAAGTGAAGCATCGCCCCGCGTATCTGGTGCGCGAAACGGAAACGGCGATGCGAAATGCGGATGGAAAGGCTGAGGATACAAACGCATGAATTCTGAAAAGCGCTGCGCAAAACATGTGTGGCTGATACGATATACGATTATGTTCGCCGCGCTGGCGGTGGCTTTCATCGCGTGCTTTGCACTGTTTGGCAAGCACATGGTGGGTGTGCGCGACGGCGTGCACCAGCATTTTACTGCACTGTGCTACGTTCGCGACGCCATCCGCGATCTGATCGCCGGAAACGGATTCAAAATGGTGGATCTGCAGCTGGGTCAGGGGCTGGACACCATCGGCACGCTCGCGTATTACGGGTTGTTCGATCCGATCAACTGGATCGCGGCGTTGTTTTCCGTTGAAACGATGGAAATCTGTTACGGCGCGCTGATTCTCGCGCGGCTGTACCTGATCGGCCTGTTCTTTATGATGTACCTGCGGAAGATCAATCTGCGCGATGCGTGGGCGGTTTCGATCGCGGGCGTCGTGTACGTTGGCTGCGGATTCTTCTGGAAGGCCGTGCCGCGGCATCCGTTCTTTGCGGACGGCGGATTGTATCTCGCGCTGATGTTGATTGCCGTGGAACGTGTGATGCATGATCGAAAGTGGCTGATGTTTTCGCTCGTTACCGCGCTGATGCTGATCGCAAACTACTATTTTGCGTTCCAGACCACGATACTCGTGATTGCCTATATCATTGTTCGTCTGGCGTGCACCATCCGGCGCGACGGCGTAAAATGCACGGCGGCGCGCGGGTGCACGATGCTGGGCGCATATCTGCTGGGCGCGGTGCTTTCTGCTGTGGTATTTCTGCCGGTGCTGAAGTGCTATATGGGCAACGCGCGCCTGAGCGTACAGGCGGGCTACAGCGGTTCGATGCTGCATTACGGTCTGTTGTACTATGTTAAGATGATCGCATATATGTGCGCGCCCTACGCCACCACCGGCGAATGGATGCATCAGAATTTCTGTCCGCTTGTGCTGCTTGCGCTGATTGTGCTGTTTGGGAAGCAAAACCGGCGCGATGATCTGCCCGATCATGATGCGGATCGCGTGCGGCAGATGCGCGCGCTGTTCGTGATTGTATGCGCGTTTGCGTGCGTTCCGGCGTTTGGCAAGCTGTTTAACGGCATGGGCTATGTTTGCAACCGCTGGTGCTACGGTTTTGCGTTTTCCGTATGTGTCGTGCTCGCGTGGGCGCTGCCAAAATTGAATTCCATGGAAACACGCGATGCGAACCGCGTGTTCCTGGTTGCGGCGATATTCGCTGTGTTTACCATCGCTGCGGCGGCCATCCGCGGTATGCTGGCGATGCTGGTCGCCGCCGCCGCCGTCGCAATCATGATCTTTGCGGCGCTGATCGCACTGCGCGCGAAGAAGCGGGTGAGCTGTGAAAAATCCATGCGCATCACCGCCGTGCTCGCTACAGGCTGCTGCTGTGTGTACATCGCGATGATTTATTTGCCGCTGGGCGGCAGCTTTGCCGTGGATTACGGCAAGGGCAGATTTTATGATACCCTGATAAACGAAATCGAAGCCGAAACGATGCAAATCGATGATCCGACCGTATACCGCGTTGATACGTCCATGGTGGATGATTGCCATGCTACGGTGTTTGGATATAATGGCACGGGCTTCTATTGGTCCGTTGTTCCGAAGTATGTCTATCAATACTATCGCGATATGCAGTTGAGTTCGCAGGAAACCGCGGGTCGTCTCTGCGGTCTGGGCGGAAACGCCGCGCTGAACGCGGTCGCAGGCGTGAAATACGCGCTGCGCATCGATGGCAAATCCACCGTGCTGCCCTACGGCTATCAAAAGATCGATTCCGTCGTGCAGGCGGACGGCGATGTTGTGGATATCTATGAAAACAGCTATGCGCTGCCGATCGGCTATGTGTTTGATCAAACGCTGTCGGAGGAAGCGTATCAGCGCCTGAATTCCGCGGATAAGCAGCTGGCGCTGCTCACCTGCGCGGTTGTGGCGGACGGCGAAACGCCGATACAGCTGCCCGCGGCGAATGATATCGCATGGACGGTATCCGCGTCGGACGGCGCGCGGATCGAAAATCAATCCATCATTGTTGATCAGAACAACGGCTGGGTGGAGCTTGCATTTACCGGCGATGCGGACGGTGAAACCATCGTATCGCTTTCCGGTCTGCGCTGCACCGTGCCGATGGATACGGACGGCGTTCGCGTAACCTTTGAATCCGAAGCAGGCAAAAATTACGGCATCATCTCCGACCCTTCCAGCAATTTCGCCCATGATCAGACGGGCGTTGCGGCGAACATCGGTTATTCCGAAACGGGGCTGAACCGCTGCCGAATCACATTTACAAAGGCGGGCGAATATGATTTCGATTATTTGAATGTGTATTGCCTGCCGATGCGCGCGTATCGCGATGCGGCGGAGCACCTCGCCCGGCGCGGCATGACGAATATGACGTATGAAAATAACCGAATTTGCGGCGAACTGGATGGCGAAGGCGGCGTTCTGCAAATCGCCGTTCCGTACAGCGAAGGCTGGTATTTGACAATCGATGGCGAAACAGCCGAACTGTTCCGCTGCGGCGGCATGTACATGGGCGCGCGCGTGACATCCGGCGCGCACTACGTTGAACTTACCTATGAAACGCCGGGACTCAGGACGGGCGCGATCGTATCTGCCTGCGCCGTCGCCATGATGATCGTGCTGCAGATAATCTGTGCGGGAAAACGGAAAAAACGCCGCGCAGATTGATCGCGTTTTACAAAATTAACTATTGACAGCGGCATAATATGTATGCTATAATATTCAGCGTTGACAGTAGCGGGTCTGACCGTTCCGCTGCGCAAAACTGAATATTGTGGAGAAGTCGCCTAGCTTGGTCGAGGGCGCACGACTGGAAATCGTGTAACGGTTAAAAGCTGTTCGAGGGTTCGAATCCCTCCTTCTCCGCCACCTTAGTACCCAGATATTGATACAATATCTGGGTACTTCATTTTTGCATATTTGGGCGTTGTATGACGCAAAAACGGGGATTAAAAGGAAGAAATAGAGCATGTTTGCCGCTGAGAATGCCGGTTTCACGATTTTGTAATTCAAAATGAACCATATCGTTCATTCTGAACACCCCTATGAAACGACTAATTTTCGGTTCAGCCTACTCATGTTGCCGCTTTAAGGGGTAAATTTGCACCCCCTTTCATGCTTGAAATATTGAGCTTAAGATAAGATGGATATGTATTACGGTCTAATAATCGAAAACGTTCATGGTTAAAACGTACTATGAAATAATGTGATATTCCTAAGGAAAGAGATACACCGCATATGGATGAGAATAGACTACTCACATGTCTTGATAAAGTGAGTAGTCTATTCTGCCTTTAGTCTGGTTCCTGTTCAATCGATATCGAGCCGTCTTCGCTGATTTTCAGCTTTGCCCTGTATTGCGTTTTCTTCCGATGCGCGCCGTTCTCATCGAATTCGATATTGCTGCGACGCTCTCGTTCTTTCTGCACATCATCAAACTGTTCGCTCGAGATGATTCCTTCGTGGTGCATGGACAGCATATAGCGACGACGTGGCAAATCCTTTGGCGCGTCGCTTATCGTTGGAGCTGTCGCTACGGAGCTTCCGCAGTATTTCTCGGTTTCGAGCATGAAATGGATGGAACGTCAATGCCGTTTTGTGAAGTTGAAAATGGTCTGCTTATTATCTTAACTATCTATGGGAAAGAAGTTTAGCTTATTTTGGAGGTCAATGCAGGATTTGTAGATGTGTTTTATCCCTGCTTCTTTTGCGGCATTGATAATGCGTTTTTGATCGTTCGGCGATGTCCGCAATCCTAATATAATACCAGAAGGAACCCACTCAAGCATGATTGGTGGTTTTATGTTGCATCCGATAATCATGCGCCATTCTTGATCGGGATCATGGCATGTTTTCTTAATCAAGGTCGTGCGCTCTCGCTCCCATACTGCTGAGCCGATTTCATCTCGGAGAAACTGGGGAAGTGGGGTATTGAAACGGGCAGCAAGTTCTTGCAGCATAATATACTTTGCATAGTAAGTCGCATCATAAGGCTCATCGGAATATACCATTGGATAAAGCGATAATACTGCTTTTGTTATTCCGCATTGCTGACATTTATCGAGCTTCCCACAATGGAAGCTTGCTTCATCGGTCAAGTCGTACTGTAGTGAAAAACCGTGATAGCAATCGGCATATTTTAACCATAGGGTCTCGTTGAATCCGTCTTCAGAAAAACATACAGACCAAGTGTCCTTACGAATTGAGGTTCTTAAGTCCAAAGTATAGTTAAAGAACCAATCTCGTAAACCGCTGTCATGGAAGGCTCTTAGCTTTTGAGGATCGGATATAGCGGTGAGGAAGTCGGATGGGAACTGCCTGCCAACGAGTGAGGCCATATTTGTTAGTTCCTCGGATAGCTTGGCAAGGCAAGCGGAATTTGCAAAATTCGCCTCAAATTCATTGAAAATTTTATGAATGTTGATGTGGAGAAAGGTATCAAATGGATCATCAAAATAATTCGCAGAAGAAAAAAACAAATGGTTATGCAGTAATGCCTCCATGTTTTTGTCATTAACAGCGCGGTAGCGGTAGAGGTAACGCGGGGACATGATCTTTTCACTTAAAAGCTTGCAATCGTTTTCCGGGTTCTTGCCATCAAGAGAACAGAGCGTCTTCCAGAAGTCTAATCGTTGGGCATTATTCATGGTTGAACCTCCTTTGTTCGTGTCAATGAATTCTTTCCAGCTGTTGCCTCAGCCGCTTTTAGTTTTGCACCATATCTTGTTGCCTTTTGTCCTGTGTTCCTATTTCGTCATTGAATTGACGGGCTTGCGGAACGGATGATGTTTTGATGGGCTATGAGTACTGTTTTTTATGTCAAGCCTTTGAATGCTTCCAGAATTTGTAGATAGGATATTGCATGAATGCCGTCTTCATTTTCTCATCGAGCTTTTGGTAATAACGTTCTGCCCGTTCCTGGTCATCAAGTAATAAATATATACCGACGCGTATATCATCAGATTCGGGAGAACTCTCCTCTATATTGAGTAGTAATTGCCTTTCTTCATATGTAAGTGCACGCTTTCGCTTTATTAGCTGCAATTTGTTAAGCATCTTGATGCTACGCCCTAACATATCATCCGACGTGTCGAGTAACCATTCTGCAAAAGCAATTGCTGTATTATACAAAGTCTCCTGACGCGTACCTGAGGCTTCATCATATGCTGCAATCAAGTCAAGAAGCATTGTGTTGGCACAATCAGCTAAGAATGGGGTCATTTCAAATTGCTGATATGCCGGCAGAAGCCTATCGAAGCGTATATTGGCAATATTCAAAAGCTCATCCTTGTGAAGAATGAAATACTTCGGAACTTCAACCCCATCCAACTCAGGATTCTTGAATGATGCGACAAGCCTCACATCTTTAGAAAAAAAATCGCTGACATAATAAGCGCTTTTATCAGCCTTATCCTGTTCTGCACACATGGCAAAATGAAGCTTTCCGACATCATACTTGCCAACGTACGCGCAATTGCTCGGAAGATTTTTGATAGGAACATTATCAAGGATTGCTTTTACCAAACCGTCAAGATTGCGCCAGTCAATCGGCTTCATTTGAGATACGAATATATCATCGCTGCAATTCAGTTTATCTAGCGTGTCTACCACTCGTCGACAGTACATGGCGACTCTCTCTAATGCATCGCTATTTCTTTTCGCTTTGACCGCATCATTCAAATGGTTGCCAAAAAATCTTCCGTTGATTTCGAATCCTCCATTTTGAAAGAAGGTCTGCAGAAAAGATGCCGCTTTATAGCGTTCTCTCAGCCCATCCGGCAGATCGAAGGATACTTTGCAGTTCTTTTCAGTGCGAAACATAGTTATGGACAAACAGCCCCCTATTTTTGCTGTTGCTGTTGTAGCGGATCTGATAAGACAATATGAGCTATAGTATAGCTTGTTATTCACGGATATGCTTGCGTGAATCGTTTCAGATATAGTTTTAGCCTCTGGAAATATGTTGAGCGGCATAAGCACATC
>JABLTK010000242.1_pt1 | contig 11528 bp, 19 predicted proteins | sample 7160131 | NCBI WGS metagenome assembly JABLTK01 (sample SAMN14651221, study PRJNA627086) | human gut metagenome | isolation source: feces | host: Homo sapiens
CACTATTATGTGTTCCTATTAATAAATTTCCCATTTTTATTATTTGTAATTTTATCCTATTACCCTTTATTCCAACAGAATCTAGAATTATCAAACCTTTTCTTAAAATATAAAGAGACCCTGCCAGCATTATGGCTTGCATCCTTGTAATCAGTCTTTTACCCCGTTTATATATTATTAGTTCTCACTCTGTGTTATCTCTGTAGTCTTTTACACCACCCTTGAAGACTTGGCCTAAAGCTCGGCTAAATACTTATTTGTAATCCTCTTCAAGTGGGGCACTTGCCTGTAGCCTTCTTAGTATCCTTTACTTTCCTAAGCTGCTGTGCCCAAGTAAACTCCTGATTACAGGGGGTCATCTATGCTTTTAAGAGTTGATGATTCTCTATCCTGAAGTACTTGCTACTCCAACACGACTGCAAAGGTAAGTAAAAATTTTGATATATGCAAATATATAAATGAAAAATTTACTGCACAGAAAATAATTTTTTTTTTCTAATTTTTTTTCTATTATATTTCTAGGAGTGGTGTATAATAACCTCATCACTCCCCCATAGTTTTTGAGATTGGGATATACCCCCGTGGAGTTGAAATGATACATTACTCCTCCTTATTATTTGATTACTAACATTAAAAACTTACTAAAATGAAGAGAGATTTATTGCTTATCATTCCTTGTGTTCTCATTGTCTTGGCTATAGGATTTACCTTTGGCATCTGGTACTCTGACATTAATAAAGTACAACCTTACAGAGACTATTATAATGCTACTGAATCATTCCTTGATACATTAGAACACTATGATAACTGGGTTGATAGATTTGACCCTTATGAGTATTATGAGGCTAAGGAAAACCTTAAATAACTCATTACTTCTCCTTATTATTTGAATTTATTATTAACTTTGAACCTTTTGGTGCTTAGGTCAACCATACATATATTATGAATATCTTTAGTTCTTTGAGAGTTTATGCAGGTAAATGGGAAGTTAAATCTACTAGAGAGTTTACTGAAGAGGAAATTAAGGCTGTAGTTCAGGCTGTTGTTGTACCTTCTCAGTATGGTAATTCTGTTCAGTTCACTATGGTTGGTGGTGGATTGACCTATATTCCACTAGACCAGAATAGTACTCTTGGCTCTGGTGAATTGGTTGATTTAACTAAGGCTAAACTTGTGACTTTAGGTAAGTCAGGTGAGAGTGATATTTATAGGGTAAGTATTTAATACTTGCCTTATAAATTATAAAGGTGAGGGTCTTCCCTCACTTTTATTTTTATCCTATCTGGTTTCAGCAAGGTATTGCAAAAGCAATATATTATGGTAGAAGCAATATTATGGTGATAGAGATAATCAAGACTATTATTATCCTCTTCAAGACAATGATTATATTGTATAAAGAATGGCAAGGTAGAAGCAATATTATTATCTCATAACTATTATCTCAAAGCTCTATTACAGCAATATATTATCAGCATGGCTCATTACTCCTCCTTTGTTCTTGACACACTGAGGTTAGTTATCAGTTATATCATATCATATATGTGATATTAGTATAGCTCATTACTCCTCCTGTGCCTTTGCAACTCCACAATAGTTGCATTTTAGCATTTATCATTTAACATTTATCACTTAACAGGTGTGCCAGATACCAAAATAAATCCAAAGGGCATTGGTAAGTTTGTATGAACATTTTCTCAACTCTCAGAACTTATGCAGGAAAATGGAGTGTTAAATCTTCACGAGCATTTACTCAGGAAGAAATTCAGGCAGTAGAGTCTGCAACAGTAGTACCATCACAATATGGCAACTCAGTTTGCTTTATGATGGTAGGAGGAGGACAGACTTATATTCCTCTTGCTAATGATGCTACTGTAGGAGTTGGAGAATCTATTGATTTGACCAAGGCTAAACTTCTCACATTGGAGAAGGGGGGTGAGTCAGATATTAATAGAGTTTCTATCTGATAGCTGAAAGAGAATTATAAGGTGGGATGAACACAATCTCCTACCTTATACCTTCTTTTTTACCTTGTGTTATAAGCAACAACATATATAATTTTATAGCTATATTTACTGAATACTATGTTAGCAATACATATAATTTGTACTTTAGTAATACTGGCAGCAGCAATAATTTATGAATGTAAAAACTAGAAATATACCTAAAAAACAATCAAATATGACTACAGATAAACAGAAAGCTGCTGTTCACTTTTGTGAAAAGTGGCTTAATGTCACATACAATGGTGATATTAACAATTTCCAACAAGTAAGTAATTTTCTCTCAGAATATTTAGAGGAAGCCAAACTAACTTATGAGGAAATTGCATGTGAGTATGAATCTTATTTATGGGACTTAATGGACTAAGTTATGGCAAGATATAGAGTAAATCCTAATGCAATATGTAGTTCAAAGAATTACAAGCAATCAAAGAAATTACACATGGATATGTTAAAGAGAAATCATGAAGTATTCATGGAAATGGTAATAAAGGGAGAAATAGTTATCAAGAGACAGGCATATATTAAGGTATTTGGTAACTTGATAGCTATTACTCCAAGTGAAGTAGTAAGATTTGAAAAGGAGATGACTATAATATGGAAGTAATACTATTCATAGTGGCTTTGGTATTCCATGCCATAATCCTCTACATTATATTTGATTACTGTAACAAATCTTAAATAAATATACAGTGACAATTAGAGAGTTATACATCTTTGCTCAGTCTCATGCTCTTCTTGACAAGAGTGTGGGACTGGTCATTGATGAATATATAAAGCACATCTCTGTGCATAATAATACCTTAGCTCATAGCAACATTATGAATAATCAAGGCAGTGAATCTATGAGTAAGTCTGACATAGACTATGAGAATAAGGTAGAGTTTAGTACAGAAGATGTGCTTGAATTATTTTCAACTTAACAAGCAATTAAACAAAAATGAACAAATTTAAGTTTATAATCAAAGGCATATTGTTATGGACAACAGGCTTTGTGACTATACTCTTTGTAGCAGGAGTAGATAGCATCTATGACAATGGATATTTCTTTCAGACTCTTATAGCTGTTGTAGTGATGATATTCTGTTGCTATAAGCTAATCTCAGAGGAAGAGTTTGAAGTATTGTCTTTATACAGATGGTTTAACAAAATAACAGGAAAGGTAATTTGATTATTTTTAGGTAAAGGATTTTTAGTTCGGGTGACATATTGTCACTACAGGTCAGAGGTTCGTGAGAATATCTGACCTTTTATGATGTCTCCATGGCTCAATTGGATAGAGCAACAGACTTCTAATCTGTAGGTTGTGAGTTCGAGTCTCACTGGAGATACAATGTCTATTTAATCACTATTTCCTGACCATGCAATGGCAAAATGACTGAAAATGTGATGCTTATAGGAAAGCTATAACCACTTGTGATGCAATGACCAAATGTGGGGATATAAAGAAGGGTTACGTGACTTTGAATACAAGAGTTTCAACATGAAAAGCTGTATGACTTTGTTAGGACATTCTTTCAATATGAAATGAATCCATTATATTTATACTAGATTAGTATATAAAACACTATATCATGTTACAGAACAAAATGAATAATTAAATTATCAAATGAGTACACTTAGAAAATGGACTGAGGATGAAGAGAAAGTAGTCACCAGTAAAATTGAGGAAAATCCTAATAACTTGCAAAGAGCATTTAGGGAAGCATCACTTGAAATTGATAGAACTCCTGCTGCTATTGGACGGAAATGGCATCAAGGAGGACTAAGAGAGAAAAGTGGTAAACTCTTTATGACTTATGGGAGAAAAGGAACACTCAATAGTAATAGGAAGAATGTATCAAGCAAGACTTCTGACAATACTATAAGAACAAGAAAAAGTAAGTGGAGAAGAGTACTTGATATATTATTTGAATAAACAAAATAATAAGATGAGATATGCAATTGGTAGCATATCAGAGATATCTGAAGAAGATTAATAAACATGAGTGAAATCAAGTTAAGTCTGAGTATTGAGCTTCGAGGAAGCACAATGTTCAGCAAGGAGGAGTGCCTTAAAACAACTCACAAAGTGATTGAGAAGAAGACCAAAGCTGGTAAAATCTACAAGAAAACCATTGAGGTAAAAGTAGAGGATTGGGACAAGATGGAGAAGCACTCTATGAGAGTGACTGACAACAATGGTACCAACCCAGAGATTATCACTTTCCATACAAGAAAGTGTAAATCAGCTACACAGTCCCTGAACATAAGCAAGGAGGCTTATGAGTATATGATTGATAAGGATTCTCGTCCTTCATGGTCTAAGCCTGGCAAGTGGGCTGCAATGAGTGAAAAGGAAAGACTTGAAGCTCATTTGCAGAGAACAGTAGAACATCTTGGAGGTGTATCATATACCTATCAAGTGTTTGAGGACTAACTGGATATGTTCTCATAGTAAGGGCAGGGGTACTAATAATACCCTTGTCCTTCTTTTTTTTTACAACCTCTGAATAAGCAGGATAAAACTAAGAGACTATGGGATATGTTCCTAAATTTATACATCTTGACCATTTCATTAGTGTAGAATATCCATTTGGTGTCCATTGGAAGCATAGCTACATACAACAGAGTGCAGAAGCAATCTTCAATACATATAAAGAGGACATTGAGGAAGGTACAAGCATAACCTTTGTAGTAAGAGGTACATCAGGAGCTATGATTGCAGGTGCTATGCTTAATGAGTTACACAACATTAACCCAACTACTAAGACCTACATCCTGATTGTCAGGAAGGAAGAAGATACAAGTGCTCATTGTTCTTCATTAAGAGGAATTGATGAGGTTGGTACTACAAGGTTCATAGTTGTGGATGACTTTATATCATCAGGTGATACTATTAGGGCAATTATACATGATTTAGATGGGTACTTTGAGGTAATTCCTCATCCTACTAACAAGTATGATATGCTCTGTGTAAGTAACTTCATTGATGCAAAGGCATTAAAGAAAAACCCATGTGATAACTATATGAAATGGAAAGAAATTTGTTCAAGATTTGAGTATGTAATATGTTGTCCTAAACCAGAATAATATGATGGTATATAATGTATTACTCCTCATTGCTTTATGTGTTTGGGTTATTATAATGTACAATAGGTATCTTCCCAGAATTGATATAGTCATATTAAGGAATAAATACATTGTGCTATTATGGTATAACAAATGGTATTGGAATGGGGAGTGTAAGAGAACTTACATAAAACTGTTTGAAATATGATAGAATCATTATTCTAAAGATTATCTAACTATGTATTTCCGACTAAAGAAGGAGACTAAAGTCTCACTGACTAAGCAATATAAGTTTAACAAAAAAAAAAGCATGAAGAAAGTAGATTATGGGTAAAGTAGTAGTAAAAGTTGCTGTATGGTTTGTAATCTTCATTATCCTAATAACCTTAGGACTTGAAATGATTTCAGCACCTAATACCATTGAGAATGTGATAGGATTCTTTATGGTAGTGGCAACATTATATCTATCAGTCAGAACAAAGTGTTTAACAGTAATTAAATTAGAAAGAAAACATGAAAAGTAAATTGATTTTGGGACTTCTGTCCTTGTTTATGGTGTTCTCAATGACATCATGTATGGAGAAGGTAGATGCAGGTTGTGAAGGCATCAAGGTGAATCTGTATGGCAGTGATAAGGGAGTGGATGATGCTTCTTTGGTAACTGGTATTGTATGGTACAATCCTTGGACTACCACAGTATATGAGTATCCTACTTATGTACAGACTATTGACTATGAACCATTTACAATCAATGCAAAGGATGGTTCAGAGTTCACTGTAGACCCTACTGTATCATTGAAGATTATTGATGGTAAATCACCTGCTGTCTTTAAGAAGTACAGAAAAGAGTTGAATGAGGTAATCAGAGGTACTCTGTATAACTATGTAAAGGATGCCTTTAGAATCCAGCTCAATAAGTTTACTACTGATGACATTGTAAGTAAAAGGGATAGTATTGAGAATGCTATTGAAAGGTACTTAACTCAGGCACTTGCCAAAGAGAACTTTCAATTAGAACAACTCACTTCAGGTCTCAAATACCCTCAGACTATTGTAGAGTCTGTAAATGCCAAGAATAAGGCTATTCAGCAGGCTATGCAGGTAGAGAATGAGGTTAAAGTGGCAGAAGCTCAGGCTAAGAAACTTATTGTAGCTGCTGAGGCAGAGAAGAAAGCCAATGAGTTGAGGCAACAGGCTCTTACTCCTGCAATTCTTGAGAAGATGTGGATTGAGAAATGGGATGGGACTGTACCAACAGTAATCACTGGTGGGAATACTTCTACATTTTTGGATTTAAGTAAAATAAGAAAATAGTATTGAATAGTACTACTAAAATGTAGGAACATCACCATAGAGGATGGTAAATATAGGGTAAGAATTGGGGGTCATTCCTTTGGTAGATATAATACCTTAGAGGAGGCTCAAGAGGTAGTAAGAAGGGAGAGAAAAAATATATTTCCTTTATCCTCTGAGTTAGACAACAAGATTACTATATAGTTACCTGTATATGGTCAGGTTCCTACAATCTTTAAAGATATTAGCAAGTGATGTGGATTATATCAATTCTTATCATACTTTTCACTATTTGCATCTTGACAGATACAAATGTTGAAAAGTATCGTAGGATAAATGGAGAGATGCAAATAGTAGAGACATATAAGATAGGAGTACCTCTATGGGCAATCTTGGTCATTGTTCTATTGGGCATTGTTCCTTGGCTTAATGTAACTCTATTTGGAATCTTTATTATATTTTATTTCATATCCTCATTAGAGGAGAATTGGGGTGAACTTGACAACGAAGCCATAGTATTTTCATTGGATGGAGGTAACATTATCACAAAATGCCTACTGAAAATCAAGAAGCTACTATGTTGGAAAGTATGAAATAGTAAAGAGAAATTGAGCAATGACTAGAGAAGAAGTGAATAGCTTAGCTTTGTCTAAGATAGACAAAGCTAAGTATCTTATCTTAGAGCTTATTACTGGGATGGGGAAGACCAAAGTAGCAATAGACCTCATTAATCATATATGTGATAGGGTATTCAGAAATGATGAAAGCCCTACAAGTATCCTGATACTTGTATCTAAGACTGTGCATAAGCAGACTTGGAAGGATGAGATTGAGAAATGGGGAGGTATCAAGTCTGACTATATTACCATTGAATGCTATGAGTCACTAAAGAACTATGAGAACTCATACTTTGATGTAGTAGTGGCAGATGAGATGCAGCATTTGTCAGAAGCAAGAATTGATGTATTGGAGACTATCCATATCAATGAGTCTTTCATTGGATTGTCTGCCACTATTAAGAGAGACATGAGGGATTATTTCATTTACAACCACAAGGCTGAGGTCATTAAGTGTGGTCTCAAGGAAGCTGTAGAAGATGAAGTACTACCTGAGCCTACAGTATATCTACTGCCTTTGACTTTGGACACTACTAATTATACCTATAAGGTTAAGAAGTTTGATCGTGATATAATCACCACTCAGAAAGGTTGCTATGATAGTATCTCTTCACTTATAGAGTGGTACAAGAATAAGTACTTTAACTCAAGGAATGAGAGAATAAAGAATTTATGGCTTTCTACAGCTGGCAAAAGATTGAAATGGTGTGCTGAACAGAAGGAAGCCCTTGTACTATCTCTTCTTGACAAGTTCAGGAATTACAAGACTTTGACTTTCTGTAGTAGTATTGAGCAGTCAGAGAGGTTAGGTAAATACAATATCACCTCAAAGAATAAGGCTTCAGTGAAGAACCTTGAAATGTTTAATCTTAACAAGATTAAGCATATTACTGCCTGTAACATACTCAATGAAGGTGTGAACTTGACTAATTGTAGGATAGGTATATTCTGCAACTTGAATAGTTCGGAGATTGTAGTAAAGCAAAGAGTTGGTAGAATACTTAGACACAAATCTCCTATTATCATTATACCTTATTTCAAGGATACAAGGGAAGAGGAACTTGTGCAGAAGATGATAGAGGAGTATTCAGAAGAGTCTATAGTTACTATTAACAATATAAATGAAATAACATTATGAAAACTAGAGTTAGAACAACATCCAAATTTATTGTAAAGCCAGAAAACAAAGTGGTTGTATGTAACATGTCAGTTGATATGCAACTTTTTGATTCTAAGTTATGGAATCATATAGACCCTGCTTGGTGGGCAACCAAAGCTCCTATGGTAAGTGACTTTGGAGAGTTCATAGTGACAGCTAAGGCAAGATGCAACTCTGATGATACCTTTGATGAGGCTACTGGCAAGAAAATTGCTGAATCAAGAGCTAAATCCAAGGCATTCAAGACTGCTAAGAATGTGTGGGACTGCATTGCAAAAGGCTTTGTAGAAAATGCTAAAATGGCAGAGGTAATGACTAAAAACTGTGCAGCAGTAGAGGAAATTGAAGTTAATCATGTGAAAAAGCTATCAGAATGAATTATGTAATCAATGAAGATATTTGTAAGAAGAAAGGCATGGATTTACCTTCTCTTCTTGCAGTATTGCTTGTTAAGACTGGAGTAAACATTACTGAGCTGTTTAATGACTTGGTTAATAAAGAGGTACTGGTAAAAGATATGTTCTCTGAAGGTTTCCTAGTTACTCAAAGGTGGGATAGTATATGCTCTGATATATTACTTAGTGCTGATACTTCTGTACCATCAGATGAGCGACTATTACCTCTAGTAGATACTCTTATGTCTATCTTCCCATCAGGCAAGAAAGAAGGTACATCTTTGTATTGGAAAGGCAATAGAAAAGACAATAAAGAGAGGCTTCAAAAGTTCTTCAAGTTGTATGGTAATAAGTACTCTGATGAGCAGATTATACATGCAGCCAAGAAATATGTGGAATCCTTCAATGGACAGTACACTTATATGAGAGCACTTAAATACTTTATATGGAAGGATGAAAAGAAAATGGGAAGTGATGGTAGAAAGTACATTGAAGAGGTATCAGACCTTGCTTCTTACATAGAGAATGCTGGTCAGGAAGATGATTTGAAGAGAGATTGGACTTCTACAATTAACTGATTATGAGTAGATTTAAGCAAGTAATGGGAAATCTGAGGTTAAGGAGAGAGAGAGTTCTTAATGGACTTTATAATTGTATCCCTTTTCCTTTTCCAAGATTTAGAGCATGGGTTCCAGGCATTGAAACTGCTAAGTTCATAGTGGTGACTGCCAACCAAAAGGTAGGTAAATCAAAGTTCTGTGATTACCTATTTGTATATGAACCATTGTTCTTTATATTGGAGCATCCTGAGATGAGAGTTAAGGTTCTTTACTTTACTTTGGAGATGAGTCCAGAGGAAAAGTACAATGAGTTCTTGTGTCATCTATTGTTTAGATTGGATGGAATAGAGGTATCTCCCACTGAACTGAAAAGTACAGATAGAGACCATCCTATTGATGAGAAGATTCTTGAATTACTTGAATCTGATAAGTATCAGAGATATATCAAGGCATTCGAGGATATGGTCGAGTATATTGATGGCCAAAGGAATCCTACAGGAATCAATAAGTACTGTAGAGACTATGCCTTAGCTCATGGACATCTTAACTTCAAGAAAGGTAAGAGGAAAGACCCTATCACAGATAAAATTATAGATGCAGATGTGGTAGACAATGACAATCCTTATACCCCAGATGACCCAGAGGAGAGGAGGATAATCATCATAGATAATGCCTCGAATCTATCTCTTGAAAGTGGATTGAAGAAGATGGAAACTATTGATAAGATGAGCAAGTATGGTATTACTCTCAGGAATCAATTGAAATTCATCTTTGTATTGATTCAGCATCAAGCACAGGCTCAAGAGGGTATTGAGAACCAAAAGCTGAATAAGCTTAAACCATCTTCTGATGGTCTTGCAGATTGTAAGACTACTACCAGAGATGCCAATATGGTTATAAGTCTCTATAGTCCATTCAAGTATGGACTAAGAGAGTATGAAGGATATGATATAACCAAGTTCAGGAACCATATAAGGTTCATGGAGGTGATTGAAGATAGAGACTATGGAGCAAATGGTCAAATCTGCCCTTTATTCTTTGATGGTGCAGTGAGTACATTTTATGAACTCCCAAAACCTGATGATAGGGAAGCACTACAGAGAGTATATAACTATATGGAATCAAGGAAGAGCAAAACTGCTAAGACTTTCTTTAGTTATGGAATAAATAAAATGAATAGAAAGTTGTACAGGTGGAAAATATTTCATAAGTTTGCAACCCTTTTCAAGTAAAAGTAACATTATAAGACAAAAACAATGGCAAAGATTTTAGTTTTGGCTAAGTCAGGCTTTGGAAAAACCACTTCCTATTGTGGTAGGGAGAAGTTAGGTATTAAGGGGCTTAACCCAAAGGAAACTTATGTTATCCAGTGTATTGGTAGGGGTGTTCCTAACCCTAACTTCAAATTGATTGAAGGCAACATTGGAGTGGAGAATGTAGGTAAGCCCACACAGAAGCTTGTAAATGCAAATGCCCTTGCCACAGGAAACAGAGTACAGGTAGATAGTCTTACAGGACTTGACAGATTTGCAGCAGTTGCAGAGATTGTCAATATAATGAAGAAATCACCTTATAAGAATGTTCTTATAGATGATATGAACTATCTTGCTCAGGATTTCTATATGGCAAATGCCATGAAAGGTGGATGGGATACTCCTAAGCAGATTGGTTATGGTATGGGTCTCATCTTTGATTCTTTCAAGGGATTCCCTGAAGATAAGAATATCATCTGCTGTGCCCATTATGAGGAGTATAAGGACAGGAATGGTGATTCCATTTCCTATAAGTTCAAGACCACTGGAAAGATGGTTGATGACTATATTACTCCTGAGGGTAAGTTTGATATTATCCTCTTTGGTAAGGTAGGTTATGATGCAGAAAACAAGAGGCCTATCAAGCACTTTGTCAAGGAGTTTGATGGAGAATATCCTGCTAAAGACAGTCTTGGTGCATTGGATGACCTTCCTGATGAGATTCCTAATGATTTGTCTATTGTTGTAGACAAGTTAAGAGAAGTTTATGGATAGGGATGAGACTGTAAGAATATCAAGGTTAGTTGCTAATAATAGTATTACTACAGGTGACATCAGTATGGTATTGATGCAATACTGTATAGAACAGGGCAAGCCTTACTATGAGACTACCCTGTTTGTTACCAAGTTATTAAGTAGTGCACAATTGGCAGCATGTTTTATAACAGCCCTAGACTATTATGAAAGGAAATTCACAATATACAAGCTGTGGGATAAGCCTAATATATTACAGAAGTCTGGAGGATTAGGACAATTATTACAGATATTTTAGTAACAAGTATTTAAGTATTTTTTTTTTTATTTTAGCAAGAAAAGTATGAATAAGACATTGACAGTAAGACAGTTTGCAGGTGTAAAAAGAATTGCACAGAATGTTAATCCTTTGGTAGTGAAGAAGAATAAGATTGCTGCCAAGATTGA
>JABLTK010084758.1_pt1 | contig 11527 bp, 6 predicted proteins | sample 7160131 | NCBI WGS metagenome assembly JABLTK01 (sample SAMN14651221, study PRJNA627086) | human gut metagenome | isolation source: feces | host: Homo sapiens
GGCGGTTGTTGGAGCTGAAAGACATTGAAGAATTAGACAGAGATATTATTGTGGAAATGATAGACCAGATAACAGTTTACGAAAACCGCAAAATTAAAATCTCATATAACTTCGGAAATGAACTGGAACATTTATTCTCAAGCGTTTACTGTAAGGACTTATAGAAAAAGGCTATCTAATCTCAATACATATCACAATTTGCGTAAACTACAATCAACACATGGTGGAAGTGATCCCGGTAAGATTTCCACCTCCGGCGTCATGGAAAAGGATGTCAACCTGAGTATTGCAATGGCGCTTAAACAGCTGTTTGAAAACAGAGGCTTTACTGTTGTCATGACCAGAACCACCGACTGCGACCTCGCCCCGGATAATTCCAAGCATCCAAAGACAGATGATCTGACAAAGAGAACTGCCCTGATGTCTAAAAGCAATGTGGCAGTCAGCATCAGTATCCATCAAAACAGCTTTGAGGACAGTTCAAGCTGCGGTCCACAGGTATTCTATTATGAAGCCTCTGATGCAGGAAAAGAGCTCGCATCCTCTGTCCTTGGAGCTTTAAACACTTCTCTTTGTGTCGCAAAGCCACGAAGCATTAAGCCCAATAAAGAATACTTTATACTTAAAAAATCCACATCCCCGACCGTAATCGTAGAATGTGGATTCTTGAGTAATCCTGCTGAGACACTTCTTCTTACTGACAAAAACTATCAGGATGACCTGGCACATGCAATATATATCGGTGTTACAGACTATCTTGCGCAATCACCCTCTGGACATTTACAATAAACTGCTCTGCGATGTGATATAGTCTGGTTGTCTGGACACTTTCACCGCCATCAAGCTGCTTTTTTGTCTCATTATCTGACTCAGTATTCGATTTCATATCTGACATCTTAGACTCTTTTGCAGATATATCATGCTCCAGTGCCACATCTATGCGCACACGCTGTTCACCATCACTTATTCCTGCCTCAAACATAGTGATATTATCTTCAAACAGCTTTTTAGTCTGCTCATCGTCTGTGACTATCATAGCAGATACTGAGTTTTCCTTTGCCTCAAAATATGCAGCTACTCTGCCGCATTTTTTATCATCAAGGAATATGTCAACCCGTCCCCTTTTATCTTCACCTCTTACTATGCGAAGCTTCATACCTGTGACCCCGTCTGCAGTCTCTATTGGTACAATATAGTTTTCCTGTCTCGACATATTTGAAGCTATCCTTAGCTGACTGCATAATAGCTTCATCTGTCTGAGGTCTATTGAACCTGTGTGCCTATCCTCTATAATCATCGAATCCATAACATGCTCAGCTGTATCAGCCAGCGTTTCCTGCGCCTGCGCAAGCTCCTTTGGATTTTTGACCGACTCAGAAAACCGTCTGAGAGTCTCATCCAAAAGAGCCCTTGCCGCAGCACTGTCTCCACGCTCCCAGAGATTTCTTACTGCCTCTGACGGATTTTTCATTAGCCGTGACGCAGCCATGAGGTTTACCGCGGTTGTTTTTACATCATATTTCTCCAGAAAAGCATATACGTTCTCAGGCACCGAAACTGCCTGATTGAACTGTCTTAGCTGTTCTGTGGCATATTGCTCTGACAGTGCGTTATCCTCGTCTGCCTCATATACAGCCTGCCTTAACTGCTCCGGAGTCATATCAAGCCAGCTGTCATACTGCACAAACTCCATTTTCTCAGGTGAAAGTGTATCAAGCACATCCCTTAGGCAGTTTGTATGATATGCGCTTTCTATCTGTGAGTCAATTTTAATGCCCCTGCTTACACTGTCCACTCCGGCAAAGGTATCGTCCACCTTATAGTCCATGGCACTCTTTCCTCGTACCCGGACCGCTGTAAGCAGATTTTTCATTGTAATATCTGCTCCCTGATTAACAAGTGAGCCTATCACAGCACCATCTGACTGCTCCACCTGTGAAATAAGCCTGTATATGCCTATATATGAGTCTCTTTCCTCCTCTGAGATTTCATTTTTCTTTTCAAGCTTCCAGAGAAACTCGCTGAATTTCTCATCCCTTTCGTCAGGATTTTCTGATTTTATCCGTCTGGCAGTGTCACTTATGTCACTCATGCTCATATCAAGCGGTGATATGCCTCTTTTTATCATCTCAATCGTCACCGCCGGTGTCATATCGCTGAATGCTCTCTGCACCTGCTCATCTACAGACTTTATCTGCTTTATATTGTCCTCTGTGATGTCGGTACTATTGTACGCAAGTATCCGCACAGCCCTGCGATTGCTTTCAGATGTATCTATCTGAAGCTCTTTAAGTATATCATCCACATTCTGAAATGCTTTTGACATACTATCTCCCATATCTGCCCGCGGTGATGTCATAAGAGTCTCATATCCTGAGGCTGCTGCTTCTAATGACTGCTTCATTGCTTTGCCTGCTGTATACAGCTCATACACAGTGTCATCAGCGGATTCCAGGGTCAGTACATACGCCGGCTGCTGCTTCATCTGATTGAAAATATCACAGACATTATTGTACATACGTACCCTATCATCAGATGCCTCTACACTGCTCTCACCAAACAGCGCTCCGTAGTATTTATTTTCCTGCTGCTTAAGCAGCTCCACTACACGTTCAATAGGCTCTGTGTCTATTGAAACTCCTTTTTTTATGAGTGAAAGGTTGGCTTCTGCTGTCATGGAAAGTCTCGCTTCCTCAAGCTTTCTTTGAGCTGTCACAAGCCTTGCTTCCCGGCTGTCTGTAATCTGATTATCCGCAGCTTTATTCGCTGAGGCTTGCGATGCTGCACTATCCTTGCCTCTTGCAGCTATAAGCTTTGACAGATTCTCTATCGTGACAGGTATGTTATCTGACTCTAATGTGACAATGTCATCTGCGGTCGCCTCACCTAATACATCACAGGCTTTCTTTGCCATGTCAAATGTCAGACCATCTTGTGACATAGTGGCATCTGTAGCCTTTTTTCCCATTGCCAGTGCTTCTGTCACTGCCCTTGCATAAAAATCACTGCTCACATTTTCTTTTGCTGCGTTGATGCAGTCTACCTGATTCGCAAGCAGCACATTATCAGGTGTAACGGCTATATCTTCATCTATCAGCCATCTGCACTGATTCAGATTCTCATCACTACTGTCTATATGAGCTTCCTCTAATATCTGTTTAAGCTGTGGCTTAAGCTCCTCAAACAGCTCATCTGATATCTCCGTCATTTTGGTTTTCTGCCTGTAATCTTGTACCTGACTGCTGCTGTACGTAGCCTTGTATACATTGGAAACCGTCGGATTCATGTTATTTCTGACCAGATATGCCTTTGTCTCATTGGATATATTTGTAAGGCTCTTTGCCCGGTCTATGGCATCTGTACCTGCCTTTATATTGTCATCTGTAGCAGGAATATCATATGCTTTCATCTGATTGACAAGCATGGCCGCTTCAGTCTGGCTTCCCGTGATGTCTGTGAGCTGCTCCTTGCTCAGATCATCTCCATATATGGATATATCTACACCTGCCTTTGCCAGCACTGCTTTTATCTTATCGGTCTCAGTGACAATGACATCGTAGCCGTCATCCTTTGCAGCTTTGTAATCATCACTCGTTGTGGTGCTTGCAGTGACAATCATATCATTTCGCCTGTTTTCTGAGGTCTGATTCATATCATTTAGCAGATTTTCTGCCATATCTGTGCCATTGTTGTTCCCGGCTTCGTTTTTCGCCTGTGGTCTTGCATATATCGTATCCGACATATCAACAGAGTTTGACGAACCGACAACAGCCGCCTTTTTTGACATATTGTCACTGCTGTCTGTCTTTATGTAGTCTGACACACGCATACCCGCTGTCATGTCATTTATGGTTTTTGTGTCCGTATTTTTCGTATCTGTGCTTTTATTAATCAAATTCTCTATCTGCATATTTCCTGCTCCGTGCCCTGCATATATAGCGTCTCTGCAGCCTTTATTTATGGATATTTTTTGCTCATATGTGAGGGGGTGGTTCTGAATAGTTATCTTTTTACTATATATCGACATATAATACGCAAAAATAAAGACCGCGCCTTAAATTGGCACGGTCCTTTACCCTGCTGTTTACCGGTATATTAGTATTTAAATACAGCAACTCCGTAAGGCGCAAGTGGATAAGCAAATGAAAATGGTCTGCCGTCACACTCTGATTTGACTGCCTTATAGTCCAGCTTCTTATATGACTGTTTTGCTGCCTTGCCTCTGCCCTTTGCAGCCTTCTTTACAGGCGCTTGTACCGTTTTGCCGGTAAACTTAGGATCCTCACTATCTAAAACGAGCTGATATGTCTTGTGCTTTGGCACTCCGACTCTGTAATCAGGTCTCTCTACCGGTGTGAAATTGATGACAAAGAGCATATTATTCTTGCCATCCTTACTCTTTCTGATAAAGCTGAAGATGCTTCTGTCTGCATCGTTTGCATTTATCCATTCAAAGCCTTCCCAGCTTGAATCCAGCTCATACAGACAGCGGTTTCTCCTATAGAGGTGAAGCAGCTCCTTTACCCAGTTCTGGATCTTTTTATGCTCCGGATTCTCAAGCAGATACCAGTCGAGTTCTCTTTCCTCACTCCACTCCTGCTTCTGTGCAAACTCCTGTCCCATGAAAAGAAGCTTCTTTCCACAGTGTCCCATCATAAATGCATATCCTGCCATGAGGTTCTTGAATTTATCCCCTTCTAAGCCCGGCATTTTGTTGAGCATAGAACACTTCAGATGTACCACCTCATCATGTGACAGTACCAGAATATATTTCTCACTCTCATTATAGCTCATCGCAAATGTCATCTTGTTGTGGTTATTTTTACGGAAATATGGATCCAGCTTCATATAATCAAGGAAGTCATGCATCCATCCCATGTTCCACTTGTAGCTGAAGTTCAGTCCGTCTTCCTCTACCTTGCCTGTTACCTTTGGCCATGCGGTAGACTCTTCGGCTATCATTACAGTTCCGTGATTTCTTCCAAGTATGAGTGTATTGATATGCTTGAAAAACTCTACTGCCTCGAGGTTCTTATTTCCTCCAAACTTGTTTGGCACCCACTGTCCGTCGTTCTTTCCATAGTCAAGATAAAGCATTGACGCAACTGCATCCACACGGAGTCCGTCTACGTGGTAATTTTCTATCCACATAAGTGCACTTCCGATAAGGAAGTTCTTTACTTCATTCTTACCGTAGTCAAATATCTTTGTGCCCCAGTCAGGATGCTCTCCCTTTCTTGGGTCTGCATACTCATATGTGGCTGTTCCGTCGAAATTGGCAAGTCCATGCGCATCCTTTGGGAAATGTGCAGGTACCCAGTCGAGGATTACTCCGATATTATTTTTATGGCACTGATCAACAAAGTATGCAAAATCCTCAGGCTCTCCATACCTCGATGTAGGTGCATAGTAGCCTGTCACCTGATATCCCCATGAGCCATCAAACGGATACTCTGAAATACCCATAAGCTCAATATGTGTATATCCCATAGTTTTCACATAGGATATGAGTGATTTTGCAAGCTCCCTGTATGTATAAAAGCCCTCATCATCCCTGCCCGGATGTCTCATCCATGAGCCCGGATGGCACTCATATATAGCCATAGGTGAAGAATATACATCAGCATCTGACTTTGCTGCTCTCTTATCCATCCACTCTTTGTCAGTCCATGTGAAGTGCTCGATATCTGTGATGATTGACGCTGTTCCCGGACGAAGCTCTGCGTAGTTTGCGTATGGATCCGCCTTGTACAGCTTATCACCCTGTTCAGTGACTATAATAAACTTATACATCTGACCCTTTTGCGCTCCCGGTACAAAAAGCTCATACACTCCCATGGTTTCCGGCTCTACACGCTTCATCTCATGACTGGTCTCATTCCAGTCGTTAAACTCACCAAACACGTATACTTCCCTCGCATGTGGCGCCCAGACGTCAAAGCACACTCCTTTTTTTCCTTTGCGCTCAGCTAAGTGAGCACCCATCTTCTTGTAGATGTCATAGTGTGTTGCCTGACCAAACAGGTAACAATCCATTGCTGTAAAATTACACATATATATACCCCCATAAGTATTTATTTTTCCCTGAAATGATCCTCTTTGAGTACAATTCGGTCATCATCTGTATATCGCCTGGCTGTCAGAATACTTATAGCCTTCTTCAGTCCGCTGTGAGCCTCCCTGTCTATGGCCTCGTCAATTATATCCTTGACCTCTGTCAGAGTGGTAGCCTGGTCTATCCTCTCAATATTGCTGATTCTGTTATGCAATGCCAGAATAGCCATCTCATCTATCTTGTACCCAAGCTCTGCAGAGTACGATTTGGCAAACAATACGAGTTCATCATTTGTAAAAATAGGGACCGATATCTTTTCCGTGAACTTGGATGCAAAGCCCTCATCCATTGAGAGAGCCTTCTTTATACCCTTTGATGTATCCTCAAGTATATAGAGTGTTCCTGTAATATCATGCTCCATCAAAAATGATAGCTGGGCAGCTATGCTGCGGTCGATATCACCGGCTCTTTCTATGATGAGACAGCCTCCTGTTATCTTTCTGACTACCTGCTGCACATCCTTTTTATTGAGTGCGGCAGCATCAATCTTGCCCATCTTTCCTGTAAGCTGTTCACCATCTTTTTGTAATACCTTTATAAAGCTTGTAGCAAGCATTGTCTTTCCGCAACCCTGCTCTCCCTGTATAATGAGGTTGCCTGTGGATGCGTTTTCTTTCCTGTTGAAATGATCAAGCACTGCATTATATGCCTTGCAAATCTGATCCTCCATACCCTTTACCGGTATGAAATATGAAAATATAGCTTTCTGTTCGCTTGTAAGCTCTTTTATATGTTTTGTTTCTTTCAATTTCGAGTCATCTTCTTCGCTGTCTAAATCCTCCGGCAATGAAATATCCGGCATTTTTCTTGTCTTAGCCATATCCAGCTTCTTCTCCAGTCCCGGATTCTTTGCTGTCATCTTGGCTATTTCCTGCTCGATAAATGATGTCACATGATCAAAATCTCTCTTCTCAGAAACGTTTTCTTTCTCCTGTGAAGTCTCATCATCTGATGTATCATCATCGACATTTAACATATCATCTGTTATTTCAGGCATCATGGTAGTCGGCTGCATGAATATCTCGTCTTTCTCAGACTCCTCTGCCATAATTATATCCTCCGGCTCTCCAACCGGTTCCTTGACTTCATCTGCAGCATCTTCCGGTGCTTCCTGCGACTCCTGTACTTCGTCTATAGTCTCTTCAGGTGCTTCCTGCGGCTCCTGTACTTCATCCACAGTCTCCTCTGCATAAAGCTCCTGCATATCCGGTTTCTGCGCTTCTTCAGGCTCCTTCACGGCAGCTTTCTGCTCTATAATATCAACCGGGACCTTCAAATACTCCTCCTCAAGAAGTTCCTTCGGAGTGACACCTGCATCCAGCTTTGGAATGACATCATTTAGTCTCTCCATGATGTCTCCTGCCTCCTGAAGAGCTCTTGCCTTAGCTGACTCAAGCTTCTGCTGCTCAGCCTCTTTAAGTGCAATTTCAGCCGCATGTCTGGTCTTTTCCCATTCTTCAAGCACATCCTGTATAGACATCTGTCCTGTAATCTGATGCTCAAGCTGAGTCTTTTCACTCATGACCATAGACATCTGTCCGTCAGCGTCTTCACCCAAAAGCTCCTTGAAATTCAACTTAAGTGAACCATCTATCTCTTCATCTGTAGCGATATGCTCTGTCTCTTCCGGCTGCTGTACATACTCTTCCTGCTCCTTTTCGAGCTTGAGATAAGGAATATCCTCAACTATCTTTTTGATGGTATCCATCGTATCAGCAACTTCATTCTTGCCCTTGGCCTCCATGATCTGCTGCATACCCTTGGCAATCTCCTGCTGTAAATTTACAGTATTGAACTTCTCCTGATTTACAGTAATCTGCGGAATAGTTACGTCATCATGCACTATCTCTCCGCCCTTTACCATCTCCATGGCACCTATCTCAGTGACCTCAGCCTCATCCTTTATCTTAGCCGGCTTTTCCTTCTCTGCCTTGAATCGTCTGTACTTTTCCTCCTGAGCCTTGGTAAGTGGCTGATAAAGCATCTTAAGCTCCAGCGCACGCTCCACATATGGTCCGTCTCCGAACCACAGAATGAGCTCATCGCAGGCATCTATACACTTATCGGCTTTTCCGGCCTTGTGGTATAGATATGCAAGCTCGTATGCCCACTCCTCAGTGTATTCTTCATCCTTGTACTCTTCAAGAATAGTGATAAGCTCATCAAATGAAGCTCCCTGCCCTTTTTTGATGGCATATCTTAATACATACTTCATATCATCATGAGGCGCTATCTCAACAAACTCATCATAATACTCTGTAGCAGCATCATAATCCCCCATCTTGATGGCGACCTCAGCCAGTCTGTATATAATCATCCTGCCGATTGGTGAACGGTCATAGGCCATTAAAAGTATGTCCCTTGCATCCTGGTATCTTTCGGCCTTCTCGTAGATTTCGCCGATTTTAACGAGTGTATTTACATTTTTAATTTTGTTCCAATTTATGCTATCCGCAATCTCTGCTGCGCTCATATAGCCCTCCTCGGCGCTTAGGGCTTTTATCTGATCCAGCTTGAGATTGTATTCGTATTTATCCACTTATTTCACCTACTCGTATTTAAGCTTATTATTTTTTGTATCTACGCCTGTTGTCTTTGTATAATCCATTGTGTCCTCAGGAAGCTTCTTTTTCCTGAGAGCATAATTAACAACTCTTTTCACAATATAGTATATCACAGCAAAGGTCGGAACACCAAGTAACATTCCAAGAAAACCAAACATTCCTCCGCCGATTAGTATGGCAAACATAACCCAGAAGGTCGAAAGACCGGTAGATGAGCCAAGTATCTTAGGCCCTATTATATTGCCATCCACCTGCTGCAGCACGACAATAAATATCAGAAGATAAAGCGCATGCCACGGACTCTGAATTACTACTATGAGTAACGATGGAATTGCACCGATAAACGGTCCGAATACCGGAATCACATTTGTGACGCCGATAATCACTGCAACGAGCACCGATGATGGAATCCTTAAAATCAGACATCCAAAATATGCAATCACACCTATAATCAGTGAATCTATAATCTTACCGCTTATAAAGCCTCCAAAAATCTCATTTGTCTTTCTGATCGTCTCAATGATGATATTGCCTGTCTTTGGCTTGCAGACAGCATATATTATCTTTTTGCTCTGTCCTGCGAGAGTCTCCTGAATACTCATCACATAGACCATCACGATTATTCCGATAATGAAATTGAATAAACCTCTGACTACCGAAATCACACCGGTTGTAATCTGTGCAACATACTTCTGTGCCTCAGGAATCAGCTTTTCTGTGGCATAATTCTCAATGTAGTCGGTTGCATTCTGTAAACCTGTGCTCGCGAGCTCAGCAATTTTGCTGTCCCCGAAATTGCCGTTCTTTATCATGTTGATGAATGCCGCAACATCATTTGGCAGTGTCTTCATAAGTCCTGATATACTTGCTATGACAGAAGGCACAATAGCCGCAATGAGGAGCGAAATAATCGCTACCAGAATAATAACCGAGCCTGTGATTGCAAGAGCTCTTGAAACCTTTCGCAGCTTGCTTTCGCTTTTCATCTTTTTGGAAAGAAGCTTTTTAAAGCATCTTTCCAGCCACAGCATGACAGGATTCATCAGGTATGCAAGCACAAGTCCCATTATAATAGGCATTGCTGCCGCAAGCAGCTTGCTCCATATGCCTGCAAAGCCCTCAAATCTGTACAGTGCAAAGAAAAACAGTATACTGACTGCAAACGTGACAAATACCATGACACCTATTCTGATCAGATGTGGCCATTCCTCACGCCCCGGGTGCGAATTCTGCTTCGCACCCTTATCTGCATTTATCTCAATGTTTGATTTTTTACCAGCTTTTCCAGTTTCTTCCATCGGATTAGACTCTCCTTATTTACGGTTATAGTTTATGAGACATCCCTTTAATATTATCTCTCTTTCATCATCTGTGAGCTCACCCATCTTCAGTGTAAATGGCTTTAATTCACCATCCTTGACAACATATGCCTCAAACTCCGTCTTTGCATCCTCGATTTCCTTCTTGATTCCCGGAAGGAAGATATAGTCGAGATTGTGGAACGGAAGCTCTCCCTCATCGATGATGAATGGAAGCATTCCCCAGTTGATAAGGTTTGAACGATATCTCTTTGTGGCATACTCGTTTGCGATATTTGCCCAGCCTCCGAGTACCTTCTGGCAGCTGGCAGCCTGCTCTCTTGCTGAGCCGTCACCCGGCTTAACAGCAAAAATTGTACTTCCGAAGCCCATATTCTCATGGCTTGCCTCAGGGAATTTTTTCTTTACTACTCCCATGATTTCAGCAACCTCAGGAACAGCCTTTCCTGCGCACTCACCACTCTCTATAGCCTTCTGGGCCTTCTGGATTTCCTTTGCTCTGCCTACATACTCAGGATCCTTTCTTGAAAGTGCGAACTCTGCAAGTCCAAGAGGGTTTGAACGATATGATGATGTCTCTCCTGAAGGAATGAGCTCATCTGTTGTAGTAACAGGATCATGAATCTCTGAAACCACCTTAAGGAGCATATTCTCAGGAAGTGCACTCATTGCCGGCCAGTCCTTGATGTTTGGTCCGAACTGGATTTCAACTGAAGGATCTGCCACTCCATGGCTGTCAAATACACGGTTCTCATATATAGTCTTGTCAAAGAAATATTTTGGCTTTGTAAAGTTGACATCAATATCCGCTGCTGATGTAAGGAAGCCCTTGTTTGCTGCTGTTGCAGCGATTGAACGTGCATCCATGAGTGCCACTGAGCTGATCTGTCCGTTCTGTACCTTAGAACCCTCTCTGTTAGGGAAGTTTCTTGTTGAATGACGGATAGAGAATGCGTTGTTGGCAGGTGTATCTCCTGCACCAAAGCAAGGTCCGCAGAAAGCAGTCTTTACGATTGCACCTGTCTCAAGAAGCTTTGCTACAGCTCCGTTTTTCACAAGCTCCATGTATATTGGAGTAGATGCCGGGTAAACACTCAGTGTAAACTCGTCTGCTCCGATTGAATGTCCGTTTAATATGTCAGCCGCATCGCAGATATTCTCAAATCCACCGCCTGCACAGCCTGCGATGATTCCCTGGTCTACATACATTTTTCCGTCTCTTACCTTACTCTTTAAATCAAGCTTCACCTTGCCGTCAAAGCTTACCTCAGCTCTCTTCTCACAGTCATCGAGAATATCCATGAGGTTTGCATTGAGCTCATCGATAGTATAGGTATTGCTTGGGTGGAATGGCATAGCTATCATTGGGCGGATCTGGCTTAAATCAATCTCAATAAATCTGTCGTAGTAAGCCACCTCACCCGGATTAAGCTCCTTGTGGTCCTCAGCCCTACCGTGAATCTCAAAGAATTATGATGTGATAATCATTGGAGCGGGACCGGGAGGTATCTTCGGAGCATATGAGCTTA
>JABLTK010039889.1_pt1 | contig 11511 bp, 9 predicted proteins | sample 7160131 | NCBI WGS metagenome assembly JABLTK01 (sample SAMN14651221, study PRJNA627086) | human gut metagenome | isolation source: feces | host: Homo sapiens
ATAAGAGGACTTGAACCTCCACCGAGTTGCCCCGATTAGAACCTGAATCTAACGCGTCTGCCAATTCCGCCATATCCGCATATTCTGTTTTTGTTCGTGGCCGTTCGGCTCGGAACGATAGTTATTATACCACAGAAAACCGCAAAGTCAAGCATTTTTTCAAAAAAGTTTTTGCAATCTTTCCTGTATATTTTATCTCACGTCCCTGCGCACAAAAAGCAGACATCCGCTCCGGTGATGCCTGTTGCCGGGGTGGATGCCTGCCCTCTCACGCCGTTTTCTTTTGCAGTTTTTTCCGAATTTTTTCACACGCCCCAGAACAGCCAGAGGCTCCCCGCCCCCACAAGGACAGCCGCCAGCGTGAAGGGCACGCCGATGCGCAGAAAGTCGCTGGTGCGGACGCGCTCGCCGTTTTTGCGGAGGATGCCGATGGCCGCAATGTTGGCCGACGCTCCGATGGGGGTCAGGTTGCCGCCCAGCGTCGCGCCGGTGAGCAGACCGAAATAGAACAGCTCCGGCTCGATGCCTGCGCCGCCGTTCATGAGAGCGGCGACACCCTGCACCACCGGCAGCATGGCCGCCACATAGGGGATGTTGTCGATGAAAGCCGACAGCCCCACCGACACTGCCACCAGCAGAAGATAGAGCCGCAGCGGCTCGTCTCCGGCGGCGGAGTGGAACAGCCGGGCCGCCGTGTCGATGACGCCCGCCTTGCTCACTCCTTCCAGCAGGATGAAGAGGCTGAACAGGAGCAGCAGGGTGTCGTAGTCCAGTGCCCGGGCCGTCTCGCCCAACGGGGTCAGCGAGCGGCTGCGCCAGCAGGCCCGGGCCACCCCGAAGAGGCAGAGCCCCATACAGACAAGGCCGCTGCGGAGGGTGTAGAGCAAATGCAGCACGCCGCCGGACGGCTCAGGCAGGAAGGACGCCGCGATGAGCAGCCCCACCGTCAGCAGGAGCAGAGCCGTGGGCACATCGTCCTCCACCTCTGTTTCCACCTCCACATGGACGGGCTGGCGCTGGTCGCGGAAGAGCCAGAACAGCACCCCCAGCGAGGCCAGCGCCCCCAGTTCCACGCTCCAGAAGATGCCGGGCCGGCCCTCCATCCAGAAGAAGTCGAAGAAGTTCATCCCCGCAAAGCCGCCCAGCAGGATGCTCGTGGTGTCCCCCACCAGCGTGGCTGCGCCCTGCAAATTGGAGGACACCGCGATGGCGATGAGCACCGGCACCGGCGAGATGCGCAGCCGTCGGGCGATGGCAAGCCCCACCGGGGCCACCATCAGGACAGTGGCCACATTGTCCACGAACGCGCTGATGAACCCCGCCAGCAGGGCCAGCACCGACACGGCCCACCGGACATCCGGCATATGGGCGATCAGCTCCTCGGCCAGCCGGGCGGGCATTTTGCTCTGGATAAAAAGAAAGACCGTGCCCATCATCCCTGCCATCATCAGCAGAACATTGAAGTCCACGGCCCGGGCGGCGTCCGCCAGCGTGAAATCGTACACGCCCAGCTTCCCCAGCAGCAGGAACGTCCCCGCGCCGCCCAGCGCGACCCAAGGACGGTACTGCTGCACCACCAGCATCAAAATATAAAACAGGACGAACAGGATCAGCGCCAGTGTCATTTCGTCTCCTCCGCAGGCTCCAGCGGCTTGGCGTCTTCCTCGATCATCCGATAGCCCACGCCCAGCTCGTTGAGGATGTAGGTGTTGCTGCCCGGGCGGCTGCCCAGCTTTTTGCGGATATTGGCCATATTCACCTGCAGCTTCTTGGTGCTGCTGGCGTCCGTGTCGCCCCAGATGGCCCGGACGATAGCCGCATAGGTCATCACACGCCCGGCGTGCTCGGACAGGAAGGCCACGATGTTGTATTCCGTCTGGGTCAGGCGCACCTCCTGCCCGTCCACGAACACCTTGCGGCGCTCGTAGTTGATGGTGAGGCCCTGTGCGCTGAACACCCCGCCGGGCAGACTGCCGCCGCCATAGCGGTTCACCCGCAGCGCAGCCCGCACCCGGGCCAGCAGCTCACCGGTGCCGAAGGGCTTGGTGATGTAGTCGTTGGCACCGAGGTCAAGGGCCTCGATCTTATCCCGCTCGGTGGTACGGGCCGACAGCACGATGATGGGGGTCAGATACTTCTGACGGATGGAGCGGATGGCGTCCAGACCATCCCGGTCGGGCAGGCCAAGGTCAAGGATGACGAGGTCGGGGTTGTAGGAGATGAACATGGTCATGCCCATCATGCAGGTCTGGGCCACCAGCGCCTGATAGCCGTTGGTCTCCAGCAGGGTCTGAATGAAGCTGCAGATGTTCGCCTCATCCTCGATGATAAGTACCTTGAATTTATTATTGCTCATCCTCTGTTTCCTCCGTATCCACTTCTTCCGTTTCCAGCCAGAACCGGATGGTCGTGCCCTCACCGGGCGTGCTCTCGGCTTTGATCTCGCCGCCATGGGCCTTGATGATGGCCGCACACACCGACAGCCCGATGCCCATGCCGTGCTTGCCGCTCGACGAGGTATCCTGCGCCAGCGTCGTGCCGCTGAAAAGCCTCTTCAACTGTTCTTTCGGGATGCCGCAGCCGTTGTCGATGACCTCGAACACCGCCCGCCGCCCCAGCGTGAACACCCGCAGCGTCAGGTTGGTCATCCCCTCTGCGTGGAGCACGGCATTTTCCAGCAGATTGGTCAGCACCTGCTGGATGAGCATGGAATCCATCGGGATGACGATGAAGTCATCCGGCAGTTTCACCTCCACCGGCACGCCGGGGTGGAGCTTCTGGAACCGCACCAGTACGGTATCCACCAGCTCTTCCAGCACCGTGGGGGTCTTCTGGATGGCGACGCCGTCGGCGTCGATGCGGGTGACGGAGAGCAGGTTCTCCACCATCCGGTTGAGCCACTGGGCGTCGGCGCATGCCTCGGAGAGGAGCTTGACCTTCTGCTCCCGGCCCAGCGAGTCGTAGTTGTCGATGACGGTCGAGCAGGCCCCGTAGATGGACGTCAGCGGGGTGCGCAGGTCGTGGGAGACTGCCCGCAGGAGGTTAGCCCGCATCTTTTCGGTCTCGCTCTCCATCCGCAGCTGCTCCTGCTTTTTGATGCGGGTGGTGAGGGTGCTGGTCATGAAGGACACCACCAGCATCACCACGCCCGAAAAGATGTTCTCCGGGATGGTGAAGTTGAAGGCAAAATAGGGCGTTCGGAACGCAAAGTTGACCGCCAGCACGCTGGTGATGGAGGCTGCAACGCCCCACCAGTAGCCGTCGGTGTACATCGAGACGAAGAACACCGCCAGCAGGAACACCATCGAGGCCACGCCGTCGATGCGTCCGCTGATGAACTGGATGAGCGTCATGCAGGCGAATGCACCGATGAGCGCCGCCAGAAACACCCAAATATCCCGCTTGCGGAGCATCTGCTTCATCGTTGTCCCCTCCCGATCTATATTCGGTCTTACCATAAAATTATACCACAAATATATTAAAGATACAGCAAAGGGGTGGCTGTTTTCTGCCCCCGGAATTGACAAACTCCGGGCCGGGATACATAATAAAGTCATCCGCTGCAGAAAAGGAGTAGAACGTATATGCTGTATTTTGAAAATGATTACTGCGAGGGCGCGCATCCGGCCATCCTCCAGAAGCTGACCGAGACCAACTTCGAGAAAGTGTCCGGCTACGGCACCGACCCCTACTGTGCCAGCGCAAAGGAAAAGATCCGCGCCGCCTGCGCCTGCCCCGAGGCAGATGTGTCCTTCATCTCGGGCGGCACCCAGACCAACGCCATCGTCATCGCCTCCCTGCTCCACCGCTGGGAGGGCGTGCTCGCCGCTGCCACCGGCCATGTGGCCGGGCATGAGGCCGGTGCCATTGAGTTCACCGGCCACAAGGTCATCGGCCTGCCCCAGAAGAACGGCAAGCTGGACGCCGCCGATGTAGAGGACTTCTGCAAGACCTTCTACGCCGACGCGAACCACGACCACATGGTCTTCCCCGGCATGGTCTACATCTCTCACCCATCCGAGTACGGCACGCTGTACACGAAGGCCGAGCTGGAAGCCCTGTCCGCCGTCTGCCATGCCTACCATATGCCCCTCTTCGTGGACGGCGCACGTCTGGGCTACGCACTGGCCAGCGAGGGCACCGACGTGACCCTGGCCGACCTCGCCAAGCTGACCGATGTGTTCTACATCGGCGGCACCAAGGTGGGCGCACTCTGCGGCGAGGCCGTGGTCTTCCCCCACGGCGCACCGGCCCACTTCATGACGATGGTAAAGCAGCAGGGCGCTCTGCTGGCCAAGGGCCGCCTCATGGGCATCCAGTTCGACGTCCTCTTTACCGACGACCTCTACACCCGCATCAGCCGCAACGCCATCGAGACGGCCAATGCCCTCAAGAAGGGCCTCGCCGCAAAGGGCTACCGCTTCTTCATGGACTCCCCCACCAACCAGATCTTCGTCGTGCTGGAAAACGCACAGCTGGCCGCGCTGGAGGGCAAGGCCAAGTTCGGCTTCTGGGAGAAGTTCGACGACAGCCACACCGTCGTCCGCATCGCCACCAGCTGGGCCACCCGGATGGAAGAAGTCGAGGAGCTTATCGCTCTGATGTAAGGAAGGAATGCTCTATGGGCTTTTTTGACAGGCTCTTCGGCAGCAGGGCGGAGGCGGCGGAAGAGACACGGTTCTCCGGCGAAAAGATGGTCGTCAAAGCGCCCATCGACGGCATCGTCCTCCCGCTGGAGCAGCTGCCCGACGAGACCTTCGCTGCGGCCATCCTCGGCCCCGGCTGCGGCATCGAGCCGACCGGTGACACGGTCTTTGCTCCCTTCGACGGCAGAGTCGTCTCAGTGGCCTCCACCCTCCATGCCATCGGGCTGGAAAGCGATGAGGGCATCGAGCTGCTCATCCACATCGGGATGGACACCATCACCCTCCGGGGCAGCGGCTTCACTCTCCTCGTCCAAGAGGGCCAGACCGTCAGGGCGGGCACGCCCCTGCTGCGGGTAGACCTCGACGTCATCCGTGCCGCCGGGCTTTCCACCGAGAGCGCCGTCATCGTGACCAACGCCGACGACCTGCCGGCACTCCATCTCACCGCAGGCGGCATCGTCTCCACCGGCACGCCGCTGTTCAAATTCGAGTAAGATACAAAAAAGACATCTGCCGCCGGCGGATGTCTTTTTTGTTATGCTCATGCTTTTTCGGGCTTATACTGCAGGACCCGCTCGGAGACGAGGCCGTTGAAGAACTGGATGAAGGGTCCGAGGCAGAACGCGCAGATGAGGGTGCCCAGACCCACAAGACCGCCCAGGAGCCAGCAGAGCAGGGCGCAGAAGGCGTCGGTGAAGACGCGGCAGCCGAAGTACTGGAAGTGCGTGTAGTCCCGCAGACCCAGCGAGAGGTAATCGTAGGGCGCGATGCCGAGGTCAGCCGTCTGGTAGAGAGACGCGCCCAGCGCCGTCACAAGGACGGCCAGCACTACCCACACCAGCTGTTCCGGCAGGGACGCTGCCGGACCGAAGGCCGCGGCAATGGGGTCGTAGAAGAAGGTTATGATGAACCCCATACCGATGCCGTTGACGAAGGTGCCAAGGCCGATGTACTTGCGCCCGAACCAGAATTCCAGCGCAAAGAAGAGGATGTTTGTGGCGACGTTCTGCACGCCCAGCGAGATGCCCAGCAGCTCGGCGAGGCGCATATTCAGCGCGCTGATGGAGTCGTTGCCGAGATGGGACTGCTTGAAGAGGGCGATGCCCAGACCAATAATGACAATGCCCACCACCATGCCCACGATGCGGCGGGTGGTCGGCTTTTGGGTGGTCGAAATGCTCATGAAACGGCCTCCTGATTTATTTTTCTCTATTATAACGCTGCAGGAGGGTCGGCGCAATCAATATTGCACAATTATCTGCTTCCTTGTGGAAAACTCACCGTCTCAGCTCTTCTTCCAGCCGGGCCTTGTCCAGCCCCTCGCCGATGACGATGAGCACCTGCTGTCCCTGCGGGATTGGTGCAGCCGTCAGACCGGCTGCGGTGGCGTTCAGCTCATACCACTGGCCGCCGTCCTCCACGAAGCCCTTCACCCGGAGGACCCTGCCGCAGGCGGGGTCGGTGAAGAGGGACGGGATATTCCGTTCCAGACGGGCACGGGACAGGCCTAGCTCGAGGAAATAGGCCGAAGCAAAAGCGTCGTGCTCCTCAAAATGGAGCTTTTCGCAGCTGGCCTGCCGGTAGCCGCACCCCGCGATGCGGGCCATCTCCGCCCCGGTCAGCTCGGCCCAGTCCTTCGCAAGGATCTCCTCCGGGCCGAACTTCCGGGAGCACTTGCAGGCCTCCAGCGCACGGGCCAGATGGGCCTTTGCTCCCTCCTTCTGCCCATCCGTGGCCAGCTGGCAGCGGCTCAGCAGGATCTTGCCCGCCCATGCGCTCTCGGAGGCGAGGATATATTCCGCCTGCGGCGAGAGGGTCTCAGGCAGCAGAGCGTCCACGATGGCGATGACGTTCCCCAGCTGATACCAGCGATCCAGCGGCTCGTCCCGCAACACGTCGAAGAACTCGTCCACGTCGAAGATGCCGCTGGGTTCCACGACGACCCGTTCAAAGCCCCGCATGGCCATCGAGATGAGCTTCGTCCGCATCCGGCGCTGATGGGTGTCGCAGTCGCAGCCGCCGCTGATGGTCTCGACCTCGACCCCCACCGCCTCCAGATCCTGAAGCAGCATGGCGTCCACATTCACCGCGCCGAAGTCGTTTTCCAGCACGCAGACCCGGACGCCCTGCCCGGCCCACCACGCTGCATATCTGCGCAGGAAGGTGGTCTTTCCTGCCCCGAGAAATCCCGTGATCAAATCTACCTGTACCATATTCCGTCCCTCCGTCGGTTTCTTTTTCCGCTGTCAGTATAAGCGAACGAGGCCGGATTGTCAAACAGAGGAAAAGGCCCTTTCCCGCCGTGGAAAAGGGCCTTTTTTGCCGCAATGCTTCGATGTTACAGAAATTCGACGCTGCCGTCCTCGATGTGATACATCGCACCGACGACCCGCAGGCCTGTTTCCTCCTCGATGTTATGGATGCACAGGCTCTTTTCGATCTCCTGCACACTGTGCCGGACGTTGAGGCAGCTGGCCTTGTAGGGGTCGGTCTCCTCTCCGATGGCCTTCTTGATCTCGTCCGTGATGTAGCGGATATAGCCGGATGACTCGTGGTGGATGGCCGCATCCACCGCGCCGCAGTGGGTATGGCCCAGCACCACCACCAGCCGACAGCCCAGATGACCTGCCGCGTACTCGATGCTGCCCAGCTGGTGGTCGTCGATGACATTGCCCGCCAGCCGGATGACGAACAGCTCACCGATGCCCGCCGAGAAAATGTTCTCCGGGATGACCCGGGAGTCTGAGCAGGTGACGATGATGGCGTAGGGCGACTGGCCCTTGGCCCATGTGGACATCCGGATGCGGCGGGAAATATCGCCGCTCCCGTTCTCCGCGTTCAGGTATTTCAGGTTGCCCGCTGCCAGCTTGTAGATGGCATCGGCCGCGGTGCAGACAAAGTTCTCACGCATTGCAGCAGCCTCCTTGGGAAAAAGTGGTAAAAAATATCCTGCAAAAATGCCCGGCCGTCCAACGAAGGGCAGCCGGGCGGGAGTTCAGTTGATCAGAAGTGGATGACGCCGAGGATCAGACCAGCGACGAGGCAGACGATGGAAACACCCCACTGCCAGCCGAAGCAGTACTTGATGTGGTCCTTGATCTCGACACCGGCCAGACCGATGCCCAGATAGGTAGCGGGAGCCACCGGGCTGATGAAGGTAGCGCAGTTGCGGCAGACGACCATTGCGATGGCGATGTGAGCCGGGTTGACGCCGAACTGGTTGCCGACGCTGACCAGAACGGGCAGCAGGCCGTAGAAGTAGGAGTCGGTATCGAACAGCAGAGCCAGAGGCACGCTCAGGACGCCGATGATGATGGGCAGGAAACGGCCCAGAGAGGTCGGGATGAAGCTCGCCATGACGACTGCCATCTTCTCCATGATGCCGCTCTTGCTCAGAACACCGAGGAAGACACCGGCACACAGAATGGTGGATGCCATGCTCAGACCAGCGGAAGCGTGGCTCTTGATGATGGAGTTGTGCAGCTTCTTGCCGCGGTAGTTGACCAGAATGCCCAGAGCGCAGCCGACCATGAAGACGTAGTAAGAGGGGAAGATGTCCAGAACCAGCACGATGATGACGGCCAGAGTCAGGATGACGTTGAAGATGAAGTTCTGGGGACGAGCCAGAGTCTCGTCCTTCTTGCCCTCGTCGGAGTCGTCGTACTTGCCGGCGTCCTCAGCAGCGATGGCATCGCCGAGCTTTGCGATGCGCTTCTTCTCCTGCAGGCCCCAGAAGATGGCAGTGCCGACAGCCAGCACCAAGCCGACGATCTGCATGGGCATGAGCTGGAACCACAGGTCGTTCGGCTCCATCTCGATGACGCTTGCGGCGCGCATGGTGGGGCCGCCCCAGGGCATCAGGTTCATGACGCCCATTGCGGTGACGCAGATGAGCAGCAGGGTCTCACGGCGCATGTGCAGGCGCTTGTAGACGGGCAGCATGGCGGGGATGGTGATGAGGAAGGTGGAAGCGCCGCCGCCGTCCAGATGGCCGATGATGGCGATGAGGCAGGTCATCAGGGCAACGCCGACGACGTTGTTGCCGACCTTCTTCATCAGAGCACCGATGATCTTGTCGAACATGCCCGCATCGGTCATGACGCCGAAGAACAGGACGGAGAAGATGAACAGGACGGCAGTGCCGTGGACGCCCTTGACGCCCTCCTTGATAAAGCCGGCCATTTCATCCAGCGTGAAAGCACCGGTCGCCACCAGAATGGCTGCGGTGATGGTCGAGACACTGACGAATGCCAGTGCAGGGACCGTGACATTGCGCAGCAGCAGGACGATGACCGCAATCACCGTTGCAAAGCCGAGCAGAGCGAGAATCGTATCACTCATGGGTTTGTACTTCCTTTCCTTTTTCGTATACTGGGGATGCATTCTGTTTTGTCATCCAGAATCATTCCCGTTCGTTATGGTTTCAGTATACCGGCCCAAACTTAAACGCCAAAGCGCCTTGCGTTACGGTTTGTTAAGGAATCTCTTAATATCCTGTAAGATTCCGTATGGAAGGTTGGATACAATAAAACCTCTTCTCCCCCGGAAGGCTCTCCCAAAGGGAGAGGCTTTGCGCGCAGCCCTCATTCCTTTCTGCTGCTCCGTATCTGGGCCAGCAGGGTGGACGCCGACACGGGCTTGACGATATAGCCGTCGATGACGCCGTGGCTGCGGGCGTCCACGATCTCCCGGGTAGGCGAGTTGGTCATGACGATGCGGGTCATGCCGGGGTAGCGGCCCCGGATGGCCATGCAGAAATCCACGCCGCTGCTGCTCATCAGGCTCTCGTCGATGGCGAGGACGTCGAAGGGCTGCTGCTCCAGCAGCTGGCGCAGCTCGCCCCGGCGGGAACAGGTGGACACACTCAGGCCCAGAGCGCTGAGGTCTTTGTCCAGCAGGTCGAGGACCTTGTTGTTGTCGTCTGCCGCAAGGATGCGCAGCTTGCTGTCCACGCCCCACTGCAGCTGTTCCCGCTCCTGCTGCTGCTCCAGCACCGGCAGGTAGACGTAGAAGGTGGTGCCCCTGCCGATGGTGCTCTCCGCCCGGATGCGGCCCCGGTGGGTGCGGATGATCTGGTCGGCCAGAGCAAGGCCGAGGCCGGTGCCCTCGCCGGTCTTTTTGGTGGTGAAGAAGGGTTCGAAGATGTGCTGCATCGTCTCCTTGTCCATGCCGCAGCCGGTGTCGGTGACACTGAGGCAAACGTAGTTGGGCCACTCTTCCGAGATCTTTTCTTCCGGGAAGAGGGCCTCAAGCTCCCTGCGAGGCACGACGCTGCCCCGGATGGTCAGCTTTCCGCCCTCGGCGCCGATGGCGTGGATGGCGTTGATGCTGATGTTCAGCAGCACCTGCTGCAGCTGGGTCGCATTGCCCAGAACGCATTCGCCACTCAGCTCATTTTCCTCCTTCAACTCCACGTTCTTCGGGCAGTTGGTCTCCACCAGCTTCCGGGTCCGATGAAGCAGTCCCTCCACCGACACGGCATCGTAGACCGTCTCCACGTTCTTCCGGCTCATGGAGGAGATCTGCTTCACGACCTCCTGCGCCTTCTGGGCCGCCTCGCTGATCTCCATCGCGTTGTCGTAGATCTCGCTGCCCGGGTCGGCGTCGGCCATGATGAGGTCGGCATAACCGGTGATGGGGGTCAGGAAGTTGTTGAACTCGTGGGCGATGCCGCCGGTGAGGGTTCCCATCATCTGCAGCCGCTGCCCATGGGCCAGCGATTCCTCGCTGCGGTGCAGCTCCTCGAGGGTCTGGTTCAGGGTCTTCAGGTCGCTGATCTCAGTCGCGCTGCGGCGGTCACGCTCCTGCAGACGGAACATCTGGAACATGAAGAGCACCAGCACCAGTGCCACGCCGCCAAAGATGAACACCACCTTCACGAAGCTCTGCTGTACCGGCTCGTAGAGGTCGTCATAATCCACCACGGCGCTGACGATCCAGAAGCTGTCCCCTACCTTCAGATGGCGGAAGGCGCTTATTTTATGCACCCGGGGCAGGCTCGGGTCGGTCCACCAGTAGGAGTAGTAATCCAGCGTACCGGCTTCCTCCTCCTGCTGGGCACGCAGCAGCTCGCTCAGGCTGCTCAGGTCCAGCGTCCGGTCCTTATTATAGATGCGCTGGCGGCCCTCCACGACCTTGATGCCCCACTGGACGGCCTCGGGGTGCATGACCACAAGATTGTCGTCGTTCTTTATCATGATGTAACCGTTGGTGCCGACGTGGATCTCCGAGATGAGCTGCTGGTACATGACCGTAGCGTCCACCACGAGACAGACGGTCTTCTCCCCCGCCTGTTTTTTCATCACAAGATAGTGTTCATCCCCGCTGTGGTACTGCCAGTAGGAGATCTTCTCTGTCCGGGTGATAAGGACATCACAGACCGCGCTGAGTCCATAGCAGCTGTAGACGACCTCGCCGTTGCTGTTTTCCAGCCAGACGTCCCGGATGGTGTCGCTCCGGGCCACGGTGGGGCGGAGACCTGCATCCGCCGCCACCTTTTCGGCGATGGAGTCCAGTCGGTCAGCGTATTCCTCCAACAGGACGCGGATGCTGTCGGCGGTGCTCTGCACCACCAGCTCCATCTGCCTCGTCTGGCTGGTCATCAGGGCGGTACGGTAGTCCTGCCACACCGCCCCCACCACAAGGGCCAGCGCGGCCACCGTCACGATGCCGATGGCCAGCGGCACCCACAGGGCGCGCAGGGTCTGGAGCCATGTCTTTTTCGGGGCAGTTTTCTCCTTCATTTCATATCCTCCTTTGGGGCGGTCTTGCTCTTCCTGTCTAAAAATGTTATAATTTTATCTATGTAAGCGTAAGCAGAATCAACCGTTCCGGTCAGAAAAGTACAGGGAGTTATCATGTCGTA
>JABLTK010031973.1_pt1 | contig 11509 bp, 4 predicted proteins | sample 7160131 | NCBI WGS metagenome assembly JABLTK01 (sample SAMN14651221, study PRJNA627086) | human gut metagenome | isolation source: feces | host: Homo sapiens
ACGGCTGTGCGGGAGCATTCCCGCACAGCCGTCATTTGTTGTTTGCTCTTTTTTACAGCCACTTCGCGTAGAGCGTCGTTTTGCGCTTTTTGACCTTGTCCACGCCCGCGTACCAGGGATCGGTCATCGCCTGATCCTTATACCAGCCGCAGAACACACTGTAGCCGCGCACCGGCACGGGCAAATCATCCAGCGTATCGTTCTTTTTGACCCGAATGGGATCGATGGGCGCTCCGCCGTTGGTTTCAAAGTATACGCGGCGCGCGCGGCACAGCAGCAGAAGCAGAATGAGCAGAAGCAGCAGCGCGGCGGGCAGGATCAATATCCATGGCCACCATGCGCCGATATGCTGCGAAATCCATCCGAACGCATCCTGAATCCACTTCCATACATCGCCGAAGAAGCTGCGCTCCGGTTCGCCCTCCGCCCATTTGGCGTACAGGGTCATGTTGGAAGATACGGTATCTTCTTCGAAATTCCATTCCTGCGTAAGATCGATATCCTGATACCAGCCTTCGATATGGAATCCGGCCTTTTCCGGATCATCGGGGCGCGCCAGCTTTTCACCGTAGAGCGTATTTACCGGATCGATCGGCGTTCCGCCGTTGGTTTCAAAAGTCACGGTGCATTCATCGGATACGATCAAGGTTAAATCGTTTGCGGTAGCGGCGTAAACGTCGCTGCCGTCGCGCACGGAAACCTTGTAGTTTTCATTGGTCAGCTTGCTGACGCCGGACTCCGCCAGAATTTCCATCTGGAATGTGCCCACCAGCTGGTTCGCCCGCCATTGCACGCCGTCGGCAAATGAAACATAGTTCATGTAGAACTCGCGCATGCCGTCGATCATCGGCACATCCTTTGTGCGAACGTCCGCGCTGACGATGGAAGCGTCTTCAATCACCCGCACGAATTCATCATCGTATCGGATTTCATTCTGCATGGCGTACATGGTATAATCGGCCGCGCTGTCCGTGCGCCGAAGCGTAAATACAACCGTGATAATATCGCCCTTCTGTACGCGCAGCTCATGCTGGCCGTTCACGCTCAGATCAAATGTATAGCTGCGCGTGCGGTTCGCAGCCTGCGCCGCCTGCGCGCACAGCAGCAGCGCCAGCAGCAAAAATACCGTGATGAATCGCTTCATTGCTTTTCCCCTTTGCGTCCGCAAGCCCGCAGCCCCGAAAAACGGGACTGCGAGCCTCGGATCGCCTGTGATGATTGGTTGGTTTGCTTATTTGCGAACGATCGCCACGATGGCGGTAACATCCGCAACGTCGATCTGCTTATCGCGGCTTACATCGGCGCGCAGCATCTTTTCCATGCTGACCACGCTGAAATCATGGTAATTCGCATTGTACAGATCATAGGTGAGCTGGGCATCGTTCAGATCGGTCTTGCCGGACATATTAACATCGCCGCCGTAATCGATCGTCTTCTGCGCCTTATCGCCATCCGCCGCCGCGACGTGCTTCGTCGCTTCTTCCGCGGTGAACGCGCTGTTAGTGGATACCAGATACGCAAACGCCTTGTATTCCTCGGACCAGAACATCGCCGTGCCGTCGTAGGCGTATACTCTGCCGTCGGGCATCGCCGTGCCGGGCTTTGCCGTTACCAGATATACGTTGTACGCCGTGCCGCTTACATCCTCCGCCTTGAAGTACAGGTTGACTTCCACCGTTGCTTCGGGTTCGGGCAGGGTGATTACGATATCGCCGGTGATGCTCGCGCCGGAGATCACGTAGGTCACGTTGCCGTCGTCATCCGCCGTGCCGTCCGCCAGCGCGTATTCCACGCCGCCGATGGTTACGGTGGGCTTGCCGCTCGCGTAATCCGCGCCTACGGTAAAGGTGTAATCCTCCTGATACTGCGCGGTGTCTTCGCCGGTTACGCCCGTGGGTCTGGTTACATTGTACACGCCGCCGAAGTAGATCGCCACATCGCCTGCGAACGGGCCGGCAATCGTCCAGCCGCCGTCGGTTTCGGTGATCGCAGCTTCCGTGCCGTTTACGGTCGCCTTATAGGGCTTCGCGGTCTGTGCATAGGGATTGGTGAAGGCGTAGCTCTGCGCATCGTGCGCGACCTTCTCCATTTCCTTCGCATCGCCATCGTTCAGATACGCGGTTACGGTGCGCATCTTTTCCTCCGGCGTCTTTTCGGTCTTGTTGATCACGATCGTGATATCGCCGGTCACGTATTCGCCCGCGATTTCGTATTCGCCGGTCACGGTCACCGCCGCTCCGCCGACGGATGCGCTCACGGTGTAATTGTAATTCGCATCCTTTCTGATCGTGAAGCGATACGCGGTTCCATGGCTCGCGATGCCCGCGCCGTCCGCGTCCGTCGCGCCGTTTCCGGAGAAGGTTACTTTGTAGGTCACGGTGCTGGTTACGATTTCAACGGTCGTATCCTCGGTCGGATTCGGGATGGTGTAGGAACCATCATCGTTCGGGGCCGCCTTTTCGCCGTTGATCCGCACTTCGTCGATTCGCTTTCCATCGTCGGGCGCATCGGGCTTGAAGGAGGTGGATTCGCCCTCGGTCGCGGGGATCGAATCGCTGCCGCCGTCCACCGTGCCGCCGGTGACCGGAATCGCGAAGGTCTTCTTCACATTCAGGATCACTTCGTTGTTCAGCACCTTGATGTTCTGCAAATCTTCGCTTACCGCAACGCTCTTGCCGTTGGCAAAGGCGGCGCTTTCGGGCAGCGTTACCTTCGCTTCGCCCGCCGCGTTCGCCTTGAAGCGCAGCGTGACCAGCGCGGTATCGCCGCTTACGGTCTTGCTCTTGCCGAAGCCGGATACGGTTACGGTATTTCCGTCTGCGTCCACATAATTGTAGTCGCTTTCGGTGTTCAGTCCATCAAAGCCCACGTAGGTCAGATTTTCGGTGAAGTTCACGCCGAACTGGAAGGCGTTGTAGGTTTCCGCAGCATCGTCGGAATCCACATACAGATTCACGATAACTTCGTCGCCCACCTTCACGCTGGTCTGATCGCAGCCCAGCAGCGCGGTAAGACCTTCGACCTTCGGCTGTACGGGTACGTTGACCTGATAGGTCTGACGCATCGCATAGCCTTCGGAATAGGTGTTGTTGTCCGGCCATACGCCGATTTCCGCCGTGCCTTCGCCGACGATCGTTACCCTTGCGGTGCTTACGCCGTTCGGGTCGGTCAGCATTTCGACGGTCGCGACAGATGTATTCCCGGATTCCCACTTGGTATCCTGCATCGTCGCATTCGCGGGATCGTATACGGCCTTCAGGATCAGCGTATCGCCGACCTTGTAAGTGCCTTCGGTATTGCCATTTTCATCCGCCACCGTCAGGCCGTTGACCTTCACCTTGATGAAGTTCACGCTGATCATTTCAGTTGCGGTCACGCTCGGATCATCCTTCAGCGTCGCCACAACGGGGATACTGCTGAGCATGCCGGTCGTATTCCGGATGGAAAGCATATACGTATCCGCATCATAGCGCATGGCTTCGCGGATGGTGTTGTTCAGAATGCCGTTCAGATCGACCTTCAGGTCATATGCAAGGCCTGCCGGTTCGGTGGTGACCGTTACAACGTTCCTGATGTCCAGACCATCGCGGCCATAAACCTTCGGGAAGTTGCTGGCAGAGCTGCTGTCATAGTTGCTCGTGATCGTGATCGCCCTGTTGCTCTTTACGGTCACTTCGCAGGTTGCAAGCTTTGTTTCATCCGCCGCGCTCTTTGCGGTGATGGTCGCCGTGCCTTCCGCAACTGCGGTTACGGTGCCATCCTCGGAAACGGTAGCAACCTGTTCATTGGAGGAAGTCCACAGGATGCTCTGATCCGCGTCCGCGGGCAGTACGGTTGCCGTCAGCTGATCGGTATCTTCCACGGTCATGGAAAGCTCGGTCTTGTCCAGCGTTACGCTCGTTACATCAACGGTCGCATCGTACTGTACCTTGAAGGTCTTCCATTCGACCGCTCTGGGCAGAACCCGCGCGGTATCCGCGCCCTGATATACCGCCATGCGCAGCTGCAGCACCACCGTGCCGCCGTCCGCAATGCCCCAGCTTACCAGATCATCTGCGGTAACCACGAGATCCTGATTCTTTTCGCCGATCGCTTCGGCCTTCGCAAACTGCGATGCCTTGCCGGTCTGACGCATCCACTGATATTCGGGGGTATAGGCATCGTTCGTGGTCGTCCAGGAAGCCTTGAACGTTGCCGGCTGATCGCGCTTGACTACGATCGTACCGGTAACTGCTTCATCATCCTTCAGAACCGCCTGCAGCGCCGCGGTTCCGGGCGTAAAGAACATATTGTCCGTCTGGGTCGTTCCATTGAAGGTACCGCTGAGCTGTACCTTGCCATAGCCGCCCTTCCAGGTTACGGTGCCGTATTCATCGATGGAAGCGATCTGATCGGCGTTATCGCCGGTGAGCGCCCACTGCACCAGATTCAAGCTCTGGTTCGTGGCATCCGTCGGCTTGTAGGTCGCCGTCATCGCGATTCTCTTGCCGGCATCCGCCGCGCTTACGATATAAACCTTCGCCTGATTGACCTGCGTCTGCAAGCCCGCTTCATACTTCAGTTCGGAATTGTTGTTATCGATATTCCAGCTGATGCCGGTTACCGGAACCACCTTGGTAACGGTCACTTCGCAGGTCGCAAGCTTCGTTTCATCCGAAGCGCTCTTTGCGGTGATGGTTGCCGCGCCCGCCGCAATCGCGGTTACAGTGCCGTTCTCGGAAACGGTGGCAACGGATTCGGTATCGGAAGTCCACACAACCGCCGGATCCGCGTCCGCGGGTTCGACCGTCGCGGTAAGATCCGCTTCTTCGCCCACGTTCAGGGAGAGTTCGCTCTTGTCCAGCGTTACGCTTTCCACCGCAGGTACAGCCGCTTTTTCTACGGTTACGTAGATGCTTGCGAAGCTGGGCGTTCCGGTGCCGCGGTCGAGCTTGACGCTCACCTGCGTAAGCGCAGCCGATTCCTTCAGACCCTTGATGATCAGGGTGGTCGCATCCTTCATGGTCACTTCTACGGTAGATGCGTCCTTGGAAGCTACGCTGTCCTCCACGATGGAAACTGTGGTTCCCTCCGGAAGCGATTTTACGGTGAATTCCGTTTCCTTGCCTTCTTCTACGCTCGTTTTGGTGTAGATGTAGGTATTGGGCGTGTAGGAGCTGACATCGTAATCGCGCGCCAGCTTTTCGCCGTTCTTATACCAGTTGTAATCCGTGGCGTAATCGCCGCACTGCACATGGATCGGGGTGGAAACCAGTTCCTGATCACGCAGCGCCAGCTTCGCGCCGAGCACGGCGTTGATGGTCGCTTCGCCCGCGCCCACCAGCGTAACCACGCCGTTTTCATCCACGGTCGCGACGCTTTCATTGGTGGAACGATAGTTTACATGGTTGGTCGCCAGCTGATCCGCATCCTTCATGATGCTGTTCTGATACAGCAGGTTGTATTTCACCGTGAACTGGCTGCCCACGCTGCCCGCGTAATAATCCTGACGGGTATCGCCGCTGCCCGTGAACCGCGCGCTGAATACATCCGCGCCGTCCAGACCGGTGATCGGCATCCTGGTCGCCAGGAATAGCATTTCCAGCTTGGCGGTCAGCTGCGTGCCGTTCGGCAGGGTTGCCGTCAGCGCGTTCGCGCCCACCTTACCGCCGCTCGCGCGCGCGTTGACGCACACGCCGGGCTTGTACTGGTTTTCATTCAGGGTGTCGAACTGCGCGTTGTCCTTATTTTCCAGCGCCCAGGTGACGCCTTCGATCGGTTCATCGCCCAGCATGGCGAAGATGCCCGCAGCGCCCGTCCAGCTCATGCCGCCGACCGCGCCGTGCGCGTTCAGATAAACGGTTTCATCGCCGATCGCCTGATAGGTGTAGGGATCATCCGCCGTGCCCTTGCCCTGACGCACCGCCAGATACGCCTTGCTGTAATCCGGCGCGGCCTTGATGTTTACCGTCAGCGTGAAGGTTTCAGCAAACAGCTTGCTGCTATCCACCTTGCTTCGATAATACTGCGGGCTGGTAACCGTCGCGGTCGTATCCTCGGTTACGTTTCCCGCCTTCAGGGTTACGCTGCCATCATCGTTCGTGGTCGCGGTCAGCGCGGTCTTGCCGGTTTTTACCGTGAACTGCTTCTGGCTTGCGATCGTGCCGGAGCATTCCGCATTCGCCAGATTCGGCATTCCCTTAACGAACAGGGTGATTTCCTCGCCCGCATTCATCGTCAGCTGCGGAACAGTGCCCTTCGCGCCCGCAATGTTTTTCGTGCGTACATTGCCATCCGCATCGGTCAGAACGAAATTCGTCACGTAATCAGGATCCACATACACATCGATCGGATTCAGCAGCGCGATTTCCGTCGGCACGCCATAATTGTAGCCCACCGCGGAAACGGTAATCTTCGTGCTGCCCTTGCCCACGGCGGTAATCGTTCCATCCGCGGCGACGGAAGCGATCTTATCGTTCGCCGATCTGAAGCGCAGCTGCAGATTCGTTCCCTTTACCGTTCCGTTGGTCGCGGTCTGAAGCTGATAGGTAAACTTGAACGTATCGCCGACATAGGCGTATGCCGCCTTGATAGAACTGCGATACTGATCGCCGGAAATGCCCTCCACGCCGTTCGGCGTAATCTTCCACGGCGTTTTGGTAACATGAACGTTCGTTGTAAGCGCCGTTCCATCCGGAAGCGTTGCGGTCAGCTTGCCCGCCGCATCTTCCAGCTTTCCGGTTGCATTTACGGTGAAAACGCCATTCGGATCGGAAGCGACATGCGCAGCGGTCTTGAATACGCTGCCTTCCACCGCCCACTGATCATCGCTCATTTCGGATACGATCTCATTTTTGTTTACAACCGCAATTTTGTATTCGGCAATAACCTCGCGATCATCGCCCTGTTTTGCGTAATTGTTGATATACAGGGTATCGCCCACGGGGATATATTCATATGCGCCCGCCGTGCCCTTGCAATATACGATCTGCGCGTTCGCATATTCGGATTCACCGCTGGCAACCTGCACGGTGCAGGGCGTGAAATCCACGGGCACATTTACCGAATTCAGCGCCACGAATTTAAATTCCGCATCGGACTTCGCCACGTTTATCGTGTAATCGCCCGCGGCGGCGTTTTCGCGCACCTTGAAATTCAGCACGCAAAGATCGCCGTTTTCGATTTCGCATTCGCCGTTGGCATAGACCAGATTGTTCTGGCCGTATTCAACATTGGGAATAAAGGTTCCGCCGCCGAACAGATAGGCTCTGCTCTTCTGGATCGATACAAGCTCAAGCGCTTCGTTATCGTATTCCAGCTTCCAGGTAACCCCCGCAAAGCCGGGGTTATCTTCGATCTTCGGCGTTACGGTAAACGTATCGCCCGGCTTCAGCGCTTCCGCGGCCGAGCTGACGAACGTCACCTTCGCCGTGCCCTCCGCCAGCGCGGCGAAGGAGGGCAGAACCGCCGTGAGCAGCATTGCCAGCACCAGCAAAATGCTGGCAAACCGATTTGTCTTGGTAGTCATTTCGTTCTTTCCTTCCTGTAATTTTCAATATGTACGGCGCGTGCGCCGATATTGATCAATTCGTGCCCGCGATCTGCTTCAGAATCACGATGGCGTCGTTTACGTCCACCGCCTGATCGCCGTTCACATCCGCCGCGGTCAGCGCATCGCCGGTGACCGCTTCCAGCCCCGCCACATGCCGCAGAATCGCGATGGCGTCGTTTACATCCACGGATTTATCGCCGTTTACATCGCCGGATATGGGCTGATCGGGCGTGGGCAGATCGCCCACCTCGAATACAAGGATGGCCGCCGCATCGCAGCCGTCTCTTTTTTGCAGCACATAGCCCTTATCAAACGTTACGGTTGCAACGAAATGATCCTCGTCCTCCGGATTGACCGGCTGGGTGTAATTCGCCTCGTCGGTCGTATCTCTCTCCACATCGTATACCAGCGTGTACAGAGCGCTTCCGGTATCGGAACCGCAGAAAACCTCCGTTCCCTCTTCCGTAAAGTAAATCCGAACGTTTTCGGTGCCTTCCGGAACCGTTACGGTGTATACGGGAATATCCTGTGCGACCTCCGTATTGCCCCACCGGACATATTCCCATTCCGCTTTGTAAGCCACCTTCGTCGAAAGTTCGGTTCCATCTTCAAGGGTGAACTTTTCAACGTAATGCGGATCGTCCTCCACCGCCGCAAGCGCGGCGGGCAGCGCGGCTGCCAGCAGAATCGCCAGCAGAACCGCCGCAATTCGTTTCATTCCAACCATCTCTCCCTTCAGCTATTCTGAAACGGCATATCGCCGCAATCAGTCGGTCAGCGAATCTACCAGTCCCGCCGTATAGCGCAGAATCAGGATCGCATCGTTTACATCGGCGCTGCCATCGCCGTTTACATCCGCCAGCAGCTTCTGATCCTCGGAAAGCGCGGCCGATCCGGAAATGGATTGCAGGATCAGCACCGCATCGTTTACATTCGCCTTGTCCGCGCCGTCGCTGGAAATTTTGCCGATCTTCCGATCGACCGCCACGGTGCAGGACGCGCTCTTTCCGTTGAGGGTCGCGGTGATCACCGCAACGCCCGCGCCCTTCGCCGTCACGATGCCGTTTTCAACCGTCGCCACCGCGGGATTGCTGCTTTCCCACGCTGCGCCCTGCGCGCCCGCGTCCAGCTCGATGCCATCGCCCGTCGCCAGCTCCACGCGGCTGTGGTTCAGCACGGGCTCCGCCGTATCGCCCACGATCACGCGGCAGGTTGCGTACAGACCCGTTTCGCTATCCAGTTCGTCCACGCGGAAATCGCGGAAATCGGCATGCTTTGCAAAATTCGGATCTTCATAGCTCACCGCATAGATCGTAACTTCGCCCTCCGCCAGCGCGGTCAGCGCGCCGTTGTTGCTCTGCACGCGCACGGTTTTCTGATCCTCCGCCAGAACGCCCTCGCTGCTCGTCCAGAAGATGGATTTCCTGTTGGCGTTTTCCGGCTCAACGGTCGCAATCAGATCTTCGCAGGTTTCACCCACCGCCAGGCGCAATTCCGTCTGATTCAGCGAAACGCCGGTAACGTTCACCTTATCCTGCACGGTGATCTTACATTCCTTCGTAAACGCATTGCCCGCGCCGTCCTTCGCGGTGCAGGTGATCACGCATTCGCCCTTGCCCTGCGTTTTGATCACGCCGATCGCGGAAACGGCGGCGACTTTGGGATCGCTGGTTTCCCACGTAATTTCAACGCCGGTGGCGTTTTCGGGCGTAAGGATCGCGTTCAGCTTCAGCGGCTCCGCGTCCGCCAGAATGTATTCCGAATAATCCAGCTCCAATCCGGCCAGCGGCACCATTTCGTCCAGCACGTGCACGATGGCGCTGGGCGGGGCAAAGCGCGCGTCCGCCGTGCCCATATTCGGATCCAGACCCAGAATCTGATAATCGCCCGCTTCGGTAAAGGTATAGCTGTGCTTGCTATCATCATCGGGCAGCACCGTAAAGCTGCCGATCGATTTTTCCGCTTCGAGATCATACGCCGAAACGTTCAATCCCCCGATGCGCTTGCTTTCGTAGGAGGAACCATCCTCGCACGCCACGGTTTCCGTTTTCAGCGTCTGCACGGTGAGCGGCTGTCCCTTTACAACGGTGTATTCATCCTGATCGAAGAATACGAACGCGCCGCCATCGTTGTAAAACGACCAATCCGTGAACATCGCCACATCGATCGTCATGCCGTCCTCCAGCAGGATGTAATCGGCGGTCGATCCCCAGCCCGCCGCCATCAGCGGATACTGGTGGTTTACGTAGTACATCAGATTTTCATCGTGTCCCCAGAAATTCCGCATGTACATCGATGTGGAGCTTCCGGTAATCATCAACGCATTTTCATCAAAGCCGGTCAGTTCGCGGCCGTTGATATCGTTTACCGATCCATAGTTCTGCGCAAGATCGCTCCCGCCCCGGCAGCACTGCGAATCATCAAGACCCATATAATACCTTTCGAGCATATACAGATACAAATGCAGCACCGTGGGGCTTTGCACCACATCATCGCCGATATACGCGCCGCCCTCTTCAAAGCTGGCGGAGGGATAGCGGTAAAAATCCTGCAGATCGTATTCCGCCAGATCAAAGTACGGCACGGTGACCTTCAGATGCGAAAGCGTCGTCTGGTTATCATCGTTCCCCTTCACCGGCACGCCATCGCAGGACAGCGTGAAATACACCGTTTTCGCTTTGCTGTAATCGCCGCCCGCAGCCAGCGCCGCACCGGCACATGCCGGAAGCAGCAGGACGAGAACCAGCAGGGTAATCAGTATTTTCTTCATTCCCCATTCTCCTTATCATTGATTTCTTATATAATTCAGGACGCACAGTATATCCTGATGATCCACCGCGCCATCGCCGTTTACATCGGCGATCAAACGCATTTCTTCGGAAATCGCGGGGTTATCCCATGCCATCAGCGCATCATAGATCATCTGCGCATCGCAGATATCCACCCGACCGGAGCCGTTTACATCCAGCCGCCGTGCCGCATCCATTTCGGGTTCGGCGGTCGGTTCGATCGTCGGTTCAATCGTAGGCTCAATCGTCGGTTCAATCGTCGGCTCAACCGTGGGTTCAATCGCAGGTTCTGCTGTCGGCTCAACCGTGGGTTCAATCGCAGGCTCTGCCGTCGGCTCAACCGTGGGTTCAGGGGTGCTTTCCGCTTCCGTGCCTTCCACGCTGCATACCATGAATCCCGGCGATGTGCGCGCCTGTTTCAGTATGGTTTTCATCGGATATGCCATGCGGCTTCTGGAGGCGCTGTTCGGATCGTTTACCAGCACCTTGCCATCCTCGGTAAGCCCGCGCAGCACGATGTAATGGCCGTTTCCGGTGAAGATACCCGCGCCCATGTGCGCGATCACCGGTTTGCCCGCCTCCAGCGCTTCGCGGAGCGAGTCCGCATTGCCGGATATCCAGCGGGTTTTTACGCCGCAGCTGTTCGCCAGCCAGCTGAGCGTTTCATGGCTCAGACCGCTGCCGTGGTATCTGCCCGCGTCCACCGCCTTGCAGAACAGCGAATACGGATTCTGATCGGTGTTATCCGTAAGATAGGCGATCACCATCGATACGCACGCCGCGCCGCAGCCGGATGTGGCGACGGATTTCGCCTGACCGTTGTAATACAGCACGGTACGATCATAATCGTATTGCAGCAGCAGGGGAATCGCCATGCCGCGCTCATTGCTCGGCACCACGCCCTTCCAGCCGATGCTGTTATCGCGCGTTACCGGTTCGATCTGCGCATCTTCATCGTCCGCCTGATCCTCCGGATTCTGATCCTCCGGTTCGTTTTCGGGCGCTTCCGACGTTTCCGACGGCACGGGCGTTTCTACCGGCGCTTCCGTGGGCGCTTCGCTCGGCGCGGGCGTTTCCATCGGCGCTTCCGTAGGCGCTTCGCTCGGTGCGGGCGTTTCTGTAGGAACCTCCGTAGGCGCTTCGCTCGGTGCGGGCGTTTCCATCGGCGCTTCCGTAGGCGCTTCGCTCG
>JABLTK010111998.1_pt1 | contig 11483 bp, 16 predicted proteins | sample 7160131 | NCBI WGS metagenome assembly JABLTK01 (sample SAMN14651221, study PRJNA627086) | human gut metagenome | isolation source: feces | host: Homo sapiens
GGATGCCCGAGTGGTCCAAGGGGTTACGTTAAGGCCGTAATGTGTTCGCACTCGAGGGTTCGAGTCCCTCTTCGTGCATTTTTCTTTTCCAACATATCTTGTAATGGATTATTGTGTTCTTTTAACATCGAATCTCGATAATCGCTACTTGAATAACGTAAATCTTCTTAAAGTTGGAATAGTTCAAGACGGGTGATCTATAGAGTTATTTAGTGAATGTAGGGATTCCATTTGATGAAATCGAGGCATCGAAACCCGCAAATCGAAAACTCCGTGATGCCTTGATTCAAGTTGCACGTCTTATCATGTTAACCTGTTGAATTGTAGTTGACCACGGTGGACGTGTTGAATTCCCTCTCCTCTTTATTATGCGGAGTAACCGGAATATCCAGTTTGTAGGGAATTGGGATCGTATTCAGGATATTCTGGATGCTGAATCTATTCCTGATAACCTACTAAAGCAAGCACCTGAAGTCAATACCTTTTATCGTTATTTCCGAAACATGCTATGATGTCTCTTTTCTAGTTGCTTGTTCTTGTGAAGTATTGCAATTTAGTGTCTATTCATTCTTGTTCGTACATAATCCATCAGAACTGTTTCAGCACTCTTTTAATAAACACTAATTTACAATTCTAAGTTTCCTAATTCAGATAAATTGTTCATCTCCTCTGAATGTAACTGTTGATGATTCTTCAACTCTTCTTCCGTGTCAAATATCTATATTACATTAAATCTATATCACATACCTTATCACATCCCTCAACTGTACACCTCAGGGGCTTCATATCACGATGCATTTGCTGAATGTGACTACCCAACTCACTTCGACGGGAAAATGACCTTCCACAACCAGGATAGGGACATTCATACGTCTTATCATTCTAATTCTAATTATCACGATTATCACCAACACCATGATGAGATCGAATATGAAGCATTAAACCACTGTGAGTTGCATATTTCTTATCACAACCAGGATGAGTACACTGAAACCCCTATATCAAAGACACTAGTACAAACACACTTGAGGATTCCGAGTATGGATCCAGTAATGCTGTTTCAGATGTTGACTATCATAAAATGCTTTACCGCAATTCGGAAAATCACACACATAATCTTTTCGTCGTGAACTATCATGAATATGAAGATGAACATTGAGATTGGATTTCCACGCAAACTCTCTAGAATCAATGAACCTCATTCTAGTTTACTTGTTACAGTTTGGAAATGGACACTTATACATTTTTTTACCATTCCTAAAAATGAATCGAATTCTGGAATTCCATACACACTAAACACTTCACTTCCTCCAACATTGATAGTCTCGTGAATGGTTCGTTGTTCAGTTACCAACTATCTATGACTATAATGAAAAGGACTCACTGTAGGACCATCATTCACCAATACCTTGATTGTCATATCTAACATATCTAATGTCTCCTTCTGATTGTTATCTCCTGCTGCTAGTAAAATCTGGGCCACTCGGAATCCATCACGATTCTGGAATGCTTTTTGGAGGAATTTGGAATTCCGTAATTGGCTCGGTTCGCTGTAGGCTCCAAACCGTGACACTTGTCTCTCTACATCTCGTCTCAATTTGTGATACTGTTGTAACTCCGACTTGTAACGCTTCCGATCCTTCTGAGCTTCCTCAACAAATGGTGCTTTCTCTTCGGGTGACATCTCCTTCCATCGTGCTGCGATCACACGAAATACATCCGACTGACGAGGCTGATCACCCATTTCATCACGAACAGATTTGTATCTAGATTCAATGAGAGGACCAATATCTACACGGAACGACTGAAACACGCATAAGCACTCATGGTACGTTTCGGAGCTTTCAGACGAAGACGACCTTCTCCATCAGAACCATCATATGCTATGGAAATCAATTTACACAACAACTTACGTATCACGGCAGGATTAGTAACCTCGATCTGTTGAGTAGCGTACATATCAAGATCTGTCTACAATCGGACAATTCAAAAGAGACTACTATCGGCTGCATACCAATTTCAGTCGTCATTCCAGGCTGACGCGATATCATTTGGTCTGGCTGGCGATTACGCTTCCCACCAAATCAAACCTGAATATAGGCAATGCTTTGCATGGAACTACCCATCACATCCTCATTTCCCATCCCATGAGCCATTTGGGGGTCTCCATAGCTAACTGCGTTCATGTTCATTGTTCCATGCTGATATGTCATCATTGGGTTTCCATTGATGTTGATTGCTGTTCCAATCTGCATAGGAACTTGCTGTGACACAACACCTAGATGAACAGCTATTTTGATAAAATACCCTGCAAATATCCAATTTCATCTGACATCAACCCTAAAGAGAGATTAGAACTGTCCTACTCCCATATCACACACTTACGTCCATTTCCACCTTGCTGCATCACAGGACCTCCCATAATGCCACCCTGCTGTGAATTCAAGTTGTTCATCGTCGTAAATATTCATATTCAAACTAAGAAGATTCCCGCGATTTTCAACAAACAATCCAGACCAGCATTTGTCCATAGAGCACAGATTTCTCTCGTTTCTTCTGGGTTTCCAATGTCTTCAAGAGCTTGTCAACTCTATCTACAGTTTCATCGCGCTTCGTAGCAACATCTCCTGCCTTCTCTTCCTTTACTTCTTCCTTCACTCGATTTAACACATCCACATAATGATCTGCATTGGCCATAAAACGGGCTTTTACGGTCGGATCGATGTTCTTAAACACAATGAAATCACTGTATGCTTGAATGCTCCGGCAATACAAGTCACTCACAGTGATTCGCCATCGTGCCTCCTCTCGAGCATGAATTAGACCATACAAAGTATCAATGACGGCCTCATAGGATACTCCAGCAGGAATAAGAGTGTTTAAGAGCCAGGATGATACATCAGAATTAGCAGGGAAACTAACAATACCAAAAGAAACAAGAGTTTCAGTCAAAAACGGAAGAGGGAAGAATACTGAAGATGTAACTCCCAATTCTTGTCCTAAATCAACCACTGTAGTTTGTAATAATTCTCGTCTATTTCTTACACTCCAGAAAAAAACAAACTTTGCTGACACTTCTCCATCAATAATGGAGCGCAGTAAATGATCCCAATGACGCTGGATAGCCAGAGCATCTGAGTAGTTCGTATTGCGCATCAACAACAATGCTTGCTTGTCCATTCCAAACTGTTCGATGATCTGATACAGCTCTGCAGGCTCCAGTACAGTTACAGACAATCGATGCAGTATCTCAGTGAGATCTGCTTCACCCAGCTCCTCTAACTCCTCCAACACTGTACACTGTACACGGAGATTAGCCTGTTGAGTAACAAGTTGAGCAAGATCCATAGCAGGGAGAGGAAGAGGTTGACTGATAACTAGGTATTTAAGAGTGATTATTGCCTACGCGTACTACGAGAAGCATTCAAGTCATTGATGCATGATGTTAAGAATTGTAAGCGGCGTGTAATTGGTATATCTGTTTCTTTCTACGATGAGAACAGAGAATGAGAGTTACATCAAAAGCAGCCAAGAAGAGAGTTTCAGCAGCTCGGACATACTGACGATTCTTCAAGAAGTAACGATGAAGCAACTAACACTAAGGTCCACTAATCAACACAGACTTCAGAATCGCGGGGACGAAGGAATTCTTCGACAAGTGCCGATTCCGTCTATAAGTCATGCCAAGACATTGTATCTCACATTGAGCAATAGATCCACGTGTTTTGTGTCCAATAATAATTGGAATGCCAAAAAACAGAGTTCCTTCTGCTCGGATTGGATGATCAGATTCAGGTCTGTGTGAATCTCCCGAGCACGTTCCTCAGCATTGTCACTGTCAGTACTGGTTCGAAGCATAGTGAAGACTCCATTCCGTTTCTCGTTAGGGATCGTGCCCAGGAGAAGACACTTCAGAGTCTGAATGATGGTTTGATACATTGACTTACGAGTCTCCTGAAGTACCTCTGTTGAGGAGAAATTGTTCTGGATATGAGGAAGAGAAGGAGAGAGTACAGGATGGAGAACCTGTATAGCATGAAGAGTAAGTGAAATGAAGGACGAAGAGAGGTTATATTGGAGAAGGAGAGATTGAAGGATTTGGAGATGTGAAGTTATGTCGCTAGGAATGAAATAACGGAAAGAGAGAGCGAGAGTATCAAAAGTACGCTAAATGTGAATGAAGAGAAGAATCCAAACTTGAAGCAGAATTCGATCACGTTGCTGAGGAGGTTGCTGAAGAATTCGCTCGCATTCAATCCGACCCTGATTAAACAGTTTCTCACCAACTCCAAAGTAGCCAGGACAAATTCCCGTAAGTCTTTCACTCACTGAAGCAATGACATCTGCAGATAACAAGCTATAAACTGACCTACTCATTGGATTGCCCTCATAGAACTTCAGTACAGTGTTAATCAGACGCTTCACTACTGTTGTTCCTTCCACACTGTTCAACAGAGCACTGAATGGAAGTGTGGCTAACTGAGTACGTGTCTCTGGTGGTAGAAGAGAGAGGATCTGAGAGATCCCAATTGTGTGAATCTACGAATCAAAGAATGAAGCAAAGATTACAAAGAGAAGGAGAGAGAGGAGTTGCATAGCTCGGGTTGCTAGAAGGAAAAGCAGTTGAATGTAATATTGTTCACGATGAGCAAGATCATTTGTTATACTAATTAAGAATCACTAAACAATGAAACTCCTACTTCTCTTGATGTAACTCCTGTTGGAAATACTTTTGAATTACTTCACTAACAGCTCGTAGTTGGAGTTTCATTCTCTCTGCTACCTCCACAGAAACACTCCATGAACTTCCATTCGTAGAAGTGATAGGATGACTCCACAGTGACAGTAATGCTCTACTAAGTACTCTACAAATAATGCTCAAGTCTATCAATACTTAATGATAGCTTCATAGATCACAGAGTGAGTCATATCATTTAGAACGCCCACTTCACCTGTGACGCCTCCACCCCAAGTATCTCCTGCCACACGATATGTTTTGAGGGACGCTACAGAAGCGAGAATGTAATGAATACGAGATACAACAGACTGAGCAGCAGGAAGAGAAAGAAGCGAGATAAGAAGGGTGAGAGCTTCCGTGACTCCATAGTAATTGTTAAACTGAACCAGAGTCTGAGAATATGAATCAGAATGAAGAAGCTGAGTTATGAGGCAATGAGAGATTCATACATGAAGAAGTTGATCTAGAGGAGTTGTTAGCCGAAGAACAATGATTGAAGAAGAAGTGAGAATGAAGAAACGTTGAGTAGTCATATGAACAGGAAGCAAGAGACCACTATACTCAATTCAATTCTTTATGCCTACCTATTCATACGTCGTTGCAAAGCAATGTCTCCTATCGATTACTCATATCATTCTCTGAGTACCTGTTGGAATAACACTCTCTTCCCACACACCAAATACGCTGTCTCCCTTCTCCTTTACCTCCCAGCAAATCTCGGTGAAACAAAGACTGGCCCATCCACTTACAATTCCTATTTCAACCTCTGTCTCTCCCTTCAACAGTGTCTTATCTCGTGACCCTCGTAGGAGGAAGTCACGAATGTATGCATGCACCGAACAATCAGAATTGATTGTAAAGAAGCAGTTGTGAAGCTGAGAACCCTGTTGGATGGCTTGTGTGGAACTAGGAGGAAGACGAAGCGAATGAAGAATAAGTTGAGAGGGTCGGCTGAAAATCACGGGAATTATGGGAGACTTACGATACCTCAGAATTAAGTCTAAAATATAGTCGAATATTGTCATTTGTGATACCAACAAGACACACATCCTTGGCAATAGAAGTTGCAATAACATCAATGGAGAGCAATTGCAACTATGTTAAAGAAAGGAAGTGAATCAAACCTGTTTCGATTCTGTACGTGTGTTTAAGACATTCAACAAGCGACTACAACTAGGACGGGAGTTACATTGGCAATACCGATGTAATGTCTCAAAGACATTACTAAGTTCAAAGGCATATTCAAAATCATTATCTAGAAATAAGATTGAACCAAAAAATGAACTTGTTGGACCCAAATAGTATCCATATATGGAATTCCGTTTATACAGACAATAAAGGATATGACGCTCACTATCAACAAGTAGGCGATTGATGTTACATCCATATCGAATTTCTCGAATAAAAGAGGGAATCAATAATTGAATTAGATATCCAGTACGATTGGCCACTTGGCCACGACTGCTGTATCCCATCAATTGTAGGAACACATTCTATACATGATACAAGAAATAAGAGACAACAGAGTTGGTTCGATAGTCCAATTCGTAAATGTCATTATCCTCACATCCTAAGAAGATACGACCATTCGAACTACTTGTCATGCACAATACATGCAAGTTCCCCGTAGACTGATGAATGGGATTTCCTCGAAATTCCGCCTACAAATGAAATCTAGCAAATAGCGGGACTCCTCGTTGTGGATCATAGCTAATAGGATATGCAAAGATTTCAGATTTGGTGGTAAGAACAAGAACATGCTATACATCACACCAGCACAACACAAAGACAGTAATTGACTCATCAAATACTTTTGGGACTGCAGGTGCTAGAAGGACGTGAGTAATTTGCTGAGTGAAGGAATTGGGCAAAGTCAAATCATGTTTCTGATTGAAACTCCAGAAGTGAATGCTGTTTCCTCTCACAAGCCAATAGTATCCGATTTCAGGGAATAAACCTGAGGACTGTTGAATATCCGTCTTGTCGCAAACCAAAACATTAGGAAACACAATTTTGTTCTCCACCACAATCTATCCATGAGAAAATCAAAAATTCCATTACAGGAGGCAGCCACGATGAATACTTATTGTCATACGGGTCAGAATAATATGTATTATCCTTCTCATCCGCTAACAAATAACGCTCAAATTCCTGTCCAGAGATATCTTGTTCACAAGACTATGAGTGATCTCGCTCCTGATCGATTTACCTCGTTAACTAATTGGACAGTTCTTGAGTAGGCTTCTTGATCTAGTCTTAATTCCACTGGAATTGACATAGTTTCAAAAAACATAGAGAAAACGCCAAAAACAAGAAAGGAGGAAATGGGTTGGAATTTTGGAATTCAACTAGAAAAACGGATCGGATGTTATCTTTCCATAGATGAAATGTATGCAGGCTTTAGAGTCCTATGGATCAATTTGATCATAGCTTCTGAATTGTTTCTTCCCTCTAACTCCGAAGAAGGAGATTCCTCTGTGGTGCAACCTACACTTTTTCTGAAACTAGAAAGACAAATCTTTACAAAACAAACGAATTGGGAGAAACCGCAATGAGTGACAAATTCCCGTGACACCCGTCTAGACATGAGATGTCGAATCAATCAGAATACTCTTTAATCCATTGATTAAAAGGGGTAATAGAAGCAAGTATCGAAAAGACACAGATTCTGTGTTTTAATAGCCTTTGTACGCTATTTCTGTTAGTCAGTCAAACGAGCCGTCAAATCGACCCGTTGGTTAATTTCTTTCATTATCTGCATATTGTGAGATTGAGTGATGGAGATTTGTCATTTGCATGATTTGGTGACTGTGTACGGCTGTATCGTTTCATCGTATCTTTCGAGTAACGATGATGTACCATTCTTGCTGTTCGTTAACTGTAGTATTCATCCCGTATTCGGAATACACTATTTCATTCAGCTGCATTGCCACCACTATCCTTAAAGGACTATTTGGAGCGGTTCGATAACACCTTGTCAATGATTCGTAGAATCTATAGGTACTTTAACTGCAGCGGGGAGTGCTACGTCCTCTCTCTAATATATATTGATAAGTTGATCAAACTTGATTCCTTTGTGATCAACATCTTCAGTGTCTATCGAGTTATAATCACTTCGTACACTATCTTCTTCCATCTAACAATACAGACTCATGCTGGCTGCAAAGTTTTTTGATGATGTGTATTATACGAACGCCTTCTATGCTGAAGTTGGTGGCATTTCTGTTGAAGAATTGAACGTGCTGGAGGTTGACTTCCTTTGCAAGATCCGCTTCAATCTTTTTGTCACCCCTCAAGAATTCCAGAAGTATTACGAAGAGTTACGAGAACACTGCTCCTTGTGCTCATCCTGTCGGCGTCTCTCTCTACCCATCCTCTACAATTCTACGCCATTCGACGAAACGCCCATTCTTCGTTTCCGGAAACATCGGACAATTGCCGCAGATTCCTATTCATCAGACGTCTTTTCTCCCACTGATTATTACGGTTCCAATACTCCTTGGTCGTCAGCCGCTGAATACTGTTCAGTCCCCTGGGCTCCTCAGAATGGATCTGTGATGGGATATGGTCCAACCTACTCCTCGCAGGGTGTACCTGTAGGATGGGACATGAACATGACGAATTATGCACAACAGGCGGCATATGTAAATAAGGTAAATCGAGAGATATGGAGTGACTTCGTAAATGTTAGTCGACGAGGTGAAGAATCGTATGGTTTTGATCGCTTAGCTGGGGACGTAAATAAACTTATGTTCTGTGTGTGTTAATAAACATAATCTAAAATGCAGGAGGTGAGCCTACGCTCTCCGTAGGACTAAGACTCCGATCAAATGAGTTATAGACATCGCCAACTACACTTCAGACAGAATAATACATTTACATGAGAATTGAACTGTAAGAGGTTCCTCTGTAGTGGCAAAGTTCTCGCTGTCCTTATGGGAACGATTCGTAGCAATAACCATATCTTCCACATCCTGTTTACTGTAGGCATAGTCCAAGAGCGGATTACTCACCAGAATTGGTGCATTCATGAACTGGCTTATAACCGCTTCACTTACTATAGTCGATTCTGGTTGTACGATCCTACAAAAAAGAAGAAACAGTACGAATACGTCCTGATGTCAAAGTTGTATACAAGTAGGAGAAGTAATTGAATGGGAATCACTTCAAATAAGAAACCGAAAATGCAGTCCCAAGGATTGGTAGGTGTGAATGAAATGGAAATCACATTGAGAACGGTGAGTAGATCAATTCTAGAGTGAATCAGAGACAGAAGAGATACGAAAAGTGAACAAGGATTAAAAAATTGAGAATAATTTCACACGTAAATGAAGTACATGTTTTCGTATCACTTACACTGATTCGAAACCAAATTGTTATCACTAATTGAACAACAGCTAGAATAAAGGGAAGGATTGTTCCGATTAGCTTAAGAATATGACTAACAATCAGGCTGCTCGAACACTTCTACACTACAAAAACGGAAATCCATTCGAAACCAGCTGCACACTATAGATTACAGAATCTTTCCAAACCCACGAAGAAAACGATAAACTCCAATCCGACAAACAGTCGCCAGACATATGTGAGAAGTGGCCGCCTCTTTTCATTCAGAACCTAGCTTTAGATGCAGTCCGTATCATTACTTTAATATAATGATCCAAAATAAGGAGGAATGAACTGACAATCGCAGGAAATAATAAATCCTGCATCATACATGAAACTCTCGGATTCGTAGTAAGAGCAGGGATCGACAGGAGTCCACGCAGGAGTGTCCACCATAGAGAGTACATTAAGAACTGAAAGTAGTCACTATATATCCCAATTAACAAGAGACCTACCTCTTGACTTTCTGCTTGCTGAAGAGAGAATACCCAATCTGGATAAGGATCTCCACAAATACCAAACTAAAGACGACTGCATTCACCACCGCATAAATTCCAGTGTTTCCACTCGAAATCATGAGGAATGAATTGAAATACGGTTATGGAATAATAGGGCCTAATTTATGAATTGGGTCATTCACTGTTTATCACAAACAAGTTACGAAGATAAATCTTTGATTTGTGAAATAGTCGAAATGATACCCAGCATGGTAGATACCAAGATGAGAATGTGAGCAAACGGGTAGAGCCAAGAAGGTCCGAGAATGGATTTCACGACGGCTTTAGGCTGTTTCCTGAAACGCTTAACAACGGCAATGTACAGAATTGCTGGATACACGTAGATGAGAAGAATGCCTCCTGTGGATCCCGTAAGTCCAAAAACAACATCCAACTGGGGTATGGCAATTGCAATGGACCAGACAATGGTACACCAGATAAAAGACTCGCTTACACGTCTCCAGAGAACGCGTTCACCCTTAAAGAGAAGTCTATCAATTGTAGCAACAGATGGGTACACGACAATGGGATTGGAGAAAAGAGCAACCAGAGCATATGCAAGTTTGACGATACTTAGATACCAATATCCCTTCTGTTGAAAATTTGTCAGGAGGTTCCCTGCAATGGAGCTACCAAAAGCGAAGTAAGCAAACATGCCCACGACATAGTAGAGACAACAAGAGAAGATGGCTGCACCTGCTCCGATCCGGAACATCTTATGTACCTTTGTCGCGAACTTGGATCCTTTGGGATACTTGAGCTCACTATGCAGTTTGGGAACCGCTGTATGGAAGCATAACGCAGTTGAAAAGATGGCTACTGAAGCTGTAACTGAGCCTATATCTTTGGGCCAATAGTTATAGTGTAATGGCTACATTTGAGGAACTCCCGTTTTCTGTACCTCTGTGGTTAGTTGCTCAATTCCAAGATAGACGGAGATTATAACAAATAGAATGATGCATGCTACTGCACCACCTGATGTATATTTGAGCATATCTAGTTTCCGAATTGATAGAAGCGGGACAGAGAAAAGGATGGTTGTAAGGTATGTAATCCACTACCTGTTAGTCTTCATGTACTTCCTACCCAACGGTTGTTCCATACCCATGCTGAACTCAGTCCGCCCCATGCTTCTAACAAATCCAACACCTGCTCAAAGATGATTACAAAGTATGCTGTAGACACACCTAGCTCGTAGATAATGAGAGTAGCATTCGAAATAATAATCATATTTTTTCCATAGAGGATGCTGGAAATTCCTCCCAACGTATCCTTATTTGTATAAGTGGCTGCAACAGTTAGGTAAAACGAACCAAATAATGATAGAGCCAGAGATGCCAGAAGGAGGAAAAAGGCTCCAAACAAGCCAGTATTGTGAACAGTAGCTGGAATTGATAGGATTCCAGCTCCAATAATACAGTTGATCACATTCACAAAGGTAGATGTGAAGGTTGCACCCACTTCCTTGATCATCGAAAGGTGATCATCTTCATTCTCATTTGCTGTTTCTGTAGTGTCCATAGAAGTAATTCTGGACTATCCTCAATAACACGACAATCAAGGCGTTTTGAACAAACAACACAACTTTGGTATTCATAAACACCAGTTCTTGTTTAGTATCCGAAACCGTACAGAGTCTTACCCTGACGCTTCAAAGCATACACGACATCCATAGCAGTCACAGTCTTTCTCTTGGCGTGCTCAGTGTAGGTGACAGCATCACGAACCACTCCATCCAAGAAGGTCTTCAGCACAGAACGGGTTTCATCATAAATCAGACCACTGATACGCTTCACACCTCCACGACGAGCCAAACGACGAATAGCGGGTTTCGTAATACCCAAAATGTTATCACGCATCAC
>JABLTK010157061.1_pt1 | contig 11478 bp, 9 predicted proteins | sample 7160131 | NCBI WGS metagenome assembly JABLTK01 (sample SAMN14651221, study PRJNA627086) | human gut metagenome | isolation source: feces | host: Homo sapiens
CCATAAGGATTCTTTACGAAAGCTAGTCGTTTTAGAGAGGTATCCGCAACCTCAAATATCAAAAATATTACAGGTTGCGGATTTTAGGAGCACTTCTATTCGTTGCTTACATCAATCGTAACGAACGCCCATAACCAAAAATGTGAGGCCTCATTACAATCGTAACGAGACCTCACATAAAAAATCTTACTTCTGCTCTGCCTTCTTGCAGCAGCCCTGCTTCTGCTCAGCTTTCTTGCATGCGCTCTGGCAGTTCTGCTTGTCAGCTTTCTTGCAGCAACCCTGCTTCTGCTCAGCCTTCTTGCATGCGCTCTGGCAGCCCTGCTTCTGCTCGGCCTTAACGCACTTCACCTCGCTGTTCTTGTTCTTCTCACACTTTCTCTCGCAGCCCTGCTTCTTCTCGCCCTGCTTGCAGCAGCCCTGCTTCTTATCACACTGCATGACGGCGTTGTCCACAGTGCCTAATGTCTTGACACTCTGTGCGGATGCCACCATAGCGGTGAGCATCATCACAAGCATTAACAATGTCTTTCTCATAATCTTTTTGCTTTTTGTTTTTACTACTTGTATTCTTTATACTTTACTTCCGCAAAAATACACAAAAAGCCCGACATACAAACAAACCATATCATTATATACCGTAAAATTAACTTTTAATAAATACTAACGGACAAACAATCTCATTTTTTATTGTTACTTTTGCCAACAAATAAAAAACAATAAAAGACATGAAAATTATGAGGACAATTCTATCACTTGCAGCATGTGCCATAGTGGCGCTCGCTGCATGCGCACAGAGTAAGGAAGGAACAGAATATAACGTAAGCGGACAGTGTAATAACGCCGCAAAGGTGTATATCATCGAAATGGGCAGCAGACAGGCTCAAGCCATCGACAGCGCCACTGTGACGGACGGTAAGTTCAGCATGAAGGGCACGGCGGAAAAGGACGCGTTGCTCGGCATCACAGCCACGAAGAACGACTACAGCGTGTTCTTCAATGACGGCACTCCCGTAACCATCGACATGGCAACGAAGATACTGAAGGGTTCTGACCTTAACACACGCCTCAACGGATATGACCGCGAGCTGGACGCCATCTCCTCACAGACAGCTCCTCTGTATATGCAGTACAGCGAGGCGCAGGAGGCTGGCAAGAGCAAGGAGGAGCTGGAGAAACTCGCTGCCGAACTGACGCCGAAGCTGGAAGCTCTCTCTAACCAGCTCGTGAAGCGCGTAAAGGAGATTGTGAATGAAAATAAGGACAACCTCATCCCCGCCGCTTTCATCAATAACATCGTGTACGACCTGGAATATCCTGAACTGAAGGAGGTGCTCGACCCGAAACATGCATACGCTTCTCACCCGGCTCTCGCTGGTGCAAGACAGTATCTCGCTGCTCTTGCCAAGAAGGCAGGCATCATCGGACAGCCATTCATTGACATCACCGAGAACGACATGGACGGCAATCCGCACAAGCTCTCCGAATATTGCGGTAAGGGCAACTACGTGCTCATCGACTTCTGGGCAAGCTGGTGCGGACCGTGCCGCGCTGAGATGCCTAACGTGAAGGCTGCGTACGACAAGTATAAGAGCAAGGGATTCAACGTAGTGGGACTGTCGTTTGACAACAGCCTGGAGAAATGGAAGAAGGCTGTGGACGACATGCAGCTCGGATGGGTGCACCTCTCTGACCTCCAGGGATGGAAGACTCTCGCAGGACAGACCTACGGCATCAACTCTATTCCTGCCAGCTACCTCGTTGACCCGAGCGGCAAGATCATCGCCGCCGACCTCCGTGGCGAGAAGCTCATGGAGAAGCTGAAAGAAATCTACGGATTCTAATAAGGAATTAGGAGGTACGGCTTCGAGCCGTACCTCCTGTTATATATAAGGAAGGAAGAAAAAAGGACATAAATGGATAACAAGAAAGCTACACTCGAATTAGGAACCAAGCCGGTCGGCAAACTCTTAGTGCAATATGCCCTACCAGCCATCATAGCGATGACGGCATCGTCGCTCTACAACATGATAGACAGCATATTCATCGGACAGGGTTGCGGACCTCTGGCCATCAGCGGACTGGCCATCACATTCCCGTTCCAGAACCTTGCAGCTGCCTTCGGAGCCGGTGTAGGAGTCGGAGCCGCGACGTGCATCTCAGTAAAACTGGGACAGAAAGACTATGCTACGGCACAACGAATCTTCGGCATCAACCTTACGCTGAACCTTGTGGTGGGCATCGTCTTCAGCATCATCACGCTTTCTTTCCTCAATCCAATCCTCATCTTCTTCGGAGCCAGCAAGGACACGCTGCCTTACGCAAGGGAATATATGGAGGTGATACTTGCCGGAAACGTCATTCAGCAGATGTTCCTCGGACTGAACGCCGTGCTGCGCGCTGCCAGCAAGCCACGTCATGCAATGGCTGCGTCGATGCTCTCCGTACTGCTCAACGTCATCCTCGCCCCCATCTTCATCTGGCCGCTCGGCATGGGCATCCGTGGAGCAGCTTGGGCTACAATGATATCGCAGTCAGTGGCGCTGGCTTGGCAATGCCGACTCTTCAGCAACAAGAATGAGATAATGCACTTCCGACGCGGCATCTACCGTCCGGAAGCACAGATTGTGAAGAACATCTTCGCCATAGGAATGTCGCCTTTCGCCATGAACGTGTGCGCCTGCATCGTCGTGATATTCATCAATACCGGACTGCAGAAGTACGGCGGCGACATGGCTGTAGGAGCTTACGGCATCGCCAACAAGATGGCATTCATATTCATCATGATAAACATGGGCGTCAACCAGGGTATGTTCCCCATCACGGGATACAACTACGGTGCGCGACGATATGACCGACTGCTCCGTCTGCTGAAGTACGGACTGTGCACAGGATTCTGCATCACCACGTTCGGATTTATCCTCGTCCACCTGTTCCCATACGAGTGTGCCCGCCTCTTCACCACCGACGCCACGCTCATCAGCATATCCATCAGAGCCATACAGATAAACATGCTCGCCTTCCCGCTCGTAGGCATTCAGATGATAACGACGGGATTCTTCCAAGGCATCGGCAAGGCAAAGATAAGCGTGCTGCTCTCGCTCTCCAGACAGATGCTCTTCCTGCTGCCTCTGCTCATCATCCTGCCAAAATTCGTAGGATTGGACGGCATATGGATGTCGATGCCTATAGCCGACGCCACATCATGGGTATTCGCCACTATTATGCTAATGAGACAGGTGAGAGAGTTCCGCACGATGAACAGCGCAAAGGCATAACAACACAACTGAGAGAACCAACCATAAGAAACAACATACAATATGAAGAACGACAATATAATAATATGTATAGGACGACAGCTCGGTAGCGGCGGACACGTCGTGGCAAAGAAGATAGCAGAGGAGTTCGGATGCAAACTATACGACAAGGAGATACTCAACCTTGCGGCTCGCGAAAGCGGATTCTGCAAGGAATGCTTCGAGAAGAACGACGAGAAGAAGGGATTTCTGGACCTTATGTTCCACGTACACGTGCCCTTCATCTCGGACAACAGCTTCTACGACAACGAGATGTCGCAGGAGAATCTCTTCCGCATTCAGAGCGACGCCATACGCAAGGCAGCAGAAGAGGGACCGTGCGTCTTCGTGGGACGATGCGCCGAATATGTGCTCCGCGAACACAAGAACCTTGTCAGCATCTTCATCACAGCCGACAAGGACGAGCGCATAGCACAGATTAGCCAGCGCCATGAGTGCTCGGAAGAGGAGGCAAGAAAGATAATAGAGAGTCAGGAAAAGGGACGCTCGTCTTACTATAACTACTATACGGGCAAGACTTGGGGAAAGAGCGAAAGCTATGACCTCTGCATCAACTCGTCCCGACTGGGAATGGACGGCACAACCGAACTCGCCGTCAGCTTCATAAGGAAAGCTCTGGAAAGGAAGGCTGCGGAATGAAGACCATCGGCATTATCAGCGACACCCACTCTTTTTGGGACGACAAGTATCTGACTTACTTCGAGCCATGCGACGAGATATGGCACGCCGGTGACATCTGCTCCCCATTCCTTGCGGAGCGCCTCGCCGAGTTCAGACCTCTGCGCGCCGTCTGCGGCAACTGCGACGGCGGCGACCTCCGTATGATGTATCCCGAAGTGCTGCGCTTCAAGTGTGAGGACGTGGACGTTCTGATGAAGCACATCGGAGGTTATCCCGGCAAGTACGACGCAAGCATCAGAAAACAGATTTACGAACGTCCGCCCAAACTCTTCATAAGCGGACATTCACATATTCTGAAGATCATGAACGACAAGGAGCTCGGACTCCTTCACATCAATCCCGGAGCGGCAGGACTGCAGGGATGGCAGAAAGAACGTACCATCGTAAGACTGACCATCGACGGCGACCAATTCAAGGACTGCGAAGTGATAACACTCGCCGATCCGCGCAAAAACAAATAATAGAAAAACACTTTTAACACGCTAAAGAGCTATAAAGACATTATGAAAATCGGATTGTTTATTCCATGTTACGTCGATGCTTTGTATCCGGAAGTAGGAGTGGCTACCTACAAACTCCTGACAAGCCTCGGACTCGACGTAACCTACCCTCTCAAGCAGACTTGCTGCGGACAGCCAATGGCAAACGCCGGCTTTGAGAAGATGGCTACGGACATCTCACGCCACTTCGACGATCTCTTCAAGGAGTTCGACTATGTGGTGGCACCGTCGGCATCGTGCGCAGCCTTTGTCAAGCTTTATCATCCACGACTTGCCAAAGGCAATCACGAATGCCTCACGTCAAAGAAGATTATGGACGTGGTGGAGTTTCTGCATGACGTCGTGAAACCGACAAGCCTCAAGGCTCACTTCCCGCACATCGTCAGCGTACACAACTCGTGTCACGGCGTGCGCGAACTGGGACTGTCGTCGCCTTCAGAACGACAGGTGCCGCAGTTCAACAAGATTATCGACCTCCTCCAACTCGTTGACGGCATCACCATCCGTGAGCCGGAGCGTAAGGACGAGTGCTGCGGCTTCGGAGGAATGTTCTCCGTGGAGGAGCCGGACGTGTCGAAGCGCATGGGAGAGGACAAGATTGAACGTCACATGGCTACGGGGGCGGAATACATCACCGGCCCTGACTCGTCATGCCTTATGCACATGCAGGGCATTGCAAAGAAGGAGAACAAGCCTATAAAGTTCATACACGTGGTAGAGATATTAGCAGCAGGACTATGAGCACACTACATTCCGAAGCGGCACGACGCTTCAACGACAACAGAGAAAAGACATCTTGGCACGACGCCACCTTCTGGTCATTAAGACAAAAACGCGACAACATGGCGTCAGGGTTGCCAGAATGGGAGGAGCTGCGCGAACATGCCAGCCAGATAAAGCAGCACACCGTAACACACTTGGCTGACTACCTGGAGGAGTTCAGCACGCAGCTGGAGAGCCGCGGCGTCATTGTGCATTGGGCCAAGGACGCAGCCGACTTCAATAACATCGTGCTCGACATACTGCAGAGTCACGGCGTAAAGAAGATGGTAAAGAGCAAGTCGATGCTTACCGAGGAGTGCGCCATGAACCCGTTCCTCGAGAGTCATGGCATCGACGTGGTGGAGACCGACCTTGGCGAACGCATCCTGCAACTCCTCCATCAGAAGCCGAGCCACATCGTCATGCCTGCCATACACCTCAAGAGAGAAGAGGTGGGACAGATGTTCGAGGAGAAGGGCATAAGCAAGGAGAAAGGCAATTATGACCCGACCTATCTGACAAGATGCGCACGCGAGCATCTGCGCAACCAGTTTATGGAAGCTGGAGCAGGAATGACGGGATGTAATTTCGGTGTGGCTAAGACCGGCGACATCGTAGTTTGCACCAATGAGGGCAACGCCGACATGTCAACGTCAATGCCTAAGCTGCATCTCGTGGCAATGGGAATAGAGAAGATTGTGCCCGACTATAAGTCGCTCGCCGTATTCCAGCGTCTGCTCTGCCGTTCTGCTACTGGTCAGCCCACAACGGCTTACACCTCTCACTTCCGTCAGGCAAGGCAGGGAGCGGAGATGCACGTCATCCTCGTGGACAACGGACGAAGCGACATCCTTGCCAACGACGAGCATTGGGAGACGCTGAAGTGCATTCGCTGCGGAGCCTGCATGAACACCTGCCCTGTATATCGCCGCTCGGGAGGCTACTCATACACTTACTTCATCCCCGGTCCCATCGGCATCAATCTCGGCATGCTGCACGATGCGCCACGCTATACCGACAACGTCAGCGCTTGCACGCTCTGCCTGTCGTGCGACAATGTATGCCCGGCAAAGGTCAATCCCGGTTCGCAGGTTTATCTGTGGAGACAGAAGCTCGACTCGCTGCATAAGGCGAATACGATGAAGAAATTCATGTCTAAGGGAATGGAAGAGCTCTTCGATCATCCCCTACTCTATTCTTCTGCACTGCGAATGGCTCCTCTTGCCAATATCATACCGGACAGCCTGACGCACATCCGCTCTCTCAATCCTTGGGGCGTGGGACACGCAATGCCGAAATTTGCGAAGGAATCGTTCCAGACTATGTGGAAGAAAGGAAAACTGAACCATAACGAACAGAAAGAACAATGACATACAAAGACGAACTATTGGAGAAGTTGCGACGCAACACACACGAACAATATCCGATGCCTGACACACCAATAGACGGCATATCGTATGACGACACGGTAAAGCAGTTTGTGGATATTAGCATGTCGGTGGGCAGCAAGGTGGTGATGGCTAAGCCGGGCGAAAAGCTCGACGACATCGTAAGAAGCGCCTATCCGGAAGCAAAGACCATAGCCTCAAACATAGCTGAACTGACCATCGCCACCATAAATCCCGACACCGTGGCAGAGGCGCAGGACCTCAACGGCACCGACGTAGGTGTGGTGTACGGTCAGATTGGAGTGGCGGAGAACGGTTGCGTATGGATTCCGCAGGACATGAAGGAGAAAGCCGTATGCTTCATCAGCGAGTATCTGGTCATCGTTCTCCCGAAGAGCGGCATCGTGAACAACATGCACGAGGCATACGACAGCATCTGCATGCCTAAGACCGGACTCGGCACATTCATCTCTGGACCGTCAAAGACTGCCGACATCGAGCAGGCGCTGGTAATGGGAGCGCAGGCTGCACGTGGCGTGACAGTGGTCATCAGAGAGGATTAAGACGGATAAGCGAAAAGAATATACAAAAAGAGAGGAGAGGTTAAAAGAAGTTGTTGAGCTTCTTTTAACCTCTCCTCTCTTATATAATAATATGTGTTTGAACTTTCGCAAGTTCAGAGAATATGCGTGATTACTTCACTACGATTTCGTCCGTGAACAGCCAGCCACCGTCCATTGTGGTCTTGCCCTGTACGCGGACATAACGTGCGTTCTTCGATCCCTTCCATGAAAGGGTGCGGAAGCCAGACTGAATGTCGTGGTCCACCTTGCTGCTGGTGGTATATACCTCAGTGAATGTCTTGCCGTCATCGCTGACAGACACCTTGAACTCCTCCGGGAAGAACACCCAAGCGCCATAGCTCTGCATGAAGTCAGCCGAAACAGAAGAAATCTTCGTCTTTGCTCCGAGGTCGAGAGTGACGTCAAGGCAATAGTCCTTGCCGATGAATCCCTGCCACTTCTTGTCGCCATAGGTCCATCCGCCACGTACACCGTCAACAAGAGTCTGGTCGCCGGCAGCAGGATACTTGGGAGAATACTTCTTATTGAATATCACCTTACAGCCACGTGCCTTGTGAGCAGTAGGCTTGAGCGACTCAGGACGCTCTCCCTTCTCATGCTTAAGGTCGAACGTGTTGACGCCAGCCTTGCGCAACACCTCAATCTGCTGCAGAGCACGCTGCTTAAACTCAGGATAATCCTTCTTCTTCGTTCCGTTCCATCCAATCTCGGCAATGGCAAGAGCGCGCGGATAAAGCATATACTCTACGTGTTCCGGAGTCGGGATATATTCAGTCCACAGATTAGCCTGTACGCCTGTTATCATGTTTCGCTCAGCCTCCGGCAAGTCCTCGCCGGGCACATAGCCATACACTTTCTCAAGAGGCAGGTAGCCACCGATGGCCTCAGGCTGTGTGTTCGGAGCGTCCTGATAGCTGTCAAGGTAGCAGTAAGCACCCGGAGAGAGAACCACATCGTAACCGTGCTCGATGGCTTCATGCGCCTTCTCTGTTCCTCGCCATACCATAACGGTGGTGTTCTTGGCAAGGTTGCCGGCGATCACCTCGTCCCAACCCACCAGCTGTCTGCCGTGCTCGTTGAGGAAACGTCCGAAATGGGCAATCAGACTGGCCTGCAGACCTTCCTTGTCCGTGCCCAGTTCTTTCATCTTGCGCTGGCAGAGCGGACATGTAGGCCATGATGCCTTGTCAGCCTCATCGCCACCTACGTGGATATACTTGGACGGGAAGATGTCCATCACTTCCTTCAGCACGTTCTCAAGGAAGTCGTATGTTGCCACACTACCCGCACAGAAGTCCATCTGCTTGTAAGGCTCGTGTGTGCAAGACAGTTCGGGATAAGCCGTCATCACCTCAGCCGAGTGACCCGGCATCTCTATCTCTGGCACGATGGTTATGCCGCGCTCAGCAGCGTAAGCCACAAGGTCGCGCAATTGGTCCTGCGTGTAATAGCCGCCGTAAGCGCCTTCCGAACCTTCTTCGATGTAGCGTGCGCCGTTCTTCGACCATTCCTTCCATGTGCGCTCAGGACGCCATGCCGCCAACTTGGTGAGCCAAGGATAGCGCTTTATCTCGATGCGCCATCCGGCAGCGTCGGTGAGATGGATATGGAGGCGGTTGAACTTATACTTCGACATTACGTCCACCTGCTTCTTGATGAACTCAATCGGCTGGAAATGGCGCGACACGTCGAGCATCAACGAACGCCACTTATACGCCGGTGCGTCATCAACGTCGCAGCAGACAATGCCTCTCTTCGAGGTAAGCTGACCGATAGTCTGCCAAGCATAACGGAATCCGTCAGCGGTGGCAGCACTTACAAGGAGTGTGTCGGAAGTGATATGCAGGCGGTATGCCTCAGGCGAGGAAGGATTCGCCATACGGGCGAAGCGCACCACACGGCGAGCATCATTCTTGGCAGCCTTCAGCCAAGGACCGGAATATATGTTCTCCGCAACGTCACCGGCAAGGTTCTCCACCTTTACATTTTCCGGTGCCGACGGGAAGAAGCCCTTTGCCTTCACAAACGACTGCGGCTTGGGAAGCAATGACTGGGCATTGGACGTGAGGGCCATCATAGAACATGTGGCCAAGAAAAACAATTTTACGAATTTGTTTGTCATAGAATGGTTTTTATAAAAAACGTGGTAAATCGTAATGTAAGACGTAATCAAGTAGTCTGCGAATACATCAGTATTCATTGCAAAATTAGTAAAAAAAAGTGAGCTATCGGCGTTTAGCGGTCTCTAATTTGTTTTCTTTTACACTATATAAACGCAAGAAAAAGCAGAATACTACAAAAGCTGAGAAAAAACATGACATTCAGCCTTTATAAAATAAATCCTTACAAAAGTTTGGGAGATTTCGATTTAAAGCGTATCTTCGCAGATACAAGGCTAATAGGAGGCAACAGATATGACAGACAACAGATTTAGGAGACTGCCAGTAGGCATTCAGTCGTTTAAAATAATCAGAGAAGAGAACTATCTCTACGTGGACAAGAGCGACATCGTATGGAACATGGTCAACTTGGGGGATAAGTATAACTACTTGAGCCGCCCACGTCGATTCGGCAAGTCTGTACTTGTCGATACGCTGGAGGCGTACCTTGAGGGAAGAAAAGACCTGTTCGATGGGCTGAAGATAATGCAAATGGAGAAAGAATGGAAGCAATATCCAGTCATACGCCTTGACATGAGCCGTGGAGGAGCCAACGAAGAGACTCTGCGCTCATACCTGAACCTGCGCTTTAAGGATTATGAGGAGAAATACAACATTACTCCCGATCCTACCGCCATGCTTGCCGACCGTTTTCACGCCATTATAGCCACTGCCTATAAGCAGACCGGACTGAGAGTGGCTGTCCTCATAGACGAATACGACTCTCCCCTGCAACATTCATGGAAAACTCCCGAACATGAAAAATGCACGGGGGTATACCGTGAAGTATTTGCCATACTTAAAGCTGACGACGAGTACGAACAATTCATCTTCATCACGGGCATCACCAAGTTTACCCAAATATCCCTCTTCTCTGTCCTCAACAATCTGTCCAACATCAGCTTTATGCCTGAATATGCTGCCATCTGCGGCATTACAGAAGAGGAGATAAAAGAGAACTTTATGCCTGAGCTCAAACAGATGAGTGAAGCAAACAACTGGTCTATACAGGAGACTCACGACCGACTGAAAGCATATTACGACGGCTATCATTTCAGCGAGGAGAACATGGTGGACATCTACAATCCATATAGTCTTGTCAATGCTTTAAAGCAACGTAAAATCAAAAATTTCTGGACATCTTCCGGAGCAACATCACTACTTCCAAAGTTTGTTGACAATGCAGAACTTCGTCTCAGCAAATTTGAGAATTGTTCTGTAATGCGCAACACTCTGGAACTGTCTGATGTATCAGGAGGCGGTGCCGAACTATTCCTATATCAGTCTGGCTACCTCACAATAAAAGAAAGCGACGAATTTGGCTACATCTTAGGATTCCCGAATGAGGAAGTAAAGCAAGCATTATACGAAACCGTACTGCCTGCTCTTGCTATGCGCTCTGAAAACGAAATACAGTCGCTACAAGCTGGTCTTTACAGAGAATTGGGAACAGGTCAGATAGACGAAGCTATGAAGTCGTTAAAAGCCCTCATCGCCGACGTTCCATACAGCAACAAGAAACTTGCCTCTATGGATATGGAGGAACGCTACCGCCTCATCATCAGTACCATCCTTAATGCCATCGGCTTGAATGTTGAGGTGGAGCGCATGATGGCAACAGGCAGAATAGACATGACGGTGAAGACCTCACGCTACATCTATGTCATAGAACTGAAATTGCGTAACAACGGTGGCAAGGAAGCTGCCACAGAGCAAATTCTCAACCGTCAATATATGGAACCCTTCAAGGCAGACAAGCGCAAAGTAATAGGATTGGGCATCGAACTTGACGAAGAAGGAAAGGGACTCTTGGATTGGAAGAGAGCGGAATAAAGAGGCTGAGGTTTCCGGTGATATGCCCCGAAATAACGTCTTCATATCCACCATGCAAATATAGTACAAAGAGTAAAAACATGTTACAAAATAAAAATCAATTCTAGAGAATCAAAAAGCTGTTTTTATGGTGTTTTGCTGTGCAAACAGCACCCAAGCTTAACAATAGCGCCACTTTTACACTACAATAGTGCCACTATTAGAGTGTAAAAGTGGCGCTATTGCATGATAAAAGTGGCACTATTGGAGTGTAA
>JABLTK010077234.1_pt1 | contig 11447 bp, 10 predicted proteins | sample 7160131 | NCBI WGS metagenome assembly JABLTK01 (sample SAMN14651221, study PRJNA627086) | human gut metagenome | isolation source: feces | host: Homo sapiens
GGATTTGAACTACCGTTCTCAGCAGCCTGTTTACCGGCAGCTTTGAACGGGAATCAATGTAGATAAACTACGCTCGTAGAAAGTTGTGTGGATTTGTTTTCGGACACGAGTTCAATTCTCGTCGTCTCCACCAAATCTGCACCTAACGAATGATACAATCGTTGGGTGCATTTTTATTGTAAAAAAGCCGAGAAATAAGCACATTTCCGGCAATCATCAAACGATAACAGCCACAGTGAGAAGAAAATCACTGTGGCTGTTTGTCATTTTCGGGGCAAAATAAAACGATAGCAAGCTATCGTTTTATTTTAGGAGTTAACGTTTTCTTTTTGATGCTATCGTTTTCTGATTGGACAGTGTCCTTAAGTATAGATATGACTGTAAATTAACGTTGAAATATGTTGTTTTGACTTGATTTTCTGTAAAAAGTGTGCTATACTACAACTAGATATAAGCAGTAAGCTCCATTGTTTTATAGATGTTCTATATTTATTGCTTTTTATGGTTTCTAAAATAAAAATATACTTTATAATAAAGTAAAAGGGCTCGTTTATTATGAATGTGCATGAAAATGTTAGGACAATAGTTCAAATGAAAGAAAATAACAGTTTTCCGAATTATATTGAATATATACAATTTCCATTTTTTAAGAATATGCAAAAGCATACGAAAATAAATTTTGATTTTCCGCTTACAGTGTTAATAGGAAGAAACGGTTCTGGAAAATCCTCAGTACTTCATGCATTATATGGTGCTCCTGAAAACAAAAGTTGTGCAGATTTTTGGTTTTCTACTGAAGTTGATCCAATTAGAGAAAGTGGCGAACCTAATCGATTTTTTTACGGATATCGTGAAGATAAAAAATCTGAAATAAGAGAAGTTATGAAAAGACGAATAAAACGCAGTTCAGCAACAAAAAAAGATGATCCAGATTATTGGGAAACTTCAAAACCCATAAAACGGGATGGAATGATAAACTTAACCAGATCTTCACCAGTTAAAAAAGAAGTGATATACTTTAATTTTAGAAATGAAATAAGTGCTTTTGATCAGATTTTTTATTTTTCAAAATATAAAAAAGATGAGAGAAAAGATCTGTTACGTAAGCGTTCAAAATATTTAAGTCGTTTATTTAATGGTGAAGCAATGAAATTCCCTGGTCAGGCTGATTCGAAAGTTGGCGATATGTATGAGCTTTCTTCAACAGGACGCGAGAATATCAGCAAAATATTAGGAAAAGATTATGTCAGTATAAAGATTGCAAGACATAGATTGTATAGAATAGAAGGAATCTCAATTTATGTTAAAACTAAAACATCATCAAATTACTCTGAAGCTAATGCTGGGAGTGGTGAAACCGCAATCATAGAGTTAGTTGATAAGATTGAGCGTGCATCCGATCATGCTTTGATTCTTTTAGATGAACCAGAAATATCAATCCATCCAAGTGCTCAAGAGAGATTGCAAGAATATCTTTTAGAAATTATTAAAACGAGAAAAATGCAAATTATTATTTCTACACATTCACCATATCTTATTCAAAATCTACCAAATAGTGCAATTAAACTGTTCGATATGAATTCAGAGGGTCGATTTTTTGTGCGTGAAAATGTTAATTATAAAGAAGCTTTTTTTATTCTTGAAGACTATGTGGTCGATAAAAATGTAATTATATGTGAGGATATTGCAGCCAAAATATTGTTAGAGAAAGTTTTAGTTTCGATTAATAAAGAACAATATTTTAAAATACAATTTTTCCCCGGTGGAGAAAAATCAATAATTCAACGTTTTGTTCCAGCACATTCTGGTAAATTACAAGATGAGCATAGTGTATTTTTGTTTTTGGATGGCGATATGAAACCCAAAGAAAGCATCTGCGTTGATGACTTAACCACTTCACAAATAAAAGATTGCAATTATTTAAAAAAATGTGTAAAAGAAATGTACGGCATGGATATCCGGCCTTTGGTGGATAGTGGATCTGGGAACAAACACATCAATCAAGAATGTGATGAATATATAAATTATCTTCGTTTTTTTCAGAGTAATATAACTTTTCTTCCGAATGAAAAAATTCCAGAGGTTATTCTTTTGGAAAGTCATTTTTGTAAAAATGAATACTCAGAAATCATTAAGGATGTGGAAGTCACCAATTCGAATGCGAAAGAAGTTGTTAAAAGTATTAGTGAATTCGAGTTTGGTGATTCTAATAAATCAGATATAGAGGCTACTATAAAAAAATTAGCTCAACAGTGGGTAAAAGAGGAGTCAGATGACAAGAGGGATATTATTGAGAATTTGACGAATATATTTAATGAAGGGAGTGTAAAAAGACAAGATTATGCAACGGTTTAAAGCGATTGATTTATTTTGCGGGGCTGGCGGTTTGTCTAAAGGATTGTTTAATAGTGGATATGATATTAAGTTAGCTGTTGATGTTGATGAATCTGTACTGAATACATATAGAAGTAATTTTTCTTATTGTCAAGTATTGCAAGAGAATATAAAAAATATATCAGGCAAAGAAATATCTAATTTAACTAACATTAAAAAAGGAGATAATTTTCTATTGGCAGGTTGCCCACCGTGTCAAGGATTCTCTAATATTGGAAAGAGAAATATTGCTGATGAAAAAAATGAGTTGGTATATGATTATGTACGAATAGTTCATGAGTTGATGCCATCTTTTATTCTAATGGAAAATGTTCCAGGTATGTCGAGCGGAATAGGAAAGCACATATTTAATAATGTTGTAACATTGCTTGAATCAAATTATCATTTAGAGTATGCAATCTTAAATGCGGCTGATTATGGAGTTCCTCAAATAAGACGACGTTTGGTGTTGCATGGCATTCGAAATGATGTCAATGATGTGTTAACCCAACTATATGATGTGCATAAACTTGACCTACTCCCAATACCTACACATTCTAATGATAAAAATAGTGCTTTATTACCATGGGTTACAGTTGGAGAGAGTATAATGGATTTACCATCCATAAATGCAGGAGAAAAATACGAAACTGAAAAAATTCATAACCATGTTTGCAGAAACCTTTCAGATGTTAATATTATGAGACTCAAAGAAATTCACAAGCATGGCGGTTCTCGTACATGCTTACCAAACAGTTTAGTTTTAGAATGCCATAAAAAACGTAATGTATCATACACTGATACTTATGGCGTAATGAGCCTTAATAAACCTGCACCAACAATGACTGCGGGTTGTACTGTTTACTCAAAAGGAAGATTTGGACATCCAACACAAGACCGTGCGATCTCAATAAGAGAAGCTGCAAGATTACAATCTTTTCCAGATGATTTTGTTTTTACTGGTGGAATAGATAGTATGAGTTTGCAAATAGGAAATGCTGTTCCTCCAAATCTTGCTGCTGCAAGTGCATCAAAAATATATGGGTTTATGATTGATTATCAAAAGTTTTTAGATCAACAACATTTGTAAAATTATAAAAGTAAGTTTATGGAATACTCTTAGAAATATAGAGAAGATTATTCTACAAATGCTCAGATTAAGTTAAGCAATTTTTAAGAAGTTAGATTGGTGATTCCACCCATTATATTTTATATTCAAAATAGAGTCTGAATACGGAACTGTGTAAATGGCAATAATACCCACAGAAAAATCTGGAGGTAAATTGTTATGAAAAGAGAACACGGTTTGAATGAAAAGGAAATGGAACTTGTAAAACTGCTGATGGCAGACTGTCACAACACAGGTGATGTTCAGAGTATGTTAAAGCGATTATTTGCTGGAACAATTGAGCAGATGCTTGAAGCTGAAATGGATGAGCACCTGGGTTACGAGAAGAAATCAGTTGCCGGAAACAACTCAGGGAACAGCCGCAACGGGTACGGCAAAAAGACAATAAGCAGTGATTACGGCGATTGTGAAATTGCTGTGCCTCGTGACAGAAACGGTGAATTTGAGCCGAAAATCATTGAAAAAAGACAGACCCGTACAGATTAAATTGAGCAGAAAATCATGGCGATGTACGCCAAAGGAATGTCTCAGCGTGACATTGAAGATACGCTGCGTGAAATCTACGGTTCTGAAATTTCGCAGGGATTGATTTCACGTATAACCGACAAGATTCTTCCTGAAGTAAATGAGTGGCAGAACAGACCTCTGGACAAAATACATCCGGTGATTTTCTTTGACGGAATCGTATTCAACTCAAGCAAGGACAATAAAATTATCAGCAAGTGTGTGTACTCTGTTCTGGGTATCAATATGGAAGGACAGAAAGAAATTCTCGGCACATGGATATCTGAAAATGAGTCTGCAAGTTTCTATGCAAGCATATGCTCAGACCTGAAAAACCGCGGTGTTACGGACATTTTCATTGCTTTCCATGACAATCTGACAGGACTTTGTGAGGCAATAAATGCGGTCTTTCCAAAAACCAGAAATCAGCTGTGTATAGTTCATCAGATAAGAAACAACTGCAAATTTGTGCCATACAAGGACAGAAAAGTAGTGTGCGCCGACCTGAAGAAAATCTACAGTGCAGTTAATCTTGATGACGCTGAATACTCTAAAGAAGAGTTTCGTGAAAAGTGGGACAAGAAGTATCCGAACATCATAAAATCCTGGGACAAAAACTGGGAAGAACTGACAACATTTTTCGAATATCCACAGGAGATTCGTAAGATAATATATACAACAAATGACGTTAAGAGTTACCACAGAATGGTGAGAAAATTCACAAAATCAAAGTCGATTTTCCCGACAGACGATTCCATTCGCAAGGTCATCTATATGAGCGTAAAGGAAATCTCAAAGAAATGGACTATGCCAGTTAGAGACTGGGGACTTGCGTACTCGCAGTTTGCGATTTTCTTTGAGGACAGGTTAGCAACCTGACGGCTGTTGAGGACGCTGCCCTCAAACTCCCGAGGTTTATCCGCTTTGGAGATATCCGGTGGAATAATGAAAAACGACGACATTTCTGCCATCGCTTTCCATCGTTTTATCTCACAGCCTGCGTCTGGTCGCTCCTCAGCGTTGCCACTTTTGGCTACATTTTTAGTATTGTCATTAATTTTGGGAAAATGGCATTTACACAGTTTATTTTTCAGACCCAGGTCGGATACTCAATTAATGGGTAGCCTCCTACTTGATTTTTTATCGTAGTTTCCGTTTTAACATAATTTTTTCGCAGAGTCTAGTAGAAACTTTTTGGTTTTCAAATAAATTTATTATTGTATAACAATTTTAAATGCTGATATGTTTGCATTTTTGAATAAGTGTTCGTATTTGTAAAAATCATTTAGACTAATAACTTTCAAATGACCTACTGTACATTCACTTATGCCAAATAATGAACATACTTCTTTTTCATAAATTTTAGGGATGTTCTTTTTTTCAGTTCTAAGTAAGAAGTAAACGCCAGGATTTTTATTTTCAAAATATTCAGAACAGTAATTAGGCAAGTGTTCGTTTATTCTTAAATCTAATTGTTCTTTAACGGATTTTTCAATATGGTGATAATTAGGATAATACTCGCTTATGAAATCATTCCATGTTGCTATGTATTTTTCTATATCAATTTCATATTCATATGTTGCGCTTTCAAGAAGCTTTTTGTCTGTTGTATGACAGGAAAAAGCAAAAGAATAATAATCAAGGCCGTTTTTGGATCCATCAATGAAAAAAGAATTCAAGCCTTTATTTTTAAAGTATTCATACTTTTTCCTACTAAATTCTCTTTTTTCAGCAGGTGATAGTAGATTAAGAAATGAGTATGAATTAAAGTATGCAACATCCAAAAAAATATCAACAATTGCCATTTTACGGAAATTATAATCAAAAGCTAATTTGCAATTCATATTTCCTTCGGATTCATACATTTCCCTTGCGCTAGAACATTCAAATAAATCAAGAATGTGTGAAAGATTTGCAAAACTAGTTAAATTATTATCAATTTGCAACATCATTTCCTTCATTTCAAAATTTGTTTGTTCTCTAATAAGTATTCTTGTAAGTTCATTTACATAACCTACACATCCAATTGACATATATGGAATGTTCCTTGGAACCCTTAAATTAAGGGCTTGAATTATACTGTTCAAGGTTTCTAATATATCTTTCAATTTGTACGGAAAATTTTTTTCAAGACCACATTTTTCTGTCCAAAAAATCAAGCGACCCAGGGTGTCATTTGTAAAATGACTCAAATAAAAATCCTTATATGTTTTATTAACAAGTAAATTCATAATTTAAACTCCTTTATAATATCCTATTGTTTTTTATAATCTTCGTAATAGTATCTTCAAATACAATCCTTCTAAGATCACAATTATTAGATATCAATGGTTGAATTAATATTTCATGTAAATTATCAACATTATGTCCAATAACAATTCCTTCTATAAATGATGTTGTATCATTTATTTCAATTATATCTTCTTTATTTTCAGCAGTGGTAATAATTCGAAATTCTCTTTCATCTTTCCAATCTGAAAGTTTATAGAAAAAGTTATGTTCTACAAAGCCTGAATTACATGAAATTATAGCTTGAAGGGTATTATGGTTATTGGACTTTATTAAATTATACATTTTATTTAGGGAACTATTAGTGATTAGATGTGTAGAGTGTGAATTAAGATATTGAACATAACCGAAAGTAATATCTATAGACTGTTTTTTTATTGTGTCAAACAATTTTTGTTTATTTATTACTAAGCATACTCCTGTGCTGTTAGAAGCATATTGTGCCCACATTCTAGGCAATGCAAATCCTCTTCCAGTAACATTTGCTCTGATTTGATCGAATGTTAGAGTTTCACACATTATATCATAATCACTTTGATTAAATTGATCAGTTGATAGGCATAAGATTTTTATTTTTTTGCGATGTGTTGATAAGTATTTTTTAATTTCTTTCGCCTTGCTTATATTTTCAGTGTTACTAAGATCTTCGAAAATTAATTTTGGACGTTGCTCAAAAATATCATTTGTAGAACATAAATTTGAAAATCTTAAAACTTTTGAGTATAATATTTTGTACGCATTTTCCATGGATGTATAGTGATATAAATATTTTTGGGTATCAACCTGATCAATTGTTTTCCAAATTTCATATCCCATTATTATGCCTCCTTGTATATGTATAATAAATTTAGGAGTAATTTAGAGAGAACCCAAATAAAAACTCTTGATTATAATGATAAATATGTGTAGATAGAGAATTCTACTTATTTTCTTTTAATAAATCAATTACATATCGAGATTCTTCTGTTATTTTTACAGTTTTGGCAAAATCATGAGCCTTTTTAAAATCAATAGGAATATTCGCCATGAGAGGCAGTAATTCGGTTGAGCTGCTATTTTTTAAACATACATTTACCTTATTCTCATTAATATGAAGTTTTAGCAATTCGATAAGCTTCTTTTTGTATTCAATTACTTCTTCTGGTTCAGCTCCGCCAAGGTATCTGCTAATGGCATCATTAAGTTCATCTTCAGAAACTTTAGTATGATCTACAACTGAACGAGCATATGTAATTGCTACAACGCTTTGACAATGCTGAAATATTGATGAATCTGCCTCCATGCTCTTCCAAACGTCAATGTCATATCTTACAAGTGCAACACCTTCAAGCATAACAACGAAAATTCTTTTTTCTTCTTCTGTTGTAACAACAGAAGTAAACATCGCATTGAGTGCATTTTTGATTGTTTTTGAAATGATTTTTTGAGCACTTTCACTGCCTATAGTCATTATTTCGTCTACGAGTTCATTAACAGCTTTGGATAAGTCGCCATCACTATAATTAACTCTATACTCACGAGAAAATGCCCCCATACGATCGCCGACAATCTCCATTTGAGATTCCAATTCCTTGTTACGAAACATATCTCTTAATCTTGATTCCATAGCGTCTAATTTGGCATTTGCTTGTGCAACAAGTTGTGTTACTTCTTTTTTTGCACGTTCACGTGCTTCTGTTTGACCAGTTAAATTTTCTATTATGTCTTTTACTTTTGCCATTAATATGACCTCCTTATAAAAAATTGAACTAGAGTCTGTTGACACTAAACTCAAAATATGATATGATAAATACATGAATATCACAAAAGAACAGTACGCAAGAATCGAAAAGTATTTTCCGGTTCAGCGTGGGAATGTAAAAATCGACAATTACACATTTATCAACGCTATCTTGTATATTGCCGAAAACGGGTGCAAATGGAGGGCACTTCCAGAAAAATACGGCAAATGGAATAGCATTTACCAAAGATTTAAAAGATGGTGTGAAAATGGCGTAATACAGCGTATTTTTAATGCATTGCAGCAGGAAAAAATTATCGCGATCAAAGTACAAGTGCTGGCTTTGGACAGTACCTCTTGTAAACTGCACCCTGACGCACATGGTGCTTTAAAAAACATGGACAACAATGTATCGGGAAATCAAAGGGTGGATGGAATACCAAGCTTCACGTGGTATCCGCAAATGACAAGGTCATTGTTGAAATGCACTTATCCGGTGGAAACTGTCACGACGCCCCACAAGGAAGAATCTCAATTGAAAACATAGGAGATAGCTATTTGGGAATTCCGTATTTAATGGATAGAGCCTATGAGGGTGATAAAACAAGAGAACTTTGCCAATCCTTCGGACATAAACCGGTTGTCCCACCAAAGAAAAACCGCATAAATCCATGGGAATATGACCATGAACTATATAAGCAAAGGAATATTATCGAAAGACTGTTTCGATGGCTAAAAGCGTTTCGTAGAGTGTGTACAAGATATGATAAACTTGATGTTATCTTTCTGTCATTCGTTCAAATCGCATGCATCTTCACGTGGCTAAAATAGTGTCAACAGGCTCTATATTCATGCTATTTTGTCTATAAGTGATATTTTATAATTCTACTTTACCAAAAAACTCAAATCATGTCAAGCAATTTGGCACAAGGTGCAAAATTCAGGCAAATCATGACGAAAAAACTCGGTATTAGACAGAAAAAGCCTAATACCGAGTTTAACTTTATTTTTTTCCTTTTTGATTACCCTCCACTTTTGAAATAAGAAGAATGGTATTGAGAAGATACTTCTTATTCTTCTGACTGAACCCGGATACAACATTAACCATACTGCCCAATGACATATTAGAAGCCAGTTTTTCATTGAGTTTCTGATATTCAATCTTATTCTGACATCTTCCAAGCAAGTAATCTACCGGAACATGGAAATAATCAGCGAATTTTATCAGCATAGCTACACCAGGAGGAGTAAGCCCTTGTTCATAATGTGCTAAAGTACTTTCACTGATATTGAATTTTTTTGCAAATTCTTTCTGTGTAAAACCACTGTTTTTTCTTAGTTCAGCTAATATGCTTCCGATGATGTTATTCAGTGATATCGAATCTGATTTCATGGTCTCGCTCCCAATAAAGTGATGATACCTAAATTATAATATAAAATACAGTTTTATTGTTAAAATCCGCATTATTTATGATGATTAAGTAGAAATATGTAGATTAATAAGTAGTATTAGTACTGTTAAGCGTAGTATTTATACAGTGAAGAACGTTCCTGATAAATAGGACAAAATTGAAAGAACCTCTTGCAAATTATGCAAAATAAAGATATAATAGGAGATAAGTTTAATGCTTGCCAAACAAATCAAATGGGAGATGATATGAATGCGAATCGCAGTATGTGATGATAATACTGTTATGCTGTCAAAATTGAAGGAAATAATCTGTGCTGATTTTTCTGTTTATCCAGATGAGTTTGACATACTGACTTATTCTTCCGGTGCATTGCTGCTGAATGCACACAAACAGGAAGCCTTTCAGATAATTTTTCTGGACATTGATATGCCAAAAGTATCGGGTTTTGATGTGGCAAAAACACTTCGTGATGATTTTTCAAATTGCTTTATCATTTTCATAACCAGTCATTCTGAACTGGTATATGAGAGTATGGATTTTCAGCCGTTTCACTTCATTCAAAAGAATTGTGAGATCTCAATAGAAGAAAGCATGTCCAGGATAGTGAAGAAACTGATGAAACACATGAAGCAATATGAAAAAGTGATTCTAGAAGACAAGGAATCTGGCAGACATGCTGTCTACATTCATGATATCATGTACATAGAGAGCGAGAAGCATTATTTAAATTACTATATTGCCGGAATAAATACTCCTATTAGGGAAAGAGGAAGCATAAAGGAATGCGAAGAAAGATATGAAAGATATGATTTTGTAAAAATACATAAGAGATACTTGATTAATCTGAGATATTTGGTGGATTTTGATGGAAGCAGAAATGAAGTAACAATCAGTAAAATTGACAAAAAACTAACCATGAGCAAGAATTACAAGAAAAATGTAGATGAAAAGTATACGTTGTATCTGAGGTCGATGTTATGAGTATATTGTGGGATTTGTTTGAAATCGCTGTCAATTTCTTTCAAGGTTTTATCATGACTTTTTTTGCTTATGCTTACCTTGGAGACAAGAATAATAGAAAATTCTTGAAAAGCAGTGGGGTCTTGTACGGTATTGTTCTAGCAACTACAATCTCCATATTGGATTATTATATGGTATTTGAGAATTTTTACGCACTTCTGTATATTGTAATCATCTTTTTGTATGCTGCAGTTAGCTTAGAAGGTACATGGCTAAAAAAGGCGTTTGCATCTGTTCTGCCAGTTCTGATTGTACTTGTTCCATCTGCGTTAATTTCAAATTTTACAGCGTTTCTTTTCAAAGCAAGCTTGTATGATATATGCTCGAAAAAAACTATTGACCGGTTTATCACAATTATTGCGGTACAGTTTGCGATAATTTACATTATGGCTATTCTATTGAAAATGCTGAAAAAGAACGAAAATGGAAAAAATTCACTGGCAGTTACAGAATGGGTTTTAATTTCAGCAGTGCTTGTTATCAGTATTATTATCGGATCATTTCTAGATATGCTGTCATTAGAGGGGATATCCCATGGAAGCAGAAGATATTTAGTGTTTTCTTTGGCTGGAATTATATTGATCAATGTTGTAGTATGTTATCTGGTTGTGGATTTAGGTAAAAAGAATATAGCAATGAGAGAAAACGAGTTGCTTAGATTACAGCAGGAGTACAATAAACAGTATGTAGAAAATGCAGATACAGAATACGATTTGATACGGAAAATGCGTCATGATTTTAGGGACAATTATTCTGCGCTGTATACCCTGCTTTCTGATGGAAACGTAGATTCAGCAATGCAGCATATTGAAAAGCATTTGGATAAGTTGGTGAAAACAGAAACATTTGTACATACTGAAAATGACATTGTCAATGCAGTAATCAACAGCAAATTGTCAACAGCGAGGTCGTTTGGAATAGAAGCGACATGTCTGTCTGTTTCGGCTTTTCATGAAGTTGACGATATTGATCTATGCAGGCTGCTGTCCAATATGCTGGA
>JABLTK010119362.1_pt1 | contig 11443 bp, 15 predicted proteins | sample 7160131 | NCBI WGS metagenome assembly JABLTK01 (sample SAMN14651221, study PRJNA627086) | human gut metagenome | isolation source: feces | host: Homo sapiens
CTCAGTTTCTTTGAGATCTGATCATGAAGACCCAAACGAGCAGTTCCATAGACAGCTTGTCGCATAATAGCAGCCGAGAGGCCAGCATATAACTTCGTAATACCTCCCTCACTGACAATCATACGAGCCATCTTCAAGGAACCCATACGTGCTTCACCATTTCCAACCACTTGCATTTGTACACGAGTTTTCAATAAATCGACAGGGTGGACACACATTGTCGCTATGACAGCGGCACTTCCACCAGCAACATAAGGCTTGAGAGCCATAGCCATAGGATGTTCGGAACTCATACTTATAGAGAAGAAAATAAAAGACAGAAAGTAGGAAATAAAGATAATCTGACCTAAACTAGAAGAGGTCAATAATCACGAAATAGGTCACGTTAATCACATCTGATTCGACGAACCAAAAATAGACCAATCATCGTTTGGAGTTGATTCACTCATGGCGGTAGAGAATCCACTGGTTTCCTCTGATTAGTGTGCTTTTCTAGTGAAGACAAAGCTTACCAATGAGTTGAGCTCATTTTAACAGCAATTATTGACAGTATGGTTCCTCATATATCAGAACTAACCTTGTAAAACAATTCTTCAACTGATGATTCTCTGTACGCTATCTGCACACGCAGTACATATGTATTGTTATAATTAATCACCTATATTACTTTCCTTTCATAATCAATTTGGTGTTTCTTTGATTCCAATTCATTGCCATTTCTTAGATCCTAACTTGAATATTGGTTCATTAATATGATTGGTCGAAAGATTCGTTTCCCAATTATTCTTGTTCCCTCCTCTATCTTCGTTTGCTGTGCTCTGCCGCGAGATTGGATTTGGTGTCAGAATTGCTTCCTTGATGGCTGAAATTCCGGTGAAGATTGAGAAAATCTGTAGTCGATTACAGACTCTCCTAGATCAGTGGATCGATAGTGTTCCCATCATCTCCGAAGCCTCTGCATCAACTCTTATATCTCAATTTAATCTTTATTCGACAGTGATGAAAGACTACCCCAAAAAAGAGGAGTGGGCACTGCACGATATGCCCTATCTACTGATGCAAACTGTTTCTCAACTATGGGACAAGGAAGAAAATACAATGAAATTGATCCAGCTTGGAATTGTCAATGCCATTCATTCGATCTACACTTGTTTGGTTCCCGTGTTATTATCGATGAATCGGACTTCTGAAAATCGGTTACCTGAATTTCTCTCATTGCTTTCCATTCTAGTATCCAAGAATTGGATGGATGATTCATAGAGTGAAGCACCCAGTGATAAGACATCAGATGATCAGTGGAACTCCGTACTCAACAGTCTCCAAGAGACCTTCATTCCTCCTCTACTGCATGATATGATCTCGTATCCAGAAGTATTCATTGATCTTCCAACCCATTCCTAGACTGCAATTGAAAATAAACGACAGATGTGTTTTACAATCGTATCGTTCTTCTCCTCCAATCCCAAAACTGTTGCAAAACTGTTTAGTGTTCATCAAAACGAACTAATCACACTTTCAAAACGAGCTCTTGATCAAGAAGGTTGATTTGATCAGTATTCCTTATCAGTAGATTTCCCTACACAATGCACTACCATTGAGATTCTCTATCGTCTCCATCTGATTGCTCGTGCTACTAACAACACCACTCTTCAATCTCTCATTCATGACAATTGTCCTGTTGATGTGTCTACACTTAAACAGACAGATTTCATTAGCCAAGCACGTCACATGTTGAACGAGTATAATAAGAAGACAGCGAATGCAGTTCAAAGCATTCCTATTCATTCCTTATTTGTTGTGTCAACTAAGACAGAGACTTCATTAGGAACGGTTCATTGGTACTTAGCATTTCGAGTGATGAATTGTAGGCTTGATTTGGGTAAAGAGACAATGAGTTGCTATATTGAAATAACAGATGATAGCCAACAGAGTTCTGATTTACAGCTTCTTAGTATTCGGTATTCCTTCCTTCCTTATATGACTCATAGCTGGTCTTCTCTCACATCCCTGGATCTCATTGATCGTGTGTTTTCCCTTCGAATTGTGTATACTCTTTCTTCTTCTTCTGAGAATGATTTCTTGTTACCATTCCTTCCATCAAACGAGAACTCTCTTTGTATTCGCATTGCTTTCTCAAATCAAGATGAATTCAGTATATGCAAAAAGTATCTCGATTCTCATCCATATACGACACTCTCTGTGCAAACAGCTGCTTCTGTTAAAGCTTCTCTTTCGAATCGAACTGAACTTTCTCTTAGCCAGACTGCTCATGGATGCAAATCCTCCGTTGTGGCCTTACCAACGATGCGATCTTCTGTAATTGGTCAGCCTATTGAACAAGGAACATTGAAGGATGCAGTTCCCGAGAAGACGGTGGTTCCTGCTACCCAAGAAAGTGAAGTGTTGAGTCCAGTCACTCCCGAGAGGAAGAAGTCTTCGGCCGATGTTTTGGGATCATTACATTCGACTCCTGAGCGACCTGAAAAGAAATCAGAAGAGATGAATCAAGATGTGAAAGAAGAGAACCTGGATAAAGAAAATGGGGTTGAAGAGAAGCATACTGTCAATCAAACCGAAGTAAACATGGCGAAACAATCAAAAGAGATCGAGAAACCAGTGGAGACGTTACCTATAAAGAAAATTACGTCGAAGAAGACAACAAATGGACGAAACAAAGGATCCAAGGAAGATGTTAGTAGTCAACTGGCTGCATTAACTCGTCGTCGTCCTTCTGGGTTCCTCTCTCAACTAGCAGAAGCAATGGAAGATAGAACGGTTAAAGAAAATCCAAAGTTGAATTCCATGAACCAAGCTCTACCAACAAATTCAACAAAGAAACCTCTGAAGAAGAAAGAGGGAAGAAAACAAATTCCTTCCAAAGATAATTCTGCCACACAACTCCACCAGACTCCTCTTCCATCTGTCTCCAACCCTCAATCTCCATCCGCACCTCCCAAGCCAACTCCATCCACATCCAAGTCAACTTCAACCTCACCAAACCAAGTTCCACCATCATCCAAGTCAATTCCATCATCACCAAAGCAAATTCCAACCGCATCCAAACCAGTTCTACCTTCACCCAAACCCTTGAAACTTCGTCATCCTGATCCAGAAGACTTCAGTGACGACGAAGAAACCCTTCCTATCAAACGGAAATGGAATCTATCGGAGAAGCAACCTAAACGTACTGCTACAGCACAGACAGCAGGACGAAAGAAGGCAAAACTGGTGGAGCCTGCAACAATCGAAGAGAAGCAACTAGAGATGGAAGAATCAAGCGATTGGGAGTCCGATCCGCAAAACGAAGTGAATGCATTAATGGACAAATTCAAAACCATTCTTGCCACTCCAAAGATTAAAGCGACTTCAACCGAATCCAGTCCATCATCCAATGGAAGCGAATCTGATGATGATCTGGACGACCCAAGCATTCTAGCGGTCCAGCAAGCCTTCACAAGTTGGTGAGTGATCGTGTAATCAGTCGTAGCACTCCTACTACAACAAAAGAAAGAGAAGAAGAGACAGATCCAACAGGCTCGGAAGCAGATGGAGGAAGGAGTACGAGGAGGTATGGAAAAATTGATGCAGACTTCAGAAGAACGATTCCAAGCCATTCTGAAGACAACACAGACCGAATCTACACAACTCCTTCAGGCTCTGAAGAATGAAGTCAGTGCTCTGCAAGCTCTTCGAGAGACCTTTGAATCGGAATCATCAGAACGATTACATCGCATTCAATCGATCGAGAAGAAGGCTTCGGAGCTCCAGAAGGGACTTGAAGTGGATGCAGCATCACGAACAATTGTTGAGAAATACAAACAAGAAGCCAAAAAGCTGCAAGAACGTGTCAATGCAGAATACAAGAAACGAGTGAAAATGATACAGAAGAAGAACTCTCTAAAGAAACGAAATGAAATACAGGTAGCTGAGGAAGAAAAGAAGTCACTTGTAGAAAATGATGCAGATCACGCTCAATTCATTGTCTGGATAGGTAGATTGTGTATATCTTTGTTTCTTGACCGCAAATCACTTTTTAACCATTATCTGTTATGAAATCGATAATCGTGGTTTTTCAAGTTTAATAGCAGACCTCTTTCGCTTATTCTCTTTCTCATATTTCTGCGATGAACAGCCATTTCTTGTCTGCCGTTGCTCCTTATATGAAAAAGGAGGTCTTGACACATCAACAGCAAGTGTGTCGACTCTATAAGCATAGTTTGAGGGCATTGCTCTCCTGGTCAACTGATCGGGATCATTTCATGGAGCAAGCTCTAGAACTGAGAAAGAGATTTCGCGACAATGCTTCTCTTGATCCGAACTCTGCGTAGGCTCCATTCTCTGTTAGGGTTATTTATAGAGAAGCTAAGAAACTGTTGGATGATGGCCTGAAGGAGTATGCGAAAATGGAGCACCCCGATCCTTATGTTCGTAGGTTCTGAATGGAGTCGCTTCATTCCTAGAGTCCTGGTACCCTGGTGGTGCTACTTACATGAGAAATGCTCCTCCTCCAATGAATGTAGCCTCAAACGGTCAGTGTCATTTGTAGGTGGTTTATCCCCATGGTGTGCCCAAAGAGGTGGAGGAATCGGTTGTTCCCATCCATCCCGATGGAACTCCTTACAATTGGAGACCGAACAACGATCCTATTCTTGTTGACTTCCTAGGAAAGAAGATCTACGGTTTTTAATTGCTTACAGAAATTCGATAATATATCTTAATGTGACAGGGTGTTTGTTGAGTTCATCCTTCCTAACAAACAGTATACTCCTTTTTACGAAGTTCTTCCAGCACCTTTTCGCACCTCTGACTCTCCTCAAAAACAGTTTTCAACCCATAAATCTCTGTTAGATTCCCTTCACCTGTTGCACAAGCTATAGCCTTCTCAATGTATCCTTTGATTTCTTCCGTATGACCCTTCATCAGGAGAATCTGAAGTAAAGCTAGATATGCAGAGAAGCAATTTTCATCCTTTTCCAATGCTGTCTTCAAGTACTGCATCGCCTCTTCATCCTTCTGGCTCACATTCATCACCAGTCGCGCCATTGCTACATATCCCTGCGGGTCATCGGGAACGGTTTCCACTGCTTGCGAATACATCTCCTGTGCCTTCAGATACTGTCCTTTGAAGAACAAGGTATCGCCATAAGCACAAAGAACGTCACCTGACTGAGGGTCCAACTCATATGCTTTCTTGAGAAGATCGAGACCTCTACTCTTCATCATCTTCAGATATACATACTTGTCAATATCGTCTTGAATATAACATGCTGCTAAAGTGATATAAGCATATGCTGATGGCCGAATTTCGATGCTCTTCTGCAATTCCTAAAAACTGAACGAACATAACAATTCACACATTCACAGCCTGGAGCGTATTTCCAACAGTCTGTGCCACGTATCCACGCACTAGGTGTGCTTCTGCTTCCTTAGGGAATTTCTCGACCTCGATATCAGCTAGACGAATTGCCGCCTCTGCGTCCACTGGAACCATGCAGCAGGCATATTTAGAGTAAAAATTGAGCCAATTTGCCTGGACACCTCGCTCCTGGAGAGTTTCCATCTTTGCGAACACTTCACCTGCTTTACGGTTCTCACCACACAAATAGAGCCACGTAGCTGTCTCCAGCAGTGCATTGAACAACTGGGAACACTGCATCTCCGGCTTCGCAGCCATCGCAAAATCTTCGGCTGCCCGCTTGAACATCTGACTCTTCTTCAAGATTCCACCTCGCATGAGATACAAATCTCCCTTTGAAAACACTAGATTCGGAGTTGGTCCTTCAGAGTTGATTAACTCTGTTAGTACCTTGAGATCCATGTTAAATGCGTTGTATGTAGCACTTCTCTCACTCCCATAAAATGCTAAACGAGAAATGCAAGTTGCTTTTGACGGAGTAGGAGGTTTGTAGAGCGGATCACGAGAACGACGAGTCATTTCAGTCTTCGCTAGACGAGACCCAATAGAAGTTTCCAATTCAGAGATCAGCTGCTGAACACGCTCTGGAAGAGACTGATTCTTGGCTTCCAGGAGACTTACTATGGTCAAATCACGAAGAGCCTTTTCTTCTTCGCCTCTCTTCGCGTAGGCTTCACCACGATTGATATACCCTTTCGAATCCAGAGGAAATAGTGAAATGACCTCTGTAAAGTCATTCAAAGCATTGCTGTACTTTTCCTACTCTCTGATATCGAATACACTAAACTCTACCATTAGGAAATAGACTTGAGCACGATTCTGGAAGAGGAGACGACGACGCTCCGGATCATTTGTTCCAAGAAGTTTAATACCCCTTGTATAACATAAAATTGCCTATATATCACCAAAAGAATGCTTCATCCACATTCTGGTACATTCTGGCAGTAGTAAAGCTCATTGCCTTACCAAGAGCTTCTTCGACTGTCTTCAGGCTTGAAGCATCATAGGTTCCATCAGGAGGAGCTGTAGTTTTCTCTTTTAGTTCTTCGAGGGGTTTACATGGTTCTTCTTTTGGCTTTGGAGACTTCTTAGTGGACTTCTTCTTGTGGCTGTAATAATAGAGAGAAAGCACGGTGATTGCAGCAGCTGCAGAAGCAAGAGCAACGGTATATTTACGGTCTAAATATGATTCTTTTGTTATTATTATTACCCATTTCCTTGTTTCTGTCTTCGTTTGAGAATGTGCAATCGCTGTGTTAAAAGGAGGGCGATCGTTGAAATGATTTAGTTAAGACAACAAACTAACTAGGATCACATTATCATAGCTATCAGGTGGTTGCAAGTACACCTCATACGAATATCAAGATTATGCTGTTGGTGATAGCATTCCATACTTATGTTTTGCTAGTCGCAACACCTCTTCATGACTCTTTGATCTTCGCTTCATCACCATTTCCTTCCTCTCTTTTTTACTATCACTTATGATCAACGAATGCAACTCATTGTCTTCTTCAAGAAGAGCACGTAGTTGCATAATGCAGATCCCTCCACACTTATTCTCTATATCTGAGTCTTCTCAAGCAAACTGACTTCCAAGATTCAGTTCCTTGATCTCTCTCCAGAATCCCAATCGAATATTATCATAGATGAGATAACCCCCTTCATTTTCAATGTGACAATGAACTAGAGACAGTGTTTTCACTTGCTCCAAAACACGTTCCAAGTCAGGAGCAGTGAGTTCTTGAAGTCCTTCATCACCAAAGGGATTCTCGCTAAGTTCCGCTTTCTCTAATGATGGCAGACATCGCCGCTGCAACAGAACGGCAACATTCCGCATTCCCTTCTTCTTGATTTGGTTCTTTGCAAGCGAAAGAAACTTTAACCTTTGCAATGGCTCATCTAGAACAGCTCCTGATAGAACCTGGAGTAATTCCGTACTAAGAGAACAATTGCTGAGATTGAGGGAAGTCAACTGTCTCAACATTCTGTGACGAATAGCAGAAGCGAGACAAATCATCGCAGAATATGCTATTGGAATTGAAGAGAGTGTCAACTTTCGCAATCGTGGATACCTATGAACGTCGATTTGATTGAAAAGAAGTTGAAGTGTGGACGTTGAAAGTGGATTCTCTACCATTCATTCATGTCTATTAGATCTACCACTCACATCAATCTCTTGGAGCAAGATACGCTCTTCACTTCCCAATGAATTGAGAAGACTCGTGCCACCACGTCCTTTGATTCCATTCCCAGAAATACACAAACGTTGAATGAATACTGACTGACTAATATGATTGAATAGCTTTGCTAATGCGATAGCTCCCTTGTCTCCAATTCGATTGTTCGACATATCAATGTCGTAGCATTTGAGCAAGTGATTGTTGATAAACAGAGATACAAATGCATCAATCCCTTTGACTCCAATACGTTGATTGGGAATATGAAGTGAGTCAAATTCAGGACACTGCTGTGTAGCTAACACCGATACCAATTGAATCAGATGCGCATCACTCAAGTACCACTTGTCCTTAGGCGATGGAAGAATTGTAATGGAATGAAGCGTTCGCAAATACGGTAGACACTCCAGATAGGCATTAAAAAGCGCAGGTACGAGAGGCGTATCAGAAATTGTCAACGATTCAATATTTACTTCGTTTGGAGTTGTCTTCATCCACATCTCTGCGAGAATAGGAAAACTCGAGAGAAAGAGATGGAGATCCATAGCCGATAAACCTTTTACTATTGATCAATTTTAGTGGTCATCAATACAGTGAAAATGGTGACAATGCAATATTTGTCGTAATCCCCATAAACAGTCCTTTGTAAACGAATGAAAGGTGATAGATGTGATAATCTATTTGTAACTCCTTTGCAACAAACGGTTCACAGAGAGATTCTTTGTTCTGTCACTTGATGATGCCTTCCGCAATTCCTCGATTGAAACTGGCGAACATTGTTCAATCGAATCCAGGAAGGAGTCCATGAATGGTGATTGTTATTTCGCAATCAGTGAAGAGAAGGGATCCAATCCGTATCCCCAAAGGTAGAATGAGTCCTTTATCCTCTGGGATATCAAGGATGAGCCCTATGGACACACTTCTTTGTCGAATAGCGCATAATGTCCATTTCTATTACAAACACGATTATCACTACATAGGAACATATATTCCTTCCTTATACAACTGAGCTATCACATCCTTGTACTTAGTCTTGGAGACATTTCTCTTCAACTTCATAGTGGGAGTTAGCATTCCATTTTCAATTGTCCAATGCTCACAATCCAGATATATGTTCTTCAGTTTCTCAAATCCACACAACCTGCTCTCGTTCTCCACCTTCTTCATTTCATCAAATACTACAGCCTTCACAGCTGGATCCTTGCAAAGGTCCTCAAAGGATATTCCTTCCTCTGGAATATGTCTCTCCTTCAGACATTGTCTCAGATGATATTCACTTGGGATAACAACAGCAACAAGATAGGATTGATACGAATCGCCATAGACAAAAAGGTTCGCCACAAGAGGACACGCCTGATACACACCAGTAATCTTATCAGGACTGATATACTCGCCCTGTGACAATTTGAAAATGTCCTTCTTTCGATCCACAATCTGCAGAGCTCCATATTGATTCCAAATGGCAATATCACCACTGTGGTACCATCCATCCTCATCGAACGTGGCTGCATTGATTTGAGGCTGTCGATAGTATCCCTTTATTACATTCACGCCACGGAAGCAACACTCGCCACGACCATCACAAGGCACACCAGGATTGGACACAGTTCCATCAGCCTCTACGATCCGTCCATGTACCTTATCAGTCACGAGATATCCCATCTCAGGCACTGATACCAACTTTGCCTCCATGGCCTTAATCGGACATCCACAGTGATCAAACGTGTTGAAGTCGGAGGGCAACGACACACAGGCACCTCCACTTGTTTCTGTTGCTCCCAGTCCCTGAAGGACATTGGTTCTATACCTCATACTTGGTCAACAGGACTACAAGAACAGAACTCGCAAGAAGAGAAGATTGTCAGCAGTAATAGGAGCTGAGCCCGTTACCATAGCACGCACATTATCCAGTCCGACAGAACGAAGAAGAGGGGCAAAGACCAAGTTATCCCAGAATGGACACTTATTCGTGTTGTAGTGAAGAATGGTGTATTTCTATCAATAACAGGATTCCTATAGCATTACCTTGTTCTTGAAGGCAAGATCAAAGATACTTCGCTTTATCCAACTGCTGTTCTTCACGCCCTCTTTCACTTTTCCAATAATTCGCTCCAATAACCGCGGAACCGATGCAAACACACTGGGTCGCAACTGCTTGAAATCATCCACGATCTTTCGAGTATCACCCTGACTAAAGCCGATTCCCATTCCAGCAGCAATGCAAGCAGTCTGCATAAAATGCTCAAATGCATGAGCCATCGGTAAGTAGCTAATGTAATAATCATTGCTACCAAAATGACTCATCTCAAAGATGTAGTTCCGACAGACTGCTCCCACACTTACCAGATTCTGATGCGAGAAGATAGCTCCTTTGGGAGTTCCCGTAGTTCCACTGGTATAACAAATCATACAATAATCCTCTCCATTAACCGTGGGAAGAGAAATCTCCGGAAGTGTCTCACCTTCCTCCATCAGATCATCAAATGAGAATAGAGTAATGTGATGTTCTTCAGCAAGTTTACGAATATCATCTGTGATCTCGCCTCCGGCCTAGGATGAAGCCAACCTAAAACTACTACCACAATTACATTCTTGACTGTGACAAACTTGTCAGGGAAGTCAGTAATGCTACGAAGAAGAAGCGCAGCAGATGCTGGATTACAGAGAACGGTCTTCAGCTCTGCTTCAAAACAGACATGACTAGGAATGAGAGGAGATTCCGACATATACGCAATGGCCTCAACACCTAGAGTATCATACAAGGGAACTACAGTTCCGTTGATACGCCATACGGCGAACTGAGACAGGAGAAGGGGTGCAGAATTCTTCATAAAGTGTCCAATAGTTCGGATCTGCCTATCAAATAACTATCATTCACGTACAGGGCTTCCATCCGTTTGCTTTTCGTAACCTTGTGTTACCGACAAAAGATCATATTTAACTAAGGCACGACTGTACGCTTCAATACGCTTTTTGGATTCTGCATACCTACGAATAATTCTACACTAAACTAAGAGACGTGTAGAAAGTATAAGGCTGAGCTTCTCCATTGACAATGGGTCTCCATCCGACGAAGTTGGCCTCAGGGTTTAAATTATGTGCATGTCTAAATGTTATTCCCTTAATCAAACCATACAAAAAGTTCTCGTACAATGTGTTAACATTCGGATCGTAGGATTTCTCTAATCCATCTGCTGACTCTGGATGACGATGTATCGCGCCCTTTCCATCAACCCAATGACGAATTTGTACCGAACCCTTTTCCAAGTCCTCTGTTCCAGGTAGAATGATGGAGAAAGACTTCTTATCTTCAATTTGACTCGTTGTACTGCCCATCTATGATGATAGAATAATAAAATATCCGTACAAAACCGGTTGTTTTGGAACTTGCACAGATCATTCCACTGTTCGTTAACAGTTATTCTGTCTATGCTCACAGATTCTAGAAAACGAACGCTTCTTGTAACAAGTTGATGGTGTTTTCTCTCAACAAACAAATTAACACTTCCTTTGCGACCAAAAACTTCGAATCAAAACTTCCCTTGCAACCTTTATCACTTAGAACATGCCGAAGATATCATCCCTGAACCTCACTTTCTCATTCAGTTCTTACGTGTATGACGGATTCGCAGCAACTGGAGCAGCAGAAGTAGAACCGATAAGATCATCTTCCTGAGGCTCTTCAGCCTTTCTGCGAGAACCACGAGCACGACGACGTCTTCCACTCTCTGGAGGAGGAGCAAGGGCACCATCTTCACCCCCCTCCACCACATCGTCCACCTTCTTCTTGTTGTGTCTCTAGAACTCATTCACTCCTCTTTCACCTACTCTCTTGTTCTTGATAGCAACA
>JABLTK010140422.1_pt1 | contig 11418 bp, 16 predicted proteins | sample 7160131 | NCBI WGS metagenome assembly JABLTK01 (sample SAMN14651221, study PRJNA627086) | human gut metagenome | isolation source: feces | host: Homo sapiens
GAAGAGTTTGGAGATGAGATTGAGATTGCTGTTCCTACTAAGAAGGAAGAGAAATCTGAACCTAAGAAGGAAGCCGTTGATGATGAAGATTTTGATGAAGAACCTACTCCTGTTAAGGAGGAAGAGAAATCTGAACCTAAGGAGGAAGAGAAACCTAAAGAAGAATTTGAGGAAGAGTTCTCTGAAGAGGAGAAACCCAAGGAAGAGAAGCCTAAGGAAGAAGAAAAGCCTAAAGAAAAATCTGAAGAGGAATTATCCGAAGAAGAGAAACCAAAGAAAGAATCTGAAGATGAAGTTCCTAAGGTTCGTACTCCAGTTCCCGAAGATGAATCTGATGAAGAGAAAGAGCCTGAAGAACCAGTGGCAAAGAGAGTACCTCGTCAGCGTAGCCATCGCGTTACCTCAGAACCTCGTGAAGAGTCAGTACCTCGTCGTCGCCATCATAAGGGTGAAAAGCATCGTCATCACCACAGAAAGAGTGAACGTGAGGCTGAAGAGAATCTGCTTGGTGACTTTGCTAAGGCAGAAGAGAAGGAAGCTATTTCTGCAAGTGAATCGGAAGATAATCTTCCCAGCTACACATTTGCAGCTCCAATCACTCGCTTATCTCGTTCTCCTACTCCGATGGGTCGTCGACCCATTGTTGTGGCTCCTGGTCGCAAGTTCGTTCCTCAGAAGACCGTTGAAGCGATTAGCTCTTCAGATGATGAGGATCCTGTTTTCCTTGGACGTACCAGCATTCTTGGTACCCGTTCTTTCGCCTCGCCTACACGACCATCGATGTCTGCTTCTCGTTTGAATCCTTCTGGACCTACTAGAACGAGTGGTTTTGGTGCTTCGGCCTTCGGAGCTAATCGTAGCAGCCAGTTCACTCGTAACAATATGGCTCCTCGTAGTCGTAATCCAGTTCTGGTTGATTCAGATAGTGAAGACGACACACCGATGAGACGAACAAGCTTCGCTCCTCGTACAAGCATGACGGGTAGACCTTCCATGGGTCGTTTTGTGAAGGATGATGATGAGAATGATCGAAGAAAGACGACAATGGGATTGGAACGTTTCCGCTCAATGTAATATGTGTTTGTTATTGTAAGAAACAAGATAGGGTGAAACATTATATAGAGGAGGAAGACAATAGACTTTGTAATCCTTAAAGAGAGGATTTGACTCTGTTATGATAGGCGTTGATGGTTTCGTTTCAGGAGGTGTGTTTGATAATATTCCACTTACTAGGGCCGAATATAATGAGTCTAGGAGTTTCTCCTTGTTTTCATCCTGCTGAGGTTCTTGATCCTTCTGAAAGATTAACTCAGGCTCAGGAATCAATGGTAACTGAATCGACTTGTACTTGGGACCTATATATGGCTGGATTTTCTTAACAACAGTCTGCAAATCTTCTTCAGCTTCAAATGAGCAATCAATATCCAGGGGTGTTCGCTGTTTGGGTGTTGGAGCCTTGCTAAAACTCGAATGGCGGCTGGAAGTGGAAGAGGGATCATTATCACTTTTAGAGTCAATTACTGCCTCTGACTTGCCTGAAAGAGGAACCTCTTTTAGAGATGATTCTTGGGATTGAATCGGAGAGGTTCCTGAGAGATTCAGTGCTGGTAGAATTGAAGAAAGTCCAGGAGTTTGTCGTAGAAATTCCATTTGAGAGGACAACGAAGAAGAGACCTCCAGTGCATGTTGAGATACACTTGCAACAGACTGTGTTTCTACTGCTTCTACATCCTTCTCTTCGTTCTGATTATCTACTTCGGTTGGCTTCACTTGATTTACATCTTCTACCACTTGTTTTGTACTCTCCACTTCGTTTCCATTTCCTGATTCATAGGATATCTCCTCTTCTTTCCTTTCCGTTTGACTCATGTTTATCTCTCTCCCTTCATGATCATCCCATCCCAGAAATCCATCCTCCTCTTCCCAGACATTTACACTCTGATCAATACGACGTGGTTTTGGACGATAGAACCCAGTCTTCACTCGTTTTCGAAGACTGTCAAGATCTGTGCGGAGTGAAAACAAACCTTGAGGTAGCATATCCGATTGCTGTTGATAATTAAACACCTCATTCTCCAGATCTATCTGATCGGTTGGTACTGAATCATTGAGATCTATGTTAGAACAGCATCAAGAAAAATACCCAAGGCTTCAACTCCTGGAGAGGATCGCTTCATTCGTCGCATACCCACTTTGGAAGATTTCCGAGATAACTGAGGTGCTGGCGGATCTGGTGGAATATATAGGAAATTCGAACATTTGTCCAACGCTTTCTTCACTTCCTCAGTTGATAAGAGTGGGAAAGAATACTGCCAACCATAAATTGCCCTTGATTCATCCTTTTCATCTTTAACTGTAACTTCATCCTCTTGTTTGATTTGAACGGGTATATACGATGGATTATCTTTTGCTTGGATCTCCATTTTGGACGAGTTAACATTTATATTTGTATCAACAGGCCTGGAAATTTCCAGAGCCGACGAATTGTCAGTGATAGGACTAGAAACCTTCTCTGGTAACTCTACAACTTCAGATTTTATAGCTATATCGTTTGGCGAAGGCAATCTAGGGGAATCAACCATAACCTCGATATTCATTTGACCAGGATTATCTATTATTAATCATCTTGGCAAATAAAACTGCAAGAAGGAGAATATGTTGATCCTTGTTGCTGAGCATCAGTATTCTTCATTGGAACTGGTTCAGCAGAATTAGATAGGTCCATTCTCTAGAAATATCTGTATGATCATGGTATCATTAGTTGGACATACCGTCTGTTAATAGGCAAATGATAGGATCAATACACAACTGGGATCACTTTGAAACTATCGGAATTTCAACTTTGATCTTTTTTGTCTTAAGTATTGAGAACTGTAATTACCGTTAGAATGGCAAAATTCCCGCTATTCATATTTTTATGTGATCTTTAGCTACAAATACCCGAATTACGCTAATAAAATGAATATAGACCAGATAAAATGGCAATTGGAAGATTACTATACAATAGTGTAGGATCAAGAGAGAAAACACACTAGTTCTTTGTATTGCATTCCTGAAGCAATCAAATAGTAACTGGAGGAGATTTCATGTGTTTTGGCTCCCATTAGAACAGATGATTTGTTATGTTCGAATCTGCCTTATCGTGATCCAAAGAGTATGCAACACATAGTATTAGAACAGAATAAACAATCGGATAACAGTTTCGTTAGATTGACTGGAACTACTTGATAATAAGAATCACTGGACGTACATGAGGAATTGTTGTGCCGTTGGAAACATATTTTATTCCATTCTGTAATTCCAAATGGTTCAGTTACGTGGTTTGTTTAGAACGTATGCAATTGAAGCAGATTTTGATGTAGTGAGGTAATGGGCAAGAATATTGGTAAACTTGTTCCCTCCAGCAAGAAGATGATCAAATGGGGACTCATTATTAATCTGAAGAAGGTTGAGATTATGTTGAAGCATTCTACCGTTTCTGGCAAGAGACTTATTCGTGTGAATGAAGTTGTTGTTCATGAGTCCAGAGGTGTATGGTACGAATAATTTAGTTCATTTCTAGTTGATGGCCAAAACCTTCTCCACCTCATTTACTGTGGATAACTATCTCATGGAAGTGAGTTTTGTCAAGGAGGATGGTGTAATTGTATATGGTATTTCTAGAATTCAGAATTGACTAGTAGATCTGTTCGTTGATGGTATTCCATACATGGATCTCATTTCTCTTTTTGATCTTGACGAAGAAGACAGACTGTGTATCGAACGTGGCGAAGTTCCCAAGAAGAAGAAACGTACTTCCTCGGATGAGGAGGATATTGACTTTGATGCTCCTATTGAACGAAGAGTGCTTAATAGAAAGCATCACAATTATCTATCATCACAAGGGTTCGGTGACATGGATGAGGAGGAGATGCGCAAGAGCACCGTTTTTGAAAATCTTCAGGAGAAGATGGCTGCAATGAAACTTGAGATGGAGTTGGAAGATGCTGGCGTAGAAGTCAGTGATGTGGATGAGGAATGGGAAGAGGAACAAGCTCGTCGCCATCTCAAGGATCTTAGTAAGAAGGTAGTTGTCCCTGAGAAGCAAAAGAAGGTGAAGGTCATTAAGCCTAAATACAAGAAGAAGGATGGTGAAGTCTATGGCAAGCTTTAGTTGTGTTTTTCTACTATGGATTTTTATAGTTGTATCCATTTATTAGTGTTTGTTGTAGCATGGATGCAGGACCTTTATCCAAACGGCCAAAAGTTGTCGAAGGTGGTTCCAACGAGAGTGATTTACTACTTCAGGATCAGAAGTTCGTTAATGAAACATCATATGTCATTCAACTTTTCCATGCGTTGGGATATGACGATGTTTCCAAAACTGTTATTGAAACTATATGCAATCTGATAAAGGAATGGTTATTGGTCATCACTGTTCCAGTGAAGGTGAAAACCAAACAATGTCTTCCATATGTTGTATGGATTATTTTTGCCCCCTTAGGAGTAGTATTTGCATCAGCTATATCCTTCTTATTGGGTAATATACTGTCGCTACTACAACGACCGAAAGCACTCCTCAAAATTAGAAACAAACGAAAGTGAAGAGTCAGAATCACAGTTTAGTGACTATTCGGAATTGGAAGACGATACTAGTTCTATTTCAAAGCCAAATTCAAAGAATATCGATGAATCTCTTCAAAAGGATGTGGACAGGATTCTCCAAGTATGTTAAAGAGTTGTTTGATAATGTAGACACATTATTCCTATATGAATAAACGAAGTTTACTTATGGAACGTGATTTTTATACTACATCGCGAAAGTACCTTTTTGACGAATATTTGATGTAGTTACTGGTATACTATAAGTGCATCCTATAGTTTTATCACTGCTTCATTCGATCAAAAGCCTTCTCACGTTTCTTGTCAATTTGCCAATCTTGTCCTTTATTATGGAGTTGTCTCCTTGATTAGTCTCTGTACCCATCTTTACCACGTTAATGAAGATGAATTTAAGAGTACTATCAAGGAATGGAAGAAGCAGTTTTGGCCAGATTTGGATATACCATTCAATGTAAAGGATTCTATTACTACTGCAGTTAGGATACAGTCTCCAAAGAGACAAAAGAAAGTGAAATCAATCAATAAAGACAGTATTGCTACTCAAGAATATGATTTTCTACAGAGTATGATATGTGCATTCTTGTTGAGAACAAACAGATCATTTAGTTAGAGATGGGCCCTCATGAATGATCAAATCAGGTGTGTCACTCCGCAAAAACTATATATCATTTCTATGGTACTATGGTTACCTCAAAAATGTCATCTAGATCCTCCGAATATATCCGAATTCGATCTCCTGTCACACTATCCATAATATGTCGAATCCAATCGTACTTGATTACCTTCCCCTTAACTCGACCAATCACAGGCGTCTTAGATACTCGGTCCAAATGCAAGAGATTACAAGAAACAACATCATGAAGAAGGGGAACAGCTGGTCCAAGATCTTCTACACTATCTTCTTCCTTAGAGTGCTTAATCGGAGAAGCACCACCAGTATCTTCCATCAACGAGAATCCTGGTAAAGCTTCAGTATTCGTGGTAATTTCTGGGTCATTGTCAACGATAAAATCCAAAAAGGATTGTTGAGACTTCGTATTCTCTTCCAATTCGCCATTTCTATTGTTAACCCGTTTCCCTGCTCGTTTGCCCCTTCTCGTTCGACGCTTTGTCTCATCTCGGATATTTACAGTTGGGGTATTTGTATTCTCTCTTGGAGAAAAGGATGGTTTCCGAATCCGAAGAGGGACCCCTTTGTCTCCAGTCTCATGTGCGACTTCTTCAAACCGAATGATCTTGTTTTGAGGAATCGAATACTCATTATTATCACACGTTTCCTGAGAGTTGTCAATCACCCTTGGTTTTACTTCTAACTCCCGTTTTTCAGATCTTCGATTTGTGTCTTCAGCATCTTTCTTTGATTTCTTCTTCTTCTTCAATCCCTTTTCTTTCTTCCTTTCCTTTAGTGTACATATAATATTCACGATATCAGTTTCTAAAAGAATATCAATTTCATCTGAAAGCATAACCGAATAGCCATCTACATAAACAGCTGCCTTTATCTAAAATTATATTGCTACATTTTTCACTACAATGGGTCTCTGCGTATACCGCGATATAACACTATTTACTAGATCCTCCACCGTCTTCATGTTTTGTTGGACTGCAATGAGAATTCTGTATTCTTCATCAACATTATGAATATGAACAACACATTTCAGTCTTTTCATGAGGATTTCAACAAACAAATGACTGACGACTCTTGTATCTTTCACCCTTTGAAACTGCATGGTAACCGCTCTTGATAGCTGCCACTGACCTCTTACAACCACAATTCTTGCAGAGGACGAAGTACAGCTTATTGACATGATCACGTTCCAAAATGGTGTTTGGAGAATGGCACATACTGCATGCAACATAGATACTAATATACTTCTTCAGAATAGACTCCAGCTTCTTGTTTACGTAACGACCTTTGATAATAAGTTGATTCTTTCCATCCAGAGATCCTTCGGTTCCCAACTCACTGAGGACAAAGCTGAGAACATGCTTGTAGTCACGGTTCATACGGTTACAATGATCGACGAAGTTGATCCAACAAGTCTTCGTAGTTCCGACACGAGCAACCTGGGGAACTGACATTGTATACTTCTTCGTTGCAGTCAATTCTGGATTATTGGCTTGGATTTGTTCATACACACGATCTAGAATCTACAGAACATACGCTATCACATATTTTACGTCGATGTATTTGTGATACTGGTCTCCAGCGGTCTCTGCTTTCATATGAGCAAGATTACCATCATTTCCTAGTCCACCCATGTTTTTCTCTCCAGCAGCAGCCCTCTTCTTCGACTTCTTCTTGTTACTTAGATCAAATAGTGCTTTGGTTTCTTCAAACGCTTTCTGAAGCTCTTCGGGGGGTATGTAGTATTCTGGCTCTGGCACCACTTCCTTCTTTTTCTTCTCTTCACTCATGATGATCGAATAAGTGGTTTCCATCGATGGTAACAAACCCACGGGGATAAGGTCATTTTAACAAACAAGGAAAGATGGATTCCAAAAGCTAGAGCGACCACATAAAAGGAGCATAACCAATACTTATTGCTCGTCCTCGTCGTGCAACATATCCATAATTTTTGGTATGATGAACTGACCAGAGCGAGATTCCTTCAGCTTTTCCAAATACGGTCTAATAGCATATGCCAATTCCTTCTTCTTCTCGCCCGTTGTCAATACAAGGGCTTTTTGAACAACATAATTCGCATACTATAATCACATTCCCAGTCAACACCTACCTGATCCTCCAGAAGATTGAGCATGGAGCCATACTCCAATAACTCATCAATAATTGCATCGCGTGTGGAGTCATCCCCATTCTTAATTGCACATTCCACAACGTTACTACTACATTTTTGCATCGAAAACTCAACCACATGACCAAGAACATATCGGCAGAAGCGTTGACTTTCTTCTGTTGGAGATGTATTGATGATGTTCTGAATGATATAATTGCTGTAGCTGTTATCAATCAGAACCATGACACAGGATTCAATCGCACTAATTAAACGAGAACGGTATGGGCCCGTCATAATATTCGTACATTTGATTATTACTGAACAACCATACTTTTCTTGAGCAATCTACAGTCAACCTATTTGATCATACTTACAGTAGAACAATGAGCAATTATATGCTCATACAATGGATAACGCAATTTTTCTGGTTTAATTTCCAGACACTTACTGATAACATGATTCCCGTTACTATCAGCACACAGTTCCACAGTGTGTCCCTCCAATCCTTGAATAATCATTTCCATCATATCTGGTTGCTTGCAGTTCTATGAATGAGAAGAATCTTCAATACTAACAGCTATGAGATTCTGGACACAGCGTGTTCCTTGATCACTTTTAGAAGCAACAGGCAATTGCATTTGAACACGTCGTAACTACAGTTGAATCACAAGACAATCACCGACGACCTCCCGCTTCTGATCATCATTACTCAAATCAATAAGCTTCTGAAATAGATAGTTTCCATACTGATCCATTACCAATAGATTGATCTGGTCTCCAATCGCTCGATAAATAATATCGACCATGGATACTCCTTTCAAGTCCAGTTCTCTTTGAAGCATACGACATCCCTTCTGTTGCAAGGCTAAATCAAGAATGCTATCTTCATAATCAGAGAGAGAAGGGGCATGAGAAGAATGACGACCATTAGGAGTAGATCGATCACTGGTTCGGCGATTTGATTTCCGTCGGTTATGCGAATCAGAACGTTGTGGGTGACACGATCCTGAAGAATCCGTAGAAGGATTGGGCTGCGAATGACGACTATGACGGGGTTTCGAGTAACTAGTTGAAGTAGAAGTATCCATAACAGACAAAGGAGGCACAGATTCTATTTGCAGTCTTCGTGGAGGATAGTACGAAGGATGGGGCTCATAATCATCGGAAGGATAAACAGGATAAGCATGAGCTGAAGGCATCCGAGGCGGATAATCAGGATGAGCAATAAAAACAGGAGGGCTACGCTGAGGATACACAGGAACAGGTGGCATAGTATCAGGGTATGGCCCAGAACCATTGCTATTCATTCCATATGCATCTAATAATAAATACACTTCAACATAAATACAATTATCGTAAACAATAGGAATAGGAACAAATGGCACGGCATCGGGAGGTGCACTTAAGCAATTGCTACGAGTAGAGTTATTTGGATTATTTGGAGGATATCCTTTATAACTTGAATTATAATTCCTACACATCAACAACGAATATTATTACTACTCTTCGACATAGTTTTCCTCATAGTCCTGATGAATATCCGGGGATCTTCGTGATGACATTGAAGGTGAGGTCACTCTTCTATCTCTATATCCATAATCCTTAGGAAAAGGATAATAAAAAATCGATTCACCCACACCCGCATCTGTAGAAGATGTAAATGGAGGGACCTGAGGATAATCACTTCTTTCGAAACTGACAAAATAGTTACGACCATAGCTCTCACTTCGCTCATCTGAGCTACGGCTTCCGCGTAAAGAACTATACTCCGTTTCAATTTGACGTTCTCCAGGCCTGTTCATTGAAGAGTCAAACGAAGTCATATTGCATCCTCTTTCATGCTGCAAGTCTCTACACAGTTACCGCCCATAAACATATCCAACAAAGAAAACACCGTATCCGAGGTGATTCTCTGTGGAACTATCACAGAGTTATCATTCAACGAATCCATTCTCCTCTCCGCTGGCTCAGTCCCAGAACCTGCCATTACTCACTTCAAAAAGGCTTACCCCTAAAAGCACGGATATTAGGAACGCCACTTTCAGACATGGATGGTTATTTCTGGTCCTTCCAGTCAAGGTTTCGATAAATACTCCTTGAACAGTAAAACGCAAAAATATCCCCGATTTTTGTCTCTGTAGAAAAGAATATCAACTTCTCCTCATTGGATGTTTGACAGCATCTTTTCATCGTGGCCATCTTGTAGAAAAAAAACACAAATGTATTGCATGTTCATGGTCACGTTCGACATCGAAATAGGATTTTGATCGTTCGTAGATCGAGATAGAGACCTTTTGGTGGGTTCTTTGTTATCATCGCAATTATGATGACATAAGTGTATCCATTAGACCTGTAGTGTATACTTTAGTTTTCGATTATTCATGAACGATAGAAAGGAGCCGAACAAGCAAGGATTTGAAAAGGTGGTTATGTGTCAACTTGACATATTACCACTATTCCAAAGAAGGTGGTGCACAAATGTAAAATAGGCTATTGAGTTTACGATACTGCTAGTTTCCACTATAACAAACACAAAACAAACAGACCCGTTTTCGTCTGCTTTCACTCATTTCATCTGTTTGCTCATCACTGGAATCACCTACCCCACTTAATTCTTCATTTGGTTCTTCTTTCACTAATTCCTTCAATGCAGCTGCGTCCCGTTCCCTTTCTCCTTCATCTTCTGATTCTTCCGAAAACTCTTCCTCACTACACATAATTCCTCTATTTTCTCTTTACCTTGACTCCTCCTCGCTCATAACTATTCCATTTTCTATTCAGACATACCTTCCTTGTGTTCATACGTTTCCGTCGATTTTCATGAATAATTTCCTTGGAATACCTATTCATCAATTACACATTCCTGTCTTACTCCTCCAAACACATCCGCTCTTCTCGAGAAACCATTGTCAACTGTCTATTATAGTTTCCAAGCATACATACATCGATTACCCGTTTTCCTGCTTTCACGGTGAAATCAAACGTATTTCCCCCAAGTCGATCCAAATTCAGTCTTTGTATCATTCAAAATCAGATAATACGCAGTGATTGATTCATTAGGAAGATAGTGGACAATCGTTGACGTCAGAACAACCAAGCCTGAACGGAAGGGAATTAGATAACAAGGAGAAGTCTACAGTCCACCATAACGACAATACTAACACCATGATAACATTTGATAAAGGCTGTTCTTTGGCTACTGATAAAAAAGGTAAGTTCAGGCTTGATAAGCTTTGTCTCAACACAAGAGAGCGGCTTACTGTGAAAGGAAACTTTAGTTTTAGCACTGTCAAGAAGATGGAATAGGCCTTTCCTGAAATTTGCCGTTTCTTATCTTCAAAAAATATTTTCTTACTCGTGTGGTTATCCAGTGAGAGACAGAGGGAGTCAAAATGACGCTTTCCGATCTAAACATTAACACTTTCACTTTCTGAGCACTTCAAGAGGAGTCTTCAGAGAAATGACAACATTCATCACTTCCTTCACATCTAATGCCCCGATACTGATGACATTTCGGATACTATGTTTCAGTTGCTAACAGTTCCTCAAACTTGTTGTATTCGATTTTAATCTGACGAGAAGGAGAATCGAGATAGAAGCATGAATCACAGAAAGCCACCAAATATTTCCCTTTTGGAACCATTCCTGTAATACTTGGTAAGACAAAAAAGGCAATATCTATATCCTAATTCAACATCTATTGTTTTACATTTTTCTCTTTCCTCTGTTACCTTTACCGTTGTTGCTATTCGATTACACTACAATTTGAAAAAGGTACATCTTGCACTTAGATCCGAGTCAATACTCTCAGCCAATGAAAGATATTTATTGATATCTTCAGGATGCTCTCTAGCCAAAGCCAGTAAATGAGGAAGACATTTGCGATCCTGAAGCTTTGCTTCAATAGCAGCGAGCCCTCGTTCAATGTTCACTGGTTGCATGCTATTGTGTGCCAATAAAATGGTTCAATACTGATCAAGATTACTTTGAACAAACACAAAGTTCAACCTTCACTGAGAGAAAAACAGTGAAAGCAGGTCACCTAAGCTGGTTGTGTATAGTTCTCTGGGAATAACCC
>JABLTK010102139.1_pt1 | contig 11417 bp, 7 predicted proteins | sample 7160131 | NCBI WGS metagenome assembly JABLTK01 (sample SAMN14651221, study PRJNA627086) | human gut metagenome | isolation source: feces | host: Homo sapiens
ACGCCCGCCGCGAATCGCCTGGCCGGCACCCGCATCGACCACAATCGTGCCGCGCGGGTCGGCGGCGAAGCCGATCCACAGACGGCGTGAGGAGCCGCGGGCCTTAACCGGTGCGAACACGGTGCCCACCGGATCGCCCATCATCGCAGGGCCCGCGTTCGAGGCGCAGGTGAGTACCGTGGGGATGCCCGAGACGGCCGCCACGCGCGCGGCCTCGAGTTTGGTGACCATGCCGCCGGTGCCGACCTTGGAGCCGGAGCCGGAGACTTGGATGTCGCCCAGCGCATCAATCACGTTGGGCACATATTCCACACGGCGGGAGCCGGGCTGCGAGGGCGGCGCAGTGTACAGCGCGTCCACGTCGGTCAGTAGCACCAAGGCTTCGGCCCGCACCAGGTTGGCCACCAACGCGGAGAGTCGATCGTTGTCGCCGAAGCGAATCTCGTTCGAGGCCAACGAATCGTTTTCGTTGATGATCGGCACCACGCCGAGGTCAAGCAGACGGTCCAGCGTGCGTTCCACATTGCGGTACTGGGTGGCACGAATCGTATCTTCGGCAGTGATCAGAATCTGGCCGACGCGAATACCGAATCGACCGAACGCAGTCTCGTAGCGGGCCATCAGTAGCCCTTGGCCGACGGCTGCGGTGGCCTGCTGAGTGGCCACGTCCACCGGCCGCGAGTCAAAGCCCAGAGGCCCGAAACCGGCGGCGATAGCACCGGACGAGACCAGCACCACACGTCCGCCCATCAATCGGACCTGAGCCAAGGCCGCGGCCAACGCGTCGAGCTTGTCCGGGTCGAGGTGACCGCTCGGCTGGGTCAGCGAGCTGGAGCCGACTTTCACGACAATGGTTCCGGCTGCGGCGATCATGCGCCGCACCTCGGCCTGACTCGGAGTGCTCATTTATTCCTCGGTTTCACCATCTTCGCTGGACTCACCGTGGCCGAACAGGCTGGTTTCGTCATGGCGATCGTCGTCAACGGTCGGGTCGGCCCAGTGGCCGGCCTTGCGTTCGGCCATCATCGCGTCGCGCACGGCGGCACGGGCGTCCATCATCTCGTGGTATTGGGCACGACGTTCGGCGTTGGAGCGGCGGTGCGTGCGCGGGTCCAGCTCTTCGAGACGCAGATCCTTGCCTCGGGCACCGAGGTTGGAGCCGTCGAGCATTTCGGCACCAGCGGAGATGGTCGGATCCCAATCGAATTCGACCATACGGGCACCACGACCGATGCGCACTTCGTCGCCGGGGTGAGCACCCTTGCGGCGCAGCTCGTCCTCCACGCCCAGCTTGGCCAAGCGGTCAGCCAGGTAGCCCACAGCCTCGTCGTTGTCGAAGTTGGTCTGCATGACCCAGCGCTCCGGCTTGACGCCACGCACCTCGAAGAACACTTCGCCATTGCCGAGTTCGCGGCGCTCGACCGTGAACTCAAGCGCACTGCCGCCCTCGTCAGCACGACGCGGACGGCGGCCCTTGGTCTCCAATGGCTTGATGACCACGCGAGCCTCCTCTTCGGCCTGCTCGCGGTTGGCCACTTCCTCACGCATCTCGTGCACCAGCGCAGACAACGCGAAGTTGAGCTCCTTTAGACCCTCGTGCGAGGCAGTGGAGATCTCAAAGACCTTCAGCCCGAGTTTCTCGAACTCCGGACGCACGAACTCAGCCAATTCCTTGGCCTCGGGCACATCGATCTTGTTCAGAATCACGATGCGCGGGCGTTCGGGAATCGGGATGGCACCCAACGGCAGCTCGAGCTTGTCGGCGTAGAGCGCCAACTCGTTTTCCAGCGCGTGGTAGTCGGACATCGGGTCGCGGTCCGGTTCAAGCGTGGCGCAATCGATCACATGGGCGATGATTTCGGTACGTTCGATGTGGCGCAGGAACTCCAGTCCCAGGCCCTTGCCTTCGGAGGCGCCCGGAATCAGGCCCGGCACGTCGGCGATGGTGTATCGAGAGTCGCCGGCGATAACGACGCCGAGATTCGGCACCAGCGTGGTGAACGGGTAGTCGGCGATCTTCGGCTTGGCGGAACTCATCGCCGCAATCAGGGACGACTTTCCGGCCGAGGGGAAACCGACCAACGCCACGTCGGCGATGGACTTCAATTCCAAAATCACGTCGCGCTCTTCACCGAGTTCGCCGAGCAGGGCGAAGCCGGGGGCGCGGCGGGTCTTGTTAGCCAGGGCGATGTTGCCGAGGCCGCCGGCACCGCCTTGGGCGACGACGCAGCGGTCGCCCTCGTGGCGCAGGTCGGCGAGCTGCGCGCCGGGATGCTTGGCTTTGCCCTGTTCGCCGCGCGCCTCAAAGACGACGGTGCCGCAGGGCACGGGCAGAATCAGGTCCTCGCCCTTGGAGCCGTCCTTATTGTCGCCCAAACCCATGGTGCCGCTGCCGGCGACACGATGCGGCATGAAACGATAGTCGAGCAGGCTGGTGGCGTTACGGTCGGCCACGAACACCACGGAACCACCGTCGCCGCCATTGCCACCGTTCGGGCCGGCCAACGGCTTGTATTTCTCACGACGGATGCCGGCCGAACCGTTGCCCCCATCGCCGCCCTTGACATGGACGGTTACTCGATCCACAAAATCACTCATATTGATTACCTTACAAAAAAGCCGCGTCCTTACGGGCGCGGCTTGAAAAAAGCTTGACGCTATATCGCTCAGGCGATGACGTCGACAACCTTGCGGTCGCGACGCACACCGAACTTCACGGAGCCATCGGTGAGGGCGAACAGCGTGTGATCCTTGCCCATGCCGACGTTGTGGCCCGGGTGGAAGTTGGTGCCACGCTGGCGAACGATGATGTTGCCGGCCACGACGGCTTCGCCGCCGAACTTCTTCACGCCGAGGTATTGCGGGTTAGAATCGCGACCGTTGCGAGAGCTGGACGCACCCTTCTTATGTGCCATGATTCATGGTCCTTTCTATAACTCAGGCAATCGCCGTGATCTTGACGATAGTCAGCTTCTGGCGATGACCCTTACGGCGAGCAACACCAGTCTTGTTCTTGTACTTCTGGATGCTAATCTTCGGGCCCTTGGCTTCGTCGTTCACAACCTCAGCCTTGACGGACACCTTGGCCAGATCGGCGGCGGCAAGGGTGACCTTGTCACCATCGACAACGAGGGAGACCGGGAATTCCACGGTATCGCCCTTCTTAGCGTCGAGACGGTTCACGAGGATGACGTCGCCAACCTCGACCTTTTCCTGATGGCCACCGGCCTTCACAATCGCGTACATTATCGTTCCTTTTATGTTTTGGAAAGCTACCTTGCCTAACACGCACCGAGCTTGCGGTCAGACACCGAGTTTCGAATCTACACCACCATGCGGACTAAATCAAATGATTTTTGCCCGCGTGTCAAGCACGACACACCTGTTACTCTTCCGCTTACTCTTCCGCCGTGTTGTTGGCAGCGACGGCAGCGGCGGCAATCTGAGCCAGTTTGGCTTTGACGTCGGCGCTGGAACCAGCCGGTTCGGGAGCGGGAGCGGTGCCGCGACCGTGCTTGTTGGTTTTGACGAACGGGTCGCCACCGCGAAGCGCGTAGGGATCGTCGTAGTCGGCCGAAACGGTCGGCTGATCATGCAGGATGAAACCACGGCCCTTGCAGGTCGGGCATTCCTCGGAGAACGCCTCGACCAGACCCTGGCCGATGCGCTTGCGGGTCATCTGCACCAAACCGAGCGAGGTGACTTCGGCCACCTGATGCTTGGTGCGGTCGCGTGCCAAGCATTCGACCAAGCGGCGCAGCACCAGATCGCGGTTGGCGGGCATGACCATATCCACATAGTCGATCATCACCATGCCACCGATATCGCGCAGGCGCAGCTGGCGGGCGATCTCTTCAGACGCCTCCAGGTTGCAACGCGTCACCGTTTCTTCCAAGGACTTGCCCTTGCCGATAAAGCGGCCGGTGTTCACGTCAATGGTGGTCATGGCTTCGGTGCGATCGATGACAATCGAGCCGCCGGACGGCAGGTAGACCTGACGCTCCATGCCCTTACGTAGCTGGGAGTCGATGGACCACTTGTCGAACACGTCCTTGCCTTCATGCTCGGCCGGGTCCCACTTCTCCAGCTTGTCCTTCAAGTCGGGGGCCATGGTGTCAAGGTATTCCTCGATACGGTCGTAGACCTTGTCACCTTCCACGATGAGCTTGCTGAAGTCGTCGTTGAAGATGTCGCGCACCACGCGGATGGCCACGTCGGGCTCGCCCTGCAGGAGCTTCGGGCGCTTGCCGTGCCAGAATTCCTCGCGCTTGGCGTTGATGCGCTCCCACTGGCGGACCAGTGATTCGAGATCCTTGACGATGGCGTCTTCGGATGCGCCCTCGGCTGCGGTACGGATGATCACGCCCATGTCTTTCGGGGCGATCTTGGAGACGATGTTCTTCAGACGGCTGCGTTCGCGCTCCGAAAGCTTGCGGCTCACGCCGGTCATGCCGCCGGATGGCACGAGCACCAGGAAGCGGCCGGCGAGCGTGACCTGAGAGGTCAGGCGGGCACCCTTGTGGCCGATCGGGTCCTTAGTGACCTGCACGAGCACCGGGTCGCCGGACTTGAACGCCAGCTCGATGCGGCGCGGCTGGCCTTCGAGACGAGCGGCATCCCAGTTGACCTCGCCGGCGTAGAGCACGCCGTTGCGGGCCTGGCCGATGTCCACAAATGCGGCCTCCATGCTGGGCAGCACGTTCTGCACGCGGCCAAGGTAGATGTTGCCGACGGTCTGTACTTCCTGAATGTCGGAGACGTAATGCTCGACCAGAACATTGTCTTCCACCACGGAAATCTGGGTGTGATGTTCCTTCTCACGCACCACCATCAGGCGGTCCACGTTCTCGCGGCGTGCGAGGAAGTCCTGTTCCATGAGCTGGCTCTGGCGGCTGCGCTCACGGCGGTTGTCACGGCGGCGCTGCTTCTTGGCCTCGAGACGAGTGGAGCCCTCCACATCAGTGATCTCGTCGATGTACTGCTGCTTGCGGGAGCGTCGGACCAGCGGCTGTTCGCTGTTCTGACTCTGGTCGTCGGTGCCCTCGCCGTTCTTGCCGCCACGACGGCGACGGCGACGGCGAGTAACGGTCTGCTCCTCATCGTCCTCATCGCGATCACGGTCATGATCATCGCGATCGTCACGACGGCGGGAACGCGTATCTTCGGCATCGTTCTCGGCGGTATCGTGCTCGTCGTTGGCACCGGTTTCGCCGCGTGAGCCGCGACGGCGGCGACGGCGCGAACGGGTGCGGGTGGCGTCGGATTCTTCGTCGCCCTCCTCTTCGGCAATCGGCGAGTAGGCGATATCGTCCAGCTCGAGGTCTTCCTCAATCTGCTCGACTTCGGCGGCTGCACGGCGCTCCTGGGCGTTCAGGCGGCGGGAGCGACGGGAACGGCGAGAGTCGGAAGCGTCATCGGAATCGAAATCATCATGGTCCGTGTTGGCGCTGGCATTGGCGTCACCGGCGGCAGCGTTGCGGGAAGCGTCACGAGACGCATCACGGTCGGCGGCATTGCGGCCACGATCGTCACGGTCGTCACGGCGGCGGCTGCGCGGCTGCGCGTCGTCATCATCGTGGCTGCGCGAGCGGCGGGAGCGACGCGACGGACGTTCGTCGTCGTCAACATCGTCATCACGAGTGTCAGCGGTATCGTGCGCATCCACAGCGGCGGGCAGTACCGGTTCCTGGAAGAGCAGGGACGTCATCGGCTTGCCGCGACGCACGGCCTCGTGGCCAGAGGGCAGGGATTCGACCGCGTCGAACAGGCGCTCATCCGGGGTGTCCTCGTGCGTATCCGCAACTGCACGGCGAGAACGACGGCGAACCGGACGGTCCTCGTCATCATCATCCATATCCATAGACGCACGGCGAGAGCGGGAGCGAACCGGCCGATCCTCGTAGTCATCATCGTCGGACTGGCGGGAGCGAGAGCGGCGGCGAACCGGGCGGTCCTCGTCGTAATCGTCATCGTCCACAACCGAACGGCGGCGGGAACGTGGGGCGTCATCGTCATCGAAATCATCGGCACTGACAGTGCGGCGCGAACGACGAGGACGATCATCCTCGCTATCCGAGTCGGCCACTGCGGAAGCGGCGCGGCGCGAACGGCGGCGGGTTGGACGTTCGGCGGAATCCTGGGAATCGCTGGATTCATCGGAATCGCTGGAATCGGCTGACTTGGAATCGGCCGCAGTGCCGGCATCGGGAAGCGCGGGGGCTTCGAACAGCGGGGCGCGTTCCTGCACTTGCAGTTCCAGAGAAGCGCCGGCAGCACCGGTGCCGCGGACCACGCGGCGGCCGCCACGACGACGGCGAACAGGTTCGGCGGGCTGGGAGGCGGCGGCAGGCGCAGCGTTCACGGCTGCAGCCGAATCGGCATTGGATACGGTTGAATTATCGGTTCCGTCGTTGACGAAACCTTCACGGTTGTCAGTGGGCACAATGCTCCTCGCGGCGCGCTGCATCACGACGCCTATTTCCAGGCCTATACGCTTGTCTCACACCACGCTCTCACCGTGGCCGCACGAAAACGCGCCGCGTAAAGGCAACTTCGTCTCAAGTCTGTCCTGCGGGTGGCGGACACCGGCGCTTGCGTTGTCTCATTCTCAAGAGCCGCAAGGGGATCGACGCCATCTCGCACGCTGATGGTTATGCAGAACCACCATCCTTTAGTATGCCACATATTTTGTGCGGGCGTGGCCCGGCGAGGCTGACGTTCTCTCGGCTCCCCTCCCCCGCGGTGACAGCTCCCCTCAGGGAGGGGAGCTAGAGAGGTGTCAGACCAGCCAGTCGGTAAGGATTGCGGCCATGGCGGTCAGGTCGGATTCAGGCACCTGCTCGTCGTGCTTGTGAGCCAGCAGCGGATCGCCGGCACCGAGGTTGACGGCCGGGATACCGAGCTGAGAGAAGCGTGCCACGTCGGTCCAGCCGAGCTTGGCCAGCGGGTCGCGGCCAGTGCGCTCCTTAACCAGTCGGACCAGATCCTGGGCGAGCGGGGCGTTCAGGCCCGGGCGCGCGGAGGGGCTTTCGTCCTTCATTTCGATGCCGTAGCCCTCGAACACGCCGCCGGTAGCCACATGCTCGCCATTGCCGAGTTCGGCACCGGCGTCCGCGCCCATCATCAGAGCCTTGGCCTCGGCCAACGACTTGTCCGGGGCGAAGCGGTAGTTGACGTGTACGCGGCATTCATCCGGAATGACGTTCGTGCCTTTGCCGCCGGAGATCAGCGTGGCGTTGAGGCCCTCGCGATAATCGAGCCCGTCCACGTTCACGGTGGCCGGCTCGTAGGCGTTGAGTCGGTTCAGAATGTCGGCCGCCTTGTGGATGGCGTTCTCCCCCATCCATGCACGGGCGGAGTGCGCGGCCACGCCGTGGGTTACGACGTCGAAGCGAATCGTACCGTTGCAACCGCCCTCGATGCCGCTGTTGGTGGGCTCGCCGATGATGGCGAAATCGCCGGTGATCCAATCGGGATGGGCCTCGACGACTTTGCGTAGGCCATTCTTTTCGGCGACGACTTCCTCATGGTCGTAGAAGACGTAGGTGAGGTCGACTTTCGGGGTGGTTTCCGGCGTGCGGCCGTCGAGCGTGGCGGCGAGGTAGAGCATCACCGCGTCGGAGGCCTTCATATCGGTGGCACCGCGGCCCCACAGCACGCGGTCTTCGGGATGAGCGTGGGCGATTTCTTCGCGAATCAGCGAATCGCCGGGCTCCAGCCACTTTGGTGGGAAATTGTCGATGACCGGCACAGTATCGAGGTGCCCGGCCAAGATCACACGGCTCGGCTTGCCGAAGTCGGTGCTGGCCACCACTGTGTCGCCGTGACGGCGGACGGTCAGGTGCTCTTGCTCGTTAAGGAAGGCCTCGACCTCGTCGGTGAGGGGGCCCTCGTGGTCGGACACGGAGAAGTTCTCCATGATCTGGGTGAGCAGGCTGTTCAGCTGCTCGGCAGTGGATGCGGTGCGGTTCAATTCAAGCGTCATGTGAACAGCGTACCGCGTGGGCGGCGGGCCCAGCACACTCACTACATGAGATTTTGCGGCCGAATACATTTTTATGTGCCACACTGGGGTGGCGAAAGGGAGGATTATGCCAGGTCTAATCAGCGCCATGCAAGGCTTCTGCGTTATCGGCATCGTAATCGCGGTGGGATATGTTGCCGCACGAATGCGAATCGGCGGGCCGTCCGCTCAGATGGTGCTCAACCGGTTCTCCTTCTTCGTATCGAGCCCGTGCCTGATGTTCGCGATTCTCTCCAAGGAGCCGATTTTCGACATCTTCCACCCCTCGATTATCGTGGCGTTCTTCTCCGCCGTGCTGGTAGGCGTGGTGTTTTTGGTGCTCAACCGTATGTTCTTCCACCTGAATGCCCCGGACGCCACCATCGGTGCCCTGAATTCGCTGTACCTCAATTCCAATAACATCGGCCTGCCAATCGCCACCTACATTCTGGGCAATCCGGCTCTTGTGGCACCGATTCTGGTCATGCAGCAGGCCATCTTCACACCGGTGGGCCTGACAGTGCTGGACGTGACCACCAAGGGCAAGGTCTCCATCAAGGAAATCGCCAAGCAGCCACTGCATCAGCCGCTGCTTATCGGCTCGCTGCTGGGCATTGTGGTCTCTGCGATTTCCGCTAAAAGCGGCTGGTTCCCAGTGCCGAAATTCATTTTCGACCCGATCGACATGATCGGCGATTCGGCTGTGCCAATGATCCTGATGGCGTTCGGCATGTCCCTGCACGGCACCAAGCCGCTACAGCAGAAGGGCGATCGCCCGGCCATCTTCACGGTCGCGGTCCTCAAGAACATCATCATGCCAATTATCGCGTTCCTGCTCGCCTACTTCGTGATGGGCTTCCGCGGCTCCGAGCTGTACGCCTGCGTGGTACTCGCCGCTCTGCCCACCGGCCAGAACGTATACAACTACGCGGCCCGCTACAACGTGGGTCTCACCTTCGCGCGCGACGGCATTCTGATGAGCACCATGACCAGCCCGGTGTTTATCGCGATCATCGCGGCGCTGCTGTCGTGATGGGTGCGCAGAGAAGCGTTCTCAATAGTATCCGTGCGCGCAAATGCACAGATATCGCACAAACGAACATTTGCTCATCCGCATATTTGCGGTGATTTCAGCGTTTCTACGTTCGATTTGCGTATACGAAAGTACGCACAGTTGTTATTGAGAACGATTCGCTGCGCAGCTCGGCTCAGTCATCAGCCCGATAATCGGTCAGATTCAAGCTGGCCGCCACATGATTGGACGCGAACGCGCCGATGGAAACCAGCGCATAGCACAACACAAGCCCGCCGAAGAAGCTGGCCAGCGTGGCCGGTTCGGTCATCGAAGCGGCGAACAGAGGGGCCATAAGCAGCATGGAACAGCCGCCGGCCACGATCACCACGATGTTGAGCGGGGTGAGTACCTCGATGAATCGCGCACGGTTCAAGGTCTTGACATCAGTGCCCTCCAACACCAGCATGCGATATTCGCCGGCCTGATCGTACACGCTGCCGGCCTGCATCACACCGGAGCTGACCGCGGCAAGCACAGCGGCGAACACGAGCGTCAGAATGCCGCCGGTGCCGATGTCGCGAATGAACACGGTGAACGGGTCGTTGGCGTCATCGACCACGGCGGCCGATCCGAAGAATCCGCAGATCGACGTGATGCCGGCGATAAACACGGCCAACGCAATGCCGGACACATTGCGCCAGGCGCGCTTAGGGTTGTCGAGAATACGGCGCATGGCAATCATCGTGGCCGCATCCTTGGGGCGCTTGGCCTTGGCCTTGGCGCGAGCGGTGATCACCCACGTGCCGATAAGATTCACCAGCGCGAAGCACAGCAGCATGAAACCGATGATCACGCCGTACATCACCGCCTGGCCGGCCTGAGCCAGCATGGCCGGGTTCTTGAAGACGATCATGGCCACCACCACGACTACCACGAACAGCACCATACGGGTGCCTGAGGGCAATGCGGTGGCGGTGCGCGAGGTGACACCCAATGGGGTGATTGCCACGCGGCGCAAGGTGACCAGCGACGATATCAGCGCCAAGATGGCCACGCCCGCCAAGGTGATTACCAGCGCCAGCGGGCCGACCCATAGCTGTTCGAAGGTGAACCGCTGCTCCTGGAAGGGAATCAGCATGACTGCCGGCATCAGGGCGCAATAGCCGGCAATGCCGATAAGCGCGCCGATCAGCGCCTGTCCGGCGGCGTCAAGCGCGGTGAGACGCACCACCTGACCGGTGGTCGCGCCGGCCAGACGCAGGGCGGCGAGACGGGCGTCGCGGCGGGATGCGGCCAGTCGTGCGGCGGAACCGGCGAGCGCCACGAACGGCACGACGAGCAGCATGCAGGCGAATACCGCCAACGCCACATAGGCGGTGGAGAATTGGGCCAGGCTCGTCGGGTCGCTGATCTGCCGTTTCCACGCGGCCACCGTATCGGGCCGGCAGGCACCGAAGTCGAACGCGCAGGCGACGGTATGATCGGCCGAAGCCCGCCAGATGAAACCGTGTACGCCGCCGAGCACGGTGAGGAAGATGGTGGTGGCTGCGGCGAAGGCGATGATTGCCAGCATCGAGGTGTGGCCGGCGCTGCCGCGCAAGCCGGGGCGGTGAAACAGCCGCCAGAGGGCGAACGTGCTCATCGCGCGCCTCCTGCGGTGGTTTCGCTCCCGCCGGCTGGAACTGCCGAGCGTAGCGAGGCTGAGGGTGGTTCAGCGCCCTCGGGCCACCCCCAGTCAGCCTGCGGCTGACAGCCCCCGCCAGCGGGAGCGGAGTTGGGGTTGGCGCCTGTCTGGTGCAGACGGCCGTCCTGCATCATTACGGTACGGCCGCAGAACGAAGCAACGTTGGGATCATGAGTAACGACGACCACAGCGGAACCGTTGTCCCGCGCGGCGGCCATGAGAATGCCCATGACCTCGCGGCCGGTGGCTTGGTCGAGCGCGCCGGTCGGCTCGTCGGCGAAGACCACGGCAGGTTTGACGGCAAGGGCGCGGGCGATGGCGATGCGCTGCATCTGGCCGCCGCTCATCTCCCCCGGTCGGTGCATGGCGAGTGCGCGCAAACCCATACGTTCCAGCCACAGAATCGCCGTGTCCGTGGCGGTGCGGTAGGGCACGCCGTTGAGCATCATTGGCAGGGCGATGTTTTCGACGGCCGGAAGTTCGGGCAGCAGTTGGCCGGATTGGAAGACGAATCCGAAGACATTACGACGCAGTTTGGTGCGGTCGGCGTCGCTCATATGGCTCAGGTCAGTGCCACGGAAGACGACCGTGCCGGCAGTCGGCTTGATAATGCCGGCCAACGCGTGAAGCAAAGTGGATTTGCCGGAGCCGGACGGGCCCATCACGGCTACTGTCTCACCCTCCCGGAGCGTGAAGTTCACGTGGTTCAGGGCGAG
>JABLTK010000224.1_pt1 | contig 11414 bp, 14 predicted proteins | sample 7160131 | NCBI WGS metagenome assembly JABLTK01 (sample SAMN14651221, study PRJNA627086) | human gut metagenome | isolation source: feces | host: Homo sapiens
GATTTATTTTATTGATTAAAATATATCAAGTTATTTACATAATTGATTAAAATATATCATTGTAAAGGGGGTGGGTATATGCTATTATGATATTCGTATATCAAGGTATATGAGATATTTTAATATTATTAAATATCAATATTGTTGACATATTTTATTATATGTGATATATAGTAATTGTACTTAATTTTATGCAATATATCACAGAAAGGATGATAACAATGGCAACGTTAAATAATAACAAGATTAATGTGATACTTAATGAATTGTATACAGAATATACAGGCCAGGCGGTATCAACTCCAATTCCTACAAAAGACTTTGTTGACAGCGGCAATGATGCTTCAAAAATATTATCAAGTAAGGAACAGTTCACAAAAGCTCTTATTAATAGACTTGTCAAGAATATGTTCACAGATGCGGAATATCGTGGCGGTTTTGACGATATTTTCTTTGAGGATAGTGAAAAGTATGGCGCTATAGTTCAGACAATATCAATAGATATGCCTGATGTTCAGGAAAGCCATGCATGGAGAGAGATAACAAGTGGTGTTACAACAGCTGGTACTTACACGCTCTTTACCCCGATTATTAATGCCAAGATTTTCGGCAAGTCGGTATCATGGGAAATACCGGTTGCAATTTCAGATGAACAGTGGAATAGTGCAGTTACATCAGAAGCCGAACTTAATACACTTGTTAACTTTGTATTTTTGGCTATGTCAAGAAAGATTTCATATCATTTTGAGTCAATCAATATGACGAATAGAAATAACTTTATTGCTGAAAAGATACATTATCAGAATACAGCAAATAAAGGTTTACACGTTGTAAACATTCTCAAAATGTATCATGATAATGTGGATAATACGGTGTCAAATAAAGAGACCTTTTTAAAATCTCCGGATGCACTTCGTTATGCTTCAAAGATTTTAGGTCTATATATGGACTATCTCAGGAAGCCAACGGTACTTTTTAACACAGATGAGCGTGTTAATTTTATTCCGGATGACCGCTTTGTATGTCAGATACTTTCAGATTTTAAATCATCAATGGACAGTGTGGCACTTTCTACAACATTTAATGATAAGTTTGTTGAGCTGCCATATCACAGGGCGGTTCCATATTGGGAGAGTACAACGGCAACAGCTGGAGATGCTCTTTCATTCGATTCTGTATCTTCAATCAATGTTAAGATTGACGAAACTACTACTATTAAGAAGAGCGGTATTATTGCTTTCATGTGCGACAAGTGGGCAATCATTCATACTATTATTAAGCACCGTGTAGCTGCCAAGTATTTTGAGCCGGAAGCAATCACACAGTATTATTATCAGAATCAGGACAGATATATTAATAACCTCTCTCTCAATGCATGCATCTTCACACTTGAGGATGTAGCAGCTTCTGTAAATGGAGGTAAGTAATAATGGATGTTGTAAATATCATAAAAGATTTAGTTAGCACGGTAGGATTTCCGATTGTTGCTTTCTTGCTTATGTTCAAACAGAATAAAGACTTATCGGCAACGATAAGCGAAAACACAAAGGCAATAAATGATTTGCGTGAAAAAATACTTGAAAATTAGTAATGAAAAGGCAGACGTAAAAATCTGCCTTTTAAAATTTAAAAAGGAAGTGTGAAAATGGTTGTAAATGAATTTTATGAAAAAAATACAAGTGGTATTTTTGCATTATTAGCTGCAAAGGATGTACCATGGATAAATGTTGTAGATGCCACTATACTTGATAACTCTTACCGGTACATGCACGCAACTAACCTTATATGTTCTTCTTTATGTGATAATCTTGATATAGCATCTATAGTTGAGATGATATATTCACTTAACATCGAAAACTGGGATAGACTTTATTCTAATTATAAGGTTCAATATGAGCCAATCGAAAATTACAATTTAATAGAAGAATATACTAGAAAGAATACAGGTACTCAGGGTAACAAGCAGACAGGAACAAGCACCACAGAAAGTAGTGCATCGGTATATGCTTACAACGTCACTACTTCGAACCCTGCCACAGCTGGTAATGCTAAAGTAACTCCCAATCTTACAAGTGTAAGAACAGATGATCTGACAGAACATAATGAATTAAATAGACATGGTAACGTTGGTGTCACTACTTCTGCCCAGATGATAAGTGAAAATATTGAGCTGTGGAAGTGGAAATATTTCAATGAGATTTTTAAAGATATTGACAATATATTAACAACGGGGGTGTATGAGGTATGAAGTTATATTTATATAGCACAGAGGATGACGAGATTGTTTTAAATAAAACACTAGAAAATGAAAAAGAAATAGAAATTGATTTTAAAGCAAGTTATAACAGAATTGACACACAAATCATACTAAATTATAAAAAAGGCAATTTTAATCCTAACGGATATAATTATGTTGGTATGGATGAAAAATATTATTTCATTGTTAATAAAAATTTTATTGATAATGAAAATGTGATATATTATTTACACCAAGACGTATATATGACGAATCAAAATACAATTAAGAAAAGAATATATGGAGTGCTCGACAGGTCGGGTAGTAATTTTAATAGATACATTAATGATGAAAACCTTGTACTTGCGAATCAAAAACGTGTGCAAACGAAGAAATTTCCTAAAAGTTTTAAAGCTAACAATAATGCAATCTTAATTGTAACAAGTGATTAATTGGAGGAAATAAAAAATATGATTAGAATGAAATGTTATGACGGAACAGTAATTCTTATGAATAGGACTAATAATATATATTCGGGTGTTTTGGGTAATTATGATACATTGGTTAGTGAACTCGATTTAATTGGAAATTATAAAATAAATGGTTTAGTGAGTTATGGTTCATCCGGCCCGGAAGGTTTTGAACATGCTACAGGTACTGATTCAATATCTATGTATGAAACATATACGCAAGATAATCCACTCATAATTCAATTAACCAAAAACTATGCAATTAAAATATATGCAACAAAAAGAGATATAATAGAAGAATATTTTAATTATTATACAAATGTTGTAATAATTGATACAGCAAATAATAATATTTTAAAATCGCAAGCTTTTACCTGCCAATGGTCTGATAAAATTGGTGTACCGAATTATCTTTCGTACGCAATTACAAATGAAACATTTTCAGATTTACCACGATTAATTATTTCTGTTGATTCAGATGATATTACAAAAATAAATAGTATAAATGTAGGATTTCTTTTACAAGATTTTAATGATCTCGGCGAATGGGGGAATATTTACTATTTTGTGGCAAATATGATAATCAATAGAGATGATAGCCAGGCGAACAGATTTTTTATTGATGAGTTAAGGGCAAACAGTGCGGTATCTGAACCAGTTACCCCAAACGTTCCCGATATATATGGAGATTATGACAATTCATCCGATAACATTGAGTTGCCTGCTATAGAAGATATAAATATAATGTCATCTATAGCAAGTGATTTAGTAAAAGCATATCAAGTCGATTTAGCAAATTTAAATCAATTAACAGCATTTTTATGGAGCGGTAGCTTTATTGACACGATTAAAAAATTGCAAAATAATCCAATGGAAAATATTCAAAAGTTGTTTTACTTGCCTTATAATGTTGAAGTGTCAACCGAAGAAAGTATTAAAATTGGTAATGCTGACAGCAACATAACCGGTAAAAGAATAGTTAAACAATTTCAAGAAATAGATTTTGGAAATATAAATATTACGGAATATTATGGGAACACTCTTGATTATAACACCGAATTGTCCATATATCTCCCATTCATAGGGGAAAAAACATTGAATATTTATGACATAATGGGCGGTTCGCTTAACTTAAAATATAGAGTAGATATTTTAACTGGAAATTGTATTGCTATATTATCCATAGTCAGAAAACAGAATGACGTTACACTTAATAGTGTTTTATATACTTATATCGGGGATATGTCTAATAGTGTCCCTCTGACAAGCACCCAAAATAATTTTTTTAAGCAGATTCTCGGCAACTTAACCAATCCAACCGCTTTAATCACGAACAGCGGGGTACAATTCACAATGGCTGGTGTTTCAGGAGTAAATGCTACAACATATACTCATAGTGGAAATATCGGGGGTAATAATGGATTTATGTCCGTATTAACCCCATATTTAATTATTCGCCGCCCTGTCAATGTAAAGCCTGCTGACTATGAAAAGACGTTCGGATACCCTGCTTGCACTTCCGTAACACTTGCAAATCAAAAGGGATATTGCCGTTACAAAGAATGTTATTATGATAATAGATTTTGGGATTTAGAGAAAGACATATCAGATGAAATAATTAATAAATTGAAAACAAAAGGCATTTATATCAATTAAAAAGAAGAGGTTTACACCTCTTCTTTATTTTTATCTTCAGATGTATCCGGTGCATCCGGTTCATCAGATGTATCGGATTCATCAGATGCATCCGGTTCGTCAGATTCTTTTTCCTGCTTCTGACTTAACAGGTACTCACTTATTTTAACATCTATATTGAGTGAATACTTGCTATTCATCATCTCGCACCATTTCTTACGCTCTGCAAGTCCATCTGCTAAAATATGATTAGTATATATAGTGTCATTATCGGTTTCATCAGATAACACAGCTTGCGTCTTATCCTTAGTGATTAAGATACCAAAACTCCGATAAAACTGTCTTAACTGATTATTATACAAGGTCAACAGCTCCGTAACGTTCGGTATGGATGGGTTCTTCTGTGACTGTATGAGTTTCACACTCTCACCAATTATGTCAAGTATTTCTTCAGTGACCGGAACAACTATTTTTCCGTTTTTCCTTGCTTCATATATTTTTGTGATTGCATCTGCTACATTCTGACTTTTAGCAAGTGCTGCTTCTGTTCCATTATTGTTCGTCAAAACAATGTCAATCGTGCTTTCAGTTCTGGCCAGCTTCTTCGCTGTTCGCATGATAATATTAAACTTACAGTACCTGCTACTATTCTCAAAACAGATGCAGTCATTTGGCTTATACCAATTAATATCAATATCTCCACTACCAAGAACAGGGTTAGCATATATACTTTTAGGTGGCTCTTCCGGATATACACCAACTCCATACGCATTAAGCGGCTGCACCCATATTTTATCTTTATCAACAATTGGAATAATTGCCCCGGTTAATATAAGAAACTTCTCAATCATTAATGCCGGAATGGTTTCCGGAAGTCCCGACCACTCAAAACGGTTGAGAACTTCGGAAGTCAGGAAATCCATATTATATAGAACTCCCTGTGGAACGTCTGAAATATAAGTATTGTCACTATTTTCTGTGAGTAGTCTATTAAGTATTGTTTCAATCTTCATCTGTTATACCTCCCTAGCGAATGAGCCAAGCGGCAGCACTGTAATATTAGCACTTATCCACTCATGTATTTTTTGAATATCGTGACTTTTAAATGCTCTAACATAATACATCTTGCCATCATATTCTAAATTGAAAATATTTCTATTAAATTTGCCGTTTAAAATTGCCTTTAAATTGCTTGCATTGCTTTTGTTGTGAAAAGCTCCGCACTGAACCGAATAACACTTGTCATACCTTAACAGATTATTTTCCTTAATTATTCTTGTGATAGCTTCCACATACTGACTTGTTGTAGCATATCCACTTTTCTTAATAGCTTCAATCTGCTTAAAGCTGTCATTGCCTGCTGCTTTTAAGTTCGTAATATAGTGAGGTCTTGTGTACCATTTTTTAACTGATTTAAAGCAATCTTCTATTTTCTCGAAAGATGCCATTTCCTCATAATTATATGTCACTTTCCCATTGTGTTCCTGTGGCACTTTCTTAACAACTGTGCTAGCATTAACAAGATAACCATCATTGTAGTTGTTAAGGCCAAAAAAATTGTTATACTTCGCAAGCTCGGAAGTACCCCAGCCACTCTCTAATATTGCCTGGGCAATGATCACAGATGGATTTACTCCGTTTGGGTCTTCAAATACTCTCGTTGCATATCCTGCCATTGTTGATATAAATCCTATTTTACTCATATTACTCATTTTTTATTCCTCCAAAATTAAATTTTAAAGGGGTATAAAACCCCTTTAACAAAATGCATCCATTGAATTATCAACCCATTCCTTATCCAGCTTGCTCCATTTCTTAATGAACATTTCACGCTGGATAACTGTTGAGCCGTTATCCCTTGTCTTTTTCTTTTCAGAATAGCTTGCATCTTCTTTTTCAAAATTGATAATGCAAGGGCAACTCTCAGGCTTCGGCTGTCCGGCTTCCTGTTCAAACTTAACAGCAAAGCTGACTTCCTCTCCGTTTTTCTTTGTCAGGCGACTTATGTAGCGTGGGTATGTGCCGCCGTCTTTCTTCTTCATTGTTTTGCAAAAAATTGTAAGTTCCATAATCTTACCTCTACTTTCTCCACCGTATAGCCGATATGGGCAGCTATTAATTATAATATATTAAAATCTGTGATACGTCCATCACTGATAGTAATACAAACTTCATTATATCTCTTAATTAATTCTTCAATTTCATTGAAGGTCATATTATTAAGATGTCTTATGATACATACATTGCAATCACAATTTTCTCCGCACTCGGCGGCTGAGATTGGCTTGCATAATTCGTATTTAGTATAACTCGTCATATTTTTTTACCTTACACACTCTCTTATGTGTTCCTTTCCTTTACTGTTATCTTATCATACATTTAATTTTAATAAAAATGATATATTTTAATCACTTTATAAATTTTATTGATTTATTTTAATTTTATAAGTTTTTTAAAACAGTGAAAAATTCATTACCTGTCAAATTATCAGAGAAGCGGCAGTTGTTTTCTATCTGTGAAAATAAGTATTGCTCCTGTTGTGTTATGCCTTTTAGGTATCTTGTATACTTGTCACTCTTGATATAGACATTGCTTATTATTCTCTCTTTATTCTCGTTTTTTATGAAAAACTTATGAGGGCAGATATAACAAAAAAGCATCTTGTCAAAATACCATGTAATCTTAAAGCAAGCATTTTCCATCTTAATATAACAGTGATATATATCTTTGAGTGTATCAATATATTGCTGTGTTTCTGTCAGATATATTCTTGTTTCTTCCCATTCGCCCCTTGTTATCATAGTATTAATACGATTTCTCTTTGATTTTAACAGATTTCTTGCTTCTGATATTTCAGTTCCATCTGCTGTGAGTGCTGAATACTCTCTTGCTATCTTAATATATTTCTCATTGCCATCTTCGTCAAAAAGTCCCAAGTACAACTTATATGTATCAATAGTTCCCTGCTTCTGCTTATTGTAATTTATAAGACCCCATGCACGGACAAAAGGGTTAATTCTGCATATAGTATTAGCAATCAGGAACATCTTAAAATGATCATTCTCTCTTTTAAGAGTTGAATATAACGAAAATATTTTGTCGGGTTCATCATCAAGATAATAATCATTCGTCTGATATTCCTCATAGATTGCATAATCTACAGAGTAATTCAATGATTTAAAATCATCTGCATTAACAAGTGCAAAGCCATATATTACCGGAAATTCAGAATAAACCCACTTGACCTCTCCATCTTCTGTTACTTCTTCCACTCTTGCAAAATATCCTGTAAGCCTTCCCCGGCATCTGATACATTCCCACTTGTCACCTGTCCACTTCTTAATCATATCTTCTTTAAGATATTTTTCTATGAATCCTCTTGACATCTGCTTATCTTTTCGCCTGATGTATGCAATAGCTCCACGCTTGCCATTGCTGGCAATCAGATCTTCAACAGCTCTTCGGCAGATGTCTGTTGATTTTCCTATTTCTCTTGCTCCGTCTATGATATTAATATCACAGTCACATTTTAAGATTTCATCTGCATTGTAATAATTTTTGTTTTTTCTTTTCATTTTTTAAATCTTCCTTTTCTTGTTATAAATTGTAAGAAGTCAAAATATTCATCTGAATATCCAAGCCTGTATGTAGTCGGTTGAATTGACAATGACCGCTTCTGTTCTGATATGTAGCCTTGAATATTCGCTGCCGGCTGGTCTGTCTGATATATTGCAAGTGTTCTGCCGCTCTTATCTGATTTAAACAATGTTCCTATCGTGACATCTTCATACTTATAGTTATCTGCTGCCTTTTTCGACAGTCCGGAAATTGTCATCTCTAAATTGCCTTGCCTGGTATCAAGATATTTTTTTGACCCGAATGCTTTAAATAAGTCATACTTATTTCTGTATGTCTCATGCTCCCATGTCCCAAGTATCTGATACCTACCCTTGCTATCCTTCGGGAAGCACTTTTTAAACATTTCCGGAGAGGTGCAAGCATCTCTTAATTCTTCAATTAGCTTCTTATTTAATAAGTAGAATTTTTTCAAGATGGCAGTTGTCAAGATGCCTTTTGCACTGTCGGTATCATTGTAAATGTGATTTTTGCCGAATATCTCAATACCTCTCAACAGCTCCTGCCTTGCGTATGCCGTTACAAAAACACCTCTCGCATACATAGTCATCTTACTATGTTCTTTTAAATAATTAAGACGTTCTTCAATCTGCTCCGCTGTCGGTTCTTTTTCTTCCCATTCGCCATTCTCATTATCAAATGTGGTTTCTATGTCAACCGGCCTTTGAACTTCTCTGCCGAATAGTGCATTTATGTAATTCTTTTTTCGCATATAGTTTTCTTTTTCACTTTCAATACCTTTAAGAGTTGTCTTATCCCAATAGCAATCTAAAATGAACATTCTTTCCATGTCTGTTAAGTATTCTTTATGTGACGTGAAAAGCCGCTCACATCTTACAGACTTAATTCTATAGCATTTTAGCACCTGTACAACATCAACATCAGTAAGCCATATTTTGACATATTCTGCATTGAATACTCTGCCGTTATCATACCTACATTTTTTTATTACTTCACACTTGCTTGATTTGACGTATGGCAATATCTTCTTATAATGAATATCTGAGAACTCATACAATCCGATGGAGCAATACTCATTGTTATTAAGATATTTTTCCCAGTCATTCGGGTTCTCTTCAAAGAACGGCTCGCATGGATATTTTTTTGAAATCATCACAGCCGGGTAGCTGCTTCGGCGGTCAAAACTGTCTACATCTTCTACATCATCCCCGACATACAAGCTATTGGCATGACAATCTCCCCCTTGAAATACTTTAAGCAATATCTCATACATCTCCAGCGTTGGCACACTTGCTTTATCGCGGTTATATGCCTTTACATTTCCTGTATTTGCTTCCTTAACCGCTCTTCGTAATTTGCCTGTAGACGTAAGCGGTATTTTATATATAAACTTATAATATTGCCGTTCTCGTTCGATATACTCCGCAAGTGATAGAGTATCATAGCAGGCATATTCTAAGACATCAGATATATCTGTTGCCGGGGTTCTGACTTCGTTGTAATCAGAAAAACTGGTTATCTTTCTGTATTTCTTGTTCTCTTTACTGACATTAGCAAGACTTGAATTGCTCAAGAAATATGAGCATCTGAATACTATGTTATTTTCAGTCTCGCAGTATATTACCTTGTGGGATTTTCTTGCAAATACTTTTTTAAATTTAAAAATATTTTCGAGTGAATTAGTGAAGTCAAAAGCCAAGTTGTGAACATAAATATATAATATCACTTCTCGCCGCTCCTGTTTCTCAATCTGCTCCTTTAATTCATTAATGAATATTAAAAATTCTTCATTGGTTCTGCCATAAAAGGTAACATCCCATTTATCTGTATATATAGAGAAAGTCCAAAGATATACCAATGTATGTACATCCAGCTTATTATAATCAACAGTGAAAAAAGGCTGCTTCTTATCATAATTCTTACTATCAACAGTGAAAAAAGGCTGCTTCTTATCATAATTCTTACTATCAAAACAATAATGGTATCTATCCCATATACCACTGGGATATTTGAAAACTGTTGTAGTCTCTGTATCGAACGTCATAACAGTATTACAGTGATATTCATTGCCTTTATCTTTATGATATTGGGTGCAGATGTTAAGCGGAATGAACCCACCAAACATCTGTATCACTTGTTTTAATTCACTAAATTTAAAAAAATTCTTCATTAAATATATCCGCCATTTCTTCGCTATCGAATTTATTCGCCAATATTTTTAACTTCTGACTTCTATATTTTACCCCGCTTACTTCAATCTCATTATAGGCATCTCTCAAAACCTTGTTGACATCTTCACTCTTAATATCATCATTTTCTCTGACATTCTTCCATATCTTGCCTACTACCTGAGATCCTAATATGTCAGAAAGTCTTGAACTGTAGTTTTTTGCTTCCTCAACATCTGCCCACTCCTGCATCTTAGTTTCCAATTCTGACTTACTGTATTTAATATCCTTTTCCCTAGCTGCTGATTCTTTTATTCTCTTTTGAATATCTGAATATTTCTTATTTTCTGTCTTATCTAAGAATTTCTTTAGTGCATTTCTCTGCTTTTCAAGAACGTTTATAGAACGTTTTTTTGATGTCGACCATATCGGAACTTCCAGCATATCCATCTGATTAAGTAAGTCTTCATATTCCTTGTAATAGATGTCATGTTTTTGGAATGGTTTAACTCTGCTTCTTGTTTTGTCAGATAGCCGCTTTATTTCAGCCGCTATCCTCTCTCTGTATTCTTCATTCATAATCATCTGCTCCTGATATTCTCATATTTTTAAGGCTTCTAAGTAATATTACATTACCGGTATTCTCAGCAAAGTTGAGATTATCCATATACACATTATTATAATAATCTGAGTATCTTATAATCTCTTCCGGCATTGATGCCAAGTAATTATTGAATAATGTGCCCTGATTATATGTCTTTCTCTTATGCCTTGCGCAACTCGAAAAAACCTTGTGATAAATGCTTCTTTTATCATGACCACATCTTCTGCAATAATATTCACTGCCTGCCTTTTTAGGCTTATTAATATAATAATTATAATTCTTATAGATGATATATTCGCCTACTGTCTTATCTTCCTTAACCTGTCTTATTAATGCCTTGTCATTACTTTTAGCCTTGAAAATAACATATTTTAAGTTATTAAGAGTGACAACCTGCCACTCTGTATTTGTTATATCGTCAATGTATTTGATTATCATTGTATCACTCCAATCTAAATTTTGTTCAAATCGCTCCAACTACTGTATCTGTTATAACCGCTACTGTCTTTCCATCTTTCAATATTGTCTGCCTGTAACCTTCGCTTTTAATTACATATCCTTTATATCTTTCTAATCTTGTCATATTTTTGTACCTCTTTCTTTATTTGATAATACCATAATAGCATATACCCACCCCCTTTACAATGATATATTTTAATCAATTATGTAAATAACTTGATATATTTTAATCAATAAAATAAATC
>JABLTK010026514.1_pt1 | contig 11410 bp, 8 predicted proteins | sample 7160131 | NCBI WGS metagenome assembly JABLTK01 (sample SAMN14651221, study PRJNA627086) | human gut metagenome | isolation source: feces | host: Homo sapiens
CTTGGAATATCGCCTTTTAGGACAATACGTTCTTTTTTTGCAAAAGGTGAAACCGGCGGAATTTCAAATGCAGAATGGAGAATGAATATGCAGACATTACCAAAAGAAGTTGAACAGCTCTTTCACTACCTGCAGAACGGCACATCCGCTTTTCATGTGATTGCCCATACCAAGCAGGTTCTGACAGAAGCCGGATTTACAGAATTACATATAAAAGACAACTGGACACTGACAAAGGGCAGCCGTTATTTCTGCAGTCCTTTTGATACAACCCTCTACGCTTTTACAATCGGTGAATCCTGTGACCTTTCCAATGGCATTCACATTGCTGGTGCCCACACAGATTTCCCGGCCATCAAAATTAAGCCAAATCCGGAATTTTTTTCCCATGGCTACATGCAGCTGAATACAGAAGTATACGGCGGTCCTATTTTAAATACATTCTTCGACAGACCGTTATCCCTTGCCGGAAAAGTTGTCACAAAGGGTGACCGTTATGATCGTCCGGTCAGCCATCTTGTGGATCTGAAACGTCCCGCTGTTTATCTGCCGAATCTGGCTATTCATATGAATCGCGCCATCAACGAAAACGGTGCTCCTATCGACAACCAAAAGCATCTGCTGCCTATCCTCGGCACACTGAATGAATATCTGAACAAAGATACAACTTTCATGGATCTGCTTGCCAAAGAAATCGGTGTGGACGCCAAAGATATTCTTGATTATGATCTTTGCATGTACAATCTTGATCAGCCTGAACTGGTTGGTTTCACAGAAGAATTTATCTCCGCACCAAGACTGGATGATATCACTTCTGTATGCGCTCTGATTCACGGTCTTGTTGAAAGCAAGAACGCTGACCGCGTTAACCTTGTCTGCTTATTCGATAACGAGGAAATCGGAAGTCTCAGCAAACAGGGTGCTGATTCCACACTGCCATCTGTGATCATCGGTAAGATCTGGCAGGCTTTCGGCAAAAATCAGATTGACTGTATGTCCGATATCTCAGACGGCCTGATGCTTTCTGTTGATGTCGCTCACGCCTACCATCCGAATTATCCAGGCACTCAGGATATCACCAACTATCCGATCATGAACGGCGGATTTATTCTGAAAACAGCCAGCAACCAGTCTTATACATGGGATTGTGAGAGCATGGCTTCCCTCATTGCACTGTGCCAGCAGGAAAACATTCCTTATCAGCGCTTTGCAAAACACTCCAACACAAAGGGCGGCGGCACTATCGGTTCCATCATCTCTTCCCATCTGCCAATGCGCACCGCAGATATCGGTGTCGGACTTCTGGCCATGCACTCAAGCCGGGAAATGATGGGCAAAGACGACCAGATCGGTTTGACGCACTTTGCTAAGGCATTTTTCGAAAACTAAAAATATCCTATGGCACAACAAAAGCTGTCAGCTCTTAAAAACTGGCAGCTTTTGTTGTGTCATTTAATTTTTTTTAACTGTTCAGAGCTAACCTCCAAAATACTGCGCATTTTATACCTGTTTTTTGAAATTTTGCTTGGCTCTGAACAGTTACAAATTTTTATTTTACGCCGAGGAGGTCGCACAGGGACAATACATAAATCTGTCCTGCATTGACAACGTCTTCGATGTCTACATTTTCGTTTGGTGCATGGATGCCTTCTGTGTTGGATGGGCCATACTGGATGGTTGGTACGCCCTTGAGACGGTATTCTCTTGCGTCGCTGCAAGCCCACTGCCATGCCGGATATACAGTAATGCCCCAGATGGCCTCTGCATTCTTCTTGATGGCCTGTACGATGTCTGAGTCATCGCGGGTGACATTCGCTTCGCTCTTCCAAAGGAGTTCATATTCAACGCCTTCCACACCGGCAGTCTTAATCATTTCTTTGACTGTGTTCTCAATTTCTTCATGATCTACGCCATAAGGCAGACGGCAGTCGATGGTTGCTTCGCAGTAATCCGGAACCATATTAGGACGTGTGCCGCCGGAAATCAGGCCTACATTGGCTGATACATGGTTAATAACATTGCCGATACCCTTCATGTCCAGTTCTTTTTCTGCAACCATCTGTGAATTAGCCAGAGACTGTAAAAGATCTTCCGGATAATGACCTTCAATCTTTGTCAGCATTTCGATATTTGCCAGAACTTTGTTTAATTTCAGGATCGCATTGTCACCCTTGTAATTGCCAAGGCTTCCATGAGCAGACTTGCCGGTGGATTTGAAGACAATATGCAGGTTGCCTTTCTGTCCGGATTCAATGGTCCAGTTGGTTGTCGGTTCCGCAATAATGGCTGCATTGGCTCCTTCAGCGTAGCCCTGTGCACAAAGCCATGTTGTCCCGTATTCACTGCCGCTCTCTTCATCAGAAACAATATGAAGACGGATATTGCCTTTCAAGTCTGCCCCTGAATCTTTCAATACTTTCATGGCAAACAGAAGACCTGCCACACCGGCTTTCATATCAGAAGCACCGCGGCCAAGGATTCTCTTGTCTGTAATTTCACCACCAAATGGATCATAATCCCACTGAGAGCGATCGCCGGCAGGGACAACATCCACATGTCCGTTCAAAATCACACTGAAGCCCTCATCGCTGCCCATTTTGGCCAGTACATTCGGATGATCCGGATTGCAGGAAACCTCTTCATAGCTGATACCTGCATCAGACAGATATTTTTCTACAAAATCGATCACGTCTCTCTGTGTTCCCACAGGATTCTCACTTGGAATACGAATCAGGTCAGAAGCCAGTTTGACAAGATCATTACTTCTGCTTTTTGCCAGTTCCCAAACATCATTTCTTGTTACGTTGCTCATTGATATTCATCCTCTTTTCATTTTCCCGCAGTTGCTCAAAATCTGATTTTGAAACTGCTGTATTTTATTCATATAAGAAACATGCAACCTGGTGGCCATCACCAGCGTCCTTTAACTTAGGGATTTCTTTTTTGCATTTTTCCATGCAGTTCGGGCATCTGCCAGCTAACGGACATCCAATCTGATCGCCGATCGGGCTTGGAATATCACCTTTTAGAACAATACGTTCTTTTTTGGCAAAAGGTGAAACCGGCGGAATCGCGGACAATAATGCCTTCGTATACGGATGCAGCGGATTCTCATAAATGGCATCCGCTTCACATAATTCTACAATTCTTCCCAGGTACATAATGGCAATTCTGTCACTGACATGCTTGATAACACCCAGGTCATGGGAAATAAAGATATATGTCAGATTGTACTGCTGCTGCAGTCTGTTGAACAGATTCAGCACCTGTGCCTGAATGGATACGTCCAACGCAGAAACCGGCTCATCACAGACAATTACCTTCGGATTCATGGCCAACGCTCTGGCCACATTGATACGCTGTCTTTGACCACCTGAAAATTCATGAGGGAAACGGTGGACGTGCTGAATATCAAGACCAACCTCTCTCATCAGCTCAAGGACACGTTTTTCACGTTCAGTCTTGTCTGTAATTAATTTATGGACGATAAGCGGTTCCTCGATCAGTTTTCCTGCTGTCTTTCTTGGATCAAGTGAAGAGTAAGGATCCTGGAAAACCATCTGGACATCCTTCTTGGCTTTCTTAAGTTCTGCCCCTTTCAGTGAAAAAAGGTCTTTGCCGTCAAAAGTCACAGAACCGGCGGTTGCCTTGTGCAGCTGGATCAATGTACGACCGAATGTTGATTTACCGCAACCGGATTCGCCGATGACACCCAATGTCTCACCTTCATAAATATCTACAGACACATCGTTTAACGCATGGAGAATCTGAGGTTTACCGCCAAGCTTTTTGCTTTTGATCTCAAATTCCTTGGTCAGATGCTCAATTTTCATCAAAACTTTCTTTTCATTACTCATCCTTTAAGCCCTCTCCTTTCTCCAGTTTATTGGTCAGATTCTGTCTGTGGCAGGCTACAAAATGTCCCGGTTCCACTTCAACAAGAGGTGGTACAGACTGTGTACATGCTTCTGTCACATACGGACATCTGTTATAGAAATTACAGCATTTGCCTGTCAGACGGAGGTCAGGCGGTGTACCTGGAATAGTCTTTAATTCACCCTTAGATTCATCAGACAATTTCGGCATGGAATCCAGAAGTCCCCATGTATATGGATGACGCGGATTGCTGTAAAGTGTCTTTGTATCTGTAAATTCCACTGTATTGCCGGCATACATAACCATGACTTTATCACACATTTCCCATACAACGCCCAGGTTATGTGTAATCAGAAGAATGGCTGTATCCATATCTCTCTGAAGTTCTTTCAGAAGTTCCAAAACCTGTGCCTGAACGGTTACATCCAAAGCCGTCGTCGGCTCATCGGCAATGATCAGTTTTGGTTTACAGCAAACTGCCATGGCAATGATCACACGCTGACACATACCGCCTGAAAGTTCATATGGGTATGAATTCATACGTTTCTCAGGTTCAGGAATCCCAACTTTACTCAATGCCTCAACAGCCATTTTCCAGGCTTCATCTTTCGTCACATTCTGATGAGCCATGATCATTTCTGTCATCTGCTTGCCAATCTTGAAAACCGGGTCAAGGGATGTCATCGGATCCTGGAAAATAACAGCGATATCCTTACCTCTGAAATCATTTAACTCTTTTTTGCTTAATGCCAGAACATCTTTGCCTTCAAATTCAATGGAACCTCCGACAATCTTGCCTGTTCTTGGCGGGAGAAGACGGATAATAGAGCTGGAAGTCACACTCTTACCGGAACCTGACTCACCAACGATACCCATGGTCTCGCCTTTTGCTATATTAAAACTTACACCATCTACCGCCTTTGCAATACCGCTGGCTGTATAAAAGTAAGTCTTTAAATCTTTGACTGTCAATATATTTTCACTCATCGTATCACCTCGATTACTCGTATTGTGCTTTCATTTCACTGAATGCTTTTCGCACCGCTTCCATCTTCGACGAATCTGAAAGGATATCCACCGCAGTCATAGCCATACCCTTCGCTGCCGCCTCGATGGCTCTGTATCCATCGGGACTTCCTGTTGCTTCCTCAAATTCCGGTGTATGAACCCTGAGTCCCGGTCGAAGCCGGATATAGGCCTGGATGCCCGGAAGTGCATGGGTCACATTCCCCATATCCGTACAGCCAATTCCCTGTTCCTTTAATCTCGGACACAGTTCTTCACCAAGAACTTTGAAATTCTCTGCCAGTGTATCCTCCAGAACAGGATTATTGCGAATATCCTCATAAGATAAATCAATCATCTCATATTCAAAACGCGTTCCCGTAATTGCTGCCACATTCTCACAGATTTTGATGAAGCGATGGAATAATTCCCATTTATATTTCATACTGAATGACCGAATGGTAAACTCCGCAGAACAATGATCCGGTATAAAAATAGCCTGATCGCCGCCGTCACGGATAATGCCAAGAATCTTACCCTTGTCTCCAAGTTCAAGACGCATGGCATTGACAATATTAAACAGTTCAAGAACAGGCGTCAATGCGCTGATTCCCTCTTCCGGCCATGTGGCTGCATGCGCTGTTTTGCCATAATAATGTACCCGGATATCTGTTCTTGAATAGGAAATATCATTGACACATGTATCTGATGAGGCGTGAGTCAGCATGGCAAAATCAAGGCCTTCAAAAGCGCCGTTTTCCAGCATGGTGATCTTGCCTCCGCCGCCTTCCTCTGCAGGTGTCCCGAGAACAGTAATTTTACCGCCTAATGCATCAATCACAGATTTCAGACCAATTCCCGCACCGCAGGCAATGGCACACATCAGATTATGTCCGCAGGCATGTCCCATGCCCGGAAAAGCATCAAATTCACCAACAAACCCTACATTCAGTCCGGGTTTTCCGCTGTCATAAACCGCTTTTACACTTGTCTCAATGCCTCCGACACCTGTTTCTACCTGAAAACCATATTTTCTCAAAAGTTCAGACATGGCTTTGCATGCTTTAAACTCATGAAAACTGTATTCTGGATGATGCCAGAGATAATCTGAAAGTCCTGTCAGATCCGGCATAATCTCCTCTATTCTTTTTTGAACTGTCTGTTTATTTTCCATTTCATTCATCCTTTATTTGTAACTGTTCAGAGCCAAGCAAAATCTCATAAAACAGGTATAAAATGCTTGCATTTTTAAGACTGTTTTTGAAATTTTATTTGGCGGATACGCCACACCGACAAAATGCGTCGCATTTTGGAGGTTGGCTCTGAATAGATATCTTTATTCAAACTGAGGGTCTGCGAAGACCTTCTCCGCACAATTACTGTTTCATCTTAGGATCCAGCACGTCGCGGATACCATCACCGAAAAGGTTAAAGCCAAGTACAGTGATCAAGATAAATGCACCGGAGATTGTTGCCACAAACGGTGCGGTTGTCAGACTGCTCTTTCCTTCACGCAGGATGCTTCCCCATGAAGCTGTCGGTGCGGCAATACCAAGACCAAGGAAACTCAATGCTGCCTCAGAGATAATCGCACTTGCTACATTTAATGTGGCATAAACGATGATCGGAGAAATAGCATTCGGAAGAATATGTGTAAACAGCAGTCTTGTGTTGGAAACGCCGATAACACGACAGGCATTGCAGTATTCTTCATTTTTAACAATATGGACTTCACCACGAACCACACGGGCAAAGCTTGGAATATTGCCGATACCGATGGCGATGATAACATTGATCAGTCCCTGTCCGAGCACTGTCATCAGAATAATGGATAACAGTACAAATGGGAAGGAGAGAAAACCATCCATGATTCGCATGATCACAGAGTCTACAATACCGCCCATGAAACCTGCGATCAGGCCAAGCAGCACACCAATGATACCGCCAACGAATGTACCTCCTGCAGCAACAATCAGCGAAACTCTGGCACCGTAAATCACACGGGACAGAAGATCACGACCGAACTGGTCTGTTCCGAAAATATGACCTTCTGAAAAAGGTTTCAGAAATGCATCCAGTGGATGAATTTCATCCGGATCATAAGGTGCAAGGACAGGTGCAAAAACGGCGATGAAAACCATGACAACAACAATCACAAGACCGATCATGGCTGTTTTGTTTCGTTTTAATTTGTTCCAGACATTATTGGCACGACGTTCTGTTTTGAGCATTTCTGCCTGAGCATCCAGGCCGAGTGCATCCGCGGATGTCGTTTTTGTTATATCTGCCATTTAATTACCCCCTTTCGAATCATAGCTGACACGTGGATTAATAATCATATAAACCACGTCTACCAGTAAATTGACAACGACAAAGACAACGGCAATAAAAAGGACCGTTCCCTGAATCAGCATATAATCTCGGTTATCGATGGCGGATACGATCATCGTACCCATACCAGGCCATGAAAAGATACTCTCTGTCAAAATGGCACCTGTAAAAGCGCTGGCCAGCTGAAGACCAAGAACTGTGACAATTGGAGGCAATGCATTTTTTAATGCATGCTTCCAGATAATGCTGCTCTCTTTGATACCACGGGCACGAAGTGCTTTGATGGAATCACTATGTATAACCTCCAGCATACTGGAGCGGGTTATTCTGGCGAATGTTGCGGTAGGGATTGTTGCCAGACAGAAACATGGCAGTACCATATGGGAGATCACATCTCCGATACCTTTGCTCATAGAGCCCATGCCCAGGGCAGGCAGCCATCCAAGCTGTACTGAAAACAGGTTGACAAGCATCAGGCCCAGCCAGAAAATCGGCATGGACACACCAACCAGTGCAAGAATCATAAAAATATAATCTAAAATCGAATACTGTTTGATCGCGGATAAAACACCAATGCCAACACCAATAAAAATAGCAATGACCAAACTGGTCAGAGTAATGACCAGCGTATTTGGAATTCTTTCTGCAATCAGGCTTGTAACCGGACGATTATAGACATAAGATGTACCAAAATCTCCATGCAGAATACCAATCATATAATCTGCATACTGTTCAAGCTTGCTCTTATTTAATCCAAGCTTAATCTCCATCTCGGCAATATCCTGGGCAGAAGCCTGCGGACCGAGGATTGTACGTGCCGGATTACCCGGAATCATTCGTGTCAAAACGAAAGTAATCGTAATAACAATGAGGAGTGTTGGAATACTTTGTAAAATACGTTTGAGAATTGTTTTTAACACTTACTTAATACACCACCATTTCATTTCAGCTGTCCGCAATCCACTGCGGACTTCTTAAAAAGAGAGGCGCGAACTCGCCGCGCCCCGCTTTCAAACATTCATATTCAAAACTCTCTTACGAGTTTCTTAATCTGTTACCCATACATTGTTTTCTGTTGTAACAAATCTGACTGTATTATCTGCTCTCTGAATAAAATCATGAACACGGCCGTTAACACCGTAGATAACGTTTTCATTTGCATAGAAGAGACCTGGAAGATCATCTACGATCAGAGCAAGCGCCTGTTTATAGTAATCTGCACGATCAGCCTGATCTGTTGCTTCCAGCGCTTTCTGAAGTAATTCATCAACCTTTGCGTTGGAGTAATGCTGACCATTACCGATACCGCCAAACTCATCTGTTGAGAAGAGTTTGTTCAGGAAGAAGTATGGATCCGGATACCATGTCCAGGACATACCATAGACATCTGCATTATTTGACATTGCAACTTCTGAGAATGTGCCCCATTCAGATGCATGGATGTTTAATGTAACACCAACCTGTGCCCAGTAAGCCTGAAGAAGAACAGCCATGTTCTGTCTTACTTCTGTATCACTGATATAAAGGTCAAGTGTCAGGCCATCGCCGTAACCAGCTTCAGCAAGGAGTTTCTTTGCATCTTCCGGATCGTAACCCGGAACTTTGCTTTCAAGGGAAGCATCATAACCCCATGAGCCAGGAGGCAGTGGAAGACTTGCATTCTGTGCTTCGCCGTATTTGTAAAGTGAAGAAACCATTTCTTCTACATTCACTGCTTCAATCAGTGCTTTTCTGACTTTGATATCAGCTGTAGGTCCCTGTTCCATGTTGAAGTAAACGTATGCAACATGAAGTCCCGGTGTCTCAAGCAGAGTCAGATCTGCATTATCCTTAACTTTCTGAACAGATTCACCCTTCAGATCCATGGCAACATCAAGCTCACCTGTCTGAAGTGCATTGGCTGCCTGTGTAGAGTCTGTGATAACCTTGAAAATAACTTCATCAAGATTTGGCTCTGCCAACCAGTAATCAGCGTTCTTCTTCAGAACTGCCTGCTGGTCAAGCTGAAAAGATTCCAGAGAGAAAGGACCTGTACCAACTAAATGGCTGCCAAAGTCATCGCCCCAGCCTTCAACTTCTTCCTTAGGAACGATTGCGTTGCCCGCATCTGTTAATGCTGTCAGGAAAGAAGAGTTCGCTGTTTTCAGTGTACATGTCACTTCATAATCGCCTGTTGCTTCTGCTTTGTCAAGCATGGACAGACGGTTGCTGTCTGAAAGTTCACCTGAACGGTTCAGTGAGTAAGCAACATCTTCCGCTGTCATCTCACGGCCATCCTGATACTTTCCTTTCTGGAACTTAACACCCTGACGGATATTGAATACATATGTCATACCATCATCAGAAACTGTCCAGTCTGTTGCCAGAGAAGGTACATACTCAGATAAATCCTTGTTGTACTCGATCAGAGTATCACAGACATTTTTGATAATCTCGCTTTCATAAGTACCACTGTAGTGGATTGGATCCAGTTTACTTGGTGAAGCGGATAAGGAAATTGTCAGTGTACCACCTTTGACTGGATCTCCTTCTGCTTCTGTCTCGCCGGATGCTGTTGTCTCTGCTGCAGCTGAAGAACTGTTTGCTGCTGTACCTTCTGTTTCTTTAGAACCAGAATTACCGCAGGCTGCAAGAGAAACGCACATGGATGCAACAAGTGCAAGTGCTAAAATTCTTTTTTTCATCTCTTTTCCTCCTCGTGAAAAAATTATAACTACTGGTGTTCCTCCAGCCATCTCATGGCACATTCTGTATACACAGCAGCCATTCTGTGGATTGCTTCTTCATTAAAAGTAACCCTGCAATCATGAACACCATAATTATAGCCTTCTTCCGTGCTTCCCGTACCAAACCAGTACAGGACAGATGGAACCTTAACGGAAAGTGCCGAAAAATCTTCGGACCCCGTCATTCGCTCGATCGGCTGTGCCGTACTTTCACCGAGCAAATCATCAATATAACGGATGGTATCCGTTAAAAGCTGATCATCATTATACATTGGCGGAATACCATCTCCAATGAAATCAATTTCACATTCCGCACGGAATGTCTTACATACACCTTCGCAGATATCAATCAGTCTCTGTCTGGCAAAGGCCTTGACATCCATGTTCATTGTACGAATTGTTCCCTGCATCACTGCCTCGTCCGGCATAATATTAGCTGCCGTTCCTCCATGGATGGAACAGATTGTCAGGACAATCAGTTCATTTGGATTGATTTCTCTGCTGTTAATTGTCTGAAGAGCCAACTGTATATGACAGGCTACATTAATTGGATCTACGTTTAGGTGGGGTGCTGCACCGTGTCCGCCGACGCCCTTGACTTTAATCGTAAAGACATCACTGGAACCACAGCCTGTTCCTCTCGTATAACCTGCTTTGCCAAGGTTGTCATGCAGTACATGCATCGCCATAGCCGCATCAACATGAGGATTCTCCAGAATACCGGCGGCAATCATGTCGTTGGCTCCATCCATAATCTCCTCTGCCGGCTGAAACATCAATTTGACCTGCCCCTTCAACTCACTCTCATGGACTTTCAGAAGCTTTGCTGCTCCAAGAAGGGCCGATGTATGAAAATCATGTCCGCAGGCATGCATTTTCCCATTGATAGAAGAAAACGGCAATCCTGTCTCTTCCTTCATCGGAAGTGCATCCATATCGCCGCGAATCAAAAAAGTCTTCCCGCCATCAGGGCCGACAACTGCACTGATACCTGCTTTCCCGACCGCCTTTGGTTCATATCCATATTCTCTTAATTGCTGCATCACATACGCTGTTGTCTCCGGAAGATCAAATCCAAGCTCCGGATTCTGATGGAGATGTCTGCGATGTGCGATCAGCTCGTTCTCAATCGCTTTCGCTTCACTTACGATTGAACTCTGCATAGCTTTCAACTCCTTACATCATATATCCATAATGATATATCCACAATGGACATTTGTCTGCACAAGACGTATTATACTATTGTATTTTCAATTCTGCAAGTCCTTTTGCATATTAATTCAAAAATTTTATTAAATCGACACTTTAAACCGTTAAAAAAACGGATTTCCTTTTAAATGCTATTGACCCATGTCACATTTTGCTATAAACTGGTGGTAATGTGCAAATATGCCATATACCATTTTATATCTAAGGAGGCAATTAACCATGTTATTAAGACAGGTTATCGAACTGTTTGATCTGCTTGACAC
>JABLTK010142981.1_pt1 | contig 11408 bp, 18 predicted proteins | sample 7160131 | NCBI WGS metagenome assembly JABLTK01 (sample SAMN14651221, study PRJNA627086) | human gut metagenome | isolation source: feces | host: Homo sapiens
CTACCATCTTCCAGTACTTTGAAATCTTCAAGAAGGAGAGAGAAGAGTTGGGATTCCTGGGATTCTAAGGGGTTGTGATTGTTTGTTGACAAAGATGAAATGGGTTGTTTGATTGGATACAAAACGCAACACAGGATTACTTCGTTGTTGAACACTGAAGAGTCTTTTCTATAGGAATCATAGACATATGCAGGTACTAATAAACAATGGAATTGCGTAAAGATTACAAGATACGAAGAAGAAACGAAAAACGAATTGTGTCTGGGAACACAATTAGAACACGATTATTCTTTCATTTTAGGTTGTAGTTCGTGAATTCGAATCTACTTGATCGTTTCTTTGTAAATCCTAACTCTGAGTGAAAACGATCAGAACGTGTCATGAATGCAAGTGAAAACGATGATGAAAATATGACTCAGCATCGTTCTGAATATGTTAATCAGTTATTAGAGAAGAATCGACAAGTGGGAGTAGTAAGTGAGGTACTAAGTGGTAGTTAGAGATTCTACTAAAACAGGAGAGGATAAATGTAAGCGTTTTGAACAATCGTTGGTATCTGTTGAATTCACTCATCACTAGGGTTGGATGCCGTTGAAGAAGCTAACAGCGTTCAACAAAAGCAACTAGAACGAGATCGAGTGATTATCAGTCAAAGTGGAGCATCTCTGAGTTTAGAGCATTTGCTCAATGAAATCATATCCTTTGTGATTCAATGAGATGAGAAAGGTGAAGTAGAATCCTTGATTCATACGACGATCTTAAAGCAGAGAATCAAACGTTTATAGAACAAGTAAGTGTGTAAATGGAGATTAAGGAGTTAGATTCGGGCGTTGCAAGCCATCGTTCGAGAGTACCAACAACCTCCACCCAATGGAAGTGATGACAATGTCAAAGTGCTAATGAAAACACTACGAGCAACAGAAGCACAACTCCAGAAAACGGAGGAAGATTTGAGAGTTCGGAGATGGAGGGTTTGAAGTGATGAGTAGTTGAAAGAATTGGAAAACAAAAAGAATAGAGATGCCTTGGAGATTGCACGAAGTCAGTTAGGGGCTATGGAGAATTCACTCACAGAACGTACCATTGAATTGGGGATATGAGAATAGGTGTTGAAGCAATGAGTCAGGAGCTAAAACGTGAGTTGATGCAATGTCAAGTTGCCTTAGCTGATTGTCGGTTAGAAAAGGATGAGGTTGTGAATGAGTTGACTAAATTACACGAACAGTTTGCCAATTGTAGTACAGCAGAGTATTCGCGAGAATGTGAATTGAAGATTATGGCTCTGAACGAACAGTTGGAGACAATGAGTGGTCTGTTGGCTCATGAACGCGAAGCAAGACTATTGGAGAGTGATTCACGTATCCGTGCGATTGAGGCGGAGAAGGCGAAGGAGAATGAATTTCGGCTTCAGATCGAGCGGTTACAGAAAGAACTGCTGGAGAAGTGTGATGAAATTGGAGTGATGCATGAGAACGTGAATGAAGCAAATGAGGAGAAGGAACGCTTTAGAACAGCTGCGGAACAATCATTTGCGTTGCAGGAAGCAGCTGCAAAGAGAGAAGAAGCGTTAATGAATGAAGTGCAGGAGGAAGAGAAGAAGCGAAAGCAAGTAGAATCGCGTTGTGTGGAGTTGCTCCAAGTGAAAATGGGATTAGAACGAGATGTAATGAGGTTACGAAATGAGGTAACAGCGTTGATGGAAGCAGAGAAGGAAGCAAGAGAGGAGGTGAAGGAGAAGGAGAAAATGTGTGTTGTTGCGAGGAAACGGTGTGATGCAACAGTGCGTCAGATCCATGAAGATCGAAAGCAGACTGTGATGCAAATGGCTATACGTTGGAAAGGAGAAAAGGAAGAGAATGAAGCGAGAGAGAAGGAATTGAAGGGAGAGATTGGGAATCTGGAGAAGCAAAAGGAGGAGGAGAAACAAAAGGGTTTGATTCGATTGGAAGAAGAAAGAAGGGAACGAGAGAAGGAGGTGAGAGAATTGAAGGAGGAGATCCAACGAATGCAGCGAGAGAAGGATGACTGCATAGCAAATGTTAAGAAAGAGAATGAGAGTATGATTCGACAGCTTAAGGAGAAACAGGCAAGTATGTTGATGGCTCGTGAGAAAGCTCTCAAGACACAATATGAACAGGATACAGCAATGCAGTTGAGTCGACAGAAAGAAGAAATGGAACGAGAAGCAGAGAACTTGCGAAGTGTGTTGGAGATGAAGTTAGTGAAGGCGAAGGAAGCTGCATTGGCTGAGCAAACGCGTGTATTCCAATCAGAGCTGGTGAAGTGTCAGAGAGAGAGTGAGGAGAAGGAAATGGAGATGGAGAAGCGACTAGTGAGTGAAAAAGAGGAGATGGAGAAGCGACTAGTGAGTGAAAAAGAGGAGATGGAGAAGCAGAGAATGAATGAGAAGGAGGATTTGAAGAAGTTGGAAAGAGAGAATGAGGAGAAGCGAGAGGTTTTGGAGAATGAGGTGAAACGATTGAAACAGAGAGTGGACGATTTGGTAGAAGCGATTCGTGCGAAAGATGAAGCAATGAGGCATCTTATGGAGAAACAGACAGAAGACTCTGTTGGAGCGAAAGAGATGGAGAAGGAGAATCAAACTGATGAATTGGAGAATCGATTGAAAGCGATAGAGAATGAGAAGAAGCGAATAGAAGAGGAGTTAGATGCAGTTCGCAAAGAACATGAAGATTCGATGAAACGTAAGCAAAGAATGTATGTCTGAGGAATAGAACAACAAGAGAAGATTAGTGAGTTAAAGAAGAAGTGTGTGAAGCTAAAAGCGATTGTATTAAAGTTGAAGGAGAAAGAAGAGAAGGAGAAAGGAAAAGAAGAGAAAGAAAAGGGAAAAGAAGGTGAACCAAAGAGGAAGAAATCATTACACAAAAGTGAAAAACTAAAAGAATCTGAAAGTGATTCAGATCTAAGTAACTCAGGATGGAACATATAGTACATATTGTTTATTCGTTTCATAACAAACAATAGTTAAACCTTTGCTTTGTAATACATCACAGTGTCCAACATTTTGGCAATCTACACATTCATTTCTCTCTCCTTCTCTTACTGCTGCCACACCTCCAATCACAGCACAACATCGTACAAGGAATCTTGCTAAGGACATTCTTCGATCTGTAATGATATGCATGAATGGAGTTAGATCATAAATGAAGAAGATTCCTGGAAGTGCCGAAATCTGACCAAAAGGAGATACTCCCACTTCTCGTTGAACAGAATACACGCTATATTGATTACTACTGACTGTAGTTGATGCATTTGTGTAGATCGTTGGAACTACATGCAAATAATAGCTTTGGCTCAACAGACTCGTAGCAACAATATCTACATTCTCCAATGGATTGGGAGTCCCAGGAATGAAATCACCAAATGCCAATCTATTCTTATAATCTCTCCTCTCTATCTACTTCTCAATATGATGAGTCGTATTGAATCGGAAAACTTGATCTTTTCCAAAACTGTGAACATGACGACTGTCGCGATTCTCAGCATGTCCTACGGCGATGTGGAAATTTCCCGCTACCTTATTCACTTCCAGAATTCCCCATAGCATGCAACCTTTCGCTGGTTCCCGATCTTTCAATACATCCTTATTCCTGCCATGACATTGAGGTGAATACTGTTCCACAAACCATGTATCCCAACCCCGATGACGATAAGCAGAAAGCAAATCCTCACATGTATTGCAACACTTGTTACTGACTTCGGCTCCAAAACAATTTCCACACGATGCATCATTGTTCTTCTTTGCATTACAATCATTCATAACTCGTACCTCTTCGAGAACCGATGACGTTGCAACGTTGACAGGATTTCCTTTTTCATTAAGATCAATCTTTACTACTCGTGACATCACACCCATCTGTTGCTGTCCTGATATATCCATTATGTCTAAAGAAGCATCTACGTTATTTAGATCGGCTTTCATCCTACCATGACAAGAAATTTCATAAAGAGAAATATTAAAGTTGATAACCATCTTTTCATTCCTTGTTGTGTCGATGGTAATTCGATCTTCTCGTTGCACTCGTAAAAAGGATGACAACTCCGATAGAAACAGAATCACCATTAAAACACCAGAGATAAGCGATACTAGTAGTTACAGAGATTCACAAGAATCGATACAGTATCCGCCACTCTCAGTCTTGATCACATAATCATCACCGATCTTGGGATAAAAGTCCAACTTTTCAAGTCGTTTCCCCAAACTGCGACTTGGAAGAGAAGACACATCTTCTTCCTCTTTACGACGTTGTCGAAGTTCAGAAACTGCGTCCATATCGTCGAAATGTAGCTGTTTCGTCTATGACTGTGGTCAGTGGAATTTGGAATTGCACAAATTTTGGAGTATTTGGCCATGGTTTGTATTGTCAGTATTTGTGAATGAACTCGCTATTGCTTGAACAAATAGAATCATGACACAGATCCTTCAAAGAAGTCTCATTCTAGCCTATTCATTAAGCTTCTTTGACGAATCATCAGCATTATAAAGAGACAATAAATTAACATCTTTGAATTTGTACCAAGCTCGAATCGCTGAAATTGGTATAGTAATATACTCATTCTAAGATATCACTCGATAGTCTCCATACTTACGTGTTCAAAGAAAAATATGGTTGGATAGAGATCCTTCTTCAACAAATCCTTCAAAACCTGATCTCGTTCCAATGTCCTCACTACAAGAAAACTTCGAGCTAATTCGGGTTTGGTATATTCTTCTCCCACCTCAACAAGAGCATCAACCAAACGTAACCTTCTTTGTGTGTCATCATATGTGTGTACCTTCAAAGCCAGATTCTTACGGCGATCTGATACGATCTGGGATTCCTTATTCCGTTTGCAGAACAGTCCAATCACTCTTCCTCCATCTAGAAATTGTGCCAAGCGACATTGTGCCAAAATCTCCAATTGCAGTGTCTCTGTCATAGTTACTCCCATTTTCTCTGCTTGCTTCAATCGCTTCTCATATTCTGGTCTCCAAAAGTCTCCTTTCGCAAAGATCTCTGTCATGGCGTATACGACTTCACGACTCAGGTAATAGTCCTTCGTTTGCACATGTGAAAAGATCGACAGCACTGTTGGATAATCTTTCAAATGATACGCACACAGAATGGCTGCAAAGAAGCCTCGTGGATCCGTAATGAGTTTCATTTCAGCATCTATGACTTCCAAATCACGATAGAAGGAAACACACTCAGCATCATATCCTCCTTCATATAAACCAAGCAATACTGCCGAATTCGCTACTAGAATTTGAAAAGAAGAGTTCTTGATCCGTTCCAAAAATGGTCGTGTTTCATCCAATCGTTTGCTTCCGAGAAGAGCACGAGTGTAAAGGGCTATGGTTAAAGGTGGAAACTTCTCTCACCTATGATATTCCACCGATGCTGATCGCGCTGAGAACAAGCATTCCACAACACATCTGTCAATCCATAATTCTTTTCAGAAATAATGGATTCGAACATCATTTCGATTGTAGAAACGGTTAGAAACACTTGCTCCTACGAATCAATCTCTTCTTGAACTTGAACATGCTTCAATGTGATAGTCTGCAAAAACTTGTTGATCGATGAATACCTTCGTTTTCGGAATAACGAACGCACACCAATCTCGATTTCCTACACTTCAACCCTAAGAGTCTTTCTCACATCTGAAAACACATCATCTCGTTCTGCAAGTTCGAATACAAGAGGATAAATCTAGTTCATTACCAGATCGAATCACACTCACATCATATCCCCTTGGCTTTCTTGCTTTGAGATAGAGACAGATTTCTGCGGTCGGCATGCGTTTTACATCATCTCTTGTTACAGCTGGTAACGACGAGAATCGATTTGTCGGTATAGGAGCCATAGAAGTTGAAGAGAAACTTCTTGGAACCGTTTGACATACCCAAGTAGCAAAAGGAACTGCCATTTTGGGAATTGGAGGAATACGTCGCAAAGCAACACTCAATATTCCCAATCGTAGGACTCCCCGTGGCAGAGCCAACTTTGTTGATAGAAACATCTTCTCTCAACAAAAGTGTGAATGAACAAACAAAGGACTCATAAAAGACTCAAATTCAATTCTTCCTCTTTCTATTAATCTCATTCAGTTTGCCTTTTGCCGATTCTGATGCTTCAAACGAAACTTGCTCCACAGGCTGCTCTACAGGAGCATCAAACACACCCGCTAGTGATTCCACTTCTCTCACATCCCACAGACAAAGATCCTGAGATGTACCACAAGCAGCCAACAGGTATGGCACCGAAGGATAGAACTGGCAGCAGAATACATTCCCCAGATTCACATTACGTTCTGCTACAAGACTTAGTTCAGCTCCACTTCGCCACAATCGCACCATTCCATCCTCTCCCGATGTGGCTACTAATTGTTTGGCTGCGGGATTCACCGATATTGATGTGCAAGGTCCTTCGTGGAGGTGTTGTGAGAACAGAGGCGAATCGGTTTTGCGCACATCGTAGTACAGACAGTCACCAGTCTCTGTAGTGACATAGAAACAGTACGGTGCCATCAAATCCCACGTTGCAGCCTCTGGCTTTGCAGGAATGCCAATCCAAGTTCCATTGTTAGGAGACCGTCCGTCCGTCACAGCACACAACTGATCGTACGAAGCAGTTAACAACACGTTTGCCTCCACTGGATGGAACTGAACTACGGGAATCTTATCTTTGTGGAAATTCAATGTTAACATGCATTTCTGTGTGGTGATATCCCACAGCTTAACAGTTGTATCGGCACTACTGGAGGCGAGGAGGTTGCGATATTCTTGATTCCAAGACAATCCCATTACTGCCTGTCGATGGCTTCCAGGCTTCAGAGAACGCTTCTTGCCACTGACAAGACCTCCAAGCACACACTCCGGCTCAATTGCATCCATGATGTCCGTATTGTAAATCTCGATCTCCGGTCTGAAGGTACCTACAGCTACAAAACTCCCCGTTGCTAGCAATGAGAATAAAAAGAATCAATTTACGATGCCCGTTCATATCAGGGAATTGACGAGGAACACAATCCATCCAAGCGAGGGATAATGGATATGCAGCAAGAAGTATATCATGATGGAGGTAGAAATTACCACTCTCTTCGTCATAAACGTGAATCTCAAGAGAACTGCTTATTACAACCGTGCCTATGACCTACCTTTGATCTTCATCTGACTTGGCTGCTAGCAAAACACAGTCTGTAGGAAGAATGTTCAAATCCTCCTCATTATCCGAATCCCACTCCTCCTATGCCAATCATCGTGAATATGTTTATGTACTTCAGGAACGGTAATATTCGCATCCTTGGATGGGTCTATAGAGGAAATGGGAATGCTGTCTCCCATGAGTCCTCGCACAACACCATCATCGCCCACTTCTTCTTCTCCAAAAACCTGCTGTTCTTGCACTTCATCCAACTTGTTTTGTTGTTCCAGGCTACAAGTTATTGTCTTTGATTACCATGCACATTCTCTTATACTCTTCAATTTCAGCCTGTGTAGGAACAGCGCGTATCGGCTTTCGAGCGGAACATCCTCTCGGGACCTAGCAATGACGGGAGAAAACAAACATTCAAACCCAACAAACGGTTGAATACATTTATTTGACGGCTGCAAGGAATGATTGAATGACCACAGCTTCTAAGCGGGACGAACGGTTATTGGTTTAAAATGGTGAAGAGTTTATATTAACAAACAAGTCTAGAATTCCTTGCTAAATGAGTCGGCCGTTTGCAGAACAGTTTGTATGTCACAGTTGGCAAAAAGGGAGTTGACCTCAAGAGAGGAAGTGACAATTAGCTCGACTCCAAGTACAGTGGCAATTGTTTTCAAGCTAGATAGGTGAGTAAACGTGAGGATCTTCTAACTGATCATTCTCTTTGTTCAATCCTACTTCTCTACAAAACGAATCATGTACAGAATTGAGACCTGCATCAAAAAGGTCGTCTCGAATTCGCTCTCCCTCCTTCTCGTTCTCCACTTGAACAGCGACATAGCTAGCCCTTATTCACTTCGCTCACCCCAACATATCATATTTCCGAATAAGTACAATGAGAGTAGCAATATTTTGCTGATACACATCACATTCCGATTCGTTCGCTGAAAACAGAATCTAGCACAATCAGACCCTATCTCATCAAATACATTGTTTCCAACAATTAAGATCTTCTTCCTGGTTCCACAGGAATTGCTCGACAGACTCTTTCTGTCGGTTGACCACGAATTCTTGAAAAGCATGGTCCCAACAATGAGCAAAAGCGAAGTAAAGATCCAAGCAAGAATGGTGGAGTTGTCCATTTGTCAAAAGAGGAAAAGTGATATTGGGATAAACAAACAGAAGACTTCGGCTTCGGGATGAAAACTAATTTTCTGCCTTTTCATACGTAAAATCAGGGAAGGAAGGAAGGTCCATAAGAATGTCATTCTACTTCTCTATCCAATTCTAATACCTACTGGTGGAGTGGCTTCATCGATATCAGCATATGTGTACTTCTTGTTGAAATAGGACGTATCTGTCTCATTCACCAAATTTGGTTTCCACGGAGGAGGAATCTCTTTGCGTTCTAATGCTTTCCAGTCGAGACCCTCAAAGAAGGGATGAGCCTTGACTTCTTCAGCATCTGCAATGCCAGCTCCTAATCGCAAAGCAGGATCCCTTATAAGTAACCGGGATATCAACGAAGCTGCAGCTGGAGAAAAGAGATTCTAAGATTGAAGAAGTTTGTGTGACATTACACTAAACTGCAATTTGGCTGTGAGAATATTTGAAAACATTTGTTTGCGATTCTTATCATAAAAGGGAGGCTATATGTTCAGTTCTTATACATACCTACAAGTCCAGCAATCATTTCATAGAGAAGTGTTCCCACAGACCACCAATCGACAGCTCGACCATATGGATGACCCACAAGCACTTCAGGAGCTACATATTCCGGTGTTCCTACAATATATCTTTCAAATCTCGAATACCACAAATCGTCTGAGCTGTAGCATCATAATTCGAGGTTAATTTGCTCAATCCAAAATCTGTGATCACAATATGGCCATCTCGGTCCAATAAGATATTCTCTGGTTTCATGTCCCTATAAAGGATATTATGCTCGTGAAGATGCCCAATTCCAACAATCACCTCTGCTACATAGAATCGAGCTCGCTCTTCACTAAAACGATGACACTGTTGAAGATGATAAAACAAAGGGCCTCCTGCTAAGAATTCCATTCCAATATACAGTTTTCCTTCTGTTTGAAATGCAAACTCTAATCGGCATAAAAATGGATGGTTAATCTCTTCCAAAATACGTCTTTCGCTTCGTGTATGTTCCACTTGTTTTCGAGCCAGAACGCGACTCTTCATTAGAATTTTGAGTGCATAAACATGCTTATCACGTTTACTCCGTACTAGAAGGACTTTTCCAAAGGATCCTTTCCCAATAACTTTTAGAAGATGGAAGTCATCTTTTGTTAGTGGACTAGCTACTTGAGATGTGGATATCATTCGTGTAGCAACTACAAATCATTCCTAACAATCATACAGACAATCATTCACATGCCCATAATAGCAGGATCGGCATACTCGAACAGGCTTATTACTCTTTTCTAATACCATTCGGAACTTACTACAATCTCCACATACAACTCGTCCACATAACCGACAGTGATGTTTCCTAATGAGGAAACTGAAACTCTTCAAACACGTCTGACATTCACTTACTTCACTATCTGGAATCCAAATCGTAGCTGGACTTAAGTCAGTCACCGGAATCTCGGTTGCACCACTGGAAGTCGTATTGCCATCATCACTCATTCGATTGGAGATTAAGGATCCCATTCCCATTGACTTGACCAAATATTCCCAGAACAACACAGATGTACACTGCTTGATAGAAGAATCTGTTCGAGCAAGTTTGGTAGAAGACAACTGGAAGAAGAGGAATATTGGTTCCAAAGCGATGAAGTTTGTCGTTGCATGGTTTGAAGATTCAGCTGGGCCTGTAGATATACAGACACATCCTAGTGACTCCTCCATCTCCTACAGATCATACCTTCTCGATAATCATACCATCACACGGTGACCTGCAGGAATCGAACAGGCCATCCAATTCACTGTATGTTGTTCCAGAAACTCTCGAATCCCTTTGGAATCCGTTCCACCCAATCCAAAGTTCAATTCACCCTGCAGAGAATGGGTGGATTCGGTTAGCGCTAACGTCCGCAATCTCCGCAGTACTTCATTTTCGCGGGACTGGAGCAGATTCTGAGCTTGGATACCACCTTGTCCGTAGGCCATTAGATAAAGGTTTGAAGCAGCTGAACGAGCCACAATTCGATCCCACACATATCTATATCACATATCTTCAATGCTTCCTACATGACATGTTGATCGGGAGTTTCACTATGGGGAATGGAGCGTTTAACATAACCACCTTGAGGAGAAGGAACACGCACATTGTTTACATTCGGATTGAAAACAATGACGCCAATGCCTAATTGGATGGCTTTAACGAAAAATGGAAGCATAGATCCCACTTGTAGTCCTTTTTCAACACATAAACTTCGACTCCATATTCCAGGCATCGTTCCCGAGCTAGGAATGATGAGCAATAAATTATCGCAAGATAGGCAGCCCTTGGTAGCAAATACACATGAACGAGGACAATCTTCACAATCAATAACAAGAGGAATGGCAATCTGTTCAAATCCCAGTTCCGATACCATTTTCATTTGTACCTATCCTCTAATTATTCCATCTCATAGAATACATGATGTGTGATAGCGTTTACAAATTGGATGGGATCACCTCCGAGATTATTCATTGTGACATATTCCCCCGTTTTCTCATTCCTCAAACGTCCATTTTCATCCGAGCATACACCGAAATCACGAAGCGTCTTTACTAAAGACAAAGAGACTGAACGAAAACATACATTTCGTTGAATCAGTCGGAGGATATTGCATTCAATGAATCTATTCTTATACGTATCAATGCGATATAGGTCTTTGACTCAGGAATGTACTTTTTGGAATTGTTGGAAATATATACTATTTTGTCACCGATTCTTGGGTTTTGCCAAATTGGGTTTATCTGTCGTAGCCATGAGAGTATGATGATAACAATTATCTGATACGTTATCGTTTACGAGAAATGGAGTGTTTGTGAATAAACAGAGAGAGTAAGTAATACTAAAGTACTAACTGGAAGGAATGATGAGCTCAGCATACTATTGTATTTTTAATGACTAGTTGAACGGTTAGGTGAGTGAGAAAAGTTGGTTAACGATGAATCTGCAGGGAAGCTTCCAATATCTGCCTCCAAAAGCATTAACGAAGAGAGCTCCAGCACTTTGAGCAGCAGATACAAGACCAGTTCCAAGACCAGTTGTTGATGCAACACTCATAGCAGAAG
>JABLTK010086355.1_pt1 | contig 11403 bp, 10 predicted proteins | sample 7160131 | NCBI WGS metagenome assembly JABLTK01 (sample SAMN14651221, study PRJNA627086) | human gut metagenome | isolation source: feces | host: Homo sapiens
AATTATCTGCCATTATTTTACACGATTTTCCCATTCTCTGCAACTGAAATTAAGATCCGAAAAAAGTGGCGGCGTGTACGTCACTTTTTTCTCTTCTCAGACGGGTAAGTGTGCGAACGCAGTGAGTGCATGCACCCGGCTGCAAACTCGATAAAATGCTTGCATTTTATCGAAACCCGGTTTCGGTTACAATCTGCAACCATTTTTAACCGTTTTTTACGCCTTTGTTGTTGTTCCGTCGATTTTGTCCCGCTATACTAGAGTGGAATCGAAGGAAAAGGGAGGAAGGAACGCATGAAACACACGATCTTGACTCGTCTCACCACCGGCGCTCTGGCCGCCGCCCTGGCTGTCTCCCTGGTGGGCTGCGGCACGGGGAACCAGACCCCATCTGCCTCGTCCGCACCGGTCACGGCATCCACCACTGCCGCCACCGCCCGCAAGACCCAGATCCAACTGTACTACGCAGACGCCCAGTGCGATTTTCTTCAGACCCGCACGGTGGAGCTCAATGAGCTGAGCCCGGAGACCCTTTTGCAGGTACTCCAGGCCGACGGGATGCTGGATAAGGGCGTGAAGATGCAAAATTGGCTGGCCACCGACCGGGACGACCCCTATCGGGACACCGTGCTGACCCTGGACTTGTCCAAAGCGTTCCAAGACCAGCTCAGCGCCAACGCCGCCACCGAGCACACCATCCTGGCCAGCCTGGTCAACACCTTCCTGGACGCCTATCGCGCCACCGAGATCACCTTGACCGCAGACGGCAAACCGTTAAAGGCCAAGACGGTGCAGACCTCGGAACCGTTCACCTATATGAACCTGGCGCTGACCCCCACCTTCCAGACGGAGGTGACCATGGACGGCAAGCAGGAGCCGCTGACCCTGACCTGGGCCAGTGCCATGGGCTGTGCCATCGGCTATGACGCCAACCTCCTGAAGCCCGACCCCACCAGCAGCATCGCGCCCCTGGCTTTCCGGGGCATCGACCACACGGACGTCACCTTCACGGTGATGCTCAGCAGCACCCCTGCCGCTGAGCTGGTGGAGGAGTCCAAGGAGCAGTCGGAGTACGCGGAATCCACCGTGACCCTGACCCGTTCCGGCTATCAGGCCACCCGCCTGACCCTGCCGGACACGCCGCATGAAAAGGACGTGGATTACACCGTCCCCGTGCTCTATTTCCTGGAGGCCGGGAAGCACACCTGGTGCATTTCCTACTCCCTCCCCGCCAGCCAGCAGAAGGCCCTCCAGCCCAAACTGGACGCCATGGCCAACAGCTTCTGCCTGACCACGCCGGACAACTGAATCTGCCCTCTCTCTTGCCCCTGCCGCTTGGAATCCTCCACGGCGGGGGTTTTTCTCTGGGATTTGACAGGATGGGGTGGACAGGGTACAATAAACCTATCTTTTTATGGTACTCCGGAGGCGATATGTGATGGCAAAATACCCCCGACAGAAGCTAAAACTGTTCTACCTGCGTGACTTCCTCCTGCGCAGCAGCGACGAGGAACACCTGGTGACCATCAAGGACATGATCGCCCACCTGGCCAGCCATGACATCTCCGCCGAGCGTAAGAGTCTGTACTCCGACCTGAGCCTGCTCCAGGATTATGGCATGGACATCGTGCGCACCCCCAAGGGCTACTACGTGGGCAGCCGGGCGTTTGAGCTGCCGGAGCTGAAGCTGCTGGTGGACAGTGTCCAGTCCTCCAAGTTCATCACCCACAAAAAGACCGGCACCCTCATCCACAAGCTGGAGTCCCTGGCCAGCGTCCACGAGGCCAAGCAGCTCAACCGGCAGGTCTTTGTGATGAACCGCATCAAGAGCATGAACGAGTCCATCTATTATAATGTGGATGCCATCCACAACGGCATCGCCCAGCAGCGGCAGATCCAATTCCACTACTTCGAGTACAACCTGAAAAAGGAACCGGTGTTCCGGAAGCAGGGCGCCTGGTATCAGGTCAGCCCCTACGCCCTGACCTGGGACGACGAGAACTATTACATGGTGGCCTACGACGCCGTCGCGGAGCAGATCAAGCACTACCGGGTGGACAAGATGACCGACATCACCATGACCGACCAGCCCCAAGCAGGGGCGGAAGCCTTTGCCGCCTTGGATATGGGGGTGTATGCCAAAAAGGTCTTTGGGATGTTCTCCGGCCAGGAGCGCCCGGTAAAGCTGCGGGTGGCCAACCACCTGGTGGGGGCCATGCTGGATCGGTTCGGCAAAGAAATTTCCATCGTCCCCGACGGCGACGACCACTTCACCCTCCTGGTCAACGTCATCATCAGCCCCCAGTTCTTTGGCTGGGTCTGCGCTTTCGGTTCGGACATCGAGATTTTGGAGCCTGCCTCGGTGCAGGAGCAGTTTTTGGCGCACCTAGACGGCATCCGGGCGCAATATCGGTAAAAGGAGGCATTGCCATGCGTTACGATTTTGACCGGCCCATCGACCGCCGGAACACCAACAGTTTGAAATTTGACTTCGCCGTAGCGCAAGGCCGCCCGGCGGACGTGCTGCCCCTGTGGGTGGCGGACATGGATTTCCCTGCCCCCCAGCCGGTGCTGGACGCTCTGCGGCAGCGCATTGACCACGGCATCTTTGGCTACACCGGCACCAAGCCGGACTACTATGCCGCTCTGTCCCACTGGTTTTCCAGCCGCTTCGGCTGGGCGACGGAGCCGGAGTGGCTGGTCAAAACCCCCGGCGTGGTCTTCGCCCTGGCCACCGCCATCCGCGCCCTGACCCAGCCCGGCGATGGGGTGCTCATCCAGCCGCCGGTCTACTACCCGTTTTACAACGTAGTGCGCAACAACGGCCGGAAGCTGGTGGAAAACCCGCTGGTGGAGCGGGACGGCCGGTTTGAGATGGACTTTGACGACCTGGAAGCCAAGATTCAGCACGAATCCGTGAAGATGCTGCTCCTGTGCAGCCCTCACAATCCGGTCTGTCGGGTGTGGACAGAGGACGAGCTGCGCCAAGTGGGCGACCTGTGCCAAAAATATGGCGTGTTCGTGGTCTCCGATGAGATTCACTGCGATTTCGCCTTCCCCAAGCACCCTCACACCGTCTTTTTGAAGGCCAATCCCCACCTGTCCCATCAGGCCATGGTCTGCACCGCCCCCAGCAAGACCTTTAACCTGGCTGGCCTACAGGCGTCCAACATCTGGATTCCAGATGCTGCCGTGCGGGAGCGCTTCCAGGCGGAACTGGATCGCGTCGGCTACTTCGAGCTGAACACCATGGCGGTCATCGCCTGTCAGACCGCCTATGCGTCCGGTGCCGAGTGGCTGGATCAGTGCAAAGCCTACCTGCGGGGCAACCTGGACTATTTGCGGGACTTCCTGCACACCCGCCTGCCCCAGCTGCGGCTCATCGAACCGGAGGGCACCTATTTCGCCTGGGTGGACTGCTCCGGCCTGGGGCTGGACTCCTACGCCCTCAACGACCTCATCCTCCACAAGGCCAAGCTCTGGCTGGACGCCGGCCACATCTTCGGCAAAGCCTGGGCACAGTACCAGCGCATCGTCCTGGCCTGCCCCAGGAGCACCCTCGAAAAAGCCCTGACCCAGCTGGAAGGAGCCATCCAGACCCTGTAACACGCACAAAACCCCGACCGTTTCTGAAAACGGTCGGGGTTCTTTCCTCAGTTGCTGTCCCCTCGGGTGAGCAGCTTCACCCAGCGGTAGCGGTTGCAGGTGATGAAGTTGGGAATGCACTTCAAAATCTGATCCGCCTTCAAAAAGGCGAAGGTGACCACCGGCGGGAACTGGAACACGAAGGCGCTCAGGGCAGCGCTGGGGATGGTGAAGAGCCACATGAACAGGTTGTCCACCACGGCAGCGTATTTGGTAGAGCCGCCGCCGGCGATGATCCCCCCTTCCACCGGATACTCATAGCAGCTGCCAATGCTGGCCACGCTGAGGACGGTCATGAAGTCCACTGCCATGGCCTTGACCTCCGGGGAGACGGTGTAGAAGTTGACGATCCAGTCCTTGCACAAAAAGAGCATCCCGCCGGAGAACAGACCGCCCAGGAGGAAGATGCCCTGCATGGTCTTGGAATAGGCCTTCACCTTGTCCAGCTTCCCCGCCCCGATGGTCTTGCCGGTGACCACCGAGGCGGTGTTGGCGCAGGCCGCGCCCAGGACGGCGAAGATCTCAAAGAGGATGATGGCGATGCTGTTGGCGGCGATGGCGGTGGCACTCATGTGGCCGGGAATGGCAGTCTGCGCCGCCTGCGCCACCCCCCAGAGCAGGCCGGAGATGACAATGGGGGTGGAGACCTTCAAATAATCCTGCAAATAGGTGCCGTCCCACTTCAAAATCTCCCACAGCTTCATGTGGAGCTTTTTGTCGCGGAACAGGATGTACACCAGGATGATGCCCAGTTCCACCAACCGGCTGACCAGGGTAGCCACAGCAGCACCCACGATGCCCAGCTCGGGCGCGCCGAAGTTGCCGTAGATGAAGCAGTAGTTGAGACAGACGTTGATGCAGATGGTGGAGCAGGACATGACCGTGCCGATCATGGCGGTCTCCACGCTCTGGAGGGCGTACATGAGGGAGTTGGACAGGCCGAACACCGGATAGGTCCAGCAGATGACCTTCAAGTAGCGCATCCCTTCCCCGATGACCGCCTCATCCCCGGTGAACAGCCCCAGCACTCCCGCCGGAGCCAGCTGAGAGATGGCAAAAAAGAGGACGCCGCTGAAAAAGCCGCACTTGACCCCCAAAGAGATGATCTTCTTGATGGGCCCCGTCCGCTTCTGCCCCCAGTATTGGGCGGCCAGGACGACGATGCCCATGCCGATACCGGCGGCAATCTGTTGGAGGGTGAATTGGAGCTGATTGACCAGGGACGCCCCGGACAGCGCCAGCTCGGAGTAACGGCCCAGCATGATGTTGTCCGCCAGGTTCACCGCCAGCGCCGCCAGCTGTTGGAGGACGATGACGAAGAGCAGGGGGAAGAAGGTGCGGTAGAAGGACGCGTCCCTCACAAAAATCCCCAGCACCTTCGCTTCTCTGTCCGGCGGCAGCACAGTATATGCTCTCTTGCTCATCGTTCTCGCTCCTCTCTGTCTCTCATGCGCAATAGCCCTATTGTACACAAAAACCGCCTGTGGGGCAAGGGCTTCCTTGACTTTCCTCCCATTTCTCCCGTATACTGGACACAGCTTCTGCAACAGAAAGGACGGATCCCATGCACATCACCGTTTACCTGGACAGGCTGAAAGGAACGAACCCCGACCTGGTGCGTACCCTGCACGAACTGGGCACTTGGATGGGCCAAAACGGCCACACCCTCATCTACGACAGCTCCAAGACCGGTCTCACGGACGCGCTGGTCGCCGACGTCCTGGCGGCAGGCGGAACGGTGATCGACATTGCATCGCAGTTCTCCACCAACGCCGAACCCCAGGACAGCCCCAAGCACAAGCACAAGGAGCGGGTCATCGAGGTGGGCGGCGCCTTCATCGCCTTCCCCGGCGACAGCGGCTCGGTGGTGGATGTCATCGAGGCCGACTTCCATGTTCACCTGACCCCTTGCATCCTCTACAACCCCAACGGCTACTACGACTACCTCATAAGACTGCTTCGGCACATGGTCGAGATGGGTGTCTCCACAAAAGAGCGGCAGGCAGGCGTCCACTTCGTGGAAACCTTGGAGGAGATCCAGCAGATTTTGAACAACGCATAAAAACGCTCCGTAGGAACCATTCCTACGGAGCCTTTTCTCGTTCGGTCACACCTGGAACATAGGCGTAGACAGATACCGGTCGCCGGTATCCGGCAGCAGTGCCACGATGGTCTTGCCCTCGTTCTCCGGCTGCTTGGCCAGTTCAATGGCCGCCCACAGAGCCGCCCCGGCGGAGATACCCACCAGGAGCCCTTCCACCTTGCCCATTTCCCGACCCAGTTCATAGGCGTCCTCGTTGGTGACGGGGATGATCTGGTCATAGATGCCGGTGTCCAGCACGTCGGGCACGAAGTTGGCGCCGATGCCCTGGATGCCGTGGGGGCCTGCCTTGCCCTGGCTCAGCAGGGGCGAGGAGGCCGGTTCCACGGCCACCACTTTTACGTTGGGATTCTGCCCTTTCAGGTAACGTCCCACGCCGGTGATGGTGCCGCCGGTGCCCACACCGGCCACGAAGACGTCCACTTTCCCGTCCGTGTCCGCCCAGATCTCCGGCCCGGTGGTGTCCTCGTGGGCCTTGGCGTTGGCCGGGTTGACGAACTGGCCGGGGACGAAGCTGTTGGGGATCTCCTCCGCCAGCTCCTCCGCCTTGGCCACCGCGCCTGCCATGCCCTTGGCACCCGGCGTCAGCACCAGCTCCGCCCCGAAGGCGGTCATCAGCAGGCGGCGTTCCATGCTCATGGAGTCGGGCATGACAATGATGACCCGATAGCCCCGGATGGCACCCACCGACGCAAGGCCAATGCCGGTGTTGCCGGAGGTGGGTTCGATGATGACGGAGCCGGGTTTTAATCGCCCCTTCTCCTCCGCGTCATCGATCATGGCCAGCGCCACGCGGTCTTTGACGGAACCGGCCGGGTTGAATCCCTCCAATTTCGCCAGCACCTTGGCCTTCAGCTGATATTTCTCCTCCAAATGGGTCAGCTCCATCAGCGGAGTCTTGCCGATGAGCTGTTCTGCGGATGTATAGATATTGCTCATATTGAACTGCCTCCCAGGTTCGTTGTTTCTCGTTTTCCAGTTTACCCCGCCCGCCTGCCAACGTCAAGTGCTCTTTCCTCCATAAACCTGTTGATTTCCTACTTACCCTGTACTATAATAGGTTGAAAGGAGGGAATCCCATCATGATGATTTCGACAAAAGGGCGTTACGCCCTGCGGCTGATGGTGGATCTGGCGGAGCATCAGCAGGAAAATTACATACCGCTCAAGGAGATCGCCCAGCGCCAGGAGCTGTCGGAAAAGTACCTGGAGAGCATCATCAAGCTGCTGGTACGGGATCACCTTCTGGAGGGCGTCCGAGGCAAGGGGGGCGGCTACCGTCTGACCCGTCCGCCGGAGTGCTACACCGTGGGCAGCATCCTGCGCCTGACCGAAGGCTCTCTGTCTCCCGTAGCCTGCCTGGGGCAGGGGGAGAGCGAATGCCCCCGCGCCAACGAGTGCCCCACCCTGCCCATGTGGCGGAAGCTGGAGACCCTCTTAAATGGCTTTTTCGACAGCATCACCCTGGCCGACCTGATGCCGGGGGGCGAGGAGACCATTTGACACATCTATAAAAAGTCTCACAAAGTTCCGTCATCGAAGATGACGGAATAAAGTGCAATCTGAAAAAACTGGCGGCGCAAGGTGAATTGCCCGTAGGGCAAGAGAAGGTGGCCTGGGCCATGTACGTCAGTTTTTTCTCTTCTCAGCCGGGTAAGTGCCGCAGCGTGAAGCAAAATGTGCCGGGGGCACATTTTGTAGCGTAGGCGCCACCTGTTTTTACAGGTGGCGAACCTCTCGGCGCAGCGAGTGCATGCACCCGGCTGCAAACTCGATAAAATGCTTGCATTTTATCGAAACGCGTAGCGTCGGTTTTCTTTTTGGCATGATTTTCTTTCAGATGGGACACCCTAACCCTGAGGTGTTTTATCATGCAATCTATTTGGACCCGCACCACCCTACCGGTGCATCCCCCCTTGGAAGGCCGCCACCGCTGTGACGCCGTTGTGCTGGGCGCTGGCATGGCAGGTATTTTGACCGCCTGGTTCCTGCGGCAGCACGGCCTGTCCGTCATCGTTCTGGAGGCCAACCGAGTGGGCAGCGGCCAGACCCAGAACACGACCGCCAAGATCACCGCCCAGCACGGCCTGTGCTACGCCAAGCTCATCGACCGCTTCGGCGCCCAGGACGCCCTCCGCTACGCCCGTGCCGCCCGCCAGGCGGTGACCGATTTCCGGGACATCATCGCCCAGGAGCACATCGCCTGCCACCTGGAAACCCTCCCCTCCTACCTCTACTCCCGCTACGACCCCACTACCCTGAAACAAGAGCGGGACGCCGCCTGTGACCTGGGCTTTGGGGCGGAGTTCGTGAAGGAGACCTGCCTGCCCTTCCCGGTGGAGGGGGCGGTGGTGTTCCCCGACCAGGCACAGTTCCACCCGTTGGAGTTCCTCCGGGGCATATCGGAACCGCTGGTCATCTACGAGCACTCCAAAGTCACCGACGTATCCGACCACCAGGTGTCCACCGCCCACGGCACCGTCACCGCCGACCACATCATCTTCGCCACCCACGTCCCCTTCGTGAACTTCCCCGGCTTCTACTTCGCCCGCCTCCGCCAGGAGCGGAGCTACGTGCTGGCTCTGGCAGACGCGCAAAAGTTGGACGGCACCTACGTCAGCCTGGACGCCGACGGCCTGTCTCTGCGCAACGCGGACAACCTGTTATTGCTGGGCGGCAGCAAGCACTTGACCGGCGAGAACCGCCAGGGCGGCCGGTATGAGCACCTCCGCTCGGCGGCAGGCAAGCTGTGGCCAGGCTGCGTGGAGGTGGCACGCTGGTCTGCTCAGGACGGCACCACGCCGGACAACGTGCCCTATATCGGCGCCTTCGCCCCCTCCAAGCCCAACTGGTATGTGGCCACCGGCTTCCGCAAGTGGGGCATGACCGGTTCCATGACCGCCGCCCGTCTCCTGACCGACCTCATCACCGGCCACCCCAACCCCAACGGCGCCATCTTCTCCCCCCGCCGCTTCTCCGCCGCCGACCTGGGGCCGCTGGCGCAAGAGGGTGCGCTGTCCTGCAAGGGGCTGACCCGGCAGCTGCTCCACGTCCCCCAGTCCACCCTGGACGACCTGCCCTTAGACCACGGCGGCATCGTCACTGTGGACGGGGAAAAGGCTGGGGTGTACAAAAATCCCCAGGGCGTCTGCTATGTGGTCAACCCCCGCTGCCCTCACCTGGGCTGTCAGCTGGAGTGGAACCCGGACGAGAAGAGCTGGGACTGCCCCTGTCACGGCTCCCGGTTCGACTACCAGGGCAACCTGCTGAACAATCCCGCCTTGGAGGATCTGGAACCCTTGCCTTGACCCTGCGCCTAGCGTATAATGGCCTTAAAAACGGCAGGAGGCGCAGGACATGGACGCTCTGGAACAGAAATATCAACGCTTACAGGACATCTTGACCCAGTTTAGCTCAGTGGCCGTGGCCTTCTCCGGCGGTGTGGACTCCACCTTCTTGCTCTACGCTGCTCAGGACACTTTGGGGGACAACACTCTGGCGGTCACCGCCGTCACCGCCGCCCTGCCCCAGCGGGAGCGGCAGGGGGCGGAGGCCATCTGCGCCCAACTGGGCGTCCGGCGGCTGGTGTACCCCTTGGACGTGCTCGCCCTGCCCGCCTTCCAGACCAATCCCCCCGACCGGTGCTACCACTGCAAAAAGGCGCTGTTCCAGGGGATGCTGACCCTGACCCAAGCGGCCGGTTTCCCCACCCTGGTGGACGGCTCCAACGTGGACGACACCGGTGACTACCGGCCTGGGATGCGTGCCCTGGCGGAGCTGGGCATCCAAAGCCCTCTCCTGGCCGCCGGTCTGACGAAAGCCGACATCCGTGCCCTGTCCCACCGCTTCCACCTGCCCACTTGGGACCAACCCAGTGCCGCCTGCCTGGCCTCCCGCATCCCCTACGGCGAAGCCATCACCGGGGAGAAGCTGGCGCTGGTGGAACAGGCGGAGCAGTTCTTGGCCGGGCTGGGACTGACTCAGTTACGGGTACGCCTCCACGGCGGGAATCTGGCTCGCATCGAGGTGCCTCCGGAGCAGCTGGAGGTGGTGCTGACCCACCGGACGGGGATCGTCCAGACGCTGACTGGGCTGGGCTGCGCCTATGTGACGGTGGACTTGGCCGGGTATCAGATGGGGAGCTTGAACAAGGTGCTCTAGATGGAAAAACTGTTCTAACTTGACATGATTTGTCCTGCATGATAGATTACTAGTATAGGCTAAATCTGTCGAATAGAATCCATTTCGCCGACACCATCTCAGGTTGGAAAGGTTGTTTATCCCCATGAATCATACACTGACCGTCAAATCAGCGCCCGCCCGTTCCCAGAAAAACGGAGGCATCGAGCTGCTCCGTTTCCTGTTCTGCCTCATCGTCCTGCTCTTTCACGAGCAGAAGTACCTTCTGGGCGAGGCTTCTCTGAAGCATGGCGTGCGTCTCGCGTTCTTTCCCCACGGTTCCATCGGGGTGGAATTTTTCTTCGTCCTCTCCGGCGCACTGATGGCAAGCTCCATCTCCCGCAAGCAGGCTGACACCCCAACCCCGCAGGAGTATCTGGGCTTCCTCTCCCGCAAATACCGTTCCATCTTCCCCCAGCACCTGGTGGCGTTCGTCATCGCCGTCGGCGTCTGGGCGGTATACTCTTCCTTCCATTCCGCCGCGCAGTGGATTCAGTATCTCGTTGACAGCATCCCCAACCTCCTGCTCATCCAGATGAGCGGCATCAGCCTGGCAAATCCCAACCATGTGGAATGGTACATCTCCTGTATGTTCATCGCCATGGCCATCCTCTACCCCATTTGCCGGCGGTACTACACAGCCTTCACCCACTACTTCGCCCCACTGGGCTCGCTCCTGATCCTAGGCTATCTCTTCTATACCACCGGCGCTCTGACCGGCGTCAACGTCTGGACGGGTCTGTGCTTCAAATCCGTCCTCCGCGCCCTGTGCGAGATCGCCCTGGGCACCACGGCCTATGAGCTGTCCCGTTTCCTGGCCGCCAAGCCCCTGACCAACGGGCAAAAGACCTGCCTCACGGCGGCAGAAGCCTTCTTGCTCTTCTGTGCCATTTGCTACAGCGTCATGACCTTCCCGAAAAAGTACGAATTTTATCTGCTCGCCGTCATGGTGCTGCTGGTCACCCTCAGCCTGAGCAAGGTGACCTGGCTCAGTCGGCTGGCGCAAAATCCGGTGAGCATCTTCCTGGGCAAGCTCTCCCTGCCCATCTACCTGAGCCAAGTGGCCGGCATCCGCCTGACAGAGTACTTTTTCGCCCAGCACACGCAGGGAGAACAGCTGGTGGCCGCCTTTGTGCTGACAATACTGCTGGCGCTGGTCACCATGCTGCTGGCCGCACCGCTGGGGAAGAAACGGTCGTAAAATCCTCCCCAGCAGGGTTGACAAAGCCCGGACGGTCAGCCTATAATGGTGCAGTTAGCAGAAATGCGACACGCGATGACAAAAGCAGGAAGCGGGCAGGCAACCCCCAGCGAGCCGGTGGCAGGTGTGAACCGGCGGTGTCCCCTCTTTCCTCCCCTTTTCGAGCGACCGGTGAAAGCCGGGGTCTGGCAGTCCTTACCCTGTCGGCAAGTGGTCGGTCTTTCCGGCCTTTGCCAACGAGGCGCTGTCCGCGCTGGGCGACGGGGCGATCTTGCCCG
>JABLTK010107103.1_pt1 | contig 11398 bp, 10 predicted proteins | sample 7160131 | NCBI WGS metagenome assembly JABLTK01 (sample SAMN14651221, study PRJNA627086) | human gut metagenome | isolation source: feces | host: Homo sapiens
AAGCGTTATCCGCTTTATTATCAATACTTTATCCACTTGTAAAATAAATCTTTCATCCTTGAAACAACATGAAACAACAAAAGTTTTGCTGCGTCTTTCCAATGAACTAATTTTGCGGCAGAGAAAACAAATAACTGATTTTATCACTAAAAATTATCATTATGAGAAAAAACAAATTTTTAAACGTGCTATTATGCTGCTTGTTTGCAGCTATGGCACTCGTGACAACCTCATGCTCGGAGGACACATACGAAAAGGATTCGAGCGAAAAGTACACAACCCAGTCTGAACTGATAGGCAACCTTACAAGATTCAACAATAGTGTTCAGGCTTATAATATGAACACAAGAGCATCTGTCAGTGATGATACAAAAAAGATCATCATAGCTGATATAGCAGGTGCTTTCCACGGAGCTAGAAAGGGATATAAAATATCTCAAAAAGTCTATGACAAGAGAGTGGTAGTAGCAAGCACTATTTTAGGTGGTGTTATTTATGGTGGCTATCGCTCATGGAAAGCCTACAAGGACAGCCATAAAGTCATTGACGGAAATCTAAAGCCAAATATTGACGGCGGAAAAGGAGGAGTGGGAACCGAAGCTCCAATTAAACCTTTTGGACTGATTTGTGCAGTTTTAGAGAATGGCAATGTTAATACTACTGCTATTACTAATGGCAACACCGTGCTTACAAAACAATTGGAACTTGACAACAAGGTACTGACATCAGTGAATTTGACTCAGGACCAACTGAATATTGGCAAATTACACAATCTCTTGCTTGCAGCATATGAAGGCAAAATTCCTCTACAAAATGCTTACAAAATTGAAACCAATGACGAAAACATCAAGACAGCTATTAACTCAAAGGAAATGGCAGAACTGTGCAGCAAAATAGGTGCTAAGGATGAAAGTATATATTTCTCTGCTAACGAGCCATTACCAAATAAAGTTATGGAACTCTTTAATGAAGTATTTAAAGAAACAGTAACCGACAACTATAGTGTCGTACGTCTAATAAACAAATACGAAGAAGAAATAGAGAAGACAACAGAACTTACAGAAGAACAGAAAAATTCTATCAGAAGCGGCCTTGCAACAGCCTTGTATAGTTTCAACTATTGGAACAACAAGTAAGGCATATAAAATGGTACGAAAAAGAGATAGAGAATAATTAACATCCCAAATCCCGGGATCCTATAAATATTTAGTTTTCCGGGACTTGGCATCTAAGAAATAAAATAAAAACAAATATGGAATTAAGTCTTAAAGATAGAATCCTTGTAAAGGGTCTTATGATATTTGTAACCTTAGGTATTGTATTTGAGCCTATAATCAGCAGACTACCTGATATCGTTACTTATATTGATATCTCAATTCTGACAGTTTGGATAGTCGTAGAATACGTACGAATCGAAAGACTATACAGAATTCATGGCAAAGAAAACGTCAGGAAGGCATTATTCAGATACTATGACAGCGACTACAAGTACGACGTGATTTTCTGCCTGGTGGGACTCGGCATATGTTGGTACTATCACGATGGTCAGTGGTGGTTCCTGCTGCTGATTCTTGTCGCAAGCACAATAGCAAGATTTAGCGAGCCATTGAAGAGGATGCTAAAAAGATAATAGAAAATGTAGGATAAACATCAAATTCTTCAATTTTCTAGAATGATTCCAATATATCTATATTAAATAGCAGGTCTTGCTTATATAACTAGAAATAGTAAACAAACCAAGTATTAACAGATATAAAAAATGAAGATATGAAAACAAAATTGTCTATCATAATTATTTTTTGTGCAATTGCAGCTAACTGTTTTTTGCAATCATGTACTACAGAAGCACCCCATGAGAAAATTGTAGATAATCACCAACCAAAGATTATCACAGACCTTGAAAGAATAAATAATGAGCTATTATCAACAACTTCACAAGGAGCTAGAGGATGGAATAAATGGAACAAGGTAGAAAAAACGAAAGTCGTAATATCCGATGTGACCGGAGCTTATGGTGGAGCCATAAAAGGTATTTCTTTGGGCGTAAAAGTTGGTGCTGGCATAGGTGCGCCTCATTTAGTCGGTGGCGGTTTTTGTGCATTAGGAGCACTTATAGGAGGGGCATATGCATCATGGATGGCAGCTCCTACAAGAGCTACAAATGACGATTTTAAGAAAATACAAGACATATGTAAGGTTATTGTGAAAGACGACATGACCTTAAACGAAAAATCTGTCATTTTGAGAAATGATAATGCAAATAATAAAATTAATATTACACCAACATTGCTGGAAGAAACGAAGTTGGACACTACATCATTAAATATTGCAAAAATGCATAATATTATATTATTATCATTAGATGGTTCTGCCATCCTTAAAGATTCATGCGAGAACGAGAAAATAGAAGACAAGTATATAAACGAGATGCTAAATTCTCAAGAATTTATGGATAGTTGTAGGGTTGTTGGTATTAGAGCTCAACATTTTGAATTAAGCTCTGATGATGACCTGACTGCAAAAATAATAATTCTATTTAACAAAGTATTAGAAGACTATGCATCGAAGATAGATGATGTGGCATTCATTATAGGGAAATATATGGAACTCATTGATTCTTCAATAGAGTTGACAGACGAACAAAAAGATAGTGTAAGATACGGACTTGCAACAGCCTTATATAGTTCAAACTATTGGAAATAAAAAAATATTGAAATTTAAGTAGTATATGAAAAACCTTTCCGTGTTTTGCCATTCCGTATGTCAGTTAATGTACTTGTTATTAGCCTTAGAACCAATCTTGGGAATATACGATGGATATCTGTATTGTGCGTACTTATTGTGCCCGATTGGTGCTGGAATATTAGTCTGTCTTATATTAGGAGTGGACGAAATACAGAAAGCAGTTATCAACGAAAGAAACGCATGCCGTATCATCTATATCCTGATTATTGCAACTGGTATCATAATAAGTTATATATATCACTCCAACCTGCTAAAGGTTTGGTTGTTTATGACTGCTATAGAAATTGCGGATTGGATAATACAACGACGAAGATAATCTGTGGATAACACGGGGGCTTCTTGAAAGAGAAAATGAGAATAATATAATGTCGCCGCATAACACCGGACTGTCAGTCAATCCGAGTTATGCGGCTTTTGTTGGCACAGTGATGCTTCGGCAAGGAAAAAAGTTTTAGGTTAAATCAACCTAAAACGCATCCAAATCAACAAGTTTTAGGTTGATTTAACCTAAAACTTTCTAAATCCGACTACTTTTAGGTTGAATCATCCTAAAAAAACGCTATCTTTGCAATGTTAACCTATACGATATTACATAAAAAGGAGCTAATATGAAAAGAATAGAGCGTACGGCATACCTCAACAAACTGATAGCATTTAAGGACAAGAGCCTTATAAAAGTGATAACCGGCATACGGCGTTGCGGCAAGTCAACAATAATGGAGATTTATCGCGACTGGCTTTTGGCGCATGGAGTGACAGACAATCAGATTGTGTATCTGAACTTTGAAGATTACGACTTTTATGAGCTTCGCAATCCAAGAAAACTCTATGAATATATAAAGCCTCTCATTCTGAAGGACAGGACTACCTATATGTTCTTTGACGAAATACAGCACGTTGAGAATTTCCCTGACATAATAAACAGCCTGAATCTCAAACCCACAGTGGATATATACGTGACAGGATCTAACGCCTATATGCTCTCCAGCGAGATAGCCACACTTCTGTCTGGCAGATACGTAGAGATAGCCATGCTCCCGCTCTCGTTCAAGGAATACGTGGACGCCACGGATGCTGGGAACAACATCCCGAAAGCATACATGGACTATATCAGCCGTAGCAGTTTTCCCTACTCTTTGGAACTGGACACATCATCCGAAGTTAGCGACTATCTTAGCGGGGTGTACAGCACCATCGTCGTAAAAGACATCATGAGCCGTAAGCGGCTGCCCGATGTGATGATGCTTGAGAGTGTCATCCGATTCACGGCTGACAATATCGGCAACATCCTCTCCACCAAACGAATAGCCGACATAATGACGGCAGACGGCAGGAAAATTGACCAGAAGATGGTGGAGCGTTATCTTTCAGCCCTCTGCGAGACCTTCTTCGTGTACGAAGCCAAGCGATATAACATCAAGGGCAAACAGTTGCTCAAGACATTAGGCAAATATTATCTCGTAGACTTAGGTTTGAGACGAATGCTTTTAGGATCTCGTTCGTTCGACGCAGGACGCATACTTGAAAACATCGTGTACCTCGAACTTCTACATCGGCAAAAGAAGGTGTACATAGGAAAGGTGGACGATCTGGAGGTGGACTTCGTGGCTATCGACGCTGACGGCATCACGTACTATCAGGTGGCGGCAACGGTTAGGGACGAGAAAACGTTGAAGCGCGAACTGGCATCGCTGCAACAGATAAAGGACCAGTACCCCAAATTCATCCTGACACTCGACGACGATCCTACAGCCGACTACGACGGCATAAAGAGAGTGAATGCGCTGGAATGGATGATTGGAAAAGCGTAAATGGCACATTATTCATAGAAAATACAGGCAAACGCTTGCCTACGTTGCGAAAAATTCGTAACTTTGCATCGTTCAGTGGAATGAGGGGCTCCGAGAGAGCTCCTCATTTTTTATTCTAATAAATAATGTATGATAAGTAAAGACACCGTAAAAAGTATTGTTGAAGAGTGGCTTGACGGCAAGGAGTATTTCCTTGTTGACATCGAGATAAGCCCCGACGACCGCATCGTAGTAGAGATAGACCACGCTGACGGAGTGTGGATTGAAGACTGCGTTGCCCTGAGCCGTTACATCGAAGACCACCTCAGCCGCGACGAGGAAGACTACGAACTGGAAGTAGGATCCGCCGGACTGGGACAGCCCTTTAAGGTGCCGCAGCAATACCACTGCTTCGTAGGTAAGGACGTCGAGGTGCTCGACGCCGACGGAAAGAAATACAAGGGCGTTCTCAAGAGCGTCGACGGTGGCGACTTCACGGTGACCGTGGAGGAGAAGCAGAAAGTGGAAGGCAAGAAGAGACCGCAGCTCGTCAGCGTGGACCGCACCTTCCAGATGGACACAGTGAAATATACAAAATACTTAATAAATTTCAAATAAGCTATGGCAGCAAAAAAAGACGAGACAGTCAGCATGTTCGACTCCTTCAAGGAGTTCAAGGAAACCAAGAACATCGACCGCACGACACTCGTGAGCGTTCTGGAGGAAAGCTTCCGCAACGTTCTGGCAAAGATATTCGGCAGTGACGAAAACTTCGACGTGATCGTGAATCCCGACAAGGGCGACTTCGAGATCTATCGCAACCGCGTGGTTGTGGCAGACGGAGAGGTGGAGGACGAGAACAAGCAGATTTCACTGAAAGAGGCACGCAAGATTGAGGCGGACTATGAGGTCGGCGAGGACGTGTCGGAGAAGGTGGAATTCGCCAAGTTCGGACGCCGCGCCATCCTTAACCTCCGTCAGACTCTCGCATCCAAGATTCTTGAACTGGAGCACGACTCGCTCTACAACAAGTATAAGGACCGCGTGGGACAGGTTATCGCAGCCGAGGTTTATCAGGTGTGGAAGCGCGAGGTGCTCGTTGTGGACGACGAGAACAACGAGCTGATCCTCCCCAAGGCAGAGCAGATTCCGGGCGACGTTTATCGTAAGGGCGAGACCATCCGCGCCGTCATCGAGCGCGTCACCAACGACAACAACAACCCGAAGATCATCCTCTCACGTACCAGCTCTACCTTCCTGCAGCGTCTGCTCGAGGCTGAGGTGCCCGAGATCAACGACGGCGTCATCGCCATCCGCCGCATAGCACGTATGCCGGGAGAGCGTGCCAAGATAGCAGTGGAGAGCTTCGACGACCGCATCGACCCCGTAGGAGCATGCGTCGGCGTGAAGGGTAGCCGCGTTCACGGCATCGTCCGTGAGCTCTGCAACGAGAACATCGACGTAATCAACTACACCGGCAACACCAAGCTGTTCATACAGCGTGCACTCGCACCCGCTAAGGTTTCCACCATCAAGGTGGATGAGGAGAACCACAAGGCAGAGGTATACCTCAAGCCGGAGGAAGTGAGCCTCGCCATCGGACGCGGCGGTATGAACATCAAGCTCGCGTCAATGCTCACCGAGTATACCATCGACGTATTCCGCGAAGTAAGCGAAGAGGAGGCTGACGAGGACATCTACCTCGACGAGTTCTCTGACGAGATCGACCAGTGGGTTATCGATGCCATCAAGGGCATCGGACTGGACACCGCCAAGGCAGTGCTCGGAGCTCCCCGCGACATGCTCGTTGAGAAAGCCGACCTCGAGGAAGAGACCGTCGACAACGTGCTCAAGGTGCTGCGCGCCGAGTTCGAATAAGAATCGGCACAGCAAGATAAGGGAGTCTCAAAAACCAAGCTGTTTTTTGAAGCTCCCTTAGCGGGTATCATAAGGAGGCGTGCGGAAGCCGCCTCCCTACACTAACAGATAATTATTATTAAAGCAAAAGAAAAGACGTTTAGAAGTAACGCCAGCCACGGAATGCGGCAGGCAAGAATAGACAGACGTTTTACTCTTTTACTTTTAAAACGACAAAACATGAGCATCAGGTTAAACAAAGCATTACGAGAGTTGAACATCGGACTCCAGACGGCAGTGGAGTTCCTCGAAAAGAGAAGCGAACTGGGAGAAGTGAAGGCTGAGCCGAGCTTCAAGCTGACCGACGCACAGTACGACGCACTGGTCGGAGCGTTCCAGCAGGACAAGGAGGTGCGCAATCAGGCCGAGAAGCTCTTGCAGAAGAAGCCGAAGGAGAAGAAAGGCAAGGACGAAAGCCGTGCCGAGAAGATTCACTCTTCGTCCACCCCGCAGCAATACAAGCCGCTGGGAAAGATCGACCTTGACAGCATAGGACGCAAACCAGCCGCACAGAAATCATCCCCCAAGACCGACAAGCCTGAGACTCACGCCAAGACTCAGGCAAAGACTGCTGCCGTCAGTCAGAAGCCGTCGGAAGGCGACAGAAAGAAAGAAGCACCGGTGCAGGGTGCCTCAGCTCCTGCTGCCACAACAACAGCTAAAGAGAAAGCTGAAAACATACAAAATCAAAAGCCCGTGGTTCAGAAACAAGAGAACAAACAAGAAAACAAAGAGCCGAAGTCTGTAAACAATGCAGCGGCCGCCGAAGCAGCTACGACGCAGCCGGCAGACAACCAGAAGTCGGAAACCACGCTCTTCACCACCAAGAGCGAAAAGAAGATTATCAACACTCCGAAGGTGAACATCCTCGGAAAGATTGACCTCTCTACGCTCAACCAGAGCACCCGACCCAAGAAGAAATCGAAGGAAGAGAAGCGCAAGGAGCGCGAGAACAAGGCGCAGCAGCAGCGCGGCGGAAACGGAGCCGACAACAAGAAGAAGCGCGAACGCATCAACAAGGTGCGCGTGGACATCAACGCTGCATCCAACCAGCCCGGAGCAAACCAGGGCGGAAAGAACACCAACGCCGGAGGTAACGGCGGCGGAAGCGGAAAGAACAAGAAGAAGAATCGTAACCGCGGCCAGCAGAAGCCGGCTGAGGTAAGCGAAGAGGACGTAGCACGTCAGGTGAAGGAGACGCTCGCACGCCTTACCAACAAGCAGAGCCAGAACAAGAAGGGCGCAAAGTATCGTAAGGAGAAGCGTGAGGCTGCTCAGGAGAAGATAAATGAGGAGCGTCGCGAGGAGAAGAAGGAGAGCAAGACACTGAAACTCACCGAGTTCGTGACCGTGTCTGAGCTCGCTACGATGATGAACGTGTCTGTCAACCAGGTTATCGGCACACTTATGAGTGTCGGCATCATGGTGTCAATCAACCAGCGCCTCGACGCCGAGACCATCAACCTCGTGGCTGAGGAGTTCGGCTTCAAGACAGAATATGTCAGCGCAGAAGTGCAGGAAGCCATCACAGAGGTGGAGGACGACGAGAACGACCTCGTGCCGCGTGCACCAATCGTAACCGTCATGGGACACGTCGACCATGGTAAGACATCACTCCTCGACTATATCCGCAAGACCAACGTCATCGCCGGTGAGGCGGGCGGCATCACACAGCACATCGGTGCCTACAACGTACAGTTGGAGGACGGACGCAAGATTACGTTCCTTGATACTCCGGGTCATGAGGCGTTCACCGCCATGCGTGCCCGCGGTGCTCAGGTTACGGATATCGCCATCATCATCATCGCTGCCGACGACGCCGTGATGCCCACCACCAAGGAGGCCATCGCACACGCCCAGGCTGCCAACGTACCGATGGTGTTCGCCATCAACAAGATAGACAAGCTGGGAGCCAACCCCGACCGTGTACGCGAGGAACTCGCCGGCATGAATCTCCTCGTGGAGGAATGGGGCGGCAAGTATCAGTGTCAGGAGATCAGCGCCAAGAAGGGCGTGGGCATCAGCGAGCTGCTTGAGAAGGTATTGCTCGAGGCTGAGATGCTCGACCTCAAGGCCAACCCCAACCGTAAGGCTACGGGATCAATCATCGAGTCGTCACTCGACAAGGGTCGCGGCTACGTATCTACGGTGCTCGTAAGCAACGGTACGCTGCGCGTAGGCGACAACCTTATCGCCGGAACATCATGGGGCCGTATCAAGGCCATGTTCAACGAGCGTAACCAGCGCATCGAGAGCGCAAGACCCGCAGAGCCTGCCATCATCCTCGGCCTCAACGGAGCGCCGACCGCCGGCGACTCGTTCCACGTGCTCGAGACCGAGCAGGAGGCACGCGACATCGCCAACAAGCGTCTGCAGCTCCAGCGCGAGCAGGGTCTGCGTACCCAGAAGCGTCTTACGCTGTCTGACATCTCACACCGTATCGCTCTCGGATCGTTCAAGGAGCTTAACATCATCGTCAAGGGTGACACCGACGGTAGTATCGAGGCTCTCTCCGATTCGTTCATCAAGATGTCTACGGAGAAGATCAAGGTGGACGTCATCTACAAGGCAGTAGGTCAGATTTCGGAGAGCGACGTAACGCTCGCCGACGCTTCCGACGCCATCATCGTGGGCTTCCAGGTTCGTCCTTCGGCAGCCGCACGCAAGCTGGCTGAGCAGGAAGGCGTGGAAATCAACACTTACTCTGTCATCTACGACGCCATCGATGACGTTAAGTCAGCCATGATCGGTATGCTCGACAAGGTGAAGAAGGAAGTGATTACCGGTCAGGTGGAGGTACGCGAGGTCTACAAGATCTCGAAGGTCGGCACTGTTGCCGGTGCGTACGTCACCGAGGGCAAGGTTCACCGTTCGGACAAGGCTCGTGTGGTTCGCGACGGTATCGTCGTTCACACAGCGGAGATTGCAGCCCTGAAGCGTTACAAGGACGACGTGAAGGAGGTGGCCGCCAACTTCGAGTGTGGTATCTCTCTCGTCAACTTCAACGACATCCAGCAGGGTGATATCCTCGAGACCTTCACCGAGATTGAGGTGAAGCAGACCCTCTAAGAGACAAAGAAATCATCAAAAATAAAGAAGGCTTTAATGCCGGTCAAGCGAGAACAGAATCTCAAAGGGCCAGCATTAAAGCCTTTTTTGTTAGGGCAGCCTACGACAAGATTACCATAAAAACGAGATATCTCCTTTGTCAGCTCAAAAAGTTCTTGTATATTTGTGGGTGCTTTAAATTATTCCACATGAACAAGAAAGAATCTCCCAATCATCTGCTGCCCCATTACTATACCGACCTCATAGAAGCAGGCTGCGACGAGGCTGGACGAGGCTGTCTTGCCGGCAGCGTGTATGCCGCCGCCGTCATCCTTCCACCCAACTATGACAATCCCGCCCTTAACGACTCGAAAAAGCTCAGCGAGAAGCGCCGACGCGAGTTGCGCGACCAGATTGTACGCGACGCCGTGGCTTGGGCTGTCGGCATCGTCACACCGGAGGAGATCGACCGCATCAATATCCTCAATGCGAGTTTCCTTGCCATGCACCGCGCACTCGACCAGCTAAAAGTGCGTCCGCAAGCCATCATCGTGGACGGCAACCGGTTTACGCCCTACCAAGACCTCCCCTACACCACCATCGTAAAAGGCGACGGCAAGTATCAGTCTATCGCCGCTGCCAGCATCCTCGCCAAGACGTTCCGCGACGAATATATGGACAGCATAGCGGAGGAATGGCCCTTATATGACTGGAAACGAAACAAGGGATATCCCACACGTGCCCACCGCGAAGGCATACAGAAGCACGGCACGTCGCCGTACCACCGCATGAGCTATAACCTCCTCGGCAGCACTCAACTGGAAATGAAGTTCGAGGACTGACCCACACCAACCCTACCCACCACTAACAAAACCTCCCCCACTAACCTTACATTATTATATTATGCGCATGGACAAATATGGCCGTGAGCTGGACCTAATACTCCTGCTCACGGACAATGCCAATTACACTACCCAACAGCTGGCTGACCGTCTTGGCATCACAAGACGAAACGTGTATTATTACCTCGATTATCTTCGCGACTGCGGTTTTAATCTCATCAAGAGCGGCACGTGCTACCGCCTCGACCGCTCCTCATCGTTCTTCCGCCGACTGCACGAAAACATCGCGCTCTCTGAAGCGGAGGCTGACTATATATGCCGTAAACTGGACTTCACGGACAGCAAGGACTATACGGCGCAGTCGGTTAGGCAGAAGCTGACGCGCACATTCAATCTACCCAACCGCGCCAACCCTGACCTTGAGCGTCGCGTCAACGCCAGCATAACGAAGCTGAAGGAGGCGATGGCAACACGTCAGATGGTGATGCTCCACGACTATTCGTCGCCGCACAGCCACACCGTCTCTGACCGCATCGTCGAGCCGTACCTCTTCATGAACGACTGTCGCGATATCCGCTGCCACGAAATCCGCTCACACATAAACAAGACGTTCAAGCTATCGAGAACGGGATGGGTGGAGATACTGGATGTGCCGTGGGCTTTCGAGGACCGCCACAAGGAAATATACACCGACATCTTCATGTTCTCCGGCGAGACGCGCCACCGCATCGACCTCCGTCTGGGTCAGCTCTCGCACAATCTCCTCATAGAAGAATACCCTCAGTCCGAAGACTGCATCTCCAGCGACGGCGAAGACAAGTGGCTCTTCTCCGCAGACGTAGTGTCGTTCCTCGGCATTGGTCGCTTCGTCATCGGACTCTACGACGACATCGAGATATTGGGCTGCGAGGAATTTAAGGAGTATGTGAGGAAGAAGATAGAAGGAATGTTGGCAAGAAAGGAGATTTGCTGAAACCTCAGATACAGATAAATTCCTGTTTATCGGTGAAATTATAAATGAGCAAACAGTGCAAACCTAGGAGGCTATGGCGTCTC
>JABLTK010061766.1_pt1 | contig 11397 bp, 17 predicted proteins | sample 7160131 | NCBI WGS metagenome assembly JABLTK01 (sample SAMN14651221, study PRJNA627086) | human gut metagenome | isolation source: feces | host: Homo sapiens
TCCACAGGCTTTTCTAATAGTGCTCTTTCAATATTCGACCGGCACATGATACTCTTTCATATCACGAACCTTCTCTACTGGAACGGCTGATACGACTGGTACTTCTGCTGCAGTCTCCTTTCTCCTCCGTTGGAATCTTCCTCTGGAAGGATCCATCTCCACTGTCATAGCAATAGGAGCAGAAGAAGAAACAACTACCGTTGGTTTTGATGCCTCTTCATCATAACTGCGATTATTTCCAGATTTGATTGCATCGAGAACACTTCCAAATGATGATAAATAGGCATTGGAAGGAGTAGATTTCTTTGATTTGGGAGCATCTTCAATCACTTTATAATCAGAAGTATCCACTTTGGAGATATGAACTTCTTTTGGTAATTCATGATCTGATTTCAATCTCAATACTTGTGAAGGAGGCTTCATCTCTGTTGAAGCTAATTTTGCTAACTGGCTAGTAAGTTCAGTAATCTCATTTCGTGTGGTTTCGATCTTGTCTTTTAGAATCTATATTTCAAAAAATCATTCAATATCAACTTGTTCTTTCATCTCTTTCATTTTCGCATTGTTTTCATTCATGAAGGCATCTAATGGATCTTCACTTACTTCCATTCTAATCATCAGAATCTCATTTTATTCACTACGGTTCTGCTGTTTGACTCATTTGAATCTGTTTCTCATAGTAAGCCAACATCTTTTTCTTATAAGCAAGTGTCTCTTGAATCACTTCTCTCGATTCTGGGGTCTTCTTTTCACTTTTTGACTTCTTATTTGTTCGATCATAGTAATCATCTTCTTCTTCTTCTCGTCGTTCCCGAAGTCCTCGTTTATGACCTTCTCGATAACGTCGTCTCTCAACACTACATTTGGTTCCCATTCATAATTATACCTATCATAGAGAGATTGCTCCATAGAATCAATCTGATTCTCCAACTTTGTCAATGTGTCTTCACGATTCTCTTTTTCGTTCTTCCACTTTTTGTTGGCTGACATTCGGGCTTTCTTGGCTCGCAATTCTAATATCTTCTCATACTGCTTCTTTTCTGTTTCTGTTAAGTCGCTTGTATCAAAACTGCTGCCTAGAATCGTCATCGAGTTTTCCTCTTCCGTCTACATTCCACTCCCATTTCATGCTTACTGCATCTTCATCAAATCCCCAAGTACCTTCCTGAAGTTGCTGCTGAAGATTCTCATCAATGCCAAGACCACGCTCACCAAGAAACCGAATCTTCAGTTTTGGGACGTGGACCTTCTTCTCTTCTTTTGGTTTCGTTTCATTCTTACGACGGTCTTCTTCTTTTAGTTCCACCTTCTTTTCAGGACGCATGAATTCCGAAGGACCCGTCAATGAGTACATTCGTAAACTACCTCCAAATTGGAGATAGTCACCAACGTATAAACGAGTGTATGTCTTAGGATCAAATGAATCAATAAACCAAACAAAAGGCTTCAGTTGATCTCCGTTCAAAAAGGTTCCATGCGTACTTTTGAAATCCATCACCTCAATACGACCTTCATCTCCCATTTGTATCACAGCATGAATCCGAGACAAAGATGGATGTTCAGGAACAATATCACACACATCTGCATTCCGACCTACATGTTATTCAACGATAAAACACCTTACCCACTAAGAGAATAGGTTGATTGCTTATACTCATATGTTCGATGAATATTCCCTTTTTGACTACATCAAATCCATATTCACATCCTGGAAGATGAGACCAGGTTGGAATCGAGTAGCCAGCAAAAGCAACTCTTTCTTCTAGTGGAGCTTTCTGATTTGAATAATAACAACAAGAAACTACGTTCAAAGAAGTCACAGTTAAGGATCCTTCGTCTTTGGTTGAAGTATCGGTAGAACTCATCAAATAGAAGAAGTTACTTAACAGCACTTCGAATCAGAGCGAATTGTTGTTTTGATTCAAACGGGAGTTTCATGAGTACTTCGATTTGGTTTATTTTCTCCACGTGTACATCTATGGGAGTATTTGATGTTGAATTTTTAACTCTATTGCTTTCATCATTCGTTATCCAACGAATTGATCCGGTTATTAATCTTTGCCGACGAGTATGTCAAGCTTATGGCATTGACTCTTGTAGTTGTTGTCTGGTTTACATATTTATCTCCATCCTCCAAATGAGTATCTTGAAGATGCTATCAAACCTCTCCCGAAGAATTGTGAGGATAAAGATGCCGCAATGAATGAACAGATTCGTGAAGTGCCTCATGTAGGTATGAAAATTGGTGTTGATTGAATAGAAAGTCGATGCTTTGTTGAAGTTGGGTGAACGTGATATGGATGATTATTACCTTTCTAAATTACAATACTACGATTATTTCTGGTGTCTAGTATATTTATTGGGTATCAATGTGATTGTGATGGCAGTTGTTTGTATTCGCACTTTCATTTTTGGATACTCTTCTTCTCACTTATACATGTACTCTCTTCTACTCTTGTGTGGTTTCTCTCTAATGATTCTGTGGCATCACATTCAGGAGAGTTCAAAGCAGTCTGATGAATGGCTCCTTCTTTTCTTCTACTTCGTCTTTGCTTTTATCTATGCTCTTTGTCTCCTTTGTCTCCCATCATTCGTTTTATCAGTTTCATTCCAAGATTTGCTTGCTCAGATTCATTCGCATATCTCTTCTCTTCTTTCTCAACTCGGCATTCACTCTTTCTTCTCTATTCCTTCTTCTCTCCTTGCAGTAATCTTTGCATTTTTGTTAGCATTGATTCCTCCTCTCTTGGTTGAAAGTGCATTCCGATTTGCTCAATTAGAACTCCGCAAAGGATGGAGTGTTTTTGGCATTCTAGCTTCTCATCTTCCACTTGTGATTCTCCTCTTCTCCATTCCTGGTCTTACCTTAACTCGATATGAAGGCAAGATGATTCATGGTGTTCTGTTTCTATTCTCACTCTCTTTCATGTGTAGAATTGATTCGGGTTTGTATTGGACGATTCGAGTAGCACTCACTTTCCTTTGGTGTCTGTGTCGAATTATTGAATTCCGTCCTCTTCTTCAGACATATCTCAATGGTGGCTGTAGTTCTGTCGTCAGAGAGGCCATCGAAACTAGCATGATCGAGTCCATTCGTGCGAGTCGGTACAAGCCTGGAACCAAGCCGGCTCCACCCAAGTTCCCTTCTGGTATGTATCAAATCCCTAAGTATATTTGTATTGTGGCTCTTCAACTGATGATTCCTGTGGTTATTGTTGTTTCATTGGTTGTTATGAGTATTGGAGTGGAACGTGAAGAGGGTGTAACTGATTGGATCCTTCATGTGGGTATCTACAGTGTTGGTGAGCTATAGAGATTACACTCTTTCGGACTTCCTCTTTACGATACTGTTCCTCAGAAGTCAGGACTGATTCAGATGTGTCAGTCCTATGTGAAGACCATGATACCGAGTAGGTTTTAAGGAAGTGATTGATGGGAAGATTTGGATCTGAACTCGCTTCATATCCTTTCGGGAGTTGATATTTTTGGTGTACTGAATTTCCTTTTCGTTTTCGTTCTATCAAGTTACTATTTCCTTCAGATTATCGGTCATTTATACTGGAGAACGAATTTAAATGCAACTGCAGCGAATAGCAAGCAGTAGCTCTTTTTCTTGTGTTTGTTTGGATGTTCATGCCAATATAGTGTTTTGTAACACATTTGGGATCCCACATTGTGTTTTCTGTGGGATCGGCTACACTTAGAAATGCAGTCACTGAAAGTTAAACGGGATGGGAAAGTGATCGAGTACACTCTCCTCGAAAAGCTAGGAAAGGGTAGCTATTCTCAAGTGTTCAAATGTATGAGAACTAGTGGCAATGAGAAATGTATCTTTGTTCGTATTATCTGTTCTTTGATGAGTTGTAGGCAGTAAAAGTCTTTAATAAGTCATTCTTGAAGAATGAGAAAACTTGGAAGCGAGTTAGTGGCGGGATTGAGTGTCACTCAGCTTTTGAGAAAGTGGAATTAGAAATTGCTTTAATGAAACGGCTATCGCATCCAAATCTTGTCAAACTCATTGATGTTATCGACGATGAAGTCGCAGATAGGTCTACTATGGGTGAATTTATTAATTCATAGATTATATATGGTTTTGGAATACATTGAGAAAGGTCAAGTAATGATTTGCAATCAGGCAACTATGCAGTTTTATTCGCCGATTACAGGTATTTTCTTGATGATATTGTCATTGTTTAGGATGTGTTCTTGACGAGAATACAGCTCGACACTACATGATTGATATTATATCTGGTTTAAAATACTGTAGGATCAGGATCGTCAGCTTATTTGTAGTGCATCTTCATAAGGTGGTTCATCGAGATATTAAACCCGAGAACTTGCTTGTAACAAATGATAATCATGTAAAGATATCCTTTTAGTTTTTGTTTGAACGTGATTTTTGTATATGGAATAGTTTGGTTCTTGTAATCTGCTATTTCATTCAGTTTGTTCCTTAATAATACATTGGAGATTTTGGAGTTGCTCATCTTTTTGAGACATGTTCGAGTGCAGAACAATCGATTATGAGTCAGTTGCCAGAAACTACCCGACCTCTAAATCTCCTTACACGAACATCAACTGGTCTTCTTGACAATACTGCTGGTACGATGTATTTCTACCCTCCGGAAAGTACTACAGAGCAAGCCTATAATACATATGCTGCAGATGTATGGATAGATCCTTGCATTAAGTGTAGATATGGAGTGTGGGAGTTTCATTGTATGTGATGGTAGTTGGTAAACTCCCGATATATAATCCCGATCTAATGGGTTTCTTTGATGATTTAGAGAGCAAAGATATTGATTATCCTTCATTCTTATCCCCATCTTTAGTATATCCTTGATTCATTTTGTATTTGGCTCCTTCATTCTAGTGATTTTCTGAAACGTTTCTTGTGCCGTGACCCGAAGCAACGCATTTCGATTGATGAGATTCTTGTACGAGTATATCTTCATTAGTTAGTTAGAATCATCCTTGGATGAAGGAAGAAGGTTCCATTTCACCACTTCCCACTCCCTCACCGATTGATCGAACAGCTCTAACTACTGCCGAGATTAGTGGTGCGTTGACTATGCGCTGTAACGTAGTGTATAGGAACAAAGAATAACATGTAGGGTCCTTCAGGAAGTGCAACACCTCGATCACCAGATCTTTCAAGCGAAATAGTTGTGGAAAACGAGGAAGAGGAAGAAGGATTGAATGAGAGCCAGGAAAAGAAGCTCAAAGTAGCTAGATTACTAGAAAAGCAGTATAACGCTTCAAAGTGTTCTGTGGTTTAGTTGGATAGATTAGATCCTGTTTGTTGAAAAATGGGGATTGTCACAACGAACTGGATCGTCTTCAGCATATGTTCAGTTGTTTCTTGATAATCATAGTATTAGCCTTTCTTCAGCTTATTCTTTTTTTAACGAAAATGAAGAGAGAAAACTTGCTATTGCTGTCTATTTATGTTGGCACACAAATGACTGCAAAGAAGCGATATTGTGTTGGAGTAAGACTTAAAGTACTCTTTTGAGAATAGGCTTCCTTGGGGAAAGAGAAGCACTTCACTAATTGGAGTAAGAAGAGTACAGATCCTGAGTGGCATTCTGCACTCTATTTTGTTGTTCCCTTCGAAAAGGCTTCATCCCGTCGTGATGGTCTTTGCTTCTATCTTTATAAGAAGGGTCTATTTGGTACTAAGTATGAGTTGAAATTGGCTTTCATGTTTTAGACATGTAGTTGCAAAGCATGAATTTGATCCTGGCCGCATTAATTTCTATGAAGCCTCTGGCCCAACCTATCTTGATTTCCAGACTACTGGAAAGAAGCCACAACTGTATGGTCGCATTCAGATTAAAGTTCAGTATGTGAGAGGATCCGACTACTTCACGTGTCCCACATGTCCTCGCTTAACAGATCATACTCCTGCCTTCCTTCTTGGTAACATCTCCTCTGTAACATTAGAAAAGACAAGTCTCTTTAAGAAAGGTATTCAAGTTCGTATGGTATGTGGAAAAACGAAAGAAAAAACTGAATTAGAGAAGGATGGACAATATAATTACCATTTCCTCCTCTCCCCAAAGGAATTCTTGAAGCAGCAGAAGATAACATTCAGTGTATATAAGAAGAAGAATTACGTTGGTAATTGTATTGTAAAAGTGGATGATCTGCTGGAAGGTAATCTCTGTGAACTAACATTGCCTGTAATTCTTTGAATATCAAATAATTTCTAGGTAAAACATGGTAAGAAGGAAGTTGGAAAGTTGATAGTATTGCTTCAGACTATCTATGAGTGTTCCGAATGTATTGTAGAGCGTGAAAGTGAGGACGGTTCTGTGGATATTCCAGTGCGAGCGCCTGCTCCTACTCCTGCTCCTACCGTTCTCCCAGCAGTACAGATCCTGGGTAACATCCCCGGTATGTCTCAGTCTGTGAAGAATGTACCTCAGCCTATGGCACCTCAATCCATGGCACCTCAACCTGTTTCTGTTATGCCCCAGGGAGTCTTCCCAGCAGCTCCCGCTCCCATTGTGATAGAGCAGCCTCCTGTTCTGACCCCTGGTCAACCTCAATTGTATGCAACGCCAGCTCCTATGGCCTGCAATGTGTATTCTACTTCATATCAGTATTGATTTTGAATATGTTTGTTGAATCAAGAATGAGTTGATAAAAACAAACAGATGAGAAAGTAACAATAATGTTTCCTTGATAAGACACAACACTAATAACACTTAAACAACTCGTTGAACAGTTTCGAAAAAAACTACAACTCGTTCCCTCATCTGTTACTCGAACAAAAGGAAAGGGAGTGTTCCCAAGAAAAAGAATCGATCCATCTGAAACTCATTCTCATTCATCTTACTTACAACGTGAGAATAATGTAACTTGGCCAACAAATCTATTATCATTCATATTGATGGTGATCACTCCTGACACTGATGATAACACGACTGTCGCATTTGGAGCCTCGATTGGACCTACAGTGATTGGAGCAGTGATTGTTGTAACCTACATAACAATCAATACAATAATTCCTACATTAAACAAAGATTGCGGACGAATTTGAATATGATCCAGATTCACAGCTCCAAAGGTTGACAATAATTGAACATGACCACAGACAACATCTTGCATGACTAACGGTGATGATGACGAGAAGAAGTTGAGGACTTGATTTGATTGTCTACACTTTAGTTAATCATCATATTGTAACATTCGGACTTGTGTTAAATAGGCCACTCCTTCATTGATCCACAACATCAAGTCATGACTATTCAATACCATTCGGGAGATTCGTAATGAAATCTAATCATCAATTTTATTCCCATTCATACATTTGTCCCATTAATGATCATGTGATACTGTTTCTCTTGTATTTCATCTTCAAAATCTTCAATAAATACTTCAGTTACATCTAATATTCATTTTAAAACCGATATCCAACTTGTAGTCAGAACGAAATTCTGATGAAGATGGAGATGAGAGAGATGAATGGTTCCTGATTGATGAACAACTTCCAAAGACTTAATAGAATAGAAAAATGGCGTTACAAACTGTAAATCATAAGAATCTCCCTCTAACAAAATGTTCAGATCCAGTTTTGAAGCTCTATAATTCAATTCCTGATAGATTGGTTACGAATCCACAACGATAGTACTCATATCGTTAATACAAGCTGCATTGTATTCAAAGATCATTGTATGTCTTTCAAAACGACGTAATGCAATAGACGAATGAGTCACATCTACGGACCATACGGTTGAACTCGTATTGGTATGTTTCGAAAATGAAACTGCCGAATACAAATCCGCAGTTAATGGATTCACCACACTTTCCACACAACTATAACGATCTACCGAGACAGAAGCGTTTCGATTCCGACGAACATCGAATCGTAAATATCCGCGGGGAAATGTCGAATGAAATTGAATGATATCAGGTGGACGAGAAGAATTGAAGAATGAGTGACGTTTATACGGAGCAACTGCCCCACAAAACTGAACAAAAAGAACGGTGAAAGCAGACCAGGCAATCAAGAAGACAAAGACAATGAACAGGAGACATCCAAATGCTAACCCAATCAATTGCTAGAATAATAATCAATAAAATAATTCTACTTCTACTCCTCGATTTCGACTCATGATCATTTCCATTTCATGAACTCCCTTATACAAGAGCGAAACAGGCTCTAAAAAGGTTCTCATTGACTGAACTTCCATCTCAGCCACTGTTTCCTCTCTTTCCTCAATCATCGATGCAATATCCATATCGAGACGCTCCATCACATCCTTTTCACGTTGTAATAGTGTTCTAAAACTATTCGTTAAATCTCTTAGATACATTCACTTCTGAAATGAAATGCCATATTTGGCTTCTGCATGACTAAGAATGGTTTGAACATCTTGAGAATTCGCTGGAATCCGTATAGCAAGAAAGAAATACTACATCTGAAACTACATCAATCTCTTACTGCTAAGTCACGTTCATTCAATACACCATCTCGATCAATATCTATTACATTGAAATAGGATAGAGTAACAAGTTCTTCAATCATTTCATGTAATACACCCAAATGGATAAACTATGATGAAACTCCCTTATTGTTGATTACCATACAACAAATTGTAAGCAAACAATAGACACGCACAAGAATAAAGGTCCAGTAGGTAAATGATATTAATTGTGTGAACAGATATGGATCAACATTCAGTCGCATCGTTTCAAAGAACAAATGTTTGTAGACAATCCAATCATTACTCCACAACCAAATCTGTGTTGACTCCTATTGGTTAAAATCGAGACAAAAAATGACATTCCGAATATAGTAGAGGGTTAAGATAAAATAGTAGAAAAACAGGAGAACTAGGAGGACTCGACATGAAATTGCGAAAAAATGACTATTCAACAACTATTCCAAAAATACCCTTGATTTCACCTACAATGGCTAGAATAGCGCTAGCAATGGCCAATGCAAGAACAATTGTAACAGCATATAATTGGATTGATGTTGAATGAAGGAACGATAGAATTCCCGTGGAAAGGATATTTCATGAACAACTGACCATGGAGTGTATTTATGTAATAGAAGTCTATATAGGAGAGAAATGAACTAGAAATACAGGCTAAGTAGAATACAATGAATGCTGTGACCAAAAGAATCAAGATTTCGTCCATCAGAAGAATACGTGTTGACCGACTAGATTCAGAGAGAAATAAAGGAAATACGGACGCGAGACAATGAAGGAAGTCTGATAGAGTGAATAGAAAGAGATAATTCCAAGAGCCAGAGCAAAGAAACCACCTAGTACCACATAAATACGGATCTAGTGATGAGAGAAGATAGATGGAGCTACTGCTAGAACAGAGAGACCTGAGACAACTAGATAGTCGCTATTCATTGTTCAAGTTCAATAATACTTACTTGACAACAATATTAAACGCAAACACAACTGTCAAAAATAGAGCCCAGTAGAGAACACAGAGAAATACATCCAGGCCAAACGATAATCGAAACACGAATAGTTGAAACTAGAATTAAGAAAACAATGGATCGACCACCTTTGTATGCTTCTGTGTAGCACATAAAAGTACAAAGATCTTCCATATAATAGGAAGGACGAGAATCCAAATAAACTTGGAAACAGTCTCTGCCTTCGGTGATCTAGAGTCCATAGAAAATGAAAAAGCTACATATATGGATCAATGTATATGACCACAAGGATGACACAGACAAAACCCAGCATCATCATTAACTCTAACGACATTGAGTAACATGACTTCCGGAAGTGGCTTCTCTACAACATGATGAAAACAGTGTAAACGAACGTGAGTAGTGGAAAAAATGTCACCATTTGGTGTGATCATAATTTCTCTTGAAGACTACACAAAATGAAAGTCACTTAAAAACAAACATGCATACTGCCTCTGAATCACTGGTTTATACCCCCTTCGTATCCACTCTTCTGCAATCTGTGAATACAAGTAATTATATTCGTCGCTATGGGACTTGGATGTTGAGAGTTTATCGTCACCTTCATCTTTCACAAAAAAAGAAAACTGTGGAATAACACAAGCTTCAATCCCTAACTCCATATTCAATGCAGATGACATAAACAAGATATCCCCATACCGTCGAGAAAACAATGGAACCTTCAAGTAAGCTTTTCTCCATGCCGTATCAAGGAACTGAGGAATAAATGCATAATCGACAACTGTAAGATTGGATACTGTGGAACTTGTTTTCAATTCCCAATCCTTGTGGTTCACAGAAGGAACAACTAGCTTTCCTCGCTCCGTAGCAACACAGTGATTCAGTTGCATTATCTGGATACCTGTTTCCAGAGTAGTTGGAGTTAATACCATATCATCATCGACAAGAACCGTTGAATGGATGGAGGAAGGAATTGGTACAAAATGACGCATGTAAGAAAAAGAATTCCAGTTTGACAACCAGACATGTTGAAAAATGATGGGTTTCACCTTGCATTCTGCTGGTATTATTTCTCGATTAATCGATATAAATGCCATATTCTGAATGAATATGATGATACTGGGAACGAGGGTCTGAGTACATAAACTTGTCAACACATGAGAGAAATAGTTGCGTTTGAATGCCGTTAAGACCACTGCAGTCGTATTATTCGCTTCTTCTCGAGGCAAACAATTTGAAGGACCCAACTTCTCAAAATCCCGAATGCGGGAAATCACATCAAACGAAGAATACTCAACAGAAAAGCACGGATCCGATATGAGTTGACGGACTTTAGAACAGGAAAAAACACCTACAGAGTCTGAAGAATAGGGTTTTGAGTAAATTATATCAGTGAGGGCTTTCTTTAGAGCTGTAGAAGAGAGATTCGCTGTTTGGATAATAGCAACATTATCAGATCCCTCATAGGCTATTAGCGAATACACAAAGTGACTACACATTTCAGGTGAACAGCGAACTAAACGGGCTCCTGTTGCATGAGAAGACTCCCACAATGTTGATGGATCCAAAAACGTGCCATTACTTATGACAACATACACAGTTAGATTGAAAGTTTGGAACTCCGAAAGAGTTGACATCAGTTCATCTGATAAATTAGCACATTGAAGAACCACCAAAGGCCGATTCGTTGAAATCTCATTTGAAACAATTAAATTACTCACAACTGGATATACCCGTAAGTGGGATTCTATATCTATACAATAGTTCGAAAAATGTGAACATACAGGTATGAAGATAGTAATATCTGTAGAAGAAGATGGGTACAACCAATATTATTAAAAAGATATATAAAAACGAAAAATGACTCATCGCAAATAGGAAATGAATCACTTGCTTTTATTGAACTTTAGTAGTGACCCTATTTGATCCCGGTATTGCAATAACGCTATTGTTGATAATCGAATCGAGGCGACGGCATCGACAAA
>JABLTK010079796.1_pt1 | contig 11397 bp, 8 predicted proteins | sample 7160131 | NCBI WGS metagenome assembly JABLTK01 (sample SAMN14651221, study PRJNA627086) | human gut metagenome | isolation source: feces | host: Homo sapiens
AATGAATATGCAGAAATCATAAATCTATTTACAAGGATTTTAAGTGGAATTGCTCCGGCTCTTCGTCCAGCGGGGGGCGCAAGTGGTGGTCTACTGCGATGCCAAGTATCAGGAATGTTTCCCGGAAGGAGACATCCAGGTGCGGGATTACCCCACGGCCATCCGGGAGTATTGCGGCCACATGGCCAGCGCCCAGACCGACCGGAAGCGGGCGGCACGGGAGTACTTCTCCTACATGGCGGACGCCCGCATCTACGCCCTCATGCAGATCGAGGACCTGACCATGAACCGCATGGTGGTGGAAGCGCTGGGAGCGGCGGTGGCAGAGTTTGCGCCGGATGTGTTCTTCTATGACGCACAGGCCACCTTCCTGGCCCAGCTGCGGGAACAGATCGACTGTCCTCAGTTTGAGCTGAACGCCTCCACCTTTGTGCCGGAGCTGTGGCGGAGCCAGCGGTTCCAGCAGTACTATCAGGAAATCCTGTGGACGTCCTACCCGGACAGCATCAGTTTTGACCAAATTTTGAGCCTCCAGCGCAAACGGGCACGGAGGGACAAGCGTCCGCCGGATCGTTCCTTCGGCTACCTGTCCCCGCTGCTCCAGGACGAGGCGGAGCGGCTGCCGGCCACCGACCAGATGCTGGGCTTCCATTTGGAGCTGCACCCCCAGGCGCAGCGCGCGGGGCTGTACGTGTCTCGGGGCACCGTGTGCGAGAGCTACGGCGCGTTCTTGCTGGAGGAGACCGTCCAGGCGCTGGCCTCCTGCGGGGAACCCATCCACGTCAGTTGGGGCGGCAACCCCTACAGCGAGCAGGTGCTGACCCAGGCGGAATTTCCGGAGAATGTCCACCTGCACGCCTACACCAATCAGACGAAAATGTTGGAAAACAGCAAGGTTTTCGTCACTCACGGCGGCATTACCGGCGTCAGAGAGGCGCTCTTCGCCCACACGCCCATGCTGGTCATCCCCGCCAACTTCCCCGACTACCAGGTGGGGCAGGCCATCGAAGCCCACCACGCCGGCATCCTCATCCGCAACCGCCCTCTGGACGCGGAGGAGATTCGGGAGGGTTACGAAGAACTGAACCGCCACTACGCAGACTACCAGGCCGGTGCGGCGGCTATGGCGGCGGAGCTGGAATCCTATTGGAATGCCTACGGCGCGGAGCTGGTGTGGAAGGCGTGTGAGCTGGCATGAAGGCCCTCATCCTGACCGCCGGAAATGGCACCCGCATCCGCGCCATCAGCCACTGCCGCAGCAAATGTATGCTCCCCGTCCAGGGTCGCCCCCTGCTGGCCTGGCACCTGGATCACTGCGTGGACTCCGGTCAGGTGGACGCCATCCACATCGTCGTCCACCCCCAGGAGACCCAGATACAGGGCTATTTCGGCACGTCCTATCGAGGTGTCCCCCTGTCCTACCACGTTCAAAACGACTTGCGCACCGGCCTGGTGGGCGCCATCTTCTCTGTGGACTGTCCACAGGTCATGGAGGAGCCAGTGCTGTTACTCCTGGGGGACGAGTACCCACCCCAGTTGGATTTGGCATCCCTGTTGGAGACCGCGCAACGACGTCCCCAGGCCCTGCTGGCTGTGGTGGTGCCCACAGAGGAACCCCAAAAGATCCGACAGAACTACACGGTAGCTCTGGACAAAGACGACCGCATCACCCAGGCCATCGAGAAGCCCCAAACGCCCCTCACCCCCTACATCGGCACCGGGGTAGTGTATTTTCCACGCGGACTGCTCTCCACCTTCGCCCAGTGCTGCCCCTCCTTTGCAGACGCCCAGCTGGTGGATCTCATCCTGTACGCCCACCAGGCGTATGCCTACCCGGTCACCACTCCCTATTGGAACCTGAACTGCCGGGAGACCTATGGGGAGATGAGCCGCAACGAGGGGGAGACGCTGCCCTACGCCACCATGGCGGAGGCCTTCCAAGCCGTCGCCCGACAGCACGAGGCGGAGTTGGCCGTGGTCAGCGGCACCCAGCAGGTCACCTACGGCCAGCTGGCGGAGCAGTCCGACCGATTCTGTCAGCGGTTGCAAGCATTGGGCTGCCAGCCAGGGCATTGTGTGGCGCTGCTCTGCGGGCGGACGGTGGAGCATTTGACCGCGGTGCTGGGCATTTGGAAGGCGGGGTGCCATTACCTGCCGCTGGACGAGCACCTGCCGGACGCCCGGCTGGCATACATGGTGGAACAGGCGCAGGCGGTGGCTGTGATCGCCCTGGAGGGGCTGACAGAGACCACCCCCAATTTCGCCTGTCCCGTCCTGCCCTATGCCGCCCTGATGGCAGGCCACACCACCCCTTTGCCTGACCTCCCATCCGTCCAGGAACACTGCCGGCAATACGCCTACCTCTGCTTCACCTCCGGCTCCACCGGACAGCCCAAGGGGGCCATTGTCTGGCAGCGCTCCCTGCTCAACCTGACGGCGCAGATGCAAAAGGAAGCGTTTGGTCTGCTGCCGCCGGGACGGCTGCAGGTGGGGGTCACGGCGTCCTTCGCCTTTGACCTGTCAGTGCAGCAGATCTTCCCGGCTCTGTTGGGGGGCCACACCCTGCACATCATCCCCCACGAGACCAAACTCCGCCCGCTGGCACTGGCTCAGGCGCTGGACGGCTTGGATGTCTGCGACGGCACGCCCCTGATGATGGAGCTGCTCAACCAGGCTTTGTCCGCCCACCCAGAACAGCCCTTCCGGCTCAAGCGCTACCTGTCCGGCGGGGAGGAGCTGAAGAAGCCCATTTTGCACGCCTTTTTCCGGCGCTGCCCCCATTGCCTGGTGGTCAACTGCTACGGCCCCACCGAGTGTACCGTGGAGACCACCCTCTTTCCGGTGGACGCCCAGCGGGAGGCGCAGTACCACGTCCTGCCCATCGGCAAGCCCATGAAGAACACCCGGGTCTATGTGCTGGACGAGGAACGCAAGTTCCTCTGCCCAGGCGAGACCGGTGACATCTGGATCGCCGGGGCGGGGGTCGGAGGCGGCTACGTGAACCAACCGGAGCTGACCGCCCAGGCGTTCTGTCCCGACCTGCTGGAGCCGACGGCCACCATGTACCGCACCGGCGACCGCGGACGGTGGGGGAGGGACGGCAGCCTCTATTACGCCGGGCGGCAGGACAATCAGGTGAAGTTCAAAGGGTATCGCATCGAGCTGGGCGAGATCGAAAAAGCGGTGGAGTCCGTCCCTGGCGTGGCCCTGTGCAAGGCGCTGCTGACGGAGACGGGCGGACGGCAAAAGCTGGTGGCCTATTACACGGCGCAAGGGGGACAAGCCCCCACCCAAGAGCAGATTTACGCCGCGCTGCTGGCGCGGTTGCCGGAGTACATGATCCCACAGCAGTTGATCCCAACAGAACGGTTCCGGCTCAACCACAACGGGAAGCTGGACAAACAGGCGTTGGTGGAGACCGCACCCCAAGACCCGCTGACGGCGCAAGTGCTGGCGTGCGTGGGGGAGGTCTGCGAAGTGCCCTTGCAGGCAGAAGTGAGCCTCATCACCCAGGGGGTGGACTCCCTGTCCCTGCTGTCCCTGCTGGCGGAGCTGGAGGAACGATTCTCCGTGACGCTGGATTTTGCACGGTGGAATGTGCGGATGACCGCCCAGGACATTGCAGAGCAGGTGCGGACAGCCAAAGGGACTAAGCCGAAGCGAAAGGCGACACCAATACGTGCCAAGGGCGTCCCAGCGCTGCCCTTGCAGGCATATCTGACCCAGGTGGAGCAAATGAACCGGCGACAGACCCGGTACCCTCTCTTCAACCTGATGATCTACCTGGTCACCCTGCCGGAGCGGCTGGAGACGAAGCGTCTGAACCAGGCGTTCCAGGCCGTCCAGCAGACCCACGACGCCTTTCGCCTGCGCATGACCCAATCTGGCAGCCGCTTCCGGATGACAGCCATGCAGGGGGAACCGGAGCCCATTCGGGTGTTGGAACGGCCAGAGGTGGTGAGAGCATTGCAGTGGCGCAAGGGCGGTCTGCTGACCGACTTGGACGAGGCGGCCATGGGCTGGCTGGTGCCGGAGCTGGAGGACTTGACCTGGGAGCAGCCCAACCCCTTCCGCCTGCTCTACTGCAAAGGGAAAGGGGAGGATTTGGCCATCTTCGCCGTCCATCACAACCTCTTTGACTACTACTCCCTCCTGTCTTTTTGGGAGGAGCTGGGTCGCCGCTATCGAACCCCTCTGCTGGTGTCCCCCAACCAGCACTTTTCCGATTACGCGTCCCAGTACGCCCGCCTCCGACGGACGACAGAGACCCGGAAAGAGGCGTTGTTTTGGGAGGAACGGCTGTCCCACGTGGAGCCGGTGGATTGGCGGCAGTGGGCGCAGGCGCTGCCGACGGAGATGAAAACGGCGGGCGTGACCGCACGAATCTGTTTCCAAGACACGGACAGCCGACAGTACAGCCTGCCCATCTCCACCGCCCAGCGACAACAGCTGACCACCTTCTGTGTCCGCCACCAGGTGGGGGAATTTGCGGCACTGTTCGCCCTGCTGGTGTGGCAGATGCGGAAATATGGGGCGAAAACACCCAAAGCGCTCCTCTTTTTCACCGCAGGACGCAGCCAGGTGCAGCCCTTCAACACCTTGGGCTATTTCTCCTTCCTGATGCCCTACGTGGTGGACGGGGGAGCGGAACCGGCGACATTTTCAGCGTTTGTGCGTCGACTGGAGACAGAACTGACTGAACTGCGGCAGCGGGAACAGGGTTTCCTGAGCCTCTACCAGCAGGAGGCCAGCCAAGACCTCATCGCTCAATCGCCCATCTTTGACTACCAAAAGCTGTACACCCGAGCGCCAGAGGCCATTTGGAGCAGGATGCGTCCCTTTGAATGTCTGGGGGTGCAGAACCCCTTCTCCTTCCGGATTTTTGACTACGGGGAACAGGCGGAGCTGTCCGTCTTCTACCGGCGGAGCGCCGTCGGGCTGGACGAGGCGGATGTACTGCGTCTGACCCGTACCTATATCAAACTGTGGAACGCGCTGTTCCAGGAACCAAATGGTTCGGACTTATGTTAGGAGGATTTTTCATGGTTACTTCCAATGTCATGCGCTGCGCCCTGCTGGCTGCGTCCGTCAACAAGCAGAATCACCTGTTCCAGAGCAATTCTGCTACTGCACTGAAGAACAAGCTCGACAGCTTCCACGGTGCCTATACCAGTATCTACGCCGCGACCTCTGATCTGAAGGTCAGCTATAAGGGCAAGGCCAGCACGACCTTCAACCAGCGGATCGAGGGGTATCGAAATGACTTCAAGGCCGCGGACAATGCGCTGAATGCGTTCATTGAGGCGCTGAAGACCTATGCCGGAAAGGCTCGGGACACTGAAAATGATATCAACGGCAAGGCAAGCAGTCTCAGCACCGGGAAGTAACACAGTCGAAGACCGTTTGAAAGGAGAATAAACCATGGCACAAATCGTAGTGGATTCCAGCGTGATGCGGGACAAAGCAAGGACCATCAAAGACAATGCAGAGACCATCAAGACGTCGTACACTGATATGCTCACCGAGCTCCGCAATGTCACCAGTCGCATGAAGAGCGGCACTTTGGACACGATGAGAGAGAGATTTGCAGGCATGCAGAGCGCCTTTGAGACCTTTGCCACAGACATGACCGCTTATCACGATTTTCTGATCGATGCCGCCGAGAACTATGAAAAGGTAGAGCAGGAAGGCAAAGCAAAGGCAGAGGATCTGGGAAAGGGCTTCTAAATGGGCCAACCGTTTCCGCCCAGCGGGCCGTTTTTTCGGTTCCGCTGGGACAGACGTTTGAACAGGAGGACATAGGTTATGCCTAGGATTTATGTTCAGTTCCCCGAACTGACACGATTGGGCGAGCAGTGTACGAGCATCTCCAAACAGCTGGACACGCTCCAATCGGATGTCCAGCATACGGTACAGCGGCTGGACTGGGATGTGAAATTCCAGGATGATATCTACAGCAGCGCCAAACAGATTTCTAGAAAACTGAATCGGTACACCCAAGCCTTAGCACGTTATCAAGCATTTCTCGCAGACGCCCTCCAAATGTACCGAGATCTGCATGATGTCCAGGTCGATTTTGAAATCCGCATGGAGCGGACGCCTATCTTCGACGGGACCAACGGGTATGGCGGCGATCAAGGGGATATGTCCCATTCCAGAAACGGGGTCAAATTCTTTTGGTGGGTCTTTGGAGAGGATAAGGAAATTTATGACTTCATCCGTCAGCAGCCGGGATTCGAGCATTACAGCGAGCAACAGATCCACGACCTGATCGACCAGATCAACAACGAGGGCTGCGGTTATGTGGCTTTGGTCAACACCATGTTTTGGGAATTTCCGGGGACGGAAGCGGAATTTGAGCAACTCTACGGGTTCCCCATGCGGGACAAAGACGGGAACTACAACTTTAACAAAATGTTGATCGACCTCTACTGCAAAACAGATGACAAATATTTCCTGACCGAAGACGCCGGAAAAGCTGCGCTAATCAATGACATTCTGCTGGACTATGAGGATAAGCCTGAAGAATTTGAACGGATCTACGGTGTGAAATATGTCCCTAGCTCAGATGAGATCCCTGCTGAGGTATCAAACGCTATCTTAAATCGCTATGATGGTGAAGTTGCCAGCTATCAGAGTCAAGGGACTACTACCTACTCACAGGAAAACAGACTCAAGGCCTATCTGCATCAAAAGGGCATTGACGCAGACGTTACCTGTGAGACCTCCTCTACAATGAGCATTGATTCTGTCAGGAACTCGTTGGAATCCGGCACTGTCGTAAAACTAGGTCTGACAAAAGGGGCTCAGCTCTGTGATGAATCCGGCACCGTCCAGACGACCCTGAACGGTGGCCATGCGGTCATCATCACTGGTGTCACAGAGGATGGACGGTATATCATCTCCTCGTGGGGTGAAAAGTATTATGTCAATCCTTCCCACCTTTATACAGATCCTAATACAGGGGAGCGCAGCGCTCCCATAAGCAGTTATCTATCTATGAATGTGTACTACAAGTAAGGCGTGATCTGCTTATGAAGAAACTACGTTATGTTCTTTTATTGCTTGCCATCGCAGGGTGTCTTTACGCCGCTCCATGGCAGCACCACATTCTTTCTGACGAAGGTTCCTACCTTATCAGCGCAGCAGAAGGAGGCAGAGAAGTGAAACATGAAATTGTGACCGTGACCGATATATCCCCTACAAAACTCACTGTGACAAACGATAAAAAGGAACTTTATGCAATTTCCAATTGGGATGACCGCTTTCCTGTGGAGATTGGAACCCACATCGGCATCTCTTATACAGACAAGGTGCGGATGGATAACGGGCAGTATTCCCTTTCGATTGTAAGCATCACAAAGGAAGGGTCCATTTTGCCTATGCATCCTGAAACATGAACGTTGAAAGGAGGGTATGATCTATGCCTAGAACCTACGTTCCATTCGCTGTTCTGACGGAGCTGGGAGAACCGTGTGAACACATGTCCGCGCAATTAGTCGCATGTCCAGCATGATGAGCGCTATGGATCATAAGACCTCTCCGGCTGTTTGTCTAACGCAGATTGGACAGCGCACAAACCACGAGGACAATTTCCTGTTTCAAGGTCACTACCTGACCCCTGCGCTGCAAACGCGAATGGCTGACCGCCGCCCCCGCCTGCTCCAAGGGATCCCCACTGGACGGATACAGCTCTTCGCCATCAGCGATGGCATGGGTGGGCACAACGCTGGAGAGGTCGCCAGCCGTCTTTGTATGGATCAACTTGCAAAGAGCGAGAAGGAACTGGGACAATGCGTTTCGATCCACGAAGTGGTCGCCCGTTTGCAGTTTGAGATCGCGGAGCTGAACCATACCATCTGCGCCCTCAGCCATCATCTTCCTGACTGCAAGGGCATGGGCGCGACCTTGGTCTTACTTGCGATCTGCGGCTCGGAGTACGCCGTCTTAAACATCGGAGACAGCCGGGCCTACCATTTCCAAGGGCACACTCTGACGCAGATCACACGCGATCACACAGAGGGACAGCGTATGCTGGACCTTGGGTTGTTATCGCGCAAAGAACTGGTTGATTTTCCTGCAAGAAAGAATCTCAACCGTTACATCGGCTATGACGCCCCAGGGTATGTCCTGCAGGCAGAGGTGTTCTATCCGACTTTGCAGGAGGGGGTCCTGGTCCTCTGCAGCGATGGGATCTCAGATGTTCTATCCGAGATAACGATGACCGAGATCCTCGCCCAGACAGAAGATCTGGTACAAGCAGGCAAGCAATGCATGGAATATGCTTCGGCACACGGCAGCGACAACGCAACCATACTGTTAATCCCCATAGGGAGGTGAATCTATGGCGCAAAGTAATTTGATAGGAAAAGTCATCCTAGGCTACACGATTGAAGAAGAGCTCGGCTCTGGTGCTTCCAGCACAGTTTATCGCGTTGTCAAACGCAATGCCTCCGGCTCCCAGACGCGTGCATTGAAGCACATCGCCATTCCAACCGAGAAGCAATATCGCGCTGTATGGGCTTCTATGGGCGGTGACAGCTCCAAAGCGGACAACTATTTTACGCAGATGCTGAACAACATCGTCTCCGAGATCAAAAATCTCAGAGCGCTTTCCGATCAGGGCGGGCCGCATATTCTCCGTTACTATGATAACGACATCCATGAGACAGCCTCCCCGAAACGATATGATATCTTCATCCTGATGGAATACCTGACGCCGCTGGACGAATATGTCCAGGATCACGATTTTCTGGTCCGCGATGTGGTCCAGTTGGGATTAAATGTGCTGGAGGGGCTGCGCTTCTGTCACGCCAGGAACATCATCCACCGTGACATCAAGGAGGAGAACATTTTTGTCGCCGTATCCCCCACCGATCACACAAAAACGTATAAAATTGGTGACTTCGGCGTTTCCAGGGTGCTCAATGACAGTGCCAGGGCGGAATCCTTAAAGGGAACACCCGATTTCCTAGCTCCAGAGGTTTATCTGAGAAAAGAGGGCTACACCAAAAATGTTGACCTCTATTCCCTTGGGATCGTCCTCTATCGCCTGCTCAATCACACCCGCAATCCATTCCTGCCACCGTTCCCAGAGCAATATGACGACTCTGACAAAGACACTGCCTTTCATCAGCGTATGAAGGGGGAGATCCCGCCGCCTCCCGCTTTGGGTGGGGATGCCATCGGTGCTGTGATCCTCAAAGCGCTCTCCGGCTCTTCCCAGCGTTTCCAAGATGCTGACAGCTTTATAGACGCTTTGACCACGGCAGTGCTCAGCACATCCGAGGACATACTCAGCCAGCGGATCACCCCTAAGCCAGAGTCTGTCCCGCAGCCAGACCCGCAAAGAAAGGACAGTCTGACCCTCGGAGAGACCGTACCCCTCCCCTCACAGACTTTTTCCGATGATAAAGGGAGTAAGACCATCCACAAACATCTCTTTGAGGACCCTATCCCACCTGTTCCGCCTCCCGACATTCCAACACCAAAACCCACCCCACAGCCTGTGCAAACGCACGATGACCCAGAGAACGACTCCCCCCCATCGTCTCATCCAGCAAAGGGAGCTGCCAAACGAACGCCCCCACCTATAGATGAGCCGGAAGACGTGCCGATCCTAGATCAGCATATCCAGAAAAAGCTAATCTTTGTCATCCCCATCCTCTTCCTGCTGGTCGGGGTGATCGCATATTTCATCGTGGTCCCTGCCCTCTATGGAAAGGTTGTCGGCTTTATCGACTGGCTTTTTTCCGATCCGCAGAACATCATTGATACGCTCCGCGATCCCGACACCGCCTTTTCCCGCTGGAATGTCATCGTCGGCATCCGAATCTTCTGGTGGATCTGGCTCGCCGGACTCATCACGTCCCTGTTCTTTGTGGGAAAACAACTCCATGCCAAACCAGAAGCAAACGCCCCCAACGCTGTCTTCCGCGGCAAAGAGGCGTATCTCGCTATGCTGGACGTTCAGGATGGATTAAAGCAGCTGAAATCTCGCTATCAAAACAAGCAGCTGGACGCGCTGCTCTATCTGGTTCGGACACTGGAAGAAAAACTATCCATAGAGCAGGATTTCGGCTGCGGAAATGAAGCCACAACCTGCTGTGAAAACAACATCGCCAAACAGATCGAATACCTTTTAGATACCCTTTCCTCCATAGAGGAGCAAAATCTGGAGGAGTGCCTAAACGCCATGCGTATCGCTGCAGAACATATCGCTGCACTCCTGCGCAGACGAACGACTCTAACCACCAGATAACGCAGTGCAATCGCACCTCTCTCCCATTTGAGATAGAGGTGCGATTGCGCTTTCAAGCCCATTTCATGTTATTTCTTGACAAACTTTTGGATTTCTCTTACAATAGAGGCAGCTTATTGTGGTTCATACGCCATATACAGAGAAAGGAGCGTCCATGGCGGAGAAAATCATCCTGTTTTTAAGCATCCTGAATGCCACTGCAGCGCCTGCGTCCTACACATATAAAGGGAATCGTGAGGCTGAGACTGTGACCGGAACGCAGACCAACGAAGCTCCCGTGAAGTGGCTGCTGCGCAAGCATCCTGGCATTTCCGAGGTGCTCTGCCTCTGTTCCTCGGAGAGCACCAAAGAAATCACGCGGAAAACCAAAGACGGTGGTTCCATTGTCCAGAGCGCCTGGGATCATTTCTCTGCGGACATCGACCGGTTTGGGCAGAAAAACGCGCTGTCCGTCCAGTGCTCCCCCATCCCCTACCAAGCGAAAGAATCCTTAGAACGCGACATATTGCCGAAGCTGCTGGAGCATATCGCCCCTGACGACGTGATTTATCTGGACTTGACCGGCGGTATGCGCAACGACAACCTGAACCTGTTCCTGCTCAGCCGTGTGCTCAACTACACCGGCGTAACCATCCGCGGCGCAGTGTACAGCAACTTCCAGACAAAACAGGTGGAGGATATGACCCATCTCATCCGACTCTTTGACCTGGTGGAAGGGGTGCAGGATTTCACCTCCTTCGGCAGTGTGCGCAAGCTGCGGGATTACTTCGGTTCCCCGGCACAAGATACGTCCGCGGAAAAGCTCCTGTCCGCTATGGAGACGCTGATCAACGATATCACCCTCTGCCGCAGCAAATCCATCAAAAATGACCTGAAAGCCTTTAACAAGGCCCTGAAGCAGGCAAAGCACTGCGATGACCCGCTGTTGGAGCAGCTGCTCCCCACCTTCCGCAGCAAATACTGCAAGGAGAAGGAGAATCAGATCACCCTTCCCGAACTGATCGCCTGGTGCTTGGACAGCGATATGATACAGCAGGCGCTGACGCTGTACACCGAGCGCGTGCCGGCTTATCTGGCAGAGGAACAATTTTCGAAAACGAAATCTCACGTATATATCTTAATTTTTCGGATCCTTG
>JABLTK010029277.1_pt1 | contig 11394 bp, 7 predicted proteins | sample 7160131 | NCBI WGS metagenome assembly JABLTK01 (sample SAMN14651221, study PRJNA627086) | human gut metagenome | isolation source: feces | host: Homo sapiens
CAGGGCAGGCCTTTCGCGCCGCCCTGCAGGCCTTGAGGTTTCCCTATGCCGCCAGAATCCCGCGCAGCATCGTCGCGTCTCGGGAGCATGTTGCGCTGATCGTAGATCAGCGCAACTACCTAATCCTGCTTTACAACAAGAACGTCGCAGCGAAGGTTCCTGATCAGATAGGTGGAAACGCTGCCAACGAATACGTAGGTGATGTTCGAAAGACCGCGCTCACCACAGATTACCAACTCAGGCTCAAACGGCTTGATCATCAGGTTGTGAATGGTTTCCTGAATGCGACCAACCTTAACAACAACCTCTACGGAAGGAATGTCCGGATCTTCCTCGGCCGCCTTCAACGTATCGCCCAGGGAATCGACCAGACGGTTGCGAACCGTTTCAGCAAGCTCTTTGTAGTCGGTGCCCGTCAAAGAATCAGGAACCGAATCTACTACATGGCCGAACATCAATTCTGCATGGTTGAGCTTCGCAATCTGAATTGCGCGCTCGGCTACTTCCTGCTGAGTGCTGCCGCCATCGAGTGCTGCAAATACGCGCCTGTACTGCTTCATAGCTCTCGCCCCTCTTTCTCCTTCGCCATACGGCAAAGGCCCCAGTATCGAAGCGCCCCTGCGCCTCGCTTATTATCTTTCTTTATTCTAGCAGGATACCCAAGCAAAAACGTCACAATGCTGTAACACGTTCATTCCTTCTTCCCCAAAGAAACCCCAAATGATGAGGGGATTGTGAATGGTTGCCCCTGCGAAAGCCATGCCCATCACGAAGCTGTTCCGGTACTCCCTCCCGAACCTGCGTTTGCCACTCTTGGCTTAACTCCAGCTAAAGCACGGGCGTTCTGCATTGCCTCCAAATATGCTTGAGCATCGCCTGGATCGTCGTCGATAGACTCATCGCCCAAATCAACCTCGCGAGGAACGCGACGATACAGGATGTCATACATAACCGGCACCACATACAGCGTCATGAACGTGGCGTACAGCAAGCCGCCCACAACCACAACCGCCATGCCGCGCTGCATCGACGATCCCACCGCATCGCTGAACACCATCGGCAACATAGCGAAGATAGTGGTAATTGCCGTCATCATGATGGGGCGCATGCGGGTACGTCCCGCAGCCACCAGGGCATCGTGCTTCGACAGGCCACCACGGCGCAGCTGGTTCACATAGTCAACGAACACGATACCGTTATTCACCACCGTGCCCATAAGCACCGCGAAGCCCAGCAGCGAAAGCATGCTCAACTGTTCGCCAGCTGCCATCAAACCGAACAAACCGCCGGTAAAGGCAAGGGGGACAGTCAAGATCACGATGAAAGGAGAAAGCAAGCTCTGGAACTGCGCCACCATAACAAGGTAAATCAGCACAAAGCCCAAAATCAGAAGCAGCATCATTTGAGAAAGCATTGTGTTGATGTTTTCCAGTTCGCCACTGGTTTGAATGGTGTAGCCCTCGGGCAGCTGATAATCCTTGAGCTTGGTCTGCAGATCGCGCGCAAGCAAAGCATTGTTGTAACCGTCTTCGACATCGGCCGTCACCGTAATAGCACGGGTTGAGTTCACATGAATCATCGTGGGAGAAGCAACTCCCTGCTCAACCGTAGCGAACTCGCGAAGCTTGTGCGTGGCGGTATCGCCCGTCTGCTGATTGGTTATCTCAATCTCGGTATCAAGAAGATTGTCTGCCGTAACAGGGTTTGTCTTATCCACTACAGACACATTCATCTTGCTGCCATCGAGCGTCATGGAAGGCGCATCGGCGCTTTCGGAAAGCTTTTTCGCCAAATCGCTATACAACTGAGCAACCGTATAGCCGTCCTTGGTAAGCTTGTCGCGATCGACAACCAGGTGAAGCTCGGTCGCAGCATCTTCCATACCGTTTTCGATTTCGGTATAGCCCTCCACCTGGCCAACGATCCCCATCACATCTTCGCTGATACGCACCAGCTCATCCTGATCGGGACCTTGGATCCTCAGCGAAAGCCCACTGCCGGTCATAGAGCTCATCGCCTCGGAAGAAGAAGCGTCGGTAATCACTTCGCAGTTCAGGCCAGAAGTACGCTGCTGCAGCTGATCCAAAATCGAAAGCACCTGGCCTTCGGTGGTCACTGAACTGTCGGTCTGCACGTAGAACGTGAACACCTGGTGGAACTTGTCGCTGCTGCTACTGCTGGAAATATCGCTCGCAACCATCGAGGTCGAAGACGTTCCGTCCATAGCGCCAACGAATTCCACTCCGTCGATGCCCATGGCTTCGTCCATTACCTTATCCGCCGTAGAGTACGCCGTCTCCTTGTCGGTATCCTCAGGCATGGTCACCGTCACCGTTGCCGTTTTCGAGGTCATGGTGGGGATCATAGTGATACCCATGTTCACCACGCCAATCACTGCAACAACCAAAAGCACTACCGACACCACAAGAGGCAACGCCTTATGACGCAAGAAGAATACCAGCGAATGAGCATATTTCGTTTGCAGCGCCTCAAACCAGTTGTTGCGGCGAGGAATATAGTTCTTGAACAGGAACGAAGAAGCAGCGGGAACCATGGTCAACGCGATAAGCAGCGACGCGGTGAGCACGTAGGCAATGGTCAGCGCGAAGGGCAGCATCAGCTGGTTCACCATGCCCGTAGTAAACACGATGGGCAAGAATACGCAAATGGTGGTGAGCGTGGAAGCAATTACCGCGCCCGAGATCTGCTTCGCACCCTGAACGGCTGCGCGAGCAGGAGGAATGCCGCGGCTGCGCAGGCGATAGATATTCTCCAGCACAACAATCGAATTATCTACCAGCATGCCAATAGCGATGGAAATACCGCCAAGCGACATAATGTTCAGCGAGATGCCCGAGAAGTACATCACCACCAAGGCGCAGAGCACTGAGAAGGGGATACTGAAAGCCATGATGAGTGTGGGGCGCCAATCGCGAAGGAAAACGATGAGCACCACCACGGCAAGAAGCGCGCCCAAAAGCAGCGACTGCAAAATAGAGTTGATGTACAGCGCAATGAAAGACCCCTGGTCGCTCACCACGGTTAGATGCAATCCGGGATTGGCCTGCTCAATTTTGGTAAGCGCTGCTCGGGTATCTGCAGAGACTTCGCTCGTAGAAGCAGTGGAATTCTTGAACACCGAAAGCAATACGCCATCTTTGGCGTTGATACGCATGTACTGATCTCCGACATTGTCGACTTCGGTGATGTCGGCAACATCGGCAAGGCGGATTTCACCCACGCCATCGATGTCGGCAAGCAAAAGCGAGCGCAGGTCGGAAATGGAAGAGATGTTGTCGCCAACACGCAACAGCCACTGATCGTCCGAGCCGCTATCAAGATAGCCAGCCGGCATCGAAAAATCCTGGGCCTTAATAATGCCTGCTAGCGTTTCCTTGTCCACCAAGGCATCGACATTCGCCTTGGAAAGAGCCTCTTCGCGCGAGCTTTCGTACTGAGAACGGGCATCCGCCAGCTGTTGTTTATTGGAATCGATGGTCTGTTGGGCGCTGGCAAGCTGAGCGCTGGCGCTGCCGAACTGCGTTGCTGCGGTAATAGAGCCCGACTGCACTTCGGCAAGCTGCTTTTGATAGGCTTCAAGTTCTCCCGTTACCATTTGCGCCTTCTGCGCAAGCTGCCCAATTTGTGCCTGAATCTGGGGGTTTGCGCCGCTAGGATCGACGGCCTTCAGCGCTCCGATCTCCGCCTGCAGCGAAGTGATCTCGCTAGTTTTCCCGGAAATTGCCAGCGTTAAGCCAGAGCTTGCCTGACCAAGCTGGTCGCTTGTTTCCTGCTGCTTCTGCTCGAGCGTTTCTTTCTGGCTGTTTAGCTGGCTCTCCGCTTCAGCCAGCTTCGCCTCACCTTCATCGATGCTTTTCTTGGCATCGTAGAGCTGGGAATTGACGCTGGCCAGCAGCTTGTTGTTGATGTCTTCGATCTTGCTGTCGGAAAGGCGCACCTCTACCGATTTTTCCGCCGCCCCAACCGTAGAAACGTCGGCAACACCGTCAATGCGCTCCAATTCAGGAACCGCTTTGTCTTTCACCAGCGAAGTGGTGTCGAAAATATCATGGTCGTCGTAGGATGCGGCAACATACAAGGTTGCCATCATATCCATGCTGATTTCCATGTAGTTAGGGCTGCCAGCGGTTTCAGGCAGTTGGGAAGAAACCTCGTTTACCGCAGACGAGGCCTTCACCATGGCGGAATCCATATCGCTTCCGTCCTCGAACTCGAGGAATATCATGGAATAGTTATCAGCACTTTGGCTTTGGACGGAGGAAACACCGCTTACCTTCGAAAGCGAGCCTTCCAATACATCGGTAACTTCGGATTCCACCTTTTCAGCGCTAGCGCCAGGGTCGGTGGTGATAACCGCCAGATAGGGCAAATCCATATCGGGCAGCAAATCGGTCTTCATTTTGGTGAGCGAAACACCACCCAGAATCAGGATGATGATCACCGCAACCGTAACGATATATGGCTTCTTTACGCTAAAGCGGCTAAGCACAGCAACTCCCTTAATAGTGCAGTTGAGGTAGGTCTCGGGCGAGTGCCAGAGAAAGCCTATTGACTCCCGTATGTTTTATTTAGTAAACATTGTGATTTTATGCCGCATCACCACAGATCTCGGCCACGAATCCGCGAAGAAAGCTCCATACACGCCGATTCCACACTATGCAACGAAAAGTCGAACGATCTGCCCTGATTGCTGAAACGGCAAAGTAGGAATATAGGGACAGGTACCGTTTCCCACTTTAGCTTTGAGGCGCCGCCCGCACTAATCGCATGGAGTTGCCGGGCGACCTCTCCAACCCTGCCTAGCGGGGAAACAGCGTCTGTCCCCATATCCCACTAATAAAGCTCCGGCCTACGATGCTCAAGGACGGGCATGGCTGCGCGAACTCCGTCAATCGCCGAAAGGTCTATGCGGGCAGCAACCAGCTCTTCGCGGACGCTGCCACTGGCCAGCATCACACCATCAGGCCCAAACACGGCACTTTGCCCGATGTAGCCCTTATCAACGCGACTTAAGCCCGCAACGAAGATCTCGTTTTCGATAGCACGCGCCGAAAGAAGGGTGCGCCATTGCTCCGCCTTCAAGCGGCCATCCACCCAGGCAGCAGGATTGATTAACAGCTGGCACCCACGTGTTGCCGCGAAGCGCGCCGCCTCCGGAAAACGCAAGTCGTAGCAAATGGAAAGGCCGATGCGGCCGAAGGGAGTATCAATAGGCTCGAACAACGCAGGGCCCGCCGCCATACGATCGGACTCCTTGGTGAAATCGGTGTCAAACAGGTGCACCTTCCGATACACCCCGCGCTTTACACCGTCGCTGCCCGTTATGACCGCCGTATTAAAGGGATTCCCCTCATCGTTTCGCTCATTCACGGTGTATACAAGCCACAGGCCATAACGCGCCGCAAGCGCATCCATTCCGCAGCAAAACGGCCCATCGATTGACTCAGCCTCAGAAGCGAACAACCGTTTATCCAGTTCATAGCGGGTCATAAGCGACTCGGGGAACACCAAGATATCCACCCCACGAAGAGAAGCTTCGGCACACCATTGTTCGGCCATTTCCAAAACGGCTTCCGTACCGCCTTCTTCAGGATGACGGCACTGAGCCAGCCCGAGGACAAAAGTCATGGCAACTCCCTTCACGCGCGATGCGGTCAAACGCAAGCCCAAATACGGGTTTGCTTCATTTTCCCACTAAAAAACGAATGGACCGGGAATAACCCAGTCCATTCGCCTGCTAGTACCTCTGTCTCATACAGACAGCGTATGCATTAATTAGTTGTTGCGACGGCGACGAAGCAGTGCGGCAGCGGCAGCCAAGAGGCCCGCGATGCCGCCAATACCAGCGACTGCAGCAACGTTGGTAGCGTCACCGGTCTGAGGAGCAATGCTCGACTCGTCGGCTGCGTCGGCATCATCACCGGCAGCTTCCTGAACTGCGGCTTCTTCGCTGTTGGCGGTGTCGTCCGCAGCAGCCTGGTTCTCGGAGTAGAAGGCATAGTAGGTTACCACGCCGTCCCGGTCTTCATCCTCGACTGCCTTGCTGAAGTCAACGGGGGTGTACTCCCAGTTGCCCTCATCGTCCTTGAGGGTGGAAGACCAACCCTCGAAGGTCCAGCCGTCATAGGTGGGGTCGGCAGGCTGGGCAACGGTCTCGCCCTTCTTGACCTCGGTGGAAGATTCAGTCTCGTTGAAGTTGTCAACAAACTTAACGGTAATCTGCTCGGCCTGAGCATCGGCGTTCTTGGTCCACTGGGCGTAGATGTTCACGTCGGACTGCACGGGCTGGGAGAAGTCCACCTTGTCGGCGGCCTTCTGCTCGTCGGTGTAGCCGGAGTAGTCAGCGTGCCAGTACCAGCCGTCGAAGGTGTAGCCCTCGCGGGTGGGGGCAGCGGGCTGGCGCATGACGCCGTCGGAGTCGGTGACGCCCTGCTGGAAGGTCTCGCCGGTGGCGAACTGGCCGCCGTTAGCGACGTACATCACGGCATGGTCGTTCTGCTCCTGGTTCTTGGTCCACTGGGCGAACACGGTCACGTGCTCCTTGCCGGCAACGGACTGGGAGAAGTCGACCTTGTTCAGGTCCTTCTGCTCGTCGGTGAGGCCGGAGAGGTCGGAGACCCAGTACCAGCCGGCGAAGGTGTAGCCCTCGCGGGTGGGCTCTGCGGGCTGGCGCATCATGCCGTCGGAGTCGGTGACGCCCTGCTGGAAGGTCTCGCCGGTGGCGAACTGGCCGCCGTTAGCCGCGTAGAGAACGTCGATCTCGTTCTGGTCTGCGTTCTTGGTCCACTGGGCGTAGATAGTTGCATGGTCCTTGCCGGCGATAGACTGGCTGAAGTCAACCTTGTTCAGGTCCTTCTGCTCGTCGGTGAGGCCGGAGAGGTCGGAGACCCAGTACCAGCCTGCGAAGGTGTAGCCCTCGCGGGTGGGGGCAGCGGGCTGGCGCATGACGCCGTCGGAGTCGGCAACGCCCTGCATGGTATCGTTGCCGTCAGCGAACTGGCCGCCGTTAGCAGCGTACAGGACGTTGATTTCGTCCTGGTTCTTCACCCACTGGGCATACATCGTTACATGAGGCTTGGTAACCGGCTGGCCGAAATCGACCTTGTTCTGCTCTTTCTGCTCTTCGGTGAGGACGCTCAAGTCGGAAACCCAATACCAGCCGGCGAAGGTGTAGCCATCACGGGTGGGAGTCATGGGCTGGCGCATCATGCCGTCAGAGTCGGTGAGGCCCTGCTGAACTTCTTGACCGTCAAAGAACTTGCCGCCATTGGCAACATACAGAACGTCGGTCTCGTTCTGTACTTCATCCTTAGTCCACTGAGCGAACATCGTAACGGTCTGACCAGTAACCGCCTGGTCGAAATCGACCTTGTCGGCAGCCTTCTGCTCGTCGGTGTAGCCGGAGTAGTCAGCGTGCCAGTACCAACCAGCGAAGGTGTAGCCATCGCGGGTGGGCGTAGGAGGCTGACGGAGTTTGCCATCAGAGTCGGCAACGCCTTGCATGGTTTCGTTGCCGTCTACGAACTGGCCGCCGTTAGCAGCATACAAAACGTTGATCTGGTTCTGTTCCGTTTTCTGCTCGTCGGCCTTGTAGTACACATAAAGCGTGCTGATGCCCTCCAGGGAGGAGGTCATGTTCACTTCTTGTTCGCTGGTCGCTACGCCTGAAACAACCTTCGTGGGGGTATACCCTTCGAAGCTCTTAACGCAATCTGCAACGCTGCTGTCTGCGGTAACGTCAATCGTGGTGGTTACGCTGGAGCCATCACGTTCGCCGCCCTGGAAGAAGCTTACAACCTCAACACTCTGAGCCTGAACCTCTGCATTCTTTTCCCATGCAGCAAACCAGCTGCCTGCCTTGGCGGAAGAAGGATCGAGCTTGTAATACTGCTGATAATTCTCAGGAATGCCATCCATGTCGGACTGAGAGTACCAACCCTTGAAAGTAAAGCCCGCACGAGTAGGCGTAGGAGCATTGATGCTTCCGTCCTCGTTTGCCTTGATGGTTACTCCAGTGCTGCCATCAGTGAACTGTCCACCATTTGCCGAAAACGAAAGCTCGGCCTGGGTAGACTGCTCGGAAGTAGCTCCCTCGCTATTCTCATCGGCGTCATCGGCCAATGCTACTGCAGGCACGCTACCAAGAGCAAGCGTCAAGCTCAGGCTTGCCGCAATTGCTTTCTTAGAACGCAAATCCTTCATTTATCCTCCTTTTTGAACTGCATTAGCCCGCGCCCTTACGCGTTAGACTACCTATCCTTTTTATGCATTTGCTATTTAAAGGCAGTTTGAAAAGGATCCGTTGCGCAACATTAGTTACCGATTTGCTTTGTGCACAACATGTGCAACTGAGAGGTTTACCCGTTAAATCTATTGAGGGATTATTGCTTTGACCTCTTATTTCTGCGTTATAATATGAATTACGCGTATGCAGTACCCATTTTTATCGTTTTAACTTGTAGCAAAGTTGCGCGCCCGACAAGGATATAGATACACACACCCAGCTCCTATATATATTCTGATCTACGCAGCTTTGGCGGCATCACCAATAAAGATGCTGCAAGCGAGCTCCTTACCGATCGAACTGTGTGCGGCAACGGTGCGCCCCGTGATCGAATCAATGAAAGAACCTTTTTATCAAGGCAGATCGTCCACGCAACCCCAAGCCAGGTACATCCCGAGTTTTTTGGCGACTTTCATCAAAGCGCCCAAACAATAACTAGCAAAATCGTTTCCAATTTAGCCAACCCCTGTGCATACCACGAGGTTATAGAGCACTACGGTGGCGTAGCGGCAAAGGAAATGGGGGCTCTTCTCAGGCACTATTCCCTTGATGGAAATCTGTACGCCAACGCCATTCGCAGAATCAACGCATCTCCTATGTCGGAAACATCCGATAAGGCCGTGCTTTTGGTGATGATGTTTCTGACTACGGGATGCCTCGCAGATCCCGAAATTGCAGCAAGAACAACGCACAGTTTCATGGAGAAGAAGCTTTCATTCACATTTTCAACGCTTCGGCCAACACTAGCGCAACCAAAGCACATAACCAAATCCGCTGGCAAACCCATAAAACTTGGGCTAATCAGGATCGATAACGAGGTTGCGTGCTCTCCTATATACCCTCTCTCTACCTCCGAGGAAGGAACCACTATCGGGCTCTTGGCAACAGGCAGCAACAGCATCAATGATGTCGATATCGATGTTTCCAGAAAACATCTTCGCATTTTCGAAGACGGAAGCGCCTGGTACGCTCAGGGGTTAGGATCGACAAACGGCACTACTCTAATTTCAGGAGCCGATAAATCTATCACTGAGATAGAACCGCAAGGATCTGCTAATAAAAAGGACCCCCCCGTCAAAATCAGCCATGGTGACACACTCTGCCTAGGCAAAACAACGAGGTTTCTTGTTCTGAAAATTGCCGATTAATAGTTAACTGGCTACATGGGCCCATTACCTTGTTGCGCAACATTCAAGGCTCATCAGATTGCAGTATTGATCAATCACACTGTATGAAAGAAGGGCAGTTTTGGATTCAGTTGACCCATGCTTCGGGCTCAATAGCCAATCAGAACAACGAGTATCTATTCTCTCCCTGGACTCCTTTACGCCAGCTTTCGTGGACCCAAACTGCACAAAGGAAGAAACGAGTCGTCGTTTTCTGACATTCTTCCTGGAAAATAAAGCCCCATATCCCAGCTGCATGGTTTTGCGCAAAGCCTACAACACGCTCAATGAATGCGTCGCGCTGAAATCCCCTTTGTTCCACGAAGACGGCATTAAGGAAATGGAATACAAGGAAACTTCTCAAGAAGCGCTGCAAAGATACGAAGAGGTTCAAACACTGCTTACCCTGGAAGAATTTCGCAATTCATTGGCGGTTTCACATTTAAAGGGTTTTCCCCGCATGTTTGGGCTAGGGAACGCCAAGGGCAAGCCAATTATCGTCAGGGAGTATGTTGAAGGGGTCACGCTGGCAGCAGCAATAGACTTACTTCCCCATGTAGACCTTGGTGCGTGCATTGGGATCGAGCCCATTACGGTTGCCGCAATCGCCAAAGCGGTCCTGAAAATACTCCTCAATGCACAATCGCTTGAGGGCGCCTTCGTGCACCGCGATCTATCACCGCGCAATATCATTATCAGAACAGAAAGAGCAAACCTTCAGCAACAAGTAGATTCCTGTTGCTTTGATATATGTCTCGTTGACCTGGGAAGCGCTTCGTACATTGAAACAGATTCCCCGTTTACTACCACTCAATATGGCATCTGGCGTTACGGAACAATTGAGTATGCCCCACCTGAAATGCTCACCCGCGATGTAGAGGGCATTGAAGAACTTCGACATTCAGAGACCATCGATACCTATGCTCTCTGCAGCATAGTGCATTTGCTGCTCACACTAGAAACCCCGTACCAACTTGCTTCGAGGATCAATGATTCACCTTACTTAGTAAAGATGAAAGAAGAGCCGAAAATAGACCCAAACGTTCCTGTATGCAAATTGCTGAAGCTTGCTGATCAAGGAATCAAGGCGAACCAAGAAGAGCGCTTCAGCGTCAGGGAACTATACAAAGAGCTATGCAGGCTCGTCTAAGCGGTATAGCAACACTTAACTACATAGATTTGGATAACGGACTGGGAACAACCCGGTCCGTTTAACTATTAGCACGTTTAATGTAAAAAGACTGCGCAAGAAATAATTAGTTGTGCGACGGAGACGAAGTGGCGGCAGCCAAGATGCCAGCGATGTTGCCAACGCCGGCCGCCGCGGCATCGCTCGTTGCGTCGCTGGTCTGAGGCGGGCGATGTTCGACTCGTCGGCACCATCGTCAGCGCCTTCCTAGCCTGCGTCCTCCTCGTCCTTGGCGGAGTTCACAACAGCAGGCTGGCCCTTAAAATAAAAGGAGTAATAGGTCACCACGCCGTCCGGGTCTTCGTCTACGATTGCCGTGCAATAAAAAAGCCGAGGCAAATAACCTCGGCTATAAATTTTTATGGTGGGCGTTACCGGGATTGAACCGATGACCCCTTCCGTGTGAAGGAAGTGCTCTCCCGCTGAGCTAAACGCCCGATATAAAAATGCCACGCAAAAGCGTGGCATGTAATTAATGGTGGGAGATACAGGATTTGAACCTGTGACCGTTTGCTTGTAAGGCAACTGCGCTCCCGCTGCGCCAATCTCCCATATGTCACGATCAAAGATTATCCCAGATTCTATGCAGAATTTCAAGATAATTTTTAACCACCGAGATACATCTCAGATTTGCTTGGGTCAAATGCCCTGCATGAGCGGAACGGCCTATCCTCCCACGGACTGCACCGCAGTACTTTCGGCGATGGGGAGCTTAACTGCCGGGTTCGGCATGG
>JABLTK010079498.1_pt1 | contig 11379 bp, 8 predicted proteins | sample 7160131 | NCBI WGS metagenome assembly JABLTK01 (sample SAMN14651221, study PRJNA627086) | human gut metagenome | isolation source: feces | host: Homo sapiens
AGACTAAAAGGAATAACAGGTAGTACAGTAGATGTAAAATTCGCAAGATACAATGCATCTGGCGACGAAGAAATAATAGAAAAGAAATTCGAAATCGCGGCTGACGACATGATAGGTCACTGCCCTGCCCTTTCTCTTTTCGATGTCGAGCCCGAACAGCGTGAGCACATCGATATCGTCGTAGAGCGTTTTGCGCTCCGCGTCAACGCCGTATTCGCCCAGCGCGTCAGATATTTCGGCGAGCGTCAGCCCGTGTTCGTCGTCCGTATTTTCGAGCAAAATCTTCATCAGATAGAGCAGCTTTATTTTCTGGTTTGATTTTTTTGCCATTTCTAATATCCTCCGGTTTTATTTTACGGATATATTATAAAATATTATGTGTGTCAAAAAACGGACTGTGTAGGCTGTTATACGGCATAATGATAAAAATTACAATAAAAAATTCAGTTTGCAATATAATTGCACGCCCCGCAGCTATGTACGGAGCGTGACTTTTGTTGCTTTATTATTTTGCGAACGCATCGTTGCGGGTCAGCGCGAACCAGATCTTGCAGAACAGCGTGCTCTTGCCGCAGACATAGAGAACGGAGTCGGCGAAAAGCTTGACAACATTGCCCCAGTCGAAAAAGAACTTATCCTCCGCTTTGGGTGCGCCGTCATAGTCGAGGGTGAACGCCTGCGTGTAGAGGATTCCGCCCTCGCCGAAAACCTCTGCGCGGACATAGCTGCCTATCTCGTCGGAGTAATCGTTGAGGTCGATTTCGGAGCCGACGTGAATGACCTTGCCGTCTGCTATCCAGTGAATTGTCAGATAATTTTCGGCGGTTATAGATATAGTGTCCGCTCTGTCGTCAACGGCGATTTTTGTTATCACCGGCTGAACGAGGTCGGGGGATGCGTACCAGCGGCCGTCCTCGTCGGCGACATTGTAGCCGACTTCTCTGCTGAACTGCTCGAGCTCGCGGGTGTTCTTTATATATCTGCTGCCCGCGAAGAATGCGCCCTGCTTCATGCAGGCCTTGAGATTATCGACAGTGTTGGAGGGCATGAGCATTATTGTCCAGCCGTTGTCCATGGCGGAGAGGCGGTGGGCGTCGGAGCTTGCGATGGCAAAGACGTTGCGCCCGGAGGGGACGACCTTTTGAAGCAGGATATCCCAGAGCTTGCGGTCGTGGCGGGTGCGATGATCGCCCTTGGAGTTTATGTCTATTCCGATGCAGGAGGGATAGAGCTTGAGCAGGCGGGCGAACTTGTTGATATAGTAGTCATAGTCCTCGTTGTAGGCCTTGTCGTAGTCGTCCTCGTTGCGCGCGCCCGTGTATTCGCCGGGGTGGTTGATGACCGAAAGGCCGCCGAGAGCGTCGATGTTCTTTATCGGAGTTTCATAGTCGCTCGTGCCGCCCAAAACGCCGTGGCCGTAATCGGCAAACCAGGAGTTGACATGGGAGTTGTTGAATGAGGTGGGATTGTGCTCGATGCCGTAGGGGACTCTGAGCATTCCGCGGCCGCCTCTGTCGCTGCCGGAGGCTATCTGATTGTAGCGCCCGAGGGTCAAGCCCGTCGGCTTTTCAAAGCCGTTGTCGCGCCTGAAGCCGAGCGCGAGCTGAAGACCGGGGACGCAGTTGGGATTAAGCCAGCTTCTGTCGACGGTGCCGTGGTCGGTTATGGCGAGAATATCATAGCCCATCGAGTAATATGTCTCGATAACATAGTTCATGTCGTTGTTGCCGTCGGACACTATGCTGTGATTGTGCAGGCTCGCCTTGTACTGGCCGTAGGTCTCCCAGTCAACGTCGGCATAGGGATTTGTGATGGCGTAGTCGATATTCTTCGCTTCCGTGTCCTGCGCAAAAACCGCGGGAAGCATTCCGAGGCACAGTGCTGCGGCGAGGAGGAACGAGAGCAAACGCTTGAAGTTGTTTTTTTTCATAGTATTCTCCTTTTCTTATTGCGTACGTGAAATTTATTCTGAAATCATTATACAGTATTTATCGAAAAAAGTCAAAAAAATTATGAAGATTTACCTAAAATTATGTCGGGGATATAGAAATAGAACGGCTTATATGATACAATTTATATAGGACTTAAAACGGAGGCCCGTATGGACATAAGAGAAGAGCTCGAACGGCTTGCGGATAAAGAATATAAAGAGTTTCATTCGGCGCTTTTGCCGACGGTAGACAGAGACAGGATAATCGGTGTGCGCCTGCCGCAGCTCCGCGCGATTGCGGCGCGGATAAAAAGAGCAAGCCCGAAGGGCTCTTTGCCCGAGCTCCCGCAGGGCGATACGCTCGAGGAGACGCTGGTGCGCGGCTTTGTCGTCGCGGGAGCGGATATGCCGCTTGAGGAGCACTTAAAGGCGGTTGCCGGGTTTGTGCCGGAGATAGACTGCTGGTCTGTCTGCGACAGCTTTGTAACGAGCCTCAAGTTCGTCAAAAAAGACAGGGAGCGGGTCTGGGAATTTATTCAGCCGTATTTTGAGTCCGACAGAACCTATGATATCCGTTTTGCCGCGGTTATGTCGCTCGCTTATTTCAAGGACGGCGAGTATGCCCCGCGCGTCTTTGAGAAGTTCGATAAGATAGAAAACGACGATTACTACGTAAAAACGGCGGTCGCCTGGGCGGTTTCGGTGTTTTTTGTCAATGCGAGGGAAGAGACCCGGCGGTATCTTGAAAACAACAGGCTCGATGATTTTACGTTTAACAAGTCGCTTCAAAAGATAATTGAATCATACCGCGTCACGCCGCAGGAAAAGGCGGAAATACGCGCGATGAAACGAAAATAATATAACAGGAGCAGGAGATATATTATGAGCAACAAGGTAAGCAGAGCATTTTCAAAGGTTATAAATCTGGTGGTTGCGGCCACGGCGCAGGGCGCGAGCAAGGGCGAATTGGGCTCTCCCGATACGACCGAGGAGATGAAGTCGATAGCGCGGACAGCCGCCGAGGAGGGCATTGTCATGCTCAAAAACAACGGCGTATTGCCCATAGCGAAGGATGAGAACGTCTGTGTTTTCAGCAGACTTCAAAAGGATTGGTTCTTCGTCGGCTACGGCTCGGGCGGCGATGTCAACGAGCCCTACAAGGTTAATCTTCTGGACGGCATGAAAAACGCAGGGATAAAAATCGACGAGCAGACAGAAAAAATATATTCCGATTGGATAAAGAAGAACCCCGCCGATGACGGCGTTTGGGGCTTGTGGCCGCGCTGCCGCGAGGAGATGAAGATAGACGAAAAGACCGTTGCCGCGGCTTCAAAGCGCAGCAGCTGCGCCGTTGTTGCAATAGGCCGCTCCGCGGGCGAGGACAGGGAGAATACTCTTAAAAAGGGCAGCTATTATCTGACCGACGACGAAACCGCGCTGCTCGACAAGGTGACGGCGAATTTCAAAAATACCGTTATTCTGATAAACAGCGGCAATATTATAGATATGTCTTGGATGAATAAATACGGCGACAAATTAAGCGCCGTGCTCTATGTCTGGCAGGGCGGCATGGAGAGCGGAAACGCCATAGGCGAGGTGCTCTCCGGCAAGGTGTCGCCGAGCGGCAAGCTGCCCGACACGATAGCCGACTGCTACGAGAGCTATCCGGCGGCTGAAAACTTCGGAAAGAAGCTGTACAATAACTACGCAGAGGATATTTTTGTCGGTTACAGATATTTTGAGACTTTCGCGCCCGAAAAGGTCATGTTCCCGTTCGGCTTCGGTCTGAGCTACACCTCGTTCGAGCTGTCCGACAAGACCGTTATGGAGGCGGACGACAGAATAATTGTTTCTGTCAAGGTCAAGAATATCGGCAAGGCGGCGGGCAAAGAGGTCGTGGAGGTCTATTACGGCGCTCCGCAGGGGGAGCTGGGCAAGGCGCTGAAGAGTCTCGCCGCATACGAAAAGACGCGCACCCTGCTGCCCGGCGAGGAGCAGCGGCTGGTTATGTCGTTCCCGTGCGCCAACATGGCGTCTTTTGACGACTCCGGAAAGACGGGCGAAGCGTTCTGCTATGTGCTGGAGGCGGGGGAATATCCGATTTATGTCGGCACCGATGTGCGCTCCTGCGAACAAATAGGCGTACATACCGAGCCTAAGCTGCGTGTAACGCAGCGCCTTGAGAGCCGCGCAGACTGCGCACCCAAGGAGGCCTTTGACCGCCTTGTTGCGCTGGCAGACGAGAACGGAAAGATAGAAAAAGGATACGAATCCGTACCGCTGAGCGCCGTGCTGCGCCGCGAGGAGATAGAGAAGAATCTGCCCGAAGCCCCGGATTTCACGGGCGACAAGGGAATAAAGCTCGAGGATGTCGCAAACAACAGGGCGACCTTGGCGGGCTTTGCGGCGCAGCTTGAGGATATCGAGCTTGAGGCGCTCTGCCGCGGCGACTATGTCATGAACAGCAAGCTCGGCACGCCCGGCAATGCCGCGGTCTACGGCGGAATACTCGAATCCCTGCGCGAAAAAGGCGTGCCACCCGTCACCGCAACGGACGGCCCGTCCGGCATAAGACTCCATTCCTATGCGTCGCTCCTGCCTATAGGCACGCTGCTTGCGAGCACATGGAATCAGCAGTTGGTTCGTGAGCTCTATTCCGTTGAGGGCGCGGAGATGGTACGAAAAGGCTCCGATGTTCTGCTCGCTCCGGGCATGAATATCCACAGGGACCCGCTCTGCGGCAGAAACTTTGAATATTTTTCGGAGGATCCGCTGCTCAGCGGAACTATGGGCGCGGCGGTCGTGCGCGGCGTGCAGTCGCAGGGCGTATCCGCCTGCCCGAAGCATTTCGCCTGCAACAATCAGGAGACTCTGCGAATATATAACGATTCCCGCGTCTCGGAGAGAGCGCTGCGCGAAATATATTTAAAGGGCTTTGAGATATGCGTCAAAACCGCGCGCCCGTTTAATATCATGACCTCTTATAACAAGATAAACGGCGTCTGGGGGCACTATCATTACGGCACCTGCACGCAGATTCTGCGCGGCGAATGGGACTACGACGGCTGTGTTATGACCGACTGGTGGATGCGCGGCTGCAAGGATCCGGATTTTCCTGCGCTTCGCAACAACGCCTACCGCGTGCGCGGTCAGATAGATGTGCTCATGCCCGGAGCGGGAGCGGGTTCGCGCAAGGCGAAATACGATCCCTCTCTGCTCGAAAGCCTCGGCAAGCCCGACGGAATCACCCGCGCCGAGATATTGCGCAGCGCCATGAACACCCTGCGCTTCGTCCTGCGCTCGCAGCCGTTCTGCGCCGAGCACGGCATCGATAACGGCTACCGCCCGGGCCCCGATTGGTTTGAATGCAGGTGATTTTTAGAAAATATTTATATTTTTGCTAAAATCAGCCGTTTTTTACGCGCCTAAAATGTATATTTGCACAAAATGCTGTTGACTGCGCGGCTCTGCTGTGTTAGACTACTCGTTAGCTTCCGATAGCTTGATCGGATTAGATTATAGGAGTATTGGCAATGGTAAAGAGGATTTCCGCATTTGCGGCTGTTTTGTGCTGCGCGTTTATACTGTGCTCGTGCTCGGTGTCGCGCTCGCAGATAAGCGCTTATGTCCGCGGCACGCTCGACTCTGTCTATCTCAACAAGAACAGCGCCGAGTATCTCGAAATGATCGGCGGTACCGCAGAGGAATGCGAAGCCGAGTATAAACAGTATATTGCAAACGAGGTCGAGTATTTCAAGTCCTGCATGGATATCGACGAGGTCTCGGAAGGGACTTTTCAGCGCATGGTGAAGATATTCGAGACGCTCTACTCCAACAGCAAGTATGAGGTCGGCGAGGTGACGAAAAGCTCGGACAGATTCCTTGTCAGCGTGACGGTCTACCCGATAGACGTCATATACAGGGCGGAGGAGGGCGGCATAGCCGCTTTTCAGAAGTCCTTCAGCGAACGCGCGAGCAGGGGAGAATTCGACAGCCTTTCGGACGCGGAGCGCGAGGAGCTCTGGGCGGACGGAATAATCTCCGAGGTTGAAAAGAATCTTGACAGCATAGGCTATCTCGAGCCCGTTGATATATCGCTCCAGGTGATATCGGATAATGATAAATATTCCTTGAGCTACGACGATCTTGTTCGCATGGACGAGCTTATTATTCAGTATTGATAAACAAAATGCAAACCGTTCCGACTGTCCGGAGCGGTTTTTGCTTTTGCAAAATACGTAAAGACCTTTATCTTAGAGATAAGGGTTGACATTTAGTTTTCACCCATATAAAATGTACATTGGGAGTGAGAAATAAATATGATAAAAACCGAAAGCTACAATTGCTACGAGTATTTCAAAAACAATACCGCAGCGTTCGGCGACTACGATGCCGCAATCCATTTCGGTCACAGGATAAAGCGCTCTGTGCTTCTTTCCGATATCGACCGTCTCGCGGCGTATTTCAAAAGCGCGGGACTTCGGCGCGGTGATGTGTACACCGTGTTTCTGCCGACCTGCGTGCAGAGCTTTGTCGCCTTCTATGCGCTCAACAAAATCGGCGTTATAGCGAACATTGTGCATCCGCTGACTCCGCCCGAGCTTCTCAAGGAAACTATGGACGAGGTCGGCTCAAAGGGCGTTATGCTCATGGATCTGCTCGCAAAGCCCTACGTCGATATGCTCAATTTCCACAATATCCCGTGCGTTATCTGCTCTAATTCGGACTATGTTTCGCCCGCGACTCAGCCTGCTTTTCGCGCCTATGAGCTGTTCGCGGCGCACGCATCGACGGGCATAAAGAACGCGCTGGGCTACCGCACGGTTCTGCGCCGATACCCGCCCTCGGACGGGGTGAAAAATAACGGCGCGGATGTTGCCGTCTATCTCCACGGAGGCGGAACAACGGGAAAGAGCAAGACCATAAAGCTCTCGTCAAAGGCGCTCAACGAGCTCGCCTATAAGACGGGGCAGATAGAGCATCACAATACCCCCGGCGTCGAGTGCTCCATGATAGTCCTGCCGCTCTTTCACGCGTTCGGCCTGGGCGTGTCCATGCACTTCAGTATGTGCGAGGGCTTCTGCTGCATCCCCGTTCCCCGCTTCAAGCCGCGCAGGGCAAACGAGCTTATGCGCGAATATAAGGTTTCGTTCATAGTCGGCGTGCCGAATATGTATAAAAAGATGCTGGAGCAGAAGAACTTCGAGGGCAAGCATCTGAGAAATCTGGAGCTTCTCTTCAGCGGCGGCGATATCGTTACGGAGCAGTTCCTCGACAGGTTCAACTCGACCGTCGCCAAGTGGGGCGGCACGGGCAGACTTTTCAGAGGCTACGGACTTACCGAGGTAAGCTCGGTCTGCTGCGCCAATACATATGCCGAGTTCAAGCGCAATTCCGTCGGAAAGCCGTTTTACGGTATGCGCATAGAGATATGGGATAAAGACAACAAACGTCTGCCCGCCAATACCGTCGGCGAGATAGCCGTATCGGGCTCGACCCTTATGGAGGGCTACCTCAACGAGCCGACGAGCGGGATATATACCGACGACAGCGGCGTGCGCTGGGTGCTCACGGGCGACCTCGGCTATATCGACGAGGACGGCTTCCTGTTCTTTACGGGGCGCAAAAAGAGGCTCATAATCATCTCGGGCTACAACGTCTATCCGTCCGATATCGAGGAAAAGGTCATGGGCGTCGCCGGGATAACGGAGGCCTGCGCCGTTCAGGGCTATATCGAGGAAAAGCCGATAGTCAAGCTCTATGTTGTGCTCGACAGCGAGCCGGAGAACAAAAGGAAAAAAATCGATGAGATAAGCACCTACTGCAACGATAATCTGCCGCGCTTTTCGCGCCCGACGAAGATTGTCATTTTAGACGCCATGCCGCGCACGCAGATGGGCAAGGTCGACTTTATGAAGCTCTGTGATCCCGCGCCGACGGAGAGACGCCGCGAGCGTGAGAGAGACGAAAAGCAGGAGACGAAGCAGTAAAACTGCCGAAAAAGCACATACTAAGACCGAACGCATATGTTGCGGCTCGGTCTTTTTTGCTTTACCGTTTCGGATTGACATTTGACGATGTTTTGCATATAATATTAGCACATTTGCGCTCAGTGCCGTTTAATGCAATCTGAAGAAAGGAAAATGTCAAACCGTTTTTAAATTTTTCGGTTAAAAATAGCGCCGGGTCTGCAAGCACTGAAGGCTTTGAGCCTTTGCAGATGACGAGGAAGAAGTCATCGAAATTTTCGGCGGATGCTTCTTGCCCCATAAGTGCGGGGGACACAGGCTCTCTTTTAAAGCAGCGCGGCGACGCGCAGACAGAGGGGAGAGCAAAGCACAAATATCTTTGAAAAGGAAAAAAGAATATGTGTGGAATTGTTGGTTATGTTGGAGATAACAGTGCGTCTCCGATATTGATTGACGGTTTGAAGAAGCTGGAGTACAGAGGTTACGATTCGGCGGGCATTGCCGTATGCCGAAACGGGAAGATAACCACTGTCAAGACGAAGGGCAGAATAAGCGACCTTCAGAAGAAGCTCGACGAAGTCGGCAGCCCGCAGGGAAGCGTCGGTATAGGTCATACCCGCTGGGCGACCCACGGCGCGCCGACCGATGCAAACGCCCATCCCCATTCGGGTTCGAGCGGGCGCGTCACCCTCGTCCACAACGGCATTATTGAGAATTATCTTGAGCTGAAAGCCGAGCTCGAAAAGCAGGGCAGGCAGTTCAAGTCGCAGACCGACACAGAGGTTCTCGCTCAGCTTTTCGACAGTCTCTATGACGGAAATCCGCTCGAGACCATGCTGAAAGTTATAAAGCGCGTGCGCGGCTCTTATGCCGTCGCGGTGCTGATGAGCGACCATCCGGATGAGATACTTGCCGCCAAAAAGAACAGTCCGCTGATAGTCGGCATAGGCAGCGGGGAGAACTATCTCGCTTCCGATATTCCGGCTCTGCTCAAATATACCCGCGACTGCGCCGTTATGCAGGACGGCGAGATAGCGATAGTCGGCAAGAGCTCGGTCGAATTTTTCGACTCCGAGGGAAAGCCCATAGATAAAAAGCTCATGCACATAACCTGGGATGCGGACAGCGCCGAAAAGGGCGGCTACAAGCATTTCATGAAAAAAGAGATTGCCGAGCAGCCCAGGGCCGTGCGCGACACTCTGAGCGGCAGAATAGTTGACGGAAGAGTTCATCTGCCGGAGCTCTCTCTCGGCGATGAGCAGATTAAGAATATCGGCGTTGTCCATATCGTCGCCTGCGGCAGCGCATGGCACGTCGGCATGACCGCAAAATATCTTATAGAGCGCTCCGCGGGTATACTCTGCGAGTGCGACCTTGCGAGCGAATTCCGCTACAGGCATCCCGTAGTCAGGGAGAACGACCTGTGCGTGGTTATAAGCCAGTCGGGCGAGACGGCGGATACCCTCGCCGCCCTGCGCGAGGCAAAGAACCGCGGCGCTCATACCGTGTCTATAGTCAACGTCGTCGAGAGCACGATAGCGAGAGAGAGCGACGATGTTATATATACTGTTGCAGGCCCAGAGATAGCCGTCGCCACGACAAAGGCGTTTTCGGCGCAGCTCGCCGCCGTATATCTGCTCGCTCTGCGTCTTTCGAGCGCAGTCGGCAGAATTGACGAAAAAGAAGAAAAGCACCATTGTGACGCACTCCTCCGCCTGCCCGAGCAGATTGAGCAGGTGCTCGAAAACGAGGAGCTGTTTAAGCCCGTCGCAGAGCGTTTCTCAAAGGCGTCGAGCATATTCTTCATCGGACGCGGACTCGACTACTCCATTTCCCTCGAGGGCTCGCTCAAGCTCAAGGAGATATCTTATATCAAGTCCGAGGCCTACGCCGCCGGCGAATTGAAGCACGGCACGATATCGCTCATAGAGCCGGGCACTCCCGTGTTTGCCGTCGCAACCCAGCCCGACCTCTTTGAAAAGACCCTCGGCAATATCCGCGAGGTCAAGAGCCGGGGCGCATATGTCGCCGCACTCGTCGGCGAGGACTGCGGCAACCCCGAGGAGTTTTCGGATGTTGCGATAAAGGTGCCGAACACGCTGCCCGAATATATGCCGTCGCTCAATGTCATCCCGCTCCAGCTCATAGCCTATTTCACGGCCGTTGAGCGCGGTTGCGATGTCGATAAGCCGAGAAATCTCGCAAAGAGCGTAACGGTCGAATAAAATAAACGGAAAAATCCGCAGTGAAAAAAATTACTGCGGATTTTTTGCTTTATTAAGTTTACTTCCCGCGAGGTTTGTGTTATCTTTATAGACACTACATATCCGAAAGGAAAGCAGATATGAAGAAGAACGACGATTACATAAAGCGCGCGGCGGCGGTCGTGCCGAGCGAACGCCAGCTCAAGTGGCACGAGCTTGAGTTCTACGCCTTCATCCACTTCGGCATGAACACTTTCACTAACTCCGAGTGGGGCAACGGCAACGATGACCCGGTGCTTTTCAACCCCGAAAAGCTCAACGCCGATCAGTGGGCGGCGGCAGTGCGTGCGGCGGGTATGAAGGCCATTATCCTGACCTGCAAGCACCACGACGGCTTCTGCCTGTGGCCGAGCGCATATACGGACTACAGCGTCAAGAGCAGCAAATGGAGAGACGGACAGGGCGATGTCGTGCGCGAATGCGCCGAGGCGTGCAAAAAGTTCGGCCTCAAGTTCGGCATATATCTCTCCCCGTGGGACAGGCACGAGCCGAGCTACGGCACGGGCGAGGAGTATAACAACTATTTCAAAAAGCAACTGCGCGAGCTGCTGACTAACTACGGCGACATATTCTGCGTCTGGTTTGACGGCGCGTGCGGCGAGGGCAAGAACGGACGCAAGCAGGAGTATGACTGGCAGGGCTACTACGAGCTTATCCGCGAGTGTCAGCCCGAGGCGGTCATTTCCGTCACGGGTCCGGATGTCCGCTGGTGCGGAAACGAGGCGGGAGTCTGCCGCAAGAGCGAGTGGAATGTCGTGCCGTATTATTACAGCAATCAGGAGCTGATAGCTGCCGCGTCTCAGCAGAACGCGGAGAAGCCGCCGAAGAAGATAAGCGCTACCACGCTCGACCTCGGCAGCCGCAAGGCGATAAAGAACGTCTCGAAGCTCATTTGGTATCCCGCAGAGGTCGATGTCTCGATAAGAAAAGGCTGGTTCTATCATCTCAACGAGGACTATGAGGTGAAACCGCTGTCGAAGCTTATGGATATTTATTATAACTCCGTCGGCGCGAACGCGAGCCTGCTCCTCAATATCCCGCCGAACAAGGACGGCCTGTTCGCTCAGCGCGATGTCGAAACGCTGCTCGCCATGGGTGCTCAGCTTCAGATAGACTTCAACGAGAATTCTGCTCGCCGCCGCTAATGAAGTTTGCGCCGTCAAAGAAACGGACATCGGCGGTTGTGAACGTGCCCTCCGCCTCATACATACGCACG